>Ga0256834_1000392_pt1 | contig 31857 bp, 33 predicted proteins | sample 4281140metaG_FD_190536 | JGI IMG/M metagenome (GOLD analysis project Ga0256834, IMG submission 190536) | Hydrothermal vent microbial communities from East Pacific Rise, Pacific Ocean - 4281-140 | ecosystem: Environmental > Aquatic > Marine > Hydrothermal vents | place: Pacific Ocean: East...
TAAACGATAGATTTGTCGAAGTAAAATTTGGAGAAAACCTAGAGAAAATAATAAAGGAACTTGCCCTATACCTGGATATAGAAATATCTGAAAAAGATGGAATAGCCCTAATAGAAAGTGAGGCATTGGCAATACTATTAAAAAACTTTGACAAAGACAAGATAAATGGTCAGATATTTTCCCTTGAAGAAGAATATTTGAACTACTACATCGCCGGATACTTGGAAGACAAAATAATAATAGAGAAAAACAACAACAAGATAATAATAGCGATCCAAGACTCAAGGGAAAACCTAGAGTACTTGGGTATATATCTCTATAGTATAGGCATAGGCAACGACCTACGAGACACAGAAGAGGGATCCTTCCTCGTCGTTTGGTCAAAGGACGTATATAAATTCATAAACAAGATCTGTGTCAAAATGATCCTAAATGGCCATAAAATAAGACATTTGATTGCAGAAAAGGATATAGAGAAAACAATATCCTTCGACAATGATTTCAAGCTAATTTCTATAAAAATTTCAAAGATTCAAAGACAAAAATCGATAGAGCCACAGGTATACGATATAACGACGTCGACGTCGAACTTCATAGCCAACGGCATAATCTCCCATAACTGTACCTACCACAGGACCGATTCGACGCACGTTTCGTCAACCGGTATATCGATAGCCAAGGACTACATAGTCAACAAATTCTCTGAGGACGATTTCGTACCTAGGAAATGGTCCTCGGAGGGTGCCCATGAATGTATAAGGCCAACTAGGCCATTGGACTCGGAGTCTTTGATTAGAATGATCAACGAAGGCGTTCTAGAGCTTCCTATAAGGCTAACGCCGAACCATATCAAGCTATATGACCTCATATTTAGAAGGTTTATAGCCTCTCAAATGAAAAATGCCAAGGTTGAGTACAGCAGGTTCAAAATAAGGCTACCGTTTGGTGAAGAAGTTATAGAGGGCATAACAGATATCAAGGAATATGGTTATTTAAAGGTCTATGGAATAATAAACAAGATAACACCGCCAACGTCCAAGGACTATAGCGTAAAGTATGTCTCTTACTGGAAGGGTAGTACAGTGCCTTTGTACACGCAAGGTGATCTTATAAGGCTTATGAAAGAGAAGGAAATAGGTAGGCCATCGACTTATGCGAAAATAGTCACAACGTTACTAAAAAGAAAATACGTGATAGAAAGTCGTAGATCAAGGTTCCTAATACCAACGAAATTGGGCATAGAAGTCTATAGATATTTGATAACAAACTTTAAGCACATAGTCTCGGAAGAAAGGACAAGGGAGCTTGAAAAGAAAATGTTGAAGATAGAAAACGGAGAAGTATTTTATCAAGAAGTCCTTAAAGAGACTTATGAAGAAATAAAAGAAATAATAAAAGAATTAAACATGAAATACAAGTTTGGAAATAACCAAAATACCCAAAACTCCCAAACAGATTAGGGCTTGTATTAGTATAAGTGTCCTGGTCAATTCTGGTTCTCGCATCGGTCTTTTTTTCAATAGTAGGTACATGACCTTGTACTTGTCCTTCTCGGGCAAATGTAAATATCCTTTCTCATCCACCGGTGGCATACGGCTGTCTTTTATGCCTTTACTCTCACGTCTCACGTATAGGAACGTTTGAAGGAAATACGGTATCATTGCCAAACATGCTACGAACTCTATCTTTGCTATCATTAGGCTAAGCATCATCAAAGCGCCCAAAGATTGTGTTGCGACGTCCCCTGGGAAGACCTTGGACGGGAACTTGTTGTAATATAGTAGCGGTAAATACGCGAAGTATGTGATCAAAAACAAAACAATACCAAAGTTACATGCGCCAGAGATTATTACCGTGTAGATTATGAAAAATCCTATCAACAACAACGCATTACCTATGGACAAACCATCGGTCAACGCGTAGATGTTAACGGCGTTTGGTAAGAAGATAAAACCAAGGAATATCGCGGCCACGTATAGAAAAGAGAAGTTAACCCAGCCAACGAACGGTATATAAATATCCATGTTCAAAAGTCCTTTATAGTTCAACAATGCCACGACAAATATTGCGCAAACTGCCATAGCAACTATATGATCCCTATAACGCATTACAAACAAATCATCCAAAAGACCCATAAAACCAGCTATCAAACAGACAAAACCCGCCAAGAGAATATATGTGGTCCTATATGGAAACAATATTAAATATATGCCAAGTGTTGCAAATATAGATAAAACACAAACAATTCCAACAAATTCTGGTGTTTTTTCTTTTTTAAACGGTTTTAATGGGTCTTTACCGACGAATCCCTTCTTTTTTAATAATTCGGAGAATAATGGAATATAATACCATGAAAAAATGAAGGCTATGAATATTCCTACCAACTCCTTAAATAGTAGTAAAATACCACATGACATATTTGATAATAGGGATGGTAAATTTTTATATGTTTTTTGTTGTTGTATTAAAAGACCATAACCATATTCAAGTGGGTATAATGAAAACATCTCTATATATAGTCAAAAGCTTCGACATAAAGGAACTGGTCTTGATACTAAGATCTATAATAATATATGGCAACGTAATAGTACTAGTTTTGTCAAAATCAAAGGAAAAGGTTAATCAAATAATAAATTCTATAAATAAGGTTCTAAAACTACTTAATCTTAGATCCGAAAACGTAATAGTGCTTAAATACCCATCCAAATCCCTAGAGGCCAACGAAGTTCTAGAATTTATAAAAAGAGAAACCAGTAAAAAACCAGAGATTTTGATCTCTGGCGATCCAGAGATCTATGAAAAATTCTATAACAAGCTACCCATAGACCATTTGGATGGACTAAGGGAGAAGTTGGAGGGTGTTGAATAATGGAAAAAATAAAACCATATTTTACTAGGGTCAAGGAATTTGTATATAATAGACCAATATCAACGATTTTGATCTTTACCTTTTTTGTTCTTTGTTATTTTGACTATAATATACTAACAATTTTTCTAATGGACAAAAATTTCTATTATGCGATACTACCATGGGTTAAAAAGAAGCTTCCTTTAATAATCTCCGTCGACGGATTTAGATGGTGGCATATAGGTACCCTGGCATTGAAAAACCATCTATTGCCGCCTAAGATAGATCATCTAAGGGCTTGGCCTGGTGGTTATCCATATCCATATAAATTACCTATATTGGCGCCTTTGGATTATGAGACCAGTTATTGGCCTATGTTGCTTATACCGTTCTTTCATTCGTATTGGACGGCTTGTGTTTATGCACCCCCAATATTTGCAATAATAATTGCAATAATATTGTTTATATTCGTATACAGGGCAACAAATAATGTTCTTTGTGCATTGGTTGCCTCTACTTTATTTGCATTAGTCCCAGTTGCACTATATAGGTTCCAAATAGGCTTCTATGACCACGACGTTTTCCTTAACCTATACATGGCAGTCTTACTATGGCTGACTTTCGAGCTATTTGAACAAGAAAAAATTTCCAATAAAAAACTAGCCATAGTTGGATTTTTCTATATAGTTTTCTTAACAATGTTCATAGCATCGTCCAAGCTTTGGCAAGTTTATCTAGTCGTTTTATCGTTGGTATTATTGAGCTTGCCGTTGTTTGAGATATATTTAGATAGAAAAGTTATAGTCTTCCTAATCTTTGCCTTTTATTTGTGTACGTTCCTACCACCTAGGTATACCTATAATATTGCCCTAAAGAAGTATTCTATGTCCATGTATCTACATGGTGTTTTGATAAACTGGAAATCCTTCCTATTCCTTGGTTCGTTAATGGTCTATTTGGTGGCAACATACATATCCAACAACTATGAGAATCTCAAGAAAAGATTTAACATTGAACTTGATATGAGCTTTAAAATGATTTATCTTTTGTTTCTTTTTATTGTTACCGCCGTAGGACTCATAGCATTGTTTAAGGTACCTGCGTTAAGAAACAAGTTTATAGTCATAAAGCCCGTTGGTCTTGCAAGGACCATAGCAGAATGGCAACCACTTATTAATTGGCATTTGGTTGACGAGGGCAAATATTTGGATGCAATAATGGGAATGATACAAAACATAGCCATACAATACGATCCATGGTTCTTCTACCCTGATTTGGCTTTGTTGATCTTATCATGGCTATTCGTAATATGGTACGTCTACACAGATAAAAAAATAGACAAAAAGAAGTTACTTTATATGTCATTGGTTATATCGTACTTCGTACTTTCCATATCCATTGGTTTCCAAGGAGTTAGGCTTTTGTCTCAATTCATAATTTCAATGTCGTTGATGCTATCTATTCCTTTCATGATATTTGATGAAGAATCCATAATAAAATTCTTTAAAGAAGAGAAGCTCAATGAGAAATTAATAGCAAAATCCTTATTGTCGTTAGCCTTGTTGATATTTTTCTTTGTTTATTATGCATTAGTATATAATAAGTACTATTCTGCGGAGCTACCCGTTGTCAAAAACAATCTTCATGTGGCGGCAATATCCACAGACTGGATCGAGGCACTAAAATGGTCCTATCATAACCTAAAGCCTGGGGCATTCAATAGCTGGTGGGACTATGGAGACTGGATCTACGATCTTTCAAGGCATCCTGTGACCATAGACGCTGGTCATGCCTACGACAGTATGGAAGCCAAAAAAGTCTACAGAGAACTACTATCCAAATGGTATAAGATAAATAAAAACAAATATCCAAGCTACGACTATATCAACGCATTTATAAACTTCCTTGGACCATTATACCAAAGCCATGCATTATTCAAGTTCTATAACGTATCATACTTTGCAATATCCAACGAAGAAATTGGTAAATTTGGAGCAATTTCATACAACGCACAATACGCGGCACAAAACTATTTTGGTCTACCTGAGGAGCAGTTGGCAAGCTTTGTCCTACCATGTGCATATTATACCACCAACACATTGTCAAACAACACCACAGAGGAGGTATTCGATTGTCAAGGTCTTATGTTGCTACATGTCCTATATCAAAACGGCAAGCCAATCGATGCATACATCGGACCAATACAACCATACATAGGCTCCAAAAACATAGAAGCATCGGCGTTGGTCTACGATGCCTATTATCCAAACGTTGGTCAGACATACTGGTTCAAAAGAAAGGATACGTTCCTCGTGGTTATGACGAAGACCATAACCCCTGGCGGGGTCTATGATGGCGCCCTATTGGTCTTTGGCGGTAGTAAATTGGACGTGCCAAAGATCGTCAATTCAACGTTTGTCCAACTATATTTGATAGACAATCAAACCCAGAACTACTACGACCTAGTCTATATAAATCCTAAACAAATGAAGGCGCCGTTGGTTGAAGAAGTCTATGGAAGAATTAGGGCAATCGGTCCAATGGAGATTTGGAAGGTGAAATAAAATATTTTTAAACAACCGTTCTTATTTGCATTGGAGAAGGTATGAAGCTTGCTTCTATTTTTGACGTTGTATAGATTAACTTCACACCCTTGAAGTATAGATCTTGAATTTGTTTCTGATTTAATGGTACTCCAGTAACTATTATCTTGTTTTTTATATCGTGTTTTAATAGATCGTCAAAAACTTCGAAGACCTGCTCTATACCATTTTTTACATCCACAACAGCTATTCTTTGCTTGTTTCTAACCTTGGATATGGCTAGGTTAATATAATCTTCTTCAGATTCTAACTCTGTTTTTATATTCTCTTCTTCGTTCTCCTTGACTGGACTCTTTCTTTGGAGACATCTTATGATCTCTTTGAACGTTAGTTCTTCGACTTCCTTGCCCTCTGGGGCTCTGGTGACGTAGTCAACGTCCAGTTGGGAGATCAATGTTTTTATGAACATTTCTCCACCCTTGTCGCCGTCTGCAAAGACTATGGTGGTCTTTCTCTTGGTCATGTCTGCCAAGAACTCTGGAACCTTTTCCCTTACACCACCTATGGCTATTACGTTTTTTATACCGTGTTTCATAAGGTTTAAAAGATCCGCCTTTCCTTCGACTAATATTATTTCTCCAACGTCCTTCCTTATAACCTCTGGACCAGCCGGTAATTTGTTCTCATCAACGCCTATGTGGATAATCTCGGCTTGACTTAATTCTTCTATTATTTGTTCCTTTATCTCGGAAGACTCTGGTGTTTCTTCCTTCATTTTTTCAAGAAGCTCTTTGGCCCTTTTGACTATTTGCGTTCTTTTTATACTTCTTATGTCTTCTATTTGACTAACGGTGAACCTTGCGAAGTGTGGGCCAACCCTATCAACGGATTCTATCATAGAGGCTATCAATGCCGTGTCTGTTTTGTCCATGGAAGATGGAACTTCTATTTCGCCGTGTGTTTGGTTGTTGAGTTTGCCTTTTATTGTGACAAGAAGTCTTCCTATCTTACCAGCACGTTGTAACTCCCTTAGGTCGTATTGATCACCGAATAGACCCTCTGTTTGACCAAATATGGCACCAACGATATCGGCTTCATCGACATTTCCGTCTATCGCAAAGTTCACGTGAATAACATATTTCGTTGTTGCAGGATAAACTTTAGCCATACTTAATTCTAATAGATACTAATTCTTTATAAAAATAGCCCTACGAGAAATAAAAGATGTAAGCTCCTTTTCTCTCGGCCAGTCATTTAATTCTTCCTGACCGAACCTCCGAAGGAGCCTTAGGTCAATATTGTGCTCCCGTACCCAGACACCGGTTCATATGATCCGTCGCCGATGCTCAGCCCACGGGAGCGGTTACGTCTAAGAACATATAAATCATTACGGATATTAAAAGGTTAATGAACAGGTACAGAAAGGGTTACAATCTTGAATTTGCGTTGAAGAAAAAATTCGTTGACATAGGCTTCTGGGCAGTTAGAATGCCCAAAAGTGGAAAGTCTCCATCCGCGCCAATAGACGTGCTATGCATAAAAAACAAAACAATACTCGGCTTCGAATGTAAATTAAGGTCCAGCGATAGGTTCTACGTCTCGGAGCTTGATCTCGATGCCATAGAAAACTGGCAAAAAACAACCAACGGAAGGTTCTATCTATGTCTAAAGTTCACCAAGGACAAGATCATAAGAATCTATGACTATGACTATGTCAAGAACAAACATAAAATAACGATAGACGATGAAAACTACAAACCATTGAACGTGTTTATATCTGAAATTTTAAATAAAAAAATAACAGACTATTGAGCTTATGAACAGGAAAGTAAAAGATATTTCCGTGAACAAAAATACAACACTTCTGGATCTAATAAAACAGTACGACGAATCTTGTGCCTTCAATGCAAAACACTTGGCCGAGGCATATGAAATAATAACCGAGGCCCTTGACAACAAATCGTTCTTTGTTATGTCGATAACTGCCAACCTCATCTCCACGGGCATAAGGGGCATAGTCAAAGAACTTCTAAAAAGGCATGTGATCGATCTGTTGATAACCACCTGTGGTACTTGGGACCATGACATAGCCAGGAGTCTTGGTTATTACGAGCATGGTCGCTTCGAGCTAAACGACGCCGAGGTCAAGGACCAAGGCTATGCAAGGCTTGGCAACGTCTTGGTGCCCATGGAGTTCTATGCCAACGGCGTCGAGAAATTTATGCAAGAGCTTTTGTCCGATTTGTACGACAAAGGTAAAAAAGAGATTTGCTCGTATGAACTTAGCTGGGAAATAGGTAAAAAACTAGACTCCGAGGACTCTATGTTCTACTGGGCATACAAGAACAAAATACCTGTGGTCGTTCCAGGATTCTACGACGGTGCCGTCGGTTCTCAAGTATTCTTTTTCCAAGAACAGCACAAGGACTTTATCGTCAATCTATACAAGGACGAAAAACTTCTTTCCGACATATTTTTCGATCGCTCTAGACCATTCTTAGGCGTCTGCGTTGGTGGCGGTATATCCAAACACCATCTAATATGGTGGTCGCAGTTCAGGGATGGTCTGGATTATTGTGTGTACTTCACCTCCGCGCAGGAGTCTGATGGATCCTTGTCAGGCGCAAGACCAAGGGAAGCCATATCCTGGAACAAGCTCAAGGCAAAGTCAAGGTTTGTCACCGTTGAGGCGGATGCATCGATAACGTTACCCCTAGTCTTCGGGGCGATATTGGATTAGTTCCAAATACTCTTTCTCCATTGGATGTGGGTCTACGGCCAAAATCATGGTCCATGGTGGTTGTCCGATCTCAACCTTGTCAAGGTCCTTGAGTTGTATCGAGAATATTTTTTGATCCCTTAGTCCAAGCCTGGAGATAAGGACAATCCGATTGTCAAGAATTTCTTTGAGATCGGTTCTTGCGAACTCTAGAAACTCCAAAGGACCAACGTACATTTGAGCCTTTAAGTCCATCTCAAATAGTATCAAGATATGTTTTTTGTTATCGAGGCCGCGAAGTATCTTGTCCCTTATACTGTTTTTAGCCCTTTTATAGTCTATTGGAAAGGTTAGAACTTCGCCAAGCCTATAGATCTGAAGACCAGACAAAGACATCGAAGCACATACTATGCTCACCGAGGGCACTAACTCAAAGTCTATGTTCCTTTTCCCAAGCTCTATGACAAGGTTCACATGTGTCGTTGCCAACATTGGGTCGCCCTCTGTCAAGAAGACGACGTTCTTGCCCGAGTCAAGGGCGTCAAAGATCTTTTTATAGTCGTTGACCTCACAATCTTCCCTCGTTAAGAAAACCAGGTTCTCGTTCATAGAACGTAGTTTTTCTATTTCTTCGGTTGGTATGAGACCTGTATAGTTCTCGACAAAGACCACATCAGCCAATGGAATCTTGTTTAGGACCTTTTTTGGAACCAGGTCCATGGTACCCAAACCAAGACCAGAGACCATGATCCATGTCATAATTATCACAAGCTTAATATACGATAGAGCACTCTATATTTTTATTATGAGTCATAAAAAGATCATCCAAAACTTCGAACTATATTCATCTATATGGTTTGGTATAACCTTGGCATTTATACTCATACTTGGTCTTAATATTTACTCCTTGATCGAGGAAGCTTCCATTAGCCTAATATTCGTTTGTTTGTCCATGATCGGGGCAGGATTTTTCCTAAAATCAAAGGACTTTATCAAGACCAAGACATTTGTCTGGGCGTTGGCCCTATTGGTATCTGGTATTTATCTTTATTTGTCCTTGTATATAACAATATTTTACTCAATACTACTTGCTTGGATAACCTTGGCAATATTATTCTTTGCCTTGTATAGATTCCTTTATCAGTGATTTTGCCTTTGTTACAACTTCTTCGCCAGAGCCTTTACCCGATTCTATTTTTTCCAATTCTTCTTCCATTTCCCTAGTTAGATCTATGGAGGTTATCTTTGGGAATTTTTTATCCAGGAGCTCTATGACCCTTTTGCCAAGGTCGGTTATTTTAACGGTCCTAGATCCCGTTATATAGCCGCGTTTGAACAGCTTTTCTACCATCATTGCCCTGGTCGATTTGGTGCCTATGTTTATCGTCTCCATATACTTGACCAAGGACGCTGGGTTGTATCTGCTTGGTGGTTTTGTTTTCTCCTTCTTGATCCTTAATTTACAGGGCAGTCTAAGACCGGGTTTTAGATCCAGATCCGTGGTCTCTATGGTTATGGGGTACAAATCGAGCCACGATGGGGTTTTTATCTTTTTGAACGATAGTTCGAACACCAGTTCGCCCGAGACTATCTTTGCCTTGGTCTGTAGTAGTATAGCGGGCTCGAGGAACGTACATAGGAACCTCTTGACCACCAGGCTATAGATGTAGAATTCCTTTTTTGTCATTTTCTTTGGAAGGTAGCCAGTTGGATAAATACAAGGGTGGGCTGGGTCGTCTTTCTTGCCTTCTACAGGCCTAACGGGCCATCTTTCGAATATGTTATTTACATATGGCTTATATTCATTGAAAACGGATAATTTTTCAAAAATTTGTTTAAAGTTTAGATTTTTTGGATATTTCTCCGAAGAAGTCCTAGGATAAGAAATATAACCAGCTTCGTAAAGTCTTTGGGCTATCCTTAAGGTATCCTCTGGTTTTATTTTATACAGCCTCCAGGCTTCTTCCTGGAGCTTGGTCAAGTTAAATGGTGGTCTTGGATATAATTTTTCCTCGACCGTCTCTAGGTCCTTGACCAAACATTCGTTAGAGCCTTTCTTCTTGGCTTCCTTGGCTTGGTCCAATGTCTCGAATGTCTTTTTGTAAAAGACTTTGAATTTCTCCGTCTCTAGCAAAAGCCTATAGTAGTTCTTTGGAACGAAATTTTCTATCTCCTTTTCTCGTTGATATATTATTTTCAACAAGGGCGTTTGTACCCGTCCGGCTGATAAATAGTATTTTTTAAATTCTTTTTGAATGTACCTGGAGAAATTTATGCCATACAACAAATCTAGTATGTGCCTGGTTTCGCCGGCCTTGACCAGGTTATGGTCTACGTCTATGGGATGTTCAAAAGCGTTTTTTATTGCTTGTTTGGTGATCTCTGAGAATTTCATTCTTTTTGTCTTGACTTTACCCAAGCAGAATCTAACTATGTTATATCCAATTAACTCGCCTTCTATGTCATAGTCCGTAGCTATTATGACTTCCTCGACCCTAGGTTTTATGGATTTTAGGTATTTGACCAACGCCCGACAATAGGGATCGTTCCTTAAAGTCCAGTCATATTCAAACACCGGAAGTCCTTGGCCTTTTATGGTCAAGGTAAATATATGGCCGATCGCAGGGACAACCACATAGTCTTTGGCTTGGTAAACGGTGAGTTTGCCTATTTTAATAGGTCTTACGGAATTACCAAAAAGAAAATATGCTATCTTCCGGGCGACGGATGGTTTTTCTGTTATTATTACCTTCATTTAAATTGCACCGAAATATACCAAGGCATTGTCTTCGTCGTTCTCTGGGTTATAAAAAACAATTGTTAAATACTTTTTGTTTTCTGTTCTTTTTATCAGATAAACCTTCATCCTAAGTTTTGTTCCACCAAGCGCACCTCTAAAAAAGAAAATCTCAAATTCTTTTTCTTCTTCTCCCTTTTTCTCGTATTTTCCATCTACTTCTTCTAGTTTTGGAACGTTTCCTTTGACTTTTGATATATCTATTTCTTCAACAACACAGACCCTTCTCAACGATTTAATAAGATTTTTTATTCTTTTAAAATCTGTAATGGTATAAACAAAGTGTATTTTTTTATCCCCAGTTGGTTTAAAACCTATTTTTATTTCTGGATTGTTTTTTGCATCGACCACAAGAAACGTTAATTTAAAATTATCATCAAATTGGAATTTATTTTTGATTTGTTCTTTTATTTCTTTCATTTCTGGAACAAGGGCATTCTCCAACGCCTCGGCATCGGTTGGTGTGAATTGAACTATTGGCTCCGAAAAGTTTACGAAAATATCAATCATAGAAAAGACTTTGAAAATACCCTTTAATTCATCGGGGATGTCTAAACAATCTTCTAATTTTTGTGGTTTGATTTCAAGAAAAAGTCCACCCCTTTCGACTTCCTCTTTTATTTTGTCCAAAATATTAAAAAATCCCTCAGGATTTAAAATTATATAACTAAATGCCCTTTCTATACAATTTTTATTTCCTTTTTTTAATATGTCAAACATTTCAATCACACCCGACCCCTCTTAAATATCAATCCATCACACAAAATATAAAAATTAGACCATTGTCACTTTATGGATCTAGGACTATTTCTAATATGGGTTGTCTAGAAGGAATCCATGTTAAATTCTCTATATTAAAGAATAACACATCTGCGTTTATATCGTTTGGTATCTTGTTCTTTTTCAGTAGTTTTGACATGACTTTCGTGAAATTTTCAATTGATTTTATGGAACATGGCATTGTTTTGTTCTTTTTTGAAATCCAATATGGTCTCCAAGCACCAAACCATAAAGGTATCTTTGTCTTATTGGACCAGTTTTTGGCCGTTGCTATTACATTTTTTATTAAAGAAAGATTATATGTGCAATGCTTTGGACCTCCGGCGTAGATGTGCCACTCCGCCATAATATATCCGTCGTTACTAACGTTCAAGTACTTGAGATAGAAAGGACTAGAGACCTTTGCCGGGGTCACTATTATTATCCTGTGGGGATCTATTTTCCTTATGGCTTTTATAGTCTTTGAATAGACTTTGTTCAAGACCTCTGGATGACTTTTTATAGGTCCACTCGATTCTATCAAAAGGTCGTAGGAAAGTAAATAAGAATAGTTCCTAAAATACTTGGCAACCGTTGTCCACCATAGGACAAAATGCTCTTGGGCTGTTTTGTTCGTGGGATCTTTTCTTAGTTCTGGGGCACCGTAGGAGATTATCGGTATTATCCCGGCTTTCAGACAATCGTTGACAACATCGGCAAGTTGCTTGAGTGCGGTTTTGTTATTGACAACGTCCTCAGAAATCCTTATTCTAACGTTTGAAAATCCTTCTTTTTTGAAGTAACTAGGAATATTTACGCCTTTAGAACGCCAATAGAAATAGTATTTATGGACCTTGGCAAAAGACATCCAGTCCACGTCTATACCAACACCCAATAGTCTTTGATATTTTTTAGCGGGTATTGGTTTGTTACCATGAACCGATAATGGTTTTTGTTTAGCCATGAACGAGGACAAAAAACCTAGGACGAATACCAAGACCATTAGGACTTTTAAGATGGACATAGTATTATATTTCTCAAAGCTTGGATTTTATCTTTTCTATTATTTCATCCTCTTTGTTCAAGGCCCAGCCAAGTATCTCTATGTTTTGTCCATAGTTCTTGTTAAGCTTGTCTAGTGCCTTGGACAATAGCTCCATGAAAACCCCCATACCAGGTTGTCTATGGCTTAGTTGGCTATAGTATTTATCCGGTAAATCCGAGCCTAGTTCGTATTCTTTTCTAAATTTCTCTAGATCTTCTTTAGACCAAGCTTTTCCAAGTTTTGTCAGCGTTACACCACAACAAGGACTTCCTTCGACACCTATTATGGCAAGTATTTCGAATCCGTTTTTTAGTAGTTTTTCTATCTTCTCTATGGTTTTTCTAACATATGTCTCGACTTCTTTTTGCCTTTCTTCATAGGTTGCCCTAGCACATGGCGGTCTCGGAAGACCAAGTATTTCAAACTCCGAACAATAGTACGTATCCAAGCCTATATAATGTTCTTCCGCCAAGTTTAGTAATTTTTTGAGAAAGTTTATCCTGTATTTTATCCCCGCTTTGTTATGGAAGCCACAGGCAACCAGCCCAAAGTTAAGGAAACATGGTGCCACTATGATAACACGTCTCTTGACGTCGTCTACTATCATAATTTCTTAGTTCTTCTTCAATACATAAAAATATTATATATGGGCAAAATTTTTAAACTAATATCGTTTACTACTAAAATTATACATTTGCCGCGGTGGTGTAGCCCGGCCAGCATGCGGGGCTGTCAATCCCGCGACCCGGGTTCAAATCCCGGCCGCGGCGCCATATCATATTAATGATTGGGTTGTTCATTGCGATCCTCTTGTTTCTAATTGTTCTGATATTGGCAATTATATTTCCAGCAAAGTATCTTTTATTACCATTGTTCTTTTTCTTTTTGTCGATTTATTTCGTTACATTTTCCCAAACACTTTCAAGAACCAAGGTCAATAACAATATTGTAATTGTCTCGGGCTATTCGATGGATATAAATATGTATCTTTTATTATTATCTTTGACATATCTATTGGCCCTAGTTAGTGGTTGTATAATAAAGAACATATTAACAAAGTACTGATATCAATGATTTGGGATATTTTGTTTTTCATTATGGGATTTGTTTGGGGATTTGTTTCCGTTATTATTGGCAAAAATGAGTACTTCTATAGAAAAATCGTTCCAGGATTTCTTCTTATTTATACTTTGGTTGTAATAGACATGACAATATTTGGTTTTAATTTTACACTGTTATTCGATGTTGCACCGTTTATCATAGGTATGGTCATTGGAGGGGTTTTGGGGAAGATTTTGCTACGTCAAAATTTATAATTATAGACTTGATTCTTTATTTTTATAATGAAGTATAGATGCGAGGCATATGTCATATTCACGTATTTTTTAAGTTCAAAAGAGCATGAAAAGTTTTACAAACTCACCAAGGAAAAAGGTAAAGAAATAACAAATGAATTTTTTATAAATCCATATAGATTAAAATATAAAAATGAAAGATTTCCAGAAGTCTTCGTTCTTAAGGAAAAGGACGTATGTTTTATGGGAATTGAGACCACTATTTCTATATCCGCCATAGTCTTCAAAGAAAACGTTGTCTCTATAATAATTAAGTCCTTTGTAGTAGATGAAAAAGAAAATCTTATGCTATATCCACAAACTATAATATTAACCGAAGAAGACAAAAAATATGAAATTTCCGAGTATGTGGAAGATTTTATTGAAAACGAATTCGGTATAAAACTATCCAATAGGCCCTGTTATAGATATTTGGTTATGAGATTCATCGATGAATCTCCAATATTGTTCCTAGAACAAGAAAAAGAATTTTTATCCAACCTAATTTCTAAGGATCTTTTGGAGAAAAACGTAGTGAAGTTTTCCAATACAGAGATTATGATTTACTCTCAGGATTTTTCTATTTTGATAACCACTGAAAGATTCTCTATAAAGAATCATATCCTAGTTATTTCCATGGCTTTGTCCAAGTACTTGCTCTTGGACTACTATGAAGACTATACAAGGAGAATGTTCAACCGTGCCCAGGACGATGTTAATTACGTGTCCAACGTACCTTTTTGGAAGGTTTTCTTTGATAAAAGGATCAGGAGAATGAATGTAAACATAGCAAGGGATCGTTCGTTCTTGTTTAACTCTTTGAAATATATACAATTTCTTGAAAAACTTCTTAAAGAACATTATCTTTATTTGATTTACAAAAAACTAGACAAACTTATAGAAACAGACTCCATGTTCATGAATATCTCGAAGGAGTTGGAGTTCTTAAATCAAATTTATACAAGCATACAAAACACAATATATTCCAAGGAAATGTTCTTTATACAAATGATATTTTTGGCCGCGGTTGTGATAAAAATAACACTTTGGCTTATATTAATCTTTAAATAATTTCTTCGGAATAATTAAAATTGCAATGCCTGAGAACGAAACGTGTGTATTTTGTAAAATAGCAGAGGGTATCTTTAGTTGTTATAAGGTCTATGAAGATGACTTTGTCATAGCATTTCTAGACATTAACCCCTTGACCCTAGGCCATACGTTGGTCGTTCCAAAGAAACACGTTGCTAAAATAACAGAACTTGAGGACGAAGAGGTAGCCAAATTATTCAAAGCCGTTAAAAAAGTGGCCAAACTGATCTCAGAGAAGCTAAGTCCAGACTTTAACATAATAATAAACCAAGGCGAGAAAGCTGACCAGATAATACCACATCTGCATGTTCATATAGTCCCAAGATACGGCGAGGAAGAGATTTATCGTTGGAAGCCTTTTGTCCTGACGTCCGACAAAGCGGAGGAAGTCCTTAAAAAATTAGGTGTGAAATCGGATGAGTAACGAACTGGATCCAGAAAAGTTAAACCAAGAAATAAAAGAACTAGAAGAACAAAGGGACACAATAATAAACTTAAGTATAAATCTAACTAGGGAGTCAAAAATATTAATATATTCAATTATTTCAGAAAATTTTGAAAAAGCCAAAAAGACATTAGAAAAAATGAACGAATTGAAAAAACAGTTGGTTGAACTCTTGGACAAGTACATTATCTTCTATGATAATGGCAAGATAGGGCTTCAAGAATATATAGAAGGCGTGATTTTATACGAATTTATAGTCAATAAAAAAGTTCCCTCAAGGGATGAGTTTCCAGAGGTAGCCTTGAACGAGTACTTATTAGGGCTTATGGATTTCTTCGGTGAAGCCCTAAGATACTCTGTGGAACAACTCTCGAAAGACAATATAGATATAGTCGAAGAAATATACGACAATCTAAAGAAGATATACAGCGATTTTTTACTTAGACTTGAGATCAAGAATTATGAGCTTAGACGAAAATTGGATTATGTTAATGGAATACTAAGACGATTCTCCGAGTACATACTCGAGTATAGGATTCATAAAAAGGAATGATAATTTGTTCTATTATATAACTTTTTTATCAAATGTATCGTCCTAATAGTTCGAGCAGATCGACCAACTCTAAAAAATGTATCCAAAAATTTTATAAAACACACAAACAATATATTTTTATCAACATCTAAAAAGGGTGGAAAAATGGCACCAAGATTCAGAAAAAAGGAAAAAACTGGAATTAAAGTGAATGTAAGACCGGGTTGTTTTTACTATGTTGATAAAGAAGGAAATGTATATGAAATGGAAATAGACCCAAAAACAAAGAAAGCAAAATCTAAAAAGGTTGTTGGTAAACTACCTGAAAGAGAAAAAGGAGCTTTCTACTTTGTTGACAAAAATGGAGATGTTTGGGTAATGAAATAAAATTTTAAATTTCTTTTTTCAAATCAAAACATCTGTTATATTTGAAACGTTTGATATATTATCAACAACAGATATTATTGATGTGTTGTTTAGTTCTGTGCTATTGTTTATTTGCGTTGTGTTGATTGTGGTATTTGGCAATACGTTGGTTGTCTCGTTACTTGGTGTTGTGGCGTTTATCATGTTGGTTATATTGTTTAACTGCTTCTCGGTATTGTTTATAGACTTAATAACGTTTTTAAGTCCATTATGTTTTCGATATTTATGTTCCTTGAGCGAACCAGAGGCTGTGCTAGTTTTTGGTTTGTAATAGAATATCGCAATAGAGCAACCAAATAAGATAATCGCAACCAATACCAATACTATTCCTAGTTTTTTCTCCATACTGTATCACCAAATATTTTTATTGTTATAAGAAAAATAATATTTTAAAAAATTATAAAATTTTTAATGCATTCTTCTTGTTTTCATATACTCTATCAAAAGCTCTCTTAGTTCCTTCATAGTCTCTATATATTTGGTCTTTAATGTAACGAATTCCTTGCTCAAATTCTTGTAACTAGTTGTTAAATTACTGGATGTTATGTTGGTTATTTCTGTTTGTAGTTGTAATAATGAACTTTCCACCTTTTGTAGTTCGGTATCTATCGTTGTATTGTTGATCCTTGTTTCTAGGTTTTTGACCATGGTTATTGATCTATCGACGAATAGGGACAATACAGCGAATTTCATTAACAATGCATCCTCTGCTAATCTTATTCTAGCTTCATGGACAACTTCTTCAAGCTCAGGCTTTAATGCCTCTAGGGCTGTTATGTTCTTTGCTGCTTCTATTTTTTGTGCCAGTGCTGTTATATTTGTTATTAATGCATCCGTTGTAGTGTCGTTTGTTATAGCTTTCATTATTTCTAGTTTTATTTTTAGTTCCATCAATGCATTCAATAGATAGACTTTGGTTGTATTTAGATATTCGTCAACCAAACTAACGTTGCACTTTGAATAGTTACTAACGTTGGTACCACATTCTTTTACGAGTTCCATCTTTAGTTCTATTGCCTTTTTCCTATCTAGTCTAACTCTGTGCATTAAAGGCATTAGTTCATATTTTATTGCTTTATGTATTTCTGTTATCATTCTTCGTTTGTGTAATAGATGCTCAACCCTTTCCCTGAATTGCATTAGTTTGCCCCTTACATGCCTCATTGAGACATGGTGTTCGTGCATAGACCTCGAATGGCTACCATGACCCATTTCTTGGACGGGGCCATATTGTCCATGTTGGGATTCGTGTTCTGGTTCATTTTTTCTAAATCTATATCTATTTCTTTCTTGACGTTGTGTTGTTGTGTTATTGGTGGTGGTGTTATTTAAGGTCATATTCGTGCTATTGTTTAAACTACTATTATTTAGAATAGGTGCCCTTGCTCTATTTACATTGTTGTTATTATTCGTGGGTTTTGCCCCTGAATTTGCAAATCCCATTGGTACCGCGAACACAGATGCAATCATCAAAAATGACATAAACAATCCAATTATACCTTTCTCCCTAGCCATATGTCTCACCCAATAGAAAATTACTGATTCCACGTATTTAATACTTGGGTTGAAAAATTTCAACTAATGGTTGAAATTGGAATTTATTTTAACTAAAATACCATTTTCTCCATCTTCTCTTATTATTATATTTCTTTCTTCTAATCTCTTCAATATTTTGCTTACAGTTGACTTATCTATATTCAGTTTTTTACTAATTTCGTATTGATAGCATTGGCCATCATTTTTCAAGATAAACTCCACTATCTTTCTTTCAAGTTTTGTATTGCATAATGAAAGTACTTTTTCATAGCTTTCTTTTGAAGTTTTTCTAAATCTTTTAGCCAATATTTTAAGGACATATAAAATTATAACAACATATATTAGGTTTATAATCAAAATTGTAAATAGATACCAAGAATCTTCCGTTGGGGTACTTGAGGACTCTTCAGAATAGATTCTATATGCCAACGAAAATTTTAGATTTGTTATATTGTTGTTATAGATAGTGCTATTGTATATCGAAAATCTAGGGGTTAAATTGATTAGTTTTATATTATCTAATAAATAAATAAACAATGAACTTCCATTATATAGATCAGATGAAGAGTAAATATTTAGATAATAGTCACCATTTTCTAGTTTTTTAGGGGTGCACTGGAATTCAATTATAAAACTCTCGCTTGAATTTAGGACTATCGTATTATTAACAATTTTAAGCGGTACAACACTAACCAATTTATAAAAAATACAACCTTTAGGTATAATTTCCGAAAGATTGACGCTAGAATTCGAGGTTAATAATATATATCCCGTTACACTTTTATTTGAAACATAAAAAGATATTTCTTTTATAGAAGTATATGCAAAACAATGTACCATAAAACAACAAAGTACGAGTAAGAGCACAACCCTTCTTATCATGAAGATCCCATAAAGATTTTATAAAGCCCCGACCGGGATTTGAACCCGGGACCTTCCGCTTACGAGGCGGATGCTCTTCCGAGCTGAGCTATCGGGGCATACGAAGACCTCGTCAACTAACAATTAAAGAATTTAAAATTATAATATAAATATTATTGTGACGGTTATTGCTTTGCTTCGGCTGCTTCTTCTTTAACAAATCTTATTCTTTCTAGATATTTATTTGAAATGGTGTATATTTTCTTTCCTTTATCCGATGTTCTTACCTCAAGTATGCCGAGCTCTTGTAAGGTCTTTATTATACCTCTTATGGATCTCTCACCTATTTTGACATGGGCAACCAGATCTTCTACAGAAGCCCCATAAGGGCTCATACTTATATATTGAAGAATTTCTTTGGTGTCGCCAGTTGGATATATAAACCCTTCGCTTTCTAGGAAATACATTCTATCAAGTTCCTTTATAAGATGCTTAGCAATTGACTTTCCAAAATAATCAAAAATCCTATCCAATACACCCATAAATTTTAATTTTGAAAAATAATATATAACTTTTATCGTTTGCTTGACATTTATTGACAATGCATATGTCATAAAAAGTCAAGAAGTTATACGACGTTGATAAGATGGAAGATCGAGTAACAAAATTATGTGTAGAAATTTTATCCATGACCAGAAGGGTCAAACCACTTTCAACTGCAAAAAGGATTGTCATAACTAAACATAAGCTCCTGGGTTCGAATCTTGACAAAATATGTACAAAAATTGTCAACGATGTTGAACGCTGGTATGGTCCAATTATTAGGGTTTTAAAGGCTTTGAATATACCACAAAACGAGTACAATGTATTATTTGTCTATTTTGCATTTATTCGTAGAGAATCGTTAAAAAAACTCGAAAAAAGATTTTCAAAAATTATGAACGAAGTTATTATTAAAAAACAGTATTCAGAAATAATTAATTTTAGAGAATCAATAGACTATGACAACTTCACAGAAAGAATGTTCTGGAAATACGGTTTTCCAAGAATATACATAGAAAAACTATCCAAATTTCTAGATCAAAAATTCATAGAAGAACTTGCAAAATCTTTTCTTGAAAGACCAAGATTCTCGATAAGAACCAATATAAGAAAAGTTTCAAGGGAAGAATTAAAAATGATGATGGAAAGAAACTACTCTATAAAACTACAGCCAAGCCCATATTCTAAGCTTGCCCTGGTATCCAACAAATTCTTAGATCTTTCCAAATGTCAAGAATACAAAAAAGGATACTTTACGGTACAAGACGAGGTTTCCTCCTTTATACCCTTATGTCTTGAAGTGGAGAATAAAAAACTTAAAATTCTCGATATGTGTGCTGCACCGGGTATAAAAACCACGGAACTTGCCGAATTGTCGCCAGAGTCTATGATTTATGCCATAGATATATCCATGAAAAGATTGAAGTCCTTGGAGTTTCATATGAAAAGACTTGGTTTAGAGAACATCTCCTTCTTTCATATGGATGCCAGGAAGGCTGGTTCATACTTCAATAACATTGATAGAATACTTCTGGATGCTCCTTGTTCTTCCTCTGGTACCGTCATAAGAAATCCCGCTGTAAAATGGGAAATTAAAGAACAATCAATAGAAAGGCTGTCAAAGCTTCAAAAAGAATTGCTCGAAGAGGCTCTAAACATACTCAAGGACAATGGTATAATAGTTTATTCGACTTGTTCTTTGTTCGTCGAAGAGAACGAAAAAGTAATCGAACATTTTCTAAATAAGGGAGAAATAGAACTTCTAGAGATAAATTCAAGTCTATCAAAGGGTATAAGCAAGAACAAGGACATAGATCAAAAAGTTAGAAGATCCTTTACAAATATTCACAAAACCTCGTGTTTCTTCATCGCGAAGCTCAAAAAATCTCCGTGAATAAAACCTTTAGATACCATGTGGTTGGTGAACCCGGTAGAATCGGATGATCGGGACTTTGTATACCTATCTCCGATATCCTAAAGTTTACACGATTTTCTATCATAGTTGCCCTAGTTATAGAAATTAACTCGTTCAACGACAAAAATTGTGAACAAGAACATGTAACGACCACTCTCTTGGCAACTTTATAGGCTAACTTGTTGACTATAAAGTATGCCTTCATACCCTTTTGTTTATCTTTTTTTGATGGTATGAATGCCGGTGGGTCTAATATGACTACGTCGAACTTTTTGCCTTGGTCTATACATTTCTTTAAATAATCGATGGCATTTGACTGAATGGTTTTGCCTTGACCCTTAAATTCGTTTAATTCGAGGTTCTTTTCACAAAATTTCAATGGAAACTCTGAAATATCAACAAATTCCACAAATTCAGCCCCGGCAACCAAAGCATTTAGACCAAAGCCACCCGTGTAACAGAATAGGTCAAGGACTTTGTCGCCGTCTTCGATGTATTTCCTAAGCTTGAACCTATTGTCCCTTTGGTCTAGGTAAAAACCTGTTTTTTGACCACGTACATCCACGTAGTACTTTATACCGTGTTCTTTAACCACGGTGGTAAATACATCCTCTCCATAGAGCTTCTCTTCTCTTATGGGTAGCGTAGACTTTTGCCTAGCCCTGGTATCGTCTTTCTCGTAGACACACTTGATCTCGTCGTCCAAATCATAGATTATTTTGGCTATTTCTTTTATATTCTTATCAAGGAACGGATCACTGTTTTGAACGACAACGAGTTCCTTGTATCTATCAACTATCAACGATGGTAATAAATCTGAATCACCATAGACCATCCTATATAAGTCCTTAAACCCTAGGGATTTTCTAAATTCATTTGCCTTTTTTATCCTTTTTTCTATCAGTTCTAGGTTTATTTCTTCGTCTGGTCTTCTTGTGAATAGTCGGACTCTTATACCATACCCTGCTTGCCAAATTCCTTTCCCTAGAAATACGTCGTCCAACGAATAAACTTCTACAACGTCCCCTGGCTTTGGTTCGCCTATTATCTTTTTTATGGCCGGATTATAGATGGTTGGTGTTCCATATTTAATTGTTTTTTTACAGGCGTCGTCAACGTAAACTTTTATACTCATACATTGGACTTATACATAGGGTCGAATAATAAATATTACTATACTCATGTGATATTATGAATGAAAAGGAAATAATAGAATATGCAACTTTTTTAATTCTGGTTATAGTAGTCATAATAGACACGATATATCTCCATAAACTAGAAACAGAGCTAACGATTTACAAAAAGAACAACAACAACAAACTTTTAAATTTAAGCAATGCAATAACAAACCTAACAATTCAATTATATAAATTAAACACCAATTTAAGAAAACTAGAGAAAAAAATAGATCTTTTAAACAACACAATAAAAAACTATCAAGAAAATATTAGTAAAAACTTTCTCAAATTTAACGAGAGCTTGAGCAAGCTCTATTATAAAGAGTCGAAACAATTAATAACAAGCTTTAAAATATCGCAACTACTTTTTAACTATAGTTCTCAAATGAATAACCTTTTGAATAATCTACTATTAGTAAGGGCAGAAATTTTTGAACTAAAAAAATCTTTATCACTTATCTCCGCATGGTTTTCGAATACAACATTGTCTAATAAAACAATATATAATGCAAATCCTCTTTTCTATAATCTTTCAAAACAATGTTTTAATAGGACTATGTTCAACTTCGCTTGCCTTGGATATAGTCTTTATGAATCTGGCGTAAAATATGTTAGAAAAGAAGACAAATTAGAAGCTCCAACGGTTTTCCTAAAGAAGGGTGGTAATTGTCTTGATTATTCTTATTTTTTCCTTTCTTATATAGATTTTTTGAAAAAACTTGGTATAAAGTACGTAAAATTACCCTATAACAAACCAGGTTCCAAATGCATAATTTATAGTAAGAAAAATGCCTATTATTATGTGGATAACTGTTCCTACAAGAACATTAGTCTTAAGGACTATGATTACGACTATGTTTCATGCTTCCTCGTGGAAAAACCAGAAATAGTTGGTCATTGTGTGGTTCTATTGTGTAGAAATCCCGTTGAATCTATGAAGGATATATTTTCCAAGGACTGCCTAATAATAGAGCCACAGGACCTAGGTTTTATCTATGATTATAGGATAAATAAAAACGGCACAATAACCCTCTATGGAAATAGATTTAGATTCTTGGTGATAGGACTAGATAAACTATTCAACAAAGAAATGATTTGTTTCCCATACCAGGAGCAATATTTGGTAATAGAAAACTATAAAATAGCAAATAATTTGGCTTGCTATCGATTTTATTGAAGTTCGACCATTGAACCCTCCGCTGGCCTTCTCTGAACTTTTACTATTCTATCCGCGGCTTCTTTAAAGAGTTCGTCGTGTGTGGCAACTATTATTTGAAGATCCGATATCTCTTTCAATGTCTGGACAAGGTTTAGTCTAACGTTCTCGTCCAAGGAGTTGGTTGGCTCGTCGAACAATATGAACCTAACCCTTGGCAAGACTAGGTTTAGCAAGGAGAACCTAAAGGCTATGTCCAACGCCGTTAGTTGACCGCCACTAAGACCGGCCTCCCTTATGTCCTTGGTTGAACCATCGGCAAATTTAATGACTATGGAGTAGATCAATTGCTCCGAAGTCTTTCTTTGTGGTTCTTGTAGAACGAATTCCAAAGAAACTATGTCACTATAATTGTAAATTCTTCTAAACCATTCGTTGAGCAACACCGTTATCCTAGAGACGAAAAATTCTCTTATTGTCCTTCTAAGTTTTTCAAATTGCTTTATCAATTTTGAGGCCAGTTCTATTTTGTTTTCTATGTCTTCTTTGTCTTTTTTATTCTTTTCTAACTTCTCTAGGACGTTAAAGTACTGATTTACATAGTCTTCGGATAGCTCTGGCAGGTTCTTAAGCTCTTTTTCAAGTTCTTCGATTAAATTACTTATATCGTTGGACGAGTTAAAATCTTTGGAATATTTCTCCTTTAGACACTCTAAAAGGCTGTTGTACTCGGTAATTAGTTCCTCAGTTTCGTTGATCTTTTTTATTTTTATCTCGAGCTCTGTTTTTTTCGACATTAACCCTTTCAAGGCCTCGTTTAGTTGGTCTATTTGAGCTTCTTTTTCCGCAAGGAGTCTCTCGTAGTACTTTACTATTATACCCTTGTACAATAGTAATTGATCTAATTTGGTTTTTAGATCGTTTAGCGAATTCGAGAGAAATTCCTTGACACTCCTCGGGTCTATATCATATTTTTTGGAAATCGACATCATGGTCGCGAGATCTTTTTCCAAAGATCTTATCCTTTCATTCAAAATATCTATTCTTTTTTCAATACTTCTTAGTCTTTCGTTTAATTTTTCAAGCTCTTTTTCCTTTTCCTCTTTTATTTGTTCGTATTTATTTGAAATGTCCGAACCACACAATGGACATTTGTCGAGTTTTCCTTTTTTCAAAAGATCTATTAATCGCCTTAAGTCATCTATTCTTGCGATGATGGAGTGTTTCTCGGACTTGAGCTCCTCAAGCCTTTCCTTTAGATCGTCCAAATCCTTTAACTTCTCTGGATCTATCTTCTCAATCGTCCTTAGGTCATATTCCTTGGAACTTATTTCCCTTCTTAGGGATTCTTCAACGTCTTGAGAGTACTTGGATAAAGCTTCTTTGAAACTTTGCTCATTGACCTCAATTGGCTCTTTATACTCACCGTATGGCTTCTTAGAGTCTATGGATTTGACTTCACTCTTTAAAGACTTTATTTTTTCCTCCAATTCGTTTATTTTTTGTTGTAGATCGGAGTATTCTTTTTCTAATTTGGATTTTTCTTCTAATAACCCTTTGTCGATCTTTGCCTCGAATTCCTTGGCCTTGATCAAGGAGTTGGTAAGATCTTTTATATCGCCCTCTATATCATTCCTTTTTTCAATTATTTTCAAAAGTTCTTCTTTGTTATTTGGATCCAAGTTTTTAGATCTAAGCTCTTTTTCAAAATCTTGGACCAAGGTTTCTATTTCCGATATTGTTTTTGATTTACTTTGATGTTTGTTCTTTAATTCATTGAGTTTGGAATTCAAAAGATCTATAATCTCTGTTATTTTGTTTATCTCAAGGACTTTGTCTATGAATCTGGCGTTTTCCATCGTAGGGAGCTTTTTTATAAACTCCCCCAGCTCCCCTTGGCGACAATATATAAGGTCTATTATGTTCAGGTTCCTTTCGTCCACGTCGAAGATTTTTTTGAAAACGAACTCCCTAACGTTCTCTATACCCGTGGTGTATGTCCTAAAATTGGTGCCGTCGTTCGAGACCTTGATTTCGGAGAGCTCCTTCTCGTCAAGGCTCCTTAGGTTTCTTCGTATTAGTACCCGATATGGACCTTTTTCGGTCTCAAGTCTTAATTTTAGTTCTACCTTTGACAAATTCTCTCCACGTTTGACCAAATTTGTCTTTCTACCCGATTTTTCATATACATTCAAACCATCTGCCCCAAATAGGGCAAAGACTATCGCTATAAGTATTGAAGACTTACCAGAACCATTTTCGCCCAATATTATATTGTTTTTCTTTGAAAACTCTATTAAACTATCTTTATGAGCCCTAAAATTGTTTAGATAAAGACTTTCTATATAAATTTCTTTTATGTCGGAAAATATTTGCAAACTACCACCACCAATCCTTATCGCCAAATATTTCTTCTATTGCCCTTTTATGATCTCGCTCGAACAATATTTTAGAGACCTTATCCCTTAGTTCTGGATCTAGACCCTCAACAAACTCGGATATTATTTCCTCTATGGAAGATCGTTCGACCTTGGTTTTGTTTTCATCGACTACCAACGTCCTAACAAGGCTTATTTCCTTGGCAAGATTTAGACCCCTAAGTCTCGATATCTTGTCTACCTCGGCCATGGTCCTTAGTAGAAGTTTTTCGTCTTTCATCCTTAGTCTAAGCAATACAAGGGCTTCCTTGGCAACGTTTGAAAGTTCTTTGATCAAGTCGTTAAAGGCGTCTTCGTCAAAATCATCGTTCTTGATTAGTTTCATTTCCCTGTGTGGAACCGGGATCTCTTTTATATTGCCATCGTCGTAGATTATTATTCGTTTTTGGTCCTTTATGTCTTCTTCTTTAAAATACTTTTCCAAAGACCCTGGTATAACGTAGTATATACCATTTTCCTCGTAGACCCTTTTTGGTGGGCAGTGTTCATGCGCCAGGGCATAGTAACGAATCTTTGGCAACTGTTCTAAAAGGCTTCTTTCTATTGCCCTAACGTCGTCGTATTTAGTGTATCTTATGGCCTTTTTAAAGGTCAGATGGAGCATAAGGATGTTGAAACTCCCTTCGTCTAGGCAATTATCCAAAATCTTCCTAAGGTAGACAAAGCTGTTTTTATAGTATTCCTTTAGCCTTTCGTCCGAGAATCTCCTTGGTTCGGATAGGCCTATTATGACCGAGTCCTTTTGTTTGTGGAACTTTACCTTTTCTCCTTCTTTTTCTATCGTTGGCTCTATTAAAAGACCAGAGGCCAACAAAATGTCGAAACATGGCGCAGATATGCCCATAACATCATGGTTGCCTTTTATGGCGTAGAAGGGTATGTTTTCCCTCCTTAGTTTGTCCAAGGCCTTGGCAACCTCTATCAATACTTGGTTCGAGACCGAGGAACTGTCGAACAAATCCCCAGAGTGTATGACAAAGTCCACGTTCTCTTCTATGGCCTTGTCTATGACAAAGTTAAACTTCTTTATACTCTCTTCTTCACGTATTTTTCTAAATTCCGTCGGTGTTTTATAACCAGGTATATGGGTGTCCGAAAAGTGTAAAAATTTAACCATAACAAAAATTACATTTATATAGTATTTTATTTAAAATTTTAATTATGCCAAAATGGACAATACTGGAACTCATTAGAAATAATCCTAACGCTTATAAAGAAGTTTTGAAAAAAAGGGGTAAAGATCTTGAATTGGCAGATAAAGCACATGAAATAGATAAAAAATATCGAGAACTTCTTAAAGAAGTCGAACATTTAAGGCACGAGGTCAACAAATTAACGGATGAAATAAAAACATTGTCCGATGATTCTAAAAAGAAAGAACTAATAGAAAAAGGAAAACAACTAAAAGAAGAGCTTAAAAAGAAAGAAGAAGAACTCGATCAAATCGAAAAAGAAAGAATAAGGATACTTTACAAACTACCAAATATAATAGCAGATGACGTACCCTACGGCGAATCGGATGACCAAAACCTTGCCGTATACTACTATGGAAGACCAAAGGTCTTCAAAGAATTTGAAGAAGCCTTTTTAAATCAAACCAAAGGCTTCGACGTAGACTATACCTTGATCGATTATAGGCCCATAGGCCACGCGGACATGGCAGAGTACGTGCTCAAGCTCCTGGACACGTACCAAGCGGCCCAGGTTGCATCCTCGAGGTTTTACTATGAGTTCAACGAACTAGTCCTTTTGGACTTTGCGTTGTCCTTGTACGCCTTGGAGTTTTTAAGGAAAAAAGGCTACAAGATCACAATCCCACCATATATGATAAGAAAGGATCTACTTTTTGGAGCCCTGGACTTTGAAACGTTCGAGGAAATGATCTACAAGATCGAGGATGAAGATCTTTATCTAATAGGCACCGCCGAACACGCCTTGCTTGGCATGTGTTACAAAAGGGTCTTGGAAGAGGACGAGTTGCCAATAAGACTGGCCGGCTGGAGCCCATGTTTCCGTAGGGAGGCCGGGGCCTCCGGTAGAGATACGAAAGGTGCCTTTAGGGTTCATCAGTTCCACAAGGTAGAGCAATTTATATTTTGTAAGCCAGACGAGTCCCAAGAGCTTCATAAAGAACTGTACAACAACATGAAAGAACTCTGGGAAGGTCTGGATATACCGTTTAGAATCGTCGTCGTCTGCACGGGTGAGATGGGCAGAGCTGCCTATAAGCAATACGACATAGAGGCTTGGATGCCAGCCCAAGGCCTTTACAGGGAAATGGGCAGCTGTAGTAATTGCCTTGACTGGCAGGGCTTCAGGGCAAACATAACCTACGCCAAAAAAGACACCGGCGAACGAGTCTATGTCCACACGTTGAACTCCACGGCCATAGCAATACAAAGGGCCATATGCGCAATATTGGAGAACTGTCAAACCGAGGACAGGGTTGTCAAAATACCACCGGTCCTTCATAAGTACCTAAAGGCCCTAGGCTTTGAAGAGAAAGAATTGGTCCCAAAAGATCAAAAATAAAAAATTTTATTCCTTTTTCTTGATTTTTAACTTTAGTCCGTTTTGCCCAGTCACCACCACAGGGTCGTTTGGTTTAAATTTCTCGTTTTTATTTTCTGGGTAGGATATCCAAGTGTCTCCATCGACTTCGACCAAGATGGTACCATCTTCTGATATTTTTACAACCTTACCCTCTTTACCGACAAGCTCAAACGTGTACTTCGTTTTATCCGTTTGGGTCTTGTTGTTCTTGACTATAAAGACAGCTATGGCCACGGACAATATTGCCAAGACCATTATAATTAGCCAAACTGGTACATGGAACGAGAACAAAACGAATCCAAGGACCACGAGCCAACCAAACAAACTGAATCCGTAGCCCAAATGAAAGTCCAAAAACGTAGCCATAAGGACTATTGCCAATATTATATAAATCAACATGCCTTCTTCACCTTTAATATGTTATGATCTTGCTCTACGACCATGACTTTATCGCCCTTGTTTATTTTCTCGTTGGGATCCTTCTTCAAAGCCATCCATGGGATGCCCAGGACCTCGACCTTAAGGCTTTTACCGTCTTTGGAGACCTCTAGGACTATGCCTATGGTGCCTATTGGGGCTTTGTAAAGGTTTTCTATTTTTTCTTCGATTTCTTCGTCGAATGTTTCCTTTCTTTTACTTAATTTTATTATGTCAAGGTCTATTGATATGAAAACTATTAGAATCAAAATAACTATCAAAGATATGAAAAGCTCTGTAAAATATATCATCATTGATCCTTTTTCTCTTGGTTATTCTTCAAGATCTTTTGAATTATCTTAACCGCGCCTATTAGGCTTTGGGTCTCATACGGCACGACTATGGAGTTGCCCTTGGCAAGCTCTGGCAAACGTTGTATGTACTCTATGGCTATGTACTTCTCGTCTGCCTTGGACAATGCATCGACGACCAAGGATATGGCCTTGGCCCTTCCTTCGGCAACGAGTATATCGGCCTCTTTCTTACCCTCGGCCTCCTTGATCAACGCTGTCTTTTTACCCTCGGCCAACAGAATCATTGCCCTACGCTCTCTCTCCGCCTTCATTTGTTTTGCCATTGCTTCTTGGATCTCCTTAGGAGGTTCTATTCTTTGTATCTCGACCCTATTGATCTTAACACCCCATCTATCGGTTATTTTGTCAAGTTCCTCCCTTAGTCTCGTGTTTATCAAGTCCCTTCCAGCCAGGGTCTCGTCAAGTTCCATCTCGCCTATTATGGACCTTAGGTTTGTTTGGGCTAGTTTGATTATGGCGTATCTATAGTCTTTGACGTTGTAGATCGACTTGACCGGGTCCAAGACTTGGTAGTATATGACCGCATCCACGACTACAACAACGTTATCCTTACATATGACCTCTTGGGGTGGTATGTCTATGACCATTTCCCTTAGATCGATCTTTTTAACGGTCTCTATGACGGGTATTATGAAATGCACGCCAGAATCAAGAACCCTTGAGAATTTACCAAGTCGCTCGACAACCCCTTTTTGAAAAGGTCTTATTCTAACTATACCAGCGCAAATAAAACAAAAGATTAATACGATTATTATGATCGCAGCGGGTATCATAGATACAATAGTATGGAAAAATCTATTAAAAGGTTTATAGGGCTGGCCATCTTTTTATTACGTGCTCCATGCCAAAGATCAAAACGCCAGCGGAGCACAACACATGGACCAACAACAAAGGCCTAGGTAGACCAGGGCCATATGCCATATGACACATTATCATCAAAACACCGGAGATCACAAGAACAATGGAAAGTACGAACAAAATCCAGTTTTTGAGCTTTCTGGGGTTTTCGGCTAATTTGTCTATTAAAAGCAAAAAGACCACCGAGAGTAGGGCAAAGACCATAAAAACGATGCCCATATTTTTAAAATTCCTTTGTTTGTATGACTTGACCTTTGCCAACATAAAGCCAACTATCAACAACATTATGACAAAATATACTACCCCAATGACCATGTCCTTATACATCTTCGTCACCCATCTTTGGTTTGAGAATGCCTAGGTCTATTAGTTTATTTAAGTATTTTCTAAGGATCTTTCTAAAGAGTCCTCTTTTGGACAAAGAACCAAGGGCCTCGGAGGCCCTACGAATGCTCCCGGTCTTTATCAAAAGCTCCAACAGTATTCTTTCGGTGTCGTTCACACCGAGTTCCTCCGAGTGCTCTAGGGTCTTTTTGGCTATTTCCAACGGATGTATGCCCTTGTAGGGAAAGGCTTCGGAGAATATTGGGGGATCAAATTTCTTCAAGAGCTTGAACTCCACGAGCCATAGTTCATCGTCGGGTTTTATGTTTCTATAGATCTCTTTCAATGCCAGGAAAAGATCGTTTTTGGATCTAAAACCTTCTTTTTTGGCTATATCGTCCGTTAGTTCTCTTACCTTTATAGGTCTTACGTCTTGTATCTCTGCCTTGCCGATGACGTAGCCCTTGGAATGGAGATAGACTATGTCCCCTGGGGCAAGGTTGGGTTTGTGTTTTCTTAGTGTTATTGTCTTTCTGGCTTCCCTGACCTTGTCAAAGTACTTGCCATCGAACGTCAAGTGTTTGGGCATAAATTCAAAAATAATTTTAGCTATATAAATTTGTTATGAGAATTTTTATTGAAAGTTAAAAATCCGATATAGCAATTTAAATCCATTAACTAAAAACCTTTCTTGTTTTTGAGAATGGAAATGATCATAGAATAATTAAAAAATCACGAGGCCCGAAAATTAGTGGACCCGGCGGGATTCGAACCCGCGGCCCCCCGCTCGCAAGGCGGGTGCTCTTCCAGCTGAGCTACGGGCCCTTCAGGACATTATTCAATTTTGAATAAATAATATATAAATATATAAAATTATTGACCTTGACCATGGCCAGAATATGGGTAAGGGTAAAACCAAATAAAAACGAACAAAAAATAATTAAAATTTCGGATGAAGAGCTCGAAGTCTGGTTAAGGTCGAAACCGAAAAATAACAAGGCCAACGAAGAGCTCGTTGTCCTTTTGTCAAAGTATTATCATATAGATCAAAAAGACATAAGAATCCTTAGGGGTCATAGGTCGAGATTAAAGTTACTCGAAATTAAAAAATAATTAATTATTGTTAAAGAAAAATCGCATCTTTTTATTAATAAACTTTTAGAAATATAAAGTATTCTTTCATATTATCTAAAAATATGAAATATTTTTTATAGAAACTTTAAATATATGTTCAAGGTTTTTAATTCTTAGTATGAGTGAAGCAAAATTAACCGTTGCCGAGGCGTGGCAAAGCGACGTTGGTAGGGGAATAGTTAGAATAGATCGAGAAGTTATGAAAACACTTGGCATTCAGCCGGGTGATGTGGTTGAGATAGTCGGTCGTAGGACAACGCCAACCGTTGCAATAGCGTATCCCTCTGGTCCCGAGGACTCGGGACTTAAACTAATAAGAATGGATGGTACGATCAGAAAAAACGCAGGTGTCTCCATAGGCGATAGGGTCATAGTCCGTAAGGCAAACGCCACCGTGGCAGAAAAAGTCGTACTAGCACCAGCGGAGAAAATAGAAATAGCCCCAGACTATAGAAGCTATCTCCTTGAATACATAAAAGAAGAGCTCATAGGCAGACCAGTGGTCCGTGGTGACAAAATAGAGATAACGTT
>Ga0256834_1000393_pt1 | contig 31849 bp, 29 predicted proteins | sample 4281140metaG_FD_190536 | JGI IMG/M metagenome (GOLD analysis project Ga0256834, IMG submission 190536) | Hydrothermal vent microbial communities from East Pacific Rise, Pacific Ocean - 4281-140 | ecosystem: Environmental > Aquatic > Marine > Hydrothermal vents | place: Pacific Ocean: East...
TGTTCCTGCACCCTTGCCATATTCAAGAAACCTATCAACAATTCGAAACAAAATTAAATAATCACAGAATGGAATAACACATGTCAAATATCCCACATGAAATTTTAGAAGAATTCCCCGAATTTGTTGAAAAAATTAGCGAGTTAAAAACTAATAATGCGCATTTCGCAAAGCTTTATGATGAATATTATGAGGTGAATAAAGCAATTCATTTGGCTGAGACTAATATTGAGCCAACCGATGATTTTAATATGGAAAAAATGCGTAAAACCCGCATGGCGCAAAAAGATACAATATACCAAATGCTTAAAGCATAATCATTAGAGGTACTTATGACAAATTCTTATGACATAATTATTATCGGCTCTGGGCCGGGCGGATATATTGCCGCAATTCGTGCCAGCCAGCGTGGGCTTAAAACTGCGATTATTGAGCGGGAGCATATGGGCGGGATTTGCCTTAATTGGGGCTGTATTCCAACCAAAGCATTGCTTCGCTCAGCAGAGGTCTATGACCATATGGTTCATGCAAAAGACTATGGTCTTAAAGCTGATAAATTTAGCGCAGATATTGATGCAGTGGTAAAACGCTCTCGTGGTGTAACAGCTCAAATGGCGGCTGGAATTGGCTTTTTGATGAAGAAGAATAAAGTTGATGTTATTTGGGGTGAGGCAACGATTAGCGCAAGAGGTGAAGTCACGGTAACTAAAACTAAAAAAGCCATTGTTGAGCCACAAAACCCAGTGCCAAAAGGTATTTTGCCGATTGGAAAATATAAAGCAAAAAATATAATTATTGCAACTGGCGCACGTCCTCGTGTGCTACCCGGAATTGAGCCAGATAATGATAAGATATGGACTTATTTTGATGCAATGAAGCCAAAAACTATGCCAAAATCTATTGTGGTTATGGGATCAGGTGCTATCGGAATTGAGTTCGCTTCATTTTACCGCTCAATGGGCGTTGAAGTAACAGTAGTTGAATTGCTCTCAAACGTCATGCCTGTTGAAGACGAAGAAATTTCAAAACTCGCTAAAAAACGTTTTGAAAAACGTGGCATGAGAATTCTCACCGACACTAAAGTCATAAAAATTGAAAAGACTAAAAATGGCATTGTTGCTCATGTTGAATTGCTTAATGGCAAAATTGAGAAAATTGCAGCTGAAAAACTAATTTCAGCGGTTGGTGTGCAATGTAACACCGAAAATCTTGGGCTTGAAAAAGTGGGCGTAAAAATTGAGCGTGGTGCAATAAAAATTGATGGCTATGGCCGCACAAATATAGCTGGTATTTTTGCCATTGGTGATGTTGCAGGGCCGCCAATGTTGGCGCATAAGGCAGAGCATGAGGCGGTGATTTGTGTTGAAACTATTGCAGGGCAAAAAACTCACCCGCTTGATAGAGATAAAATTCCGGGTTGCACCTATTGCGACCCACAAGTGGCTTCTGTTGGCATGACTGAAAAAGCTGCAAAAGAGCAGGGGCGTAAGGTAAAAGTTGGGCGTTTTCCATTCATTGGCAACGGCAAAGCAGTTGCGCTTGGCGAGCCTGATGGCTTGGTGAAAACTATATTTGACGATAAAACAGGCGAATTACTCGGTGCACATATGATTGGCACAGAAGTTACCGAACTTATTGCTGGCTTTGTAATTGCTATGAATTTAGAAACCACCGAAGAAGAATTGATGCACACAATATTTCCTCACCCTACATTAAGTGAAACAATGAAAGAAAGCGTACTTGATGCTTATGGAAAAGCACTCAATATGTAACTATATAAAAGATACTTCGCTAACGCTCAGCATGACATTGTTTCTGTCGCTCTGAACGAAGTGAAGAATCTTTTGTTATTATTGAGTGCAAACGCAAAAAGGAGAATATTATGGGTTTTATTTTAGCGATTATTGTTGGTGGAGTTGCAGGTCTTATTGCGGCACGCTTTATGAAGGCAGAAAATTCGATATTTCTTAATGTAGCTCTTGGCGTTGTCGGGGCATTTTTGGTTAATTTTTCAATGGGAATATTATTTGGTCTTTGGGGTGGTAATTTGCTTTGGAGTCTCATAGCTGGCATTATTGGCGCAAGTGCTTTGATTTGGGGTTATCGTGAATATCAAATGCGTAAATAGGAGGATATTATGTCATTAGCTAAAAAAGTATTCTTTGGAGTATTTGGTGCTTCATTATTGCTTGGTCTTTTGATGGGGTTACTAAATTTAGTCTTGCCAGAAGCGGTTTCAATATCCTTAAATGGTGAGAATGTAGAAGGCTTATCAGCACTTTGGACATCAATATTTGTTTCTGCAATTCCGGGGCTTATTTTTGGACTTATTGCAGCTGGTGTAACAGCTCTTTTTACTCGCAAGAAAAAAGATTAATTTTTTATGGTAACTTTATTTGAAGCAAAAAAACCTGTTCGTCACCCTGAAAAGGCGCACAAACCTGATAATCCTATTGCAAGAAAGCCGGATTGGATTAGAGTAAAAGCTCCAGGATCAAAGCTTTTCAAGCAAACCAATAAAATCATTAAAGATAATGATATTGTAACAATTTGCACAGAAGGGGCTTGCCCAAATATTGGTGAATGTTTTGAGCAAAAACATGCCTCAATGATGATTATGGGTGAAATTTGCACCCGTGCTTGCGCCTTTTGCAATGTGGCAACGGGTAAACCTTTGCCGCTTGATGAAAGTGAGCCTGAAAATGTTGCAAATGGCATTGCAAAACTTGGGCTAAATCATGTGGTTATAACTTCGGTTGATCGAGATGATTTGCCTGATGGTGGGGCAAGCCATTTTGTAAAAGTAATTGCGGCAATTCGCAATAAATGCCCCAATACAACTATTGAAATACTAACTCCTGATTTTTTGAAAAAGCAAGGTGCATTAGAGCAAGTAGTAGCGGCAAAGCCAGACGTATATAATCATAATCTTGAAACCGTGCCTTCAAACTATCTTAGCGTTTGCCCCGGTTCTCGCTATTTTTATTCAATTCGATTGTTGCAAAGAGTAAAAGAGTTAGATCCAACAATGTTTACCAAATCTGGGATTATGGTGGGCTTAGGCGAAACAAGAAATGAAATATTGCAACTAATGGATGATTTGCGCTCCGCTGATGTTGATTTTTTGACCATTGGGCAATATTTGCAACCTTCGAAAAAACATCACCCAGTAATGGATTTTATAAGCCCTGATGAATTTAAGGCCTATGAAAAAATTGCTTATGCAAAGGGCTTTTTGTTAGTATCAGCTTCCCCACTAACTCGCTCTTCGCATCATGCAGGAGAAGATTTTGCAAAATTGCGAGCGGCAAGATTGGCAAAAATCAATGCCTGAACTTAGTTTTGAGCGCTTTGCGCTCTTTAGCACAGAGCAAATGCTCTCATTAGTTGCGGATATTAAATCTTACCCAAAATTTGTACCAAATTGTGCTGATATGCAGGTTGAAGCAGGTGAGAATGAGAGTAATTGCTTTGCGACAATGTCGGTGCAGCTTGGCCCTATTGAGCAGACCTATACTAGTAAGGTGATTATTGACAAAACCGCAAAGAGTATAAGCGCAACTGCCATTGATGGGCCTTTTAGCCATCTTGAAAGTATTTGGCAATTTATTGAGCAAGATGAGGGCAGTTTAATCAGGTTTGATATTGATTTTGGTTTTTCTAATCCTTTACTTGGCAGAATTGCTGAGCCAATTTTTGCGCAAAAGCAAGAGGAAATTCTGGACGCTTTTATAGAGGAGGCTAGGCGTCGTTATGGATAATATGTTTTGTTGTTGAGCTGTTTTTAGCATCATCATTATTACCCTCCGATGTCATTCCTGCGAAAACAGGAATCCAGTCAAGCCAAATTTGGCGCAATAAAGTCTTTGATGCAATAGAGTTTTTTGCCCGCTGGACAGCGGGCTACTGGATTCCGTATCAAGTACGGAATGACAACGAAGAACAGGAATGACAAAAAGAGGAATGGTATAAGTAGGTAACTTTATAAGATATCCATAACCATTTTTAATGCTCTAAGCACACTTGCCTCACGAATAGGTTCACGTGATTTATCAATACCAAACAGCTCTTTTGAATGATAAATATTATCACCCATTGCCAAGGCAAAATGGACCAAACCTATGGGCTTCTCCTTTGTGCCGCCAGTTGGGCCAGCAATGCCTGTTACTGAAATTGCAATGTCTGCGCTAGTGTTAGCTAATGCACCTTTTGCCATAGCTATTGCCACTTGCTCAGAAACCGCACCATATTCTTCAATCAAAGCCATCGGCACGCCAGCCATTTGATTTTTTGCCTCATTAGCATAAGTGACAAACCCACCATAAACCACACTAGAGGATCCTGAAATAGAGGTGAGGGCGGCAGCGACCAATCCTCCTGTGCAACTTTCAACAGTGATAATTAATTTTTCTTGTGCATTTAGCGAAGCAATAACAGAAATTGCTAAATCTTGGATTTCTTTTGAAAACATTATTTATCTCTTGGTAATTCAATGGTTGCGCTGGCCGTTGTTGCCAAACCTTCTTTGCGTCCTAAAAATCCCATGCCTTCAGATGTCGTGGCTTTCACTGAAACCCTATCAATAGAAATATTGCAAATATCTGCAATGGATTGCCGTATTTTTTGTGTGTGTGGTGATATTTTTGGCTGTTCTGCAATAATTGTAACATCAAGAACATTTATGCGCCCATTGCGTTTTGCTAATTCACTAATTGCAAATTTCAGAAAAGTTGAAGAAGGCTCGCCCTTCCATTTCTTTTCAGAGGGAGGAAAATGCGTGCCAATATCACCAAGTGCCAAAGCTCCCAAAATTGCATCGGTTAAAACATGTAGCACCGCATCGGCATCTGAATGACCCTTTAATTTTGCATCATGAAGGATTTTTACACCACCCAAAATAACCTCATCCCCCTTTTCAAATTGATGAACATCGTAAGCCGTACCAACCCGTGTTTCCATTACTTGCCCCATGTCTAATATTCTTTCTGCACGCAAAAAGTCCTCAGCTGTAGTAATTTTAATATTATCAACAGAGCCCTCACACATAGCAACTTCAATCCCTGCCCATTCAGCAATGGCGCTATCATCGCTAAAACTATCGGAAAAAGAAACTGCTTTTTTGTGTGCGTTATAAATGCTCTCAAAATGAAACCCCTGCGGAGTTTGCGCTGCATAAAGTTGTGTTCTATCTTCAGAACCACCAATGATCTTGCCATTGCTTGAGCGTTTGATACTATCAATTACATTTGTAACTGGCAAAACTGCCTGATATTCTTGCAGGGCAATTATCACATTATTCACGGCCTGCTGCTCTACAAAAGGTCTTGCGCCATCGTGAATAAGCACAAGGTCAGGATTATGCTCTTCGAGTGCTTTTAAGCCTTCAAGTACTGAGAGTTGACGAGTTCTGCCGCCCGAAACAGGTTCTAAAAGGCGTTCGCTATGTAAATTAAGTGAAGAATATAACCCATTATCATCTTTATGAATGATAGGGATTATATAATCAATTATATCCATTTTAATGAATTGAGTTATGGTTCTTTTAAGGACAGGAACGCCATTAATTGATTTATATTGTTTTGGTAAATCATCACTTTTAATGCTGGCACGAGTGCCACGCCCACCTGCGACAATAATAATTGCAATTTTTTTATTCATTAGATAAACGCCAATTTTTTTCTATATCTAACACTCAAATGAATATTTGCAAAAATAAAATAATATCATTAAAGTGATTATTTTTAAGGCAAATTAGCAAAGTGACTATTTTTAAGGCAAAGTATTTTTAAGGCATGAGTATTTTTTCAGATAAATTACAAATAGGCAAGCACCAGCTTAAAAACCGTGCTTTTCTTGCACCAATGGCAGGAATAACAGATGCGCCATTTCGCTCAATAGCTGTGAAATATGGTGCAGGACTTGTAGTTTCTGAAATGATAGCTAGTGCATCTTTAGGCACTGGGCAAAAACATATGCTGCGCCGCTTAAATAATAACTCTGATGAATTACATAAAAATAATATGCCGCACGTTGTGCAACTTTCTGGCAATGAAGAAAAATGGCTTGAGCTAGCCGCAAAAATTGCAAAACATGCAGGAGCTGATATTATTGATATTAATTTTGGCTGCCCATCAAAGCGTGTAACTACTGGTTTTGCTGGAGCTGCCCTTATGCGAGAGCCAGACAAGGCTTTACGCCTTATTGAAGCGGTTACTAACGCAACAGAGTTGCCTATAAGCGTGAAAATGCGACTTGGTTGGGATAATGACAATATAAATGTGCTTGAAATTGCCTCTTTAGCGCAAAGCGCTGGGGCGCAAATGATTATTGTGCATGCCCGCACTCGCCAGCAATTCTATAAGGGCAGAGCGGACTGGCATAAAGTTAGACCAGTTGTTGAGGCGCTTGATATTCCTGTCATTATAAATGGCGATATTATTGATGAGAATAGCTCTAGTTTAGCTCTTAAGCAATCTGGCGCTGCTGGGGTAATGATAGGGCGTGCGGCGCTTGGTAATCCTTGGATTGTTGGGCAGATTGGGGAGTTTCTTGAGGGGGAAAATGTCCCTATTTCACCAAGTTCAGAGCAGCTAGGGCAGGTTATTATTGAGCATTATAATGCAATGATGAGTGAATATGGTGAGCGATTAGCTGTTCGTATTGCTCGTAAGCATCTACGCAAATATATAGAATGCTCAAGCGTAAAAATCACAAAAGAGCAAATGCAAACCCTGTTAACATGCACAAGTGCTGACCAAGTAATAAACAATATATCACAACTATTTAACTCAAAAAACTCAGCTGCAGCATGAAGAAACAATTAAGCAATTTTGATAATGCAATTTTTTCATCGCTTTCACAGCCAGTTTTAATTTGTGATAGTGAGAACAGGTTGATGCATGCAAATTATGCAGCAGAAGATTTTTTCTCTATGTCTATATCAAACCTGCTAAAACTAACTTTAGATGATTTCATTCCTTTTGGCTCTCCAATTCTTAGCATGGCAGAAAAAATCGTCAAAAATAATGCCCCAATTTCTGAATATAGAATTCGCCTTTCCAGCGACTTAAGAGAAATTAGTGGAAATAGTGAAGCACGTATTGTTGATGTTTTTGCAACTCCTTTATTAGGCTCTGAAGATAGAATTATCCTATTATTTCAAGAAAGAACCACGGCGGATAAAATTGATAGGCAATTAATCTCACGAAATGCAGTTCGCTCGGTTTCTGGCCTTGCTGCAATGTTAGCGCATGAAATTAAAAACCCACTCTCGGGCATAAAAGGGGCGGCGCAATTATTAGAAAAATCAGTTTTAGATGACGACGTACCATTAGCTCGTTTAATCAAAGATGAAACAGATAGAATTGTTAATTTGCTAGAAAAAGTTGATATTTTTGGTGATGAGAGACCTCTTTTAAGTGAGGCGATTAATATTCATGTGGTGCTTGATAGGGTGAAATTATTGGCAAAAAGCGGTGATGCAGCAAATATAGAGTTTATTGAGCAATATGACCCTTCTTTGCCACCAGTTTTAGGAAATAAGGATCAACTTATTCAGGTATTATTGAATTTAGTAAAGAATTCTACTGAAGCGCTAAGTGATACGAATTTTCCAACCATTAAGCTTTCAACGGCATTTAGGCCCGGCATTCACATGTCTATTGCTGGGGTAAAGAGCAAAATTTCTTTGCCACTTGAGATTATTATTGAAGATAATGGGGCAGGGGTTTCGCAGGATATTTTAGCAAATATGTTTGATCCGTTCGTAAGCACTAAACCAAATGGAACAGGGTTAGGCTTGGCGCTAGTTGCCAAAATAATAGGTGATCATGGCGGCATAATAGACGTTGAAAGCCAAAAAGGCAAAACACGCTTTAGAATCCTATTGCCAATAGTTGATGAGAAGCAATCGCAAAATAAACAACTAAATTCTAATAATTTTGAGGATAAGAATAAATGAGTGCGCCAATTATTTTATTAGCAGATGATGATGACGCAATAAGAATGGTATTAAATCAGATGCTTACTCGTGCAGGATATGAAGTGCGCCCAACGGGTAATCTTTCAACAATGTGGAATTGGGTAAGTCGAGGCGAGGGCGATCTGCTTATTTCTGACGTTATGATGCCAGATGGCAATGCGTTTGATTTAATGCCTAAAATTAAATCAGCAAGACCAGATTTGCCAGTGATAATTATGAGTGCACAAAATACTTTCATGACTGCCATTAGGGCATCAGAGGAAGGTGCTTATGAATATTTACCAAAACCCTTTGATATAGATGAAGTTCTATCCATTGTATCTCGGGCATTAAGTGAAGTAGAAAGGCCTAAAAAAGATAAAGCTGCTACAGAGAACAAGGATAATATGCCGCTAGTTGGGCGCTCGCCAGCTATGCAAGAAATCTACCGATCATTAGCAAGATTAATGCAAACGGATCTCAGCGTTATGATTAGCGGTGAAAGTGGAACAGGTAAGGAATTAGTTGCAAAGGCATTGCATGATTATGGTAAGCGCAAGAATAGGCCATTTATCGCTATTAATATGGCAGCAATACCAAAAGATTTAATTGAAGCAGAACTTTTTGGGCATGAAAAAGGCGCTTTTACTGGTGCGACGTCTCGCTCAATGGGACGGTTTGAGCAAGCTGATGGGGGAACATTATTTTTAGATGAAATTGGCGATATGCCAATGGAAGCACAAACTCGCTTGCTAAGAGTATTGCAAGATGGCGAGTTTACTATGGTTGGGGGGCGCAATTTAATTAAATCTGATGTCAGAATTGTTGCTGCAACTCATCAAGATTTGCAGCAAATGATAATTCAGGGGCAATTTCGAGAGGATTTATATTATCGCCTAAACGTTGTGCCAATTAGTTTGCCGCCCCTAAGAGATAGAAAAGAAGATATTGCAGATTTAGTTTCGCATTTCATGCGTGAGATGAGACAAGAAGGTGAGCCAGTTAAATCTATCTCACAAAAAGCTATTGAATTATTGCAACTGCACTCTTGGCCGGGTAATGTGCGTGAATTAGAGAATATGGTAATGCGCCTAAATGCGCTTTATGCCGATGAAACAATTTCAGCTGAGATAATCTCATTAGAATTAAATCGCAATGAAAACCATAGTGAGAATTCACTTTCAGATAATTTAGATTTGGGCAGTGCTGTTGAAAAATATATTGCTGGATTGCTGGCCAGATTATTGAATGAATATGGTGACGAACAGATAGAGGCTAATATATATCAAACGGTGTTAGACAAATTTGAAGCACCATTAATTGCCATGACGCTTAATTCTTGTAAGGGAAATCAAATCAAAGCTTCAAAAATATTGGGGCTAAATAGAAATACATTGCGCAAGAAAATCCGAGCACACGATATTGAAATTACCAAATATTCTCGCCGCAAATAGATATAGTACTTAGCATTCTCAATGCTAAGTACCATCACCGCACGAAGCGATAGTGAGTACGGTGCGCGGCGAAGCCAGCGTAATTCAATTAGCATAATTGAATTTAGAAAATACTACACTGTCACATTTTCGCAACATTTTCCTTGAAATACTGTGCTAATTACGCAATGATTTGCTTTAATTCTCAATTTTTTGCAAAAACAACAATATATGTGACATGAACGACACAAAACACCAAGATTTAACGAGCTCTACCTTTACTTTGTCAGGCAAGTCGCTTGAGCCGGTTAAGGCGCTTAGCTCAAAATTTGTACGATATTTTGGAATTATAGTTGTTTTATCATCAGTTGTTTTGTTGATTGGACTTTTTCTAATTTTACCAAAACAAAGTGCAATTGAATTACCTCCAGAAGCTTGGACTGCAATTTGGGTCATCGGCATTATATTAGTTTTACTAATAATAGCGCTAGTTCTTACCGAAATAGTACTTTTGGTACGAGCAAGAGCGCAAAAGCAAGCTGGATCTCGATTGCAATCAAGAATGGTGACAATATTTGCGCTAACTGCTGCTGTGCCTGCAATTATTGTTGCAATAGTTGCTGCCATTGTACTTAATCAAGGTCTTGATCAATGGTTTTCTGAACGCACAAGAACAATGGTTGAAAGCTCAAGATTAGTTGCTAGAGCATATTTGCAAGAACATGCACAAGTGATGCGTGATGATATTATTTGGGTGGCATCAGAGCTTGAGCAGGCAAAAGAAACATTTGCAACAGATAGAGATAAATTTCAAAGGATTTTAACAGCATTAGCACTTACTCGCTCATTGCCTTTCACCTCTCTTATTTCAAAAGATAGAGATATTTTAATGCGAGCGCAAATTTCAGTTCCCGGCACTCCTCCGCTCATGCCAGATGGAATTATGCAAGATGTAAAAAAGACTATTCCAACATTGATATCTCCAGGAAGAACTAATCTAGTTGGTTCAGTAATTCAGTTGAGTAATTATGATGATGTGTATTTATTTGCAGCTCGACCAGTTGATGCCGAAGTTCTTGAATATATGCGTTTAACAGATCAAAATATTACCGAATATCGACAATATGATTCTGCGCGATTAGTTTTTCAGCTTACTTTCACTATTATTTATATTGCCGTGGCTTTAGTTATGTTACTAGCAGCCGTGTGGGTGGGGATTGCTTTTGCAAATCGTTTTATTGCTCCAATACGTGATTTAATGATTGCATCAGATCGAGTTACGCATGGAGATTTAGAAGTGCAAATTGCTGAATCCGACAAGCAAAGCGATCTAAATGATCTCATTCAGCAATTTAATCTCATGACAAGGCAATTGCGAGAACAACGTCAGGAATTACTTTTAGCGAATGATACTAATGAAAAGCGCCGTCAATTTACAGAGGCGGTGGTTGAGGGGGTTTCTGCAGGAATTGTTGGGATTGATCCATCTGGCATTATTACTTTGGTGAACAATAATGCATCAGAGATTTTTGCTATAAGTGAAATTAACCTTGTGGGCGAAGAATTGGGGAAAATTGTTCCAGAATTATCATTGTTTTTTGAAAAAGCTAGCGCCTCACGAAGTGGACAATTTCAGGATCAAATTCAATTTGGTGGAGAACATGACGGCAGGATATATCAAGTTCGTCTAACTCGCGAGGGTGCAATTTCTCACTCGAAAGGTTTTGTAATTACGCTTGATGATCTTACAGATTTAATGACAGCGCAGCGCACTAGTGCATGGGCAGATGTTGCTCGGCGTATTGCACATGAGATTAAAAACCCGCTTACCCCAATTCAACTGTCAGCAGAACGCTTAAAAAGGCGCTATAAAGAAAGACTTAGCGACGATTTTGAAATATTTGATAAATGTATTGAAACAATTATTCGTCAAGTTGGTGATATTGGGCGAATGGTTGATGAGTTTTCTTCTTTTGCTAGAATGCCAGTTGCAGTGCTTGAAAAAGGTGACTTATCTGAAACAATTCGTCAGGCAGTGTTTTTAGAGAGCGTTCGTCAGCCAAATATTTTGATACAAGCAAATCTTCCAAAAGAGCCAAATATTGTTGAGTTTGATGATCGCTTAATTTCTCAATGTTTAACTAATCTTATCAAGAATTGCGTTGAATCTATTGAAGGTTTTGGAATAGGTAAAATAATTGATCCAACCATCATAATTGAAACAAAAACATCTGGCCAATATGTTGAGATTTCAATATCTGATAATGGAAAGGGCTGGCCAGACGAAAGCTATCAAAGATTGCTTGAGCCTTATGTTACTACAAGGGACAAGGGAACAGGTTTGGGGCTAGCAATCGTTTCAAAAATTATTGAACAACATGATGGTGACATGATTTTGCAAGATTCTTTGCCTGATAAAAACAATCGAATAGGTGCATGTGTAATTATTAGATTACCACTAAAACATGATACAACTAAAGGCGAATTACATTTATTAGATAGTAAAAGAATTATACAAACAAAGAAAGGAGCGCATCAAAATGCGCTTAAGTAAGAATGGCGTTTGATATATTAATCATTGATGATGAAAGCGATATTCGGGAGTTGATTTCTGGTATTTTAGAAGATGAGGGCTATGAAACTCGTCAAGCATTTGATGCCGATAGTGCCCTTGAGCAAATTATTAAAAGACGGCCTAATTTGGTCTATCTTGATATTTGGATGCAGGGATCTAGACTTGATGGTTTGCAATTACTTGATGAATTTCAAGAACAGCACCCTAATATGCCTGTAGTTATGATTTCAGGTCACGGCAATCTTGAAACTGCTGTAGTCTCGATTAAGCGAGGGGCTTATGATTATATTGAAAAGCCATTTAATATTGATCGCCTATTATTAGTTACGCAACGAGCGATGGAAACTTCTCGTCTAAAAAGTGAAAATGAAGAGCTTAAAGAGCTAACAGCTGCTTGGGATAATGAGCTGGTTGGAACTTCTAATGTGATTAATGAAGCACGCTTAATCATTGAAAAATCAGGGCCCTCCAACTCTAGAATTTTTATAACTGCCCCCTCAGGTGCTGGAAAGGGCCATTGCGCTAGATTGTTGCATGAAAATTCTTTGCGAAAAGAAGCGCCCTTTGTTGAAATAAATGCCTCCCTTTATGATCCTGATGAAATTCCTGCAATTCTATTTGGCCGTGAGGAACTTAATAAGAATGGAGTGTTAAATATAAATGTCGGGGCATTAGAGAGAGCTCATGGCGGAACAATTTATCTTTCGGAAGTATCTTATCTACCTATAACTGCTCAATCTTTATTGCTTAGGACATTAGTTGATAATAGTTTTCATAGAATTGGCGGGCAAACTGCCGTTCCCATAGATATCAGAATTTTAGCATCAACTTCAAAAGATGTTAAACAACTTATTGAAAATGGAGAATTTCGTGCTGATTTATTTCATAGATTATCAGTCGTGCCCCTGAATTTAACACCATTAAAAGACCGGCGTGAAGATATCATACCTTTAGTTAGAACATTCGTTGAGCAAGTATGTAAAATACAAGGGATACCCAGCTTTGAAATTTCAGAAGATGCTATGGCTGTATTGCAAGGGCAAGATTGGCCTGTTAATGCACGACAGTTGCGAAATTCTATTGAAAGATTAGCAATTTTGGTCAAAGATCAGGTAAAGGACAATGCTATCGTTAATGCGGATATGTTACCCTCCGATATTGGTGAGGTGCTACCTAATGTTGGCAATGCCGACATGGATTCATCTGCTCATTTGATGGGCATGGCTTTGCGTGATGCACGCGAAGTATTTGAAAAACAATACTTGCTGGCACAAATTGAACGTTTTGGTGGGAATATCTCAAAAACTGCAGAATTTGTAGGTATGGAAAGAAGCGCATTACATCGAAAAATTAAATCGCTTGGTTTGTAAGCCTAATGGGTTATAATTACTTTGCTGATAGCTGATTGGCTAAGCAATTAATTGGAAAGATAAATGCGAGTAATAATTAGTGGTGCAGGGCAGGTTGGTTATGGCATAGCCGAGAGACTTTCAATAGAAGGTGTTGAGATTACTGTCATTGATAAAGATGCCGATTTGGTGCAAAGGGTTCGTGATAATCTTGATGCTCGTGGTGTGCATGGACATGGGTCTCACCCTGATATTTTGGCGCAAGCAGGGGCAGAGAATGCCGATATGTTAATTGCGGTGACACAAGTTGATGAAGTAAATATGACAGCATGTCAGGTTGCTCATTCGATTTTTGAAGTGCCAACTCGTATTGCACGCATAAGGGCACAAACATATTTAAACCCGCAATGGCAAAATCTTTTTGCTAGAAATCATTTGCCTATTGATGTGATTATTTCTCCAGAAATTGAGGTTGGTGATCTAATCCTACAGCGCCTTGCTTTTCCCGGTGCCTCAGAAATTGTTACATTTGATGATGAAAAAGTTATGGTTGTAGCTTTAGATGTGCAAGAAGATTGTGCGGTAATTGATACTCCACTTAAACAATTAACTGAATTATTCCCAAATTTACAGGCAACAGTTATGGGGGTTCGCCGAGATGGAAAAGTGCTTATCTTGAACTCAAATGAAAGTCTTTTAGTTGGGGATCAGGCGCTTGTTGCTGTTGCTAAAGATCAAATATCAAGGGTACTTGTGCTTTTTGGTTGCGATGAAGTTTCACCGCAAAAAATAGTTATTGCAGGCGCTGGGAATATTGGAAGGTATGTCGCTCAAAAACTTGGCGAAAGTGATTTAGGCATATCCGTGCGGCTTATTGAGAACAATCGAAAAGTTGCACAATTAGCAGCAGAAACAGTTAAAAACTCAATAGTTGTTTTTGGCGATGCTCTAAAGGAAGATATTCTAAACGAGGTTGATATTCGAGACGCTGATATGTTTCTTGGCCTAACAAATGATGATGAAACAAATATATTATCATCAGTTTTAGCTAGCGAATTAGGGGCGAACGCTAATTTTGCGTTGGTAAACCAGCCGCAATACCCACGTTTTGCTCGTAGGCTAGGAATTGATTCATTTATAAACCCACGCTCAATAACAGTTTCAAAAGTACTAAGACATGTTAGACGTGGGCGTATTCGTGGGGTATATTCTTTGTTTGAGGGCAAAGGAGAACTCATTGAAGCAGAAGCATTAGATACTTCAACTCTTGTTGGAAAACCATTGCGTGAAGTTGATTTTGGCGATGGAATACGAATTGGGGCAATTATTCGAGGTGATGAAGTTATCATGCCAAGCGGTGAAGTTCGAATTAACTCAGGTGATTTTGTTGTAGTATTTGCTCTCGCAGATCATGTCAAAAAGGTTGAGCAAATGTTTAGGGTTAGTCTTGAGTTCTTTTAGGAAAAATATTTTATGCCCTCAATAGCTGCCTTAGTTTCAGCACTAATTGCATTTTTTGCTATTATGCTTGTTTTTCCAGCCATTGTTGCTCTGGCAACAAATGATATGCTTGCCTTTAGCTCATTTGTTTCTTTAGCGCTTGTTTATAGTTTTTTTGCTTTGATTTTAAGATTGGCAATGGCTTTTCGTTTTAAGCGCATGGATAGATTTAATCTATTTCTAGCAACTATTATTTTATGGTTTATCTTTGTCATTCTAGCCATGCCAGCATTTATTGTTATAGAAGAACTTGATTTTTCTGAAGCGATGTTTGAGGCAGTTTCAGCATCAGTTACTCTTGGAGTAAGCTTTCAACTAGTTGAAAAAACCTCCCTAGCAATGGAATTATACCGCTCCTTAGTGGCTTGGCAGGGAGGGCTTTTAACTTTGCTTTTTGCTGTTTATATAATGGGGCGCTATCAAGTTGGAGGAACACCAAACTCGCAGCTTCAATATATTTTACATGCCTCACAAAATGGCAGTCCAAAAATATTAAAGACATTCCTTGAAGTTTTTGTGCCCTATATAGCTTTGACAATGGTGTTTGCCGCAATTTTGGTTATTACACGGGTTGATCCGGTAGATGCTGTGATGATTTCTTTGAATATTTTATCAACCAATGGCTATTTACCAATCGAAACAGGGGCAAGTGTACTTAATAATGTGTGGGCCGAAATAGCTATGATTATATTTATGATTGTGGGGGCAACGAGCATAATATGGCATCGCACAATATTTATTCGTAAATGGAACATTAGCAAAAACCAAACGGAGGCATCTGTTTTTTTAAGCTTTATTGTAGCAATTTCAGTATTTGCAATAATTGGAACTCTTGCGCTACCACCAGAGCATTTTACTTTTGGGAAAGCAATTCTTAACAATGTCTTTGATGTGGTTTCTATAATGACAACTACAGGCATTACACATGATGCTAGGTATGGTATTGCTTTGCCCATTGGTCTTATTTTGGCACTTAGCATGGTTGGCGGTTGTTCTTTTTCAACCTCAGGAGGGTTTAAGATTTTTCGTCTTAGTTCGATGGTTAGGCACTCAATTAACGACATTAATAGGCTAGTTTATCCGCATATGGTTATACCGCAATCAACCGAATTAGATGTGCAGGGGCAAAAAATATCACGAGCGGTATGGAGTGCCTTATTTATTTCTGTAATTACAATAATGTTTGCAACTTTACTATTTTCAGTAAATGATTTTGATCTTTCTTCTTCTCTTAGCTTGGCAGTTGGTAGTTTTTCTTCTACTGGGAACTTAGTATCAATGGGTCTTGATTTAGAAAGAGGCGCAGTACCTTCAAATATGGCTCTAGGTATTTTGTCCTTTGTTGCTATTATTTCACGGATAGAACTCTTGGTATTGCTTGCCGCATTAAGCCAGCTGAAGTGGTAATAAATATAGGTTTTCGACAAAGAAACGCAAGAAATTTATTCATTAACATACATAGCTAGTAAGAATCGAAAAATTGTGCCATTATTCTAATAGGTTGGGTGGAATTTGTAATTTTGTGTGCTGATAAGCTATTTAGCAAATATCAAATAAAGACATAATTTGTTTTACTCAAGCGTTATTTCAAATGAAGAGGACATGAAATGGCCCACAAAACACGCAATGATAAATCACAAAACTTACAAGATATCTTTCTAAATCATGTTCGAAAAAACAAAATCGCTGTTACTGTATTTTTGGTAAATGGCGTTAAATTACAGGGGCATATTTCTTGGTTTGATAGTTTTAGTTTACTACTTAGACGTGATATACAATCGCAACTAGTGTATAAATCTGCAATTTCAACAATTATGCCAGCAGAGCCAATTCAATTATTTGATTTTGAGCAAGAAGATGATGAAAATGAGGAATAAGACAGTAAATAATGGGTAATAATTTAGAAGGGCAGGGTGTTGAGTTACATGGTCGTGGGCGTTTAGTTGAATTGCAAAAACAGCCCACAAAATGCGCCCTCATAACCCCTGATCTTTATAGGGTTGCAAAAAAGCGTGATGCAGAAGTAAAAAAACAAGAATTTGAGGGTCTTGCAAGAGCAATCAAACTCGATATTATCATTTCAGAAATTGTACAGTTAAAAGAAATAAAACCAGCAACATTTGTTGGCGGTGGTTTTGTAGATAATTTAGCTGAAATAGTTAAAGAGAAAAAAATTGAATTAGTATTATTCAATGTTTCGCTTTCTCCAGTGCAGCAAAGAAATCTTGAAAATCGTCTTGGCGCTAAAGTGCTTGATAGAACCGCACTTATTTTAGAGATTTTTGGTGAAAGAGCTGCAACAAGGGAAGGGGTGCTACAAGTTGAATTGGCGCACCTAAACTATCAAAAGGGGCGGCTTGTTCGTTCGTGGACGCACCTTGAGCGCCAACGTGGGGGCGGTGGTTTTATTGGAGGACCAGGTGAAACGCAAATTGAAAGCGATAGAAGGCAAATTCAAGAGAGAATTGGCAAATTAGAAAAGCGCATTGCAAAAATAGCGCAAACCAGAAAATTACATCGCAAAAAACGAGACGCAGTTCCTTATCCCGTAATTGCCCTAGTTGGCTATACTAATGCTGGGAAATCCACGCTATTTAATCGTATTACTGGCGCTAAAGTAATGGTAAAGAATTTGCTTTTTGCAACGTTAGATACAACTGTACGAAAGGCAAAATTGCCGCATGGGCGCACTATTATGCTCTCGGACACGGTTGGTTTCATTTCTGAATTACCGACAGATCTAATCGCAGCTTTTAGAGCAACGCTTGAGGAAGTAATAGGCGCTGATATTATTTTGCATGTTCGAGATGTTTCTAGTGAAGATAATGTGGCGCAAGCGCAAGACGTTATTTCTGTGCTTACATTGCTTGGGGTAAATGGCGAAGAAACGCCAATTATTGAAGTCTATAATAAGATTGATATGCTAGCAAAAGGCGAGGAAGCAGAAAATGCGTTAGATAATATTATCCCAGTTGGTACAGTGATTTCTAGCGTTGCACTTAGTGCAATTAGCGGTGAGGGGATTGATGAATTGCTGTTAGAAATTGAAAAAACACTTGCGCAAGGTGCAAAGAGTTTTAAGATTTTGCTAGAGCATGAAAGGGGCGAGGATGCCGCTTGGTTATATGAGCATAGCGAGATTATTGAGCGGGTAGAAAGCGATGAGGGGTCTGAATTTACTATTCGTGTTGAGCCTAGATATCTTTTTGCACTGCAATCTCGCTTTGGTAAGAAATTAACAGGCTCAATATTATAATTTATTTTTAGCGCCCCTATTCAAAAAATAAGTAAGCGCCATAGCAATCATATGTTTGATTTTTTCTTTTTCTAACTCATCATCAACGCTAAAATGCACTGAGCGGTTACTGCCATATTTGAGAGCTGGATAAAGCTCACGCCAATTCTCAACTAAGTTGGTTTTACAATTCACATATAGCGCATAATCTAGCCCAAACCGAGTATCAGCATCAATGCGAATTGATGTGCCGCTTTTGGTTTTACTAGGAAGATAAGAAGGCTGACCCCATTTAAGTGTTTCCTCTAGCTCGCCAACCTCATCTATACTTAAAGCTACCTCTAAGATAAGCGAGCACAATTCAATTAGGCGACTTTTGACAGGTTCAGGGTATTTATCAAACATTATTTCTTCAATCATTAAAATATTAGGTTTTATCCTTTGCCCTAATTTCATTCCAATATTCATCAAGCCGCTCTAATCCTGCCTTTTCAATAGCAATATTATCTTGTTTACAACGTTTTTCTACATAAGCAAAACGTCTAGTGAATTTTTGATTAGCATCACGAAGCGCGGCTTCTGGGTCAATATCCAAATGCCTTGCTAGATTTGCTAGCGCAAAAAAAGCATCTCCAATTTCTTCTTTGATGGCTTGCTCACCTTTTTCATTCTTAATAGCGTCTTTAATTTCATCTAATTCTTCTGTGCATTTACTAAATGTTGTCTGCCAATTTGGCCAATCAAAGCCAACACTTGCCGCACGCTTTGCCAGTTTATCTGCACGAGATAAAGCGGGTAGGGGCTTTGGCACGTCATCAAGGATTGAGTAGACGATATCACTCTCTTCAAGTCCTTTTTTGGCTAGCTTTTGTGCCTTTTCAATTTTCTTTATTCTGTCCCAGCTCTCTTTTGCCGCTTTTGGGTCATTGGCTTGTTTATCACCAAAAACATGCGGGTGACGGCGTATGAGTTTCTCTGTAATGGAATATATCACGTCTCCAATATCAAACAGGTTTTTTTCTTTTGCTAGATGGGCATGAAATATCGGTTGTAGCAAAAGATCACCCAATTCATCTTGTAAATCAACATAATCCTCACGCTCAATCGCATCAGCAACCTCATAGGCCTCTTCAATGGTGCATTGTTTAATCGAAGCAAAATCTTGCTCTAAATCCCATGCGCAGCCAGTATCAGGGTCACGCAACGCCGCCATAATCTCATATAGGCGTGATATATCTTTTGATGGCTTCATTTGATTACTTTCTTTGCAGATTAGCTTAATGTCTAAACCGAGTTTAGTGATAATGTCTATATGCCACACTCGATGTCATTGCGGACTTGATCGCAATCCAGTCTTATACTCTTTGCTGAGAGTCTGTTGTCAGTAGTTTCATTCTAATGCCGCCAAATAGAGGTCAAATATATACTTTTATTTTATAGCTACATTCTGGATTGCGGATCAAGTCCGCAATGACGTCGGAGGTAAATTTTTATAGGGGGAGGAGCCTTTACGGGCATAGCAATCAAACAAGCCCATATAATTTTACCTAACATCAGCATTCCTATCATGCGCCATTCGCATAATATATATTATGGAACTTTTATTATGTAAAAAGCCTAGTATTATAGGAAAGACAAGGTTTTAATTAAAAATATTTGTATCAATATAATATAAAAGCCATATTGCCGCTATTACTATGGCAATCAAAAATACTGGAGATATTAAGCCAAATAACAGGCTTTTGCTTTCAATCCAGCTATCCACAGCAATTTTAATGTCATGCTCTACTTGTTTTTTTCCATCTGGTGCATAATGAGCGCTGGTATAGCTTTGCATAATATTACCATCCATATCTAAGGCGTAAGGATTTTTAGAATGGTTTCTAATTTTAGCAATAATTACCCCGATGACTATTACGGACATGAACATCCAAAAACCATAAGCAATAATTATTGAGCTTAGTTTTGTTGCTTCAGCTGAAAAAAACATCAACCACGACAGTGCGCCAATAGATAATGCAGTAAGAATCGTAAGTTGCATTCCTAACATTGCTAGAGGCGTTAACTTTACTATCGTATCGCAATTTGTGCATTGATAAGGTCGTGTTGCCTTAAAAATTCCCATTGAAGAGATAAGTGTATTCTCGCCGCATTTGGCGCATTTTCTAATTGCTGGCATGATTTTATAATTTCATTTTAATTTCTAAACCATCATAAGCTGGCTCAATATATTCTGGAAGTTCATTGTTTAGCGTTTTATAATCAAGGTCTATATGTAGGTTCGTCAAATAGGCCTTAGGAATATTAAGTTCTTCAATTAGTGCTACAGATTGTTCTACATTTAGATGGCACGGGTGCGCTCTATAGCGCAAAGCATCTAGCAGCCAAAGTTTCACTCCTTTAAGTGCCTTATGCGAGCTAAGTGGTAATGCGGATAAATCGCAAGAATATGCAAAATCACCAACACGAAAACCTAGTGATTTAATATTGCCGTGCTCTTGCAAAAACGCTTCAATCTCAATAGAGCCACCTGCCCCATTAATATTGGTTTTGCCTCCATCAGAAATAAGATTAGCGTTCAAAATTGGCTTGTAATTAGAACCCACTGGCGTGGTAAAACAATAAGAAAAAGCGCTCATAACCTGCTTGGCGCATGCTTGCGCCATATAGACCTCTATACGCTTTTTATTGGTCAGAGCCAAAACCCGCAAATCATCGATACCATGAATATGATCGGCATGTTCATGCGTATAAAACACTGCATCAAGATGCTGTATATTAGCATCAAGAAGTTGTTCACGAATATCACAGCCACTATCAATTAAAATATTGGTAGTATTCTCTTTATGCCTGTCGCCGTTTGTTCTTCCATTGCTTGATTTGCCCTCTTCTCTTGCGTCGCGCTGGCTGGCTAACTCATCATTATCATAACGCCCTGCCCTTATTAAAATAGAGCAACGTCTGCGCCGATTTTTAGGATTACTAGCATCGCAATTCCCCCAATCATTACCAATGCGAGGCACACCGCCAGATGATCCGCATCCAAGCACTGTTACAGTAAAAAATTGCGTCCCTTCGCTCATCACAGCTTCACTTTTTTGAATAATCTGATGAAATTATTGGTGGTGATTTTTGAAATTTCCTCAAGCGAAACATTCCTAAGGTTTGCCAAATGCTCTGCAGTATAGCGCACAAATGCTGGCTCGTTGCTTTTGCCTCTATGTGGCACTGGTGCGAGATAAGGCGCATCTGTTTCAACCAAAAGCCTATCCATTGGTGCAGATTGCGCAACTTGATGAATTTCTTTGGCGTTTTTGAAGGTTAAAATTCCCGAAAATGACAGGTGCCCCCCAAGCTCTAAACCAATTTCGGCCAGCTTTTTACCAGATGAAAAACAATGTAAAATAAAGGGGAAGGCCCCCTTCCCCATTTCGCCTTGTAAAATTTCAATCATATCATCATCTGCTGATCGAGAATGGATAATGAGCGGTAATTTTGTTTCTCTAGCTGCTGCAATATGGCGCAAAAAGCCTTCTCTTTGTGCATCACGGGGAGAATTATCATAATGATAATCAAGCCCAACCTCACCAATCGCTATGCATTTTTTATGTTTAGATAGTTCAATTATTTCGCTAAGTTCTATATCAAGCTCTTCGTGGGCATTGTGCGGGTGCGTGCCGACAGAGCAATAGACATTATTATGTTTTTCTGCAATCGCTATAATCTTATCAAATTGCTTAATGCGAGTAGAAATTGTAACACAAGCGCCAACCCCTGCCCCACTCATTCGAGCCAATACGCCATCAATATCGCTACTAAGCGCATCAAAATCTAGATGACAATGACTATCTATAAGCATTAATCTTCTTTCTCGATATAGCGTGGGAATATGCCAATCGGTTTTGGTAATTCAATGCCAGCTTTAAGTGCATAATCTTTGCCAAAATGTGCAAAATCACGCCTATCTTCGCTAACAGCCAATAAATCAAGCAATTTAGCGGCGGATTGTGGCATTACAGGTTGGGTTAGGATTGCGATACTGCGTAATGTTTCAGCAGTTACATAAAGCACCGTTTTCATGCGCTCCATATCGGTTTTTCGCAATGCCCAAGGCTCTTGCAACGCAAAATAACGGTTTGTATCAGCAACTACTTTCCAAATATTGCTAAGCATCTTATGGATCTCTTGCTTGTCCATATAGGCTCTTGATTGCTCAAGTAAATCATAGGTTTTATCTAGTAATTCGTTATCATCAATAGTTAAATCACCAGTCTGTGGTATTTGCGCATCACAATGCTTTGCAACCATAGAAAGCGAGCGTTGCGCTAAATTGCCTAAATCATTTGCTAGATTTGAATTAATGCGATTAACAATCGCTTCGTGCGAATAAGAGCCGTCCTGCCCCAAAGAAACTTCTGCCATAAAAAAATATCGAATAGCGTCTAGTCCATATTTTTCAACCAAGAAATCTGGTGAGATAACATTGCCAACCGATTTTGACATTTTCTCACCTTTATTATTGAGAAAGCCGTGCGCAAACACTCGTTTTGGCAATTCAATTCCAGCTGACATTAAAAAAGCTGGCCAATAAATAGCATGAAAACGAATAATATCCTTGCCCATCATGTGAATATCAGCCGGCCAATAATGCGCTTTTCCATTATCTTTGTTGGGATAACCAGTTGCGGTAATATAATTTGTTAGTGCATCAACCCACACATACATAACGTGTTTATCATTACCCGGAACTTTCACACCCCAATCAAAACTAGTGCGAGAAATAGAAAGATCTCTTAGTCCTGATTTTAGAAAGCTGACAACTTCGTTGCATCGCTCGGGTGGTAAAATAAAATCAGGGTTTTGCTCAATATGCTCAAGCATTTTATCTTGATAGGCAGAGAGCTTAAAGAAATAGCTCTCCTCTTCAACCCACTCAACTGGCGAGCCTAGCGGCTCACGTCTTATGCCATCGTCCCCAAGTGTGGTTTCTTTTTCATCAAAATATCCCTCTTGGCGCACCGAATACCAACCAGAATATTTATCTAGATATATATCACCATTCGCCTCCATTGCCCGCCAAAGTGCTTGGCAGCTCTCGTGGTGGCGTTGTTCAGTTGTTCTAATAAAATCATCGTTCGAAATATTGAGTGCCTTCATCATAGCTAAGAATTGTGCTGAGTTTTTATCGGCCAATTCAAGCGTAGAGATGCCCTGCTCTATTGCAGTTTGCTGCATTTTTAGACCATGCTCATCAGTACCAGTTAAAAAGAACACGTCTTTACCTTTTAGGCGTTCAAAGCGTGCAATGACATCGCAAACCATAGAGGTATAAGCGTGTCCAATGTGCGGAGCTCCATTGGGATAAAAAATCGGTGTTGTGATATAGAATTTTTCTTGTGTCATGTTAATTCAACAGATCTATTATTTGTTATAAGTTCGAGGTGTGCTTTTATTGCGTCAAAAGTAGAAATTAAAACTTGTTTTCTATCAAGATTATAAATATCAGCTTTTGCAAATAATTTTTGTGACTTGTTCCATAGGTTAGTAATTGAAGCAAGGTGGTTTTTATTTATTGGGGTTTGAATTGCTATATTTTTAGCCTCACTTGCAATCCAATCAAGCAATATATCTTTTGCAAAATTTTCTTCTGCACTTCCTGCTTTTAAGATATTTGAAACCAGCTCAATATGGCTTGAATTATGACGTTGCTGAGCGCTATTTAGCCAATTTTGAATTTTAACTAAGATTTCTTCCCCCTCAAGTTGAGATATTTGAATAGCTCTTCTTGGCACTCCTTTAGCTAAATCAATAGTATTTTGTAAGGAGTGGTGTTCTATATCAAAATTAGAATTTTGTAGGATTTGGCTTAACTGAGCATTGTTAAGTGTGCGCAAGGCAACAGATTGAGTGCGAGATCTTATGGTGGGCAGGATTGAGCCAATCGAATGCGAAATGAGAATGAAAATGGTGTCCTTGGGCGGCTCTTCTAGTATTTTAAGTAAAGCATTTGCGCTGTTAATATTGCAATCATCTATAGCATCAATAATACAAATTTTATAGGCGCTTACCCCTGCAAAAAGCCGTAGTTTTCTTTGCATTGCACGAACATCTTCAATCCTAATTGCAGAATAAAACCCTTTTCTTTTTTCGTGAGCGCTAATCCTTAGAACAAATAAATTAGGGTGAGAGCCAGCATAAACTTGCTGATTTATGATATCTAACTGCTCATTACCTGTGATGTGTAATATTTTCTTAGCCAAAGCAAAAGCAAATGTTGCTTTGCCAATTCCTCTAATACCATGCAATAATATTGCAGATGGCAACCTATTATCTACAATTTGCTTTTCTAACATATTAAATTCAATCTCATGGCCAATAAGAAGTTTGCTTTGCTCTGGTAGATTTATTCCCTTTAATTGATCGGCCTCACGCTCGATTTGCTTATCACTCACACTGAAACCCCGAGTGTTTCCTTAGGGAATTTTTGTCTAACAGCATTCCAAACAGATTTAGCTAATTTATCAGCATCTAAACTCGCATCAATTACAATAATCCGATTTGGGTTGTTTTTAGCAATTTCTAAGAACCCTTTGCGTAGTTTTTCATGCCACGTCAATTCCTCTTTTTCAAAGCGATCTGGTAAATTATCATCAAATTCATTTTCTCGTTTTGCTACTCTCTCAAAAGCCTCTTTTGCATCCATATCTAATAAAATAGTCAAATCTGGCTGATAAGAATTAAGCGCTAATTTTTCTAAAACACCGATTAGTTTTTCATCAACCCCACCTGTTAGTCCCTGATAAGCTCTTGTTGAATCATGAAATCTATCAGATATTACCCAGCGACCATATTTAAGGTTTGGCGCAATAAAATCATTTACGTGGTTTAATCTTGCACAGGCGAATAGTATAGCTTCTGCATTAACACCCCATTGCTCTGATTTGCCAGATAAGATAAATTCTCTAATAGCCTCAGCTTTTGGCGTGCCTCCGGGTTCTCTAGTTGTTGTCGCTGAGATGCCAATATTAGTAAGGTTTTTCATAAGCATTTTGGCTTGTGTAGATTTACCAACCCCCTCGCCGCCTTCAAATGTTATAAAATGCGCTTTTGGTATATTATTATTAGCGATATTATCTTTGGTAAGTTTTTTCATATTGTGCTTTTAGAAGATAGTTGAAGCTAAAGCTAGCTAAGATTTTACCCTACATCCAGCCAAGAGCTAGCTCTTTTAATGCATCTGTTGCCTGACGCACTAGGTTGCCTCTTGCCACTGATTGCTCGGCAAATAATGGGGTGGTTTGAATTATTTGTTTATTACAAGAAACTTGCAATTTTGCGATTTCATCACCTGCCTCAACTGGCGGCAAAATAGGAGAAGAATAAATTATTTTTGCACTTAAGCATTTTCTAGAGCCTTTTGGTAAATATAGGTTAATTGCACCCTCGCCAACTAGCTCAACATGAGAAATTTCGCCTCCATAGATTGGAACTTTATTAACAATCTCACCACTATCGAAAGCTAATAGGTTTTCAAAGCTACGAGTGCCCCAACTAACTAACTTACGAGCCTCTTCTGAGCGTTGTTTCATAGTTTCCATGCCATGCAAAACAGCGATTATCCTACGTCCACCTTGTGCTGAGGAAACTACTTCACCATAGCCAGATGATTCGGTGAAACCAGTTTTAAGACCATCAACACCTATTCCCATCTTTAATAATGTATTTCGATTTGACTGCTTGATTTTGTTCCATTCAAAACTAGGTTCAGAAAAAATTGCATAATATTGGGGGAATTCTCTAATTATATAGCGTGCCAAATTAGCTAAATCACGAGCAGTGACATACATATTTTCATCTGGCAGACCTGTCGCATTAGTAAAATTTGAGTTTTTTAGGCCAATTTCTTGCGCCATTTCATTCATCATAAGGGCAAATGTTTCTTCAGTGCCGCCAATGCCTTCTGCTAGCGCAATGGAGGCATCATTACCTGATTGAATGATTACTGATTTCAATAGGTTTTCTACAGAGATTTTTGAGTTAAGCTTGGCAAACATGGTTGATCCACCAGAGCTAGCACCGCCCTCACGCCAAGCATATTCAGAAATAAAGAATTCATCATCCATTGAGAGAGAACCGTTTTTTAACATTCTAAATGTTAAAGCAATGGTCATCATCTTAGCCATGCTGGCAGGTTCCATTCGTGCATCAGCCTGTTTTTGAAATAACACAGTTCCTGATTGATAGTCCATTAATAAGGCAAATGGGGCACGAGTTTCAAATTGTAATTGCGCAAGAGCTGGCAAGCTCATGCCGATAATAGCCCAAAAGGTAAATAATATTTTTAGCCATTTACTCATATATATAAACTTTTACCGTTAAATTGCCCAACTTATATTAGAAATATTAGTTATAAAGGATAATATCTCTAAGTCCAAGCCTGTTAGCTAAGTCTATAACGTCTTTGCGTGTAACACCTGATTTTAGTTGTGTAAGGGTTAATTGGATTGCGGGCGCACCCTGCAAACTCACTTGAGCTTCATTAACTGCACCTAAAAGAGCAAAGGCCGTTGCAACCTTATTTGAATTTTGTTTGTTGGCGAATGTGCCAAGCTCCAAATTAATCTTAAGTGCTTGTTGATCATTAGCATTTTGCCATTGCTTTAGGTCTTGCGATCTTGTTGCCATAGCGTTTGCCGCCGCAAAAGCATTATTAATTAGCAAATTAGATTGCTTGTTATCAAGCTGACTTGCTGCATAAAATAATGCGCCTAAAGATGCAGGTGCGGACGAAGATGAAGAAAAAGACGAGTTAGCAATGAAGAAACCTTGACTGGTTTGTGTGTAATTACTGCTCTGCTGTCCTTGCATAGTGGCTAGGTTTTGTCTTAGGGGCGCTGGTCTATTTGCTACAATAGGGGTTTTAACGATAGGGGCAGAGGCAAGCCTAACATCATTCCCTCTATTTCCTCTTTCGAGCCTACTTGGCTTATTTAAGCTAGCCATTAACACACGAGTATCATCACCCTCTAGAGGGGCTTTGCCTACATATTTAACTCTAACTCTAGCCGTTCCCTTATTAATAACTCCAAGTATATCAGCCACTCGCTTTGATAGGTCAATTATTCTTGAGCTAGAAAATGGTCCTCTATCATTCACTCGAACAATTATCGAACGGTTATTCGATAGGTTTGTAACTCTTACATAAGAAGGCAGTGGCAGGGTTGGGTGGGCAGCGCTTATCGCATATTGATCAAATATTTCGCCATTCGCAGTTTTGCGACCATGAAAGTTTGGGCCATACCACGAAGCAATGCCAGTCCTATCATAATTTGGATCAATTTTTGGAGTGTACCATTTGCCAGCAATTTTATAAGGTTTGCCAACTTGCGAGCGCCCTCCCCCTTTGGGGATATTGGACGAAGTTGTAACTCGTTTTGAAGCTGTAACGCCATATTCAGCGGATGAAAACTTGGTAGTGGTATTAATATCTGATCTTTTACCAAAAATATTATCATTCACACATGCAGATATAATCGGTGTTAGCAATAATAATGCTACAATATTTCGTGCTGATATGAATGATTTTTTTGTAAAAAACATGTGCCCACTAACCTAATAATTTCATTTCCATGCGGATAGTAACAAAATATGGCTGAAGTTTGTATATTGTTGTTAGTTGTAGTTAAGCGTTACTTAACATGATTTTGAGCATTATCCTATTAATATTGTATAGAAGGCTCTTCAAAAGTATAGTGATATTTATTTTGGAGATAGTTTAGCAGGTATTGCCCTTAATAGTAGCACAATATTGTTGATATTTTGCTACTATTAAGGGCAATAGATGTAAATTAGCTCCCTAAAGAAATGTTGCTATGCTTTTGAAGAGGCTTCTATAGTTAGTATTTTAGCTAGTTGCACAAACATATTTCATCATATAAGGATTTCTTTATATGACTAAAATTTAATCAATTCGTTGAGGAATAATATGTCTATTGATAAAATCAAATATTCAAGCCGAATTGAATTGCTAAGTGAAATAATGCAAAAGCGTATTATCATTATGGACGGCGCTATGGGCACAATGTTGCAAGCCTATAAGTTTGATGAGAAAGATTTTCGTGCAGATAGATTTGTTGATTTCCCTCACCTATTACAAGGCAATAACGATATTCTAAATATCACTCAAGCAGATGCGGTGCGTGAAGTCCATCTTACCTATTATCGATCTGGCGCTGATATTGTGGAAACTAACACTTTCGGTGGCACATCGATTGCTCAGGCTGATTATGGGCTTGAGCAATATGTTAGCGAAATAAATGAGAAAGGTGCGCTATTGGCAAGGGAAGCTGCTAATTTAGCCGAGCAAGAAGATAACAAACCTCGTTTTGTTGCTGGCGCATTAGGCCCAACCAATCGCACCGCTTCTATCTCGCCTGATGTAAATGATCCCGGATTTCGTGCTGTTAATTTTGATGATTTAAGAATTGCCTATGGTGAGCAGGTTCGAGCCTTGATTAAGGGTGGCATTGATTTATTGCTCATAGAAACCATTTTTGACACACTTAATGCAAAAGCGGCAGCTTTTGCTATTGATGAAATATGCCAAGAGCTTGATATAATCATGCCAGTTATGATTTCTGGCACCATTAGCGATAAATCTGGGCGTGTTTTATCGGGGCAAACCGCTGTTGCATTTTGGAATTCGCTCTCGCATGTCAAACCATTTTCTTTTGGGCTAAATTGCGGACTAGGAGCAACTGAAATGCGCCCTTACGTTAGCGAGTTGGCAAAAATTGTTGATGCACCATTATGCGTTTATCCAAATGCTGGTCTGCCAAATGAATTTGGCGAATACGACCAAGAGCCAGCAATGACTGGGGAATTATTGGGCGAATTTGCCGATGCTGGTTTGATAAATATTGTTGGCGGCTGTTGCGGTACAACACCAGATCATATTCGTGCCATTGCTAGTGCAGTAAAAGACAAAAAACCTCGCACTCCCCCAACTTATGAAAAGGCAGTATGATTTTGCAAAGATTATTACGACTTTCAGGGCTTGAGCCTTTTACCCTTAGCAAAGAAATTAAATTCGTAAATGTTGGTGAGCGCACAAACGTTACTGGCTCGGCTCGGTTTCGCAAACTTATAAGCGAAGGTGATTATGAAGCTGCGCTAGATGTTGCACGCAATCAAGTTGAAGCTGGAGCACAAATTATTGACATCAATATGGACGAAGGTCTGCTTGATTCAAAAGCTGCAATGATTAAATATCTAAATCTTGTTGCCGCTGAGCCTGACATTGCTCGTGTTCCTATTATGATTGATAGTTCAAAATGGGAAGTGATTGAGGCAGGTCTTAAATGCGTGCAGGGAAAATCAATCGTCAATTCTATTTCGCTTAAAGAGGGCAAGGAAGCTTTTATTGAGCAAGCCAAACTGGTACATCGCTATGGTGCGGCTGTTGTTGTAATGGCGTTTGATGAAAAGGGACAGGCGGACAGTTTTGAGCGCAAAATTGAAATATGTAAAAACGCCTATGATATTTTAACAAAAGAAGTTGGTTTTCCGCCCGAAGATATTATTTTTGATCCAAATGTTTTTGCAGTTGGCACGGGAATTGAAGAACATAATAATTATGGCGTTGATTTCATTGAAGCCACTCGTTGGATAAGGCAGAACCTGCCGTTCTGCCATGTATCTGGCGGTGTTTCTAATCTTTCATTTTCTTTTCGTGGTAATAATTTGGTGCGTGAAGCCATGCATTCGGTGTTTCTTTTTCATGCTATTAAAGCTGGCATGGATATGGGTATTGTTAATGCGGCTCAGCTCATAGTCTATGAAAATATCGATAAAGAATTGCGTGATTTATGCGAAGATTTGGTGCTAAATCGTCGAGCTGATGCTACCGATAGATTACTTGAAGCAGCAGCTCGTTTTAAGGGTGGTGCAAAGCAACAAGATAGAAACAATCTAGAATGGCGTAAGCTCGACGTTACAAAACGAATCGAGCATGCTTTGGTAAATGGCATTACCGAATTTATTGAAGCAGATGCCGAAGAAGCTCGCCAACAATCAGAAAAATCTCTTCACGTAATTGAAGGCCCGCTAATGTCTGGCATGAATGTGGTTGGCGACCTATTTGGTGATGGGAAAATGTTTTTACCGCAAGTGGTCAAGTCCGCTCGGGTAATGAAGCAAGCAGTTGCCTATCTTATGCCCTTTATGGACGCAGAAAAACTGGCGGCAGGTGAAGATTATGCAACCGATGCTGGCACAATTATTATGGCTACCGTTAAAGGCGATGTGCATGATATTGGCAAGAATATTGTTGGTGTGGTGTTACAATGTAATAATTATAAGGTAATTGATATTGGCGTTATGGTGCCAACTGCTGATATATTAAAGGCGGCAAAGGAGCATAATGCTGATATTGTAGGTTTGAGTGGGCTAATTACCCCCTCGCTTGATGAAATGGTCACTGTAGCAGATGAGTTTGAGCGGGCTGGCTTTACAATCCCATTATTAATTGGCGGCGCAACAACATCTGATGTACATAGTGCGGTGAAAATTCACCCCAAATATTCTAAAGGGCAAGTAGTGCATGTTGATGATGCTTCTCGTGCGGTTGGGGTGGTTTCAAAATTGCTCTCCAAAGAGCAAAAATCAGGTTATATTGCATCTATTCGTGAAGATTATGCAAGGATTGCCAAAAAACACGAAGAAAAACAGGCTCGCAAAAGCCGTATTTCACTCAATGAAGCAAGAGAAAATGCGCTTAGGCTTGATTGGAATAATCACACCCCCGTTGCTCCATCTTTTTTAGGCACAAAGGTCTTTGAAACATGGGATTTAGCGGATTTAGCAAGAACGATAGATTGGACACCGTTCTTTCAAACTTGGGAAATGAAGGGGCGCTATCCGCAAATTTTGCAGGACGAAAAACAGGGCGAAGCGGCTCGTTCATTATTTGCTGACGCACAAAAAATGCTCAAGCAAATTATTGATGAGAAATGGTTTAAGCCAAAAGCGGTGATTGGTTTTTGGCAAGCGAACTCAAAGCAAGATGATATTTTACTCTATGAAAATGATGACGATAAAGAGCTTGCGACCTTTCATGGATTGCGCCAGCAAATAAAAAAACGTGCAGGCAAGGTAAATACTTGTATTTCTGATTTTATAGCACCTATTGAAAGCGCTAAAAAAGATTACATTGGTGCATTTGTTGTAACTGCTGGGGAGCAAGAAGAAGAAATAGCGAAAAAATTTGAACAAAATAATGATGATTTTAGCGCAATCCTAGTCAAAGCGCTTGCCGATAGGTTTGCTGAAAGTTTTGCCGAGCGTATGCACCAAAAAGTACGAAAAGAATTTTGGGGCTATGCAAAGGATGAGAATATTGCAGACGAGGAATTATTATTAGAAAATTATCAAGGCATTCGACCAGCTCCCGGATATCCTAGCCAGCCTGATCATACAGAAAAAGCAACGCTGTTTAAGTTGCTTGATGCAAAAAAATCTATTGGCGTTGAGCTAACTGATAGTTTTGCCATGTGGCCGGGTTCATCTGTTTCAGGAATATATTTTGCACACCCAGAGGCGCATTATTTTGGGGTTGCTAAAATTGAAAAAGATCAAGTGATAAATTATGCTAAGCGTAAAGGCATGAATGTAACAGAGGTTGAGCGTTGGCTTGCTCCGATTTTGAATTATGATGTTGAGTAGGTGCGAACAGTAATCCAACCATTCTTTCCTTCTCCCCTTGCGGGAGAAGGTGTCGCAAAGCGACGGATGAGGGGA
>Ga0256834_1000394_pt1 | contig 31842 bp, 31 predicted proteins | sample 4281140metaG_FD_190536 | JGI IMG/M metagenome (GOLD analysis project Ga0256834, IMG submission 190536) | Hydrothermal vent microbial communities from East Pacific Rise, Pacific Ocean - 4281-140 | ecosystem: Environmental > Aquatic > Marine > Hydrothermal vents | place: Pacific Ocean: East...
GTATATTCCCGCCCCAAGAGCTAAGATTACGTAGCCTATCTGCCCAACGCTGTGATACGCTAAAAGTCTCTTCGAGTCGGTCTGTTTGAGGGCGTACATCGTTCCGAAGAAGAGAGTCAGCGTGCCCATCAGAGCAATCCCAAGCCCGAGGTACTTATCGAGGGGCAGGAACTTGAGAAACACGACGAACATCATATAAACTGGGAGTTTTATCATGACTCCGCTGAGCAGGGCCGAGACGTTACTTGGGGCCTCGGGGTGAGCGTCTGGGAGCCACGAGTGGAAGGGCACCATGGCGGCTTTAACTCCGAGTCCCACCAGCATGCCCGTTGCTATGACGTAGGTTTCCATTGGGTGGTGGAGGAGATAAGACGGTAGAACCTGAGATATCCCTGAGTAGTCTGCCGTGCCAGCCGTTTTGATTATCATGACGATTATCGTCAGTAGCATGAAGTCTGCCCCTGCCTTGGTCATGCAGAAGTACTTGAAAGCGGCCCTAACTGCCTTTTCGTTTCTTTCAAACGCTACCAAGAACTGTGAGAAGAGGGTCATCAGCTCCCAGAAGATTATAAACCAGAGGAGGTTCTGGGTCAGGAGAGTCAGCATCATGAACAGCAGGAAGAGGGGATAGCTGACGTTGTAGAGCCTTGTATCCTTTTTGTACATCCCCATATAGCTAATGCCGTAAAGGGAAGCCGAGAACGAGAGGACGCCGAGGATAAGCAGGAAAAAAGCTGACAGAGGGGTTATTTTGAGGGTCAATGACCCCAAGGACCCTATCATGCCGCTTTCCCGTTCAAATAAGTTGAGCGTAACTGAGGGTGGGTTGTTTGTAAACCCGAGGATTCCAAGGTAGCATATTCCAAGGGATGCTAGGGCTGATGTCAGATTTACAAACTTTGTCATTATCTTTTCGCCTGAAAGCAATCCGATTAACGTTGCAAAAACTAAGAGGAGGAAAACAAGAGTAAGGTACGTCATTGGCTCACCTCCCTCAGGAATACCCTATGAGAAACGAAGTCGATGCTTTCCACCTTGCATCCGCGGAGGGTTTTCCTGTTGCCAATGATGTCCATGATTTCTATTCTTCCATCATCTTTAACATCCATTAGAACAACATCAGTCATTATTACCTTGGCCCCGTTTCCGTTGAGGAGTATCACCTTTGACTGGCACATCATGGCTCACCTCAGTTTCAGGTATATAACGTGGTGAATGAAGTCTATGCTTTCTATCTGGTAATCTTCGAACACTATCTCTTCCCCGTAGAGATTCCTCAGAACTGGTTTTCCATCCCTAAAGTATAGAAAGGCAACATTCTCCATAACTACTTCTTCCGTTTCCCCCTCAACGACTACTGCCTTCGATTCACACATTTTATCACCCCACCTTTGATTTTCGTTTTAGATTCAGTATTTTCTTTGCTAGAGATAGTGCATCCCTATACACAATGGAATCTTTTGGAATAGAATTTACCCCAAGTCCAGAGTTATCAGCTTTCAGGACATTTTCGTCAAACCCTATTGTGCAGTATGGAATTGCATCATCGGAGAATACTCTTCCATATAGTTGGGCTGCCTCCATGGTATTCCGAACTTTGTTTATGACGAGCAGAAGCTTCGAAATCTTAAGCTCTCGCCCCATCCTTAGGAGTTTTTTCGCTATCATTAACGATTTGAGCGTAGGCTCAGCAACGCATATCATTACATCAAATTTCTCAGCTAGTCCTCTTCCGAATACCTCTGCACCAGCCTCACTGTCAACTATTACAATGTCTTTTTCTTTGAGAAGAACATGAGTGAGGAAGGCTCGAGCAAGAGCTATTGAAGGACACATGCAACCCTCCTTTGGCTGGTCAATGCTCCCTACAACGACGAGACTGAGGTTTGGCCTTATTCTTATTCCGTATTTATCAACTAAGTCGTCTACCTTTGGAGTGAGCGAGAAAATAACTCCCCACCCCGAGCCAGGCCTTGCCCCCGTCCTCTCCTCGGCAAGTTCTTCATTCCTTGAAAGGGGCACTATCTCAAGGGCCTTTTCATAGGGAACACCGAGGCTCTGGGCTAGGTTCGGAACCGAATCAGTATCTAAGCACAAAACACTGTAACCTTCATCAGCGAGTATATGAGCCAGCAACGCTGAGACCGTAGTCTTTCCGACTCCCCCTTTTCCAGCGACTAGAATTTTCACAGCTACCACCCCCTATCAAGAAAAACACGAAATAAAAGATAGAATCAGAGAGGCCATCCGAGCTTCTTCCTCTTCTCAAGAATTACATTGTATATTGTCTCTGCTGCCTTTACTGGATCCGGCTCAACGTAAAACTTTCCTCCAATGATGTCTTCGATGTCCTCTGTTAGGATTTTAGTCACTTTCTGGCTTCCCATCACCGGTGGAACAACGCCAAGGTGCGTGAACACACCGCTAGCAACGAAGTATGTTCCTATCGAAACTGCCTTTTCACTCATCCACTCCGGAGCTGACCCCGCGGCCGGGAGGTCTGAGATGTCAACCCCCAAGGCATCTGCCAGTGCTCCGAGGGCTATTAGTATCCTCGAACAGTCAACGCAGCTGCCCATGTGGAGGCACGGCGGAATGTTCAGTGCCTCACATATCTTCTTCAGGCCAGGGCCGGCAAGGTCGACCGCCTTCGGAGACATCAGGCCTTCCATGGCCGCCGCTATCGACCAGCATCCGGTTCCTACAACGAGCACGTCCCTCTTTATGAGCTCCTTCGCAAGGGTAACGTGGCTGTAATTGTGTTTGACCTTCGGGTTGTTACAGCCGACTATTCCGACGATGCCCTTTATGGTTCCATCCCTCAGGGCGTTGATGAGAGGTTCAAGCGTTCCGCCGAGGGCTTCAACTATGGCCTCGACGCTAAAGCCTGCAATAACTTCAATTCTGTGCTTTGGTATATACATTCTGTCTCTGGGCCTGTTTGGATAATTCTCAATTGCTATCCTTACGATTTCTTTTGCTATCTCATCAGCTTTCTCTGCATTGAACTCTATGTGAATAGCCCCTGGGATGTGTCCTTTTGGTTCAGTTGTTATGACTTTGGTGTGATAACACTGTGCAACATCAACTATAGCGGGCATTATACACTGGTAGTCGACTATTATGGCCTCGACAGCCCCGGTTATTATTGCTAGTTCTTGCATTAGGAAGTTACCGGCCAGAGGAACTCCAAGTCTCATTAGAACTTCGTTTCCGGTACAACACATTCCAACAACATTAACTCCCTTGGCCCCATACTTTTTGGCAAGTTCTTGCATTTCTTCACTCATAGCGACTTCCACGACTTTTGTCGAGAGTATTGGGTTATGCCCATGGACAATTATGTTAACATAATCTTCCTTAAGGACACCAAGGTTCGCCTCAGACTTCAAGGGTTTTGGTGTTCCAAAGAGTATGTCACTAAGGTAAGTGGCCATCATTGAACCACTCCACCCGTCGGCAAGGGAAGTTCTTATACCATGAAGGAGCAGAGAGACTGGGTCAGCGTCAACTCCAATGTGGGTTCTGTGCATACACTCACAGATTTCCCTGTCTATGGCCCTAGGAAGAACACCCGCTTTCTCCCAGACTTTAATTCTCTTTTTAGGGGCTAGAGCCAACATTCTCAGGGGCTCTTCTCCAGGTTTTCCAAATTCCCATTCGAGTATTTCCGTGAGCTCTCTTGCTATCTCGTGTTCGTCCTTTCCCTCCGTGCTTATTCCCAGAGCCCCTGCAAGAGACTTGAGTTTCTCAACGTCAGTCAGCTTATAGTACTGAAACCTCCCCTCGGCAACCCCTTTGAAGACCTCAACCACATCCCTAGCGTGGTCGCTGTGAGCTGCGGCACCGGCAGCTATCATCCTCAAAAGGTTCCTTGCAACGATAGTATCCGCCCCAGCACCACAAACTCCCTTTGTGGGTCCTGAGCCGAACGGGTCAATTCTGCATGGTCCCATTGCACAGTTTCTGCAACAGAGACCGAGTTGACCAAAGGCACACTGGGGTTGCTGTTCAAGAAGGCGGTGCCAGACGGTCTTTACGCCATCCTCTTCGGCCTTCTCAATAAGCTCTGCAACTCCCTTAGTTGCCGAAACTCCCTTTGCGGGAAGACGATACTTTATGTATTCGGCCATGTCATAACACCTCCTCAATACCACCTAACAGAAGTGTACATCCTGTAGAGGTCCATAGGCTTAACAAGTCCTCCTTCCTTCTTCTCAACGATGGGTTTTACGTACACCATCCCAGGAACTTTCATCCCGGAAATCAAGTTCTCAGCCTTTTCCTTTCTGACTTCTTCCAGAATGTCATCAAGCCGTCCGAACTTCATCGCCCCAGTTGGGCACGCTTCAACACATGCTGGAAGTTTGCCTTCTCTAATGCGCTCGACACACGAGTCACATTTTAGAACTACCTTGTATTCTGGCTCGTACTTTGGATGACCAAAGGGACATGCCATCACGCACATAAGGCATCCAATGCACTTGTTTGGGTTCAAAACAACGAAACCTTCCTCTGTTTTTGAAATTGCTCCTGTTGGGCACGCCTTCATACAGGGCGCATCTTCACAGTGCTGGCACCTCATAGGGACGTTGAAAAATTCGGCAACAACAACTTTTAGTCTTGGCCTCGGCTTTGGTTTTTCCTGAATTGCTCCAAACAGGTTCTTACTCATGGAATGCTCGATGGCACATGCCATTTCGCACGCCCTGCACCCCATGCACTTTGATGGGTCGATATAGACTGTCAGCCTCTCTGTTGTGGGCGACAGTATAGAGTCCATGTTATCACCTCATAGAACAGGTTAAACAAAACAAATAAAAGAAAATCGTGTTCGGGGTTTAGAACACTGACAGCAATTATTTTCGTCAAATTGAGAACACGAGATTAGTATAGGATATGCAATCAAGTGTACAAGGAAAGTAACACTTTTTCTCTAATTTTCCTGTATTCTTCCAATATATCTCTGGCAAATCCCGTTAAAACAGTAACACCTTTTTTTCTACCACCCCGCACTGTTATTAGTAGGGATACTCCAAGTTTATCTTCAACTTCTTTTATTCTTTCCCAATATGTCGACGGTGAAACTCCCAAGGCTTTACATGCAGCCCGGAATGATTTTAATTGGGAAATAAGTTCAAGAAGTTCCATAATGTCAGAGGGAATCTCAACCCCCTCTCTTGTAACAAAAGAAACCTTAACTTTAGGCGTTAACTGAATAATGTTTTGATTGAGGGGACAGGGGGAGAATAATATCTTCCTGAGGTATTCTGTTGAGATAAATTTATAGTTTATGCTGAATGACGAGTATGGGCACTTAGAAATATTTCCATAAGGATTTACATATAAGGTCTTGCAATTCTCAGAAGAGGGGGATGTCAGTAAGGTTACAGGATAATCATCAAAGAAAATCTTAAGGGCGTGATATATGTATTTCGTTCCATAGTGCAAGCCTACCTCAGTATTCTCTCTTTTTGCGAGTTTCTGAAGGAACTCCTCCGTAGGAGCTTTCTCATATAGCCTCGGCCCTATAATTATTCGAAGTCCAAGTCTACGACAGATGCTAACTAGGGATAGTATTTCTGCAAAATCAAAACTTGACCCAAGGGGTATGTACACCTCCAGGTTATCAATGCCAAAAGACAGTAGGGTCTTGATAGTCTGAATTGAGGACATCATAGCTTTTTGAGAGTCAATAAGAATAACAAGAGAATGCACATCATCTGAAATTTTTTTAAGTTGCCCCCGTTGAGCTACATTTTTCAACCCTGAAATAGTTATAAAAATATCAACACGGTCACATATCTCTTGAGCTTTATCTACTATAATCTCAACCTTTGGATGTGAAAAAGGATTAGGGCATGTTATAACACATTCTTCAAACTTAAAATTATCCAAGTTATCAGTTAAAATGTCTAGTGCCTCGGGGGGTAACATAACCCCAGTACACCCAAACTTTTCTCTCCAAGGACATATTAGGCAACCCCCATCACACTTTGTTGATGGTTGGATTACTAATAAGCTCATATCCATCACTCAAATATCACTTCAAATCCACAAAAATGATTGCCCAACCCCCAGCAGTACACCTCTCGGGTAATATTTTTACCGATAAGTGCCTCCATAACCCCCTGGATAAAACCCGCTTCAAAATCACAAAGAGTCCGCCCTACAGGCTTTATATTGTAACAGCTTATGCACTCATAGAGGTTTACTTTCATGCGATTGAAAGACTCTTCTACTATATCAACTATACCAAGTTTCTGTTTAAGAAATACTCTAGGAAGGTCATCTATACTTTTGATTTCATTGGTTTCAACGAGCTTACGAGCTAGATTGTAACCTGCTCCCCTAAGGATTAGTGTTCGCAACGATGGACTGTACTTAAGCATACCATAGGATATCATTCTGAACGTCCTCACATATGTTGAATCCTCAGGTGATAGTTTTACAAAAAAAGGTCTTTTCACATTGAAGTATATGGCTGGCTCAAGTTCTGAATATTCAACCTTCTCAGGAGTCTTTTTTTGTTTTGTCTCCTCTTTGTAGACTTCTCTCCATTTCTTTAGTAAAGGTTCAATTGAATATGCAATATCCTCCACTACCAACACCAAATATATGGATGATTATTCAACTAAAAACCTTTTGGGTTGATCGTCAAGGAATCCAGGTAACCCTTACCAAATAGTTTACGCCCGGATGGTGTCCTCCATATCTCTGGGGAAGAACGTCCGACAACCATATATTCCTTACTTTTACGAATCTCCGAATTCACTATTGGTACCCCCTTTGGAGTTATCACTGAAATTAGGTCAGGAATAGTTATATCCACCCTCCCATTTCTCCAAGAGATAAGATTTTCATTTCTGAAAACCACTTGATAATTTTCATTTTTAAACTCTTCAATTCCTTCCAATTCGAATTTACCAATTGTAAATCCTCCCTGTTCTTTCCTTTCAATATGTGTTATAATCCCCCTAAAGAGCACGTTCCACCCAAGATTTTTCAAAACGCCCTCTAGATTCAAGTTGTCTTCCATTGCAATCCTTAATTTATGGCCTGTTTGAAGTGCTTGTGATATTGTTCCGGGGATTACTGCATTTTTCATTGTGGCTACCTTAAAGGGATGGGAGGTAACACCTACATTTGTACTAATTGTTGAGACTATACCTCTCACTATCTTCTCTGCCTCAACGTCGTCTCTTACTTGAGGAAAAATGACTTCATCACCATAGGGAGTTACTAAAGAAAAAGGCGCCATAGGGAGACCAACTATATGGTAAGTAGAGTGTTGCAGCTCTGGGACGGCCCTTCCTGCAGCATCAGCATCAACAATTACTTTCCCTAAAAGAGCTCCCACCACCAATGCTCTCGCTGTGTTTGAACCGCCGAGCTCAGTTGCGATAACTCCTGTAAAATTTTGATTTATATACTCTTCTAGTAGTTCGAATGACTGAATTACTGGCTTTTCTGTATAGTCAAATGAACGTTTCTTGTATAAAAGTGACCCAACCGAATAGGGCATTGCAACAATATCACAATTTTTCATTTCATTAAGTTTTACTAGACAGAATTCTCCTCCTTGCCTCATCGCTTTTTTTATAATGCTCCATCCAAGTTGTGGACTACCTCCTCCACCCGTTCCAAAGAGTGTGGAACCAAGAATTATATCCCCAAGTTCTCTTTTTTCAAGGATTTTCATGATTCTCCCTCCAATACTTAAGAGCGAGAAGAGCGGCGGCCTTGGCCTCAGGCATTTGTGGTTCTTTGAGGTTGATTTTTTTGTTAAATTCTTTTTCAAGATTTTTTACTAATAATGGCCTTAACAGACTCTTAGAACCAAAATAAAATCCTCCTGTTATCGCTAGTTTGTTCTCTATATTAATAAAACCAAGTCTTCTTACTGCAACTTTATATGCTAGAACAATTTCATCAACAGTTTTCCTTATTATCTTCGTTGCAACTGCATCATTTTCAGTTGCTGCTTTTGCAACATAAGGAGCGAAGTTACCTAGAAGAGTTTTAGGATTTTTTGAAGAATAAATCTTACTTATTATCTTATCTGGAGTGCTAACTCCAAGATATTGAATCAAGTATTCTTTTAGTTTTGTATTTTCTCCCCGCCCATCATATGCTCTAAGGGCCGCCCTAACACCCTCTTTCCCAACCCAGTATCCACTTCCTTCGTCTCCTACTAGGTGACCCCAACCTCCAATCTTGACACTTTTACCATTTTTATTAACCCCATAGGCAACCGAACCTGTACCTGCAATAAAGACAACGCCGGGACTAAAGAAGAAACATGCCATGTGGGCTACTTCGTAATCTCTTTTTACGATGATTTCGGCCTCTGGTATAATCTCTCTGAGAATTTCAATCAAGATACTTGTCGTTCCGCCCAAGGTTCCAGCCGTAGAAACACAAACTACTCTTATGGAGGCTATTTTGGTATTATTTATCGCCTGTGAAACTGCGGTCTTAATAGAGTCCCTCACGACATCTATTGGAGATGAATTGGGATTTGAAGGTCCGCCCCATCCCTCACCTAGTATATTTCCATCAAAATCAATAACGATAGCATGGGTCTTTGTGCCCCCACAGTCGATACCCATAATCATCATCAATTCACCTCTTGTTCCCAGCATACCATGAGACTAAAAGTCCCGAAACTCCAATCTGCACAAGGAGAAGAACTTGAGAAAATACGCCAAATGTTATCTCATCAAAGGACAAAGGAACTGTGAAAAGCGGAGGTAATGTGAAACTTATGAGTAACATATAATGAAGGTATTTTCCTCTAAGCATGGAGATTGCAGCTCCTGCATTCATCAGACCTAAAAGAATTCCCATGCTCCTCCAAGTCTTTATTTTAGTAGGGGCGCTGATGCCCCTTAAGACATCCGGGGGAAGGGGAAGTTTGAGACCCTCATAAGCAATTATGAAACCAACAGCCAAAAACAGCATAGTGAAGAACAGAGATACAATACTCAGCATCTTTTCATTTCTAGGTTTAGAAGATAGTATCCCTGTAATTACAATCACCAAGTATAAGAGGCTAATGCCCCACCAAGATATGGAAAATGCCCCAGTATATATAGCAGGTGGTCTTACTAAAAACAGCACGGCAATTGATGTAAGAGCCATAACCTCTGCCAATGTAGTGTAGCCCCACATTATAAAGAAAAACAGGAATATACTCACCACGGCTTCAATAAAGATGGTGATTCCCATTGCTGAATTTACCTTGAGGTATACTGGAAACATATTGATGAAAATAGAGGAGAGCAATATTGAGCCTACGAGTGAAAGTGTTTCAAGTCGGGACAACCTCATTAAATCACCTCCTGAGTTTTGGATTGAGGTAGTCTTGAAGAGCTTCACCAAGACATACAAATGCTATTACTGCTAGGGCTATCATTATACCCGGAACAACAATCCACTGCCACATTCCCTTCATCACTATCATCATCATGTTTTTATTGGCTGTGTACATTACATAGCCCCAATCAGGGTTGTTAGCATCGCCGAGACCTAGGAAAGTTAATGATGCCACTGTAACTATAAAGCCCGCTATCTGAACTGTAGCTCTGGCAAAGAGGAGGGGAATCGTGCTAGGGAGGATATGGCGAAAGATTATCCTCCTCTTACTGGCACCCAGTACTATAGCTGCCTCAACATAGGGCCTGTTCTTTAATTGAAGTGTTTGTGCCCTTACCATTCTCGCCGTAGATGGCCATGCAATGAGAGCTATCACGATTATCGTGTACCATATGTTCCACACATTAGAAAACAATGCAGCTATAACTATTAGAAGTAATAAGCTAGGAAGCATCATTATTGAGTCAGAGATAAAAACTAGGATTTCATCAAGGATACCACCATAATAGCCTGCTATAGTACCAACAAGTGCCCCTATTGTGACGGTCAACAAAGCAGCAATGAAACCGACAGCTAATGAAATTCTTGTTCCATAGACTATCTGAGCCCAGATGTCTTTCCCCTCTTGATCTATCCCGCAGGGGTGATTCCAAGATGCTGGCACAAAAGTCTCATTTGATGTCCATTCGGGAGTGTACTTTGTAAAAAGACTGGGAAATAATGCCATTAGGATAAGGAAGAATAATATCACAACACCAACTCTTCCCATTTTATGATGCCACACATACCAGGAAACTTCTTTGAGGGAATCCACTTTTTCTTCAAGCTTTTCTTTTAATGTCATCGTCATTTTACTCCCTCCTAACCCTTGGATCAAGGTATGCGTAAGTAATTTCGGCAATTGTAATGGCAAGTATAACAGCGACTGCTATTATATAGAAAGAGGCTAAAACTACAGGATAGTCCCTGTTCCAGATGGCAGTATAAATTAGTGTTCCCATACCTGGATAGTTGAATACTGTCTCAGTAACAACTGCACCGCCAAATAAAAAGCCAAGGTCTATTGCCATCATTGTGATTACTGGGGGCATTATATTCCTTAAAACATGTCTCTCAACGATATACCCTTCTCTTAGCCCCATGGCACGTAATGAAACAACATAATCGTTTGTATACTCCTCTGATACCATATTCCTTATAGTAAGAAGGTACGAGACAGCATAAATTTTTGATAATGCTATAATTGGAAGAATACTGTGCCACAGCCAGTCTATCATGCGATGAAACACATTAACTGGATGAAGTTCGGATGACGTTAAGAAGGGGAAAAGACCTAACTTGAATGCAAAAATATAAAGTAAGACCATTCCAAGCCAAAACACTGGAAGAGACCTTATCCCTAGAGTTATCCAGATTATTGCTGATTCTTTAAGTGTGCCTCTATTTCTAGCACAATAAAGACCTAAGATAATTCCAAGCATTGAGCCAAAAACATAAGCCGCAGTAACGAGACTTAGAGTATAGGGCAAACGAACTGATATTAAATCAATGATGGGTTCATTGTAGACTGGAGATTTCATCTTGAACAAGGAAAATGTAATCATGCCGTAGAGTACCTTTGCAGCTCCTACAAGAAAGCTATCTTTGTAACCCCACTCTTTAAGGAGGGCCTCATATTGAGCTTGAGTTATTTTACCTTGATACAGATATTGGTCAAAGGGTGTTCCAGGAGCGAGTCGTAGGAGGGTGTATATTATGAGTATGACAAAAATGAGAGTTAAAATTCTATTAGCGATTTTAACTAGAGCGTATGATATTATTCCCCTCGCCATGGAAATCCCCTCATAAAAGTCATGGAAAAAGGAAACAATGAAAGAGACTACTCTCTCCGTCTTAGTAACAGAGGAAGTACTGCTAAAAGTACCAATACTGCAGGTCCACAAATACCTTTTTCGCTTTCACTGGTCGTAGATGTTGGTGACGAAGTAGACGTTGAAGAAGGTACTGTGGTGGATGAAGTCGCTGAAGAGGTTGTAGTTGTTTGCTTTTGTGGCTTTCCAAGTAATGACCAGTACCCAAGAGTCAGATACCTCGGGTTTGGCTTCCAATCTTTGTAATGGTCAATTCTATATGGTGTTGCCACTATTGGGTGATAAAGAGCTATGAAAACAATGTTCTTTGCAAGAATTTCTTCGAGTTTGTGAGCAAGTGCTGGATCACCCGTTCTTTCAAATTCCTTGAACACTTCGTCATAGGTTTTGTTTGAGAACCCAACCCTGTTACCCGGATTACCAGTAGTGAACCAGATAAGGTCAGTGGGTTTGTGTGGGACATAACCAACGATTGCTAGATCCCATTCGCCAGCTCCCCACTTATCCCAGTAGTCTCCTGCTTTATCAACTTCCACTCTAAGTCCAACGGCTTTGAGATAGTTCGCTATTTCGTCACCTATCGCATCTCTAAAGAAAGAGTCACCTGGTGCCCTTGTCAAGAGATGTATTACGAAAGGCTTTCCATCAGGAGTTTCTCTATATCCATCCCCGTTAATGTCTTTAAATCCAAGCTTATCAAGTAACTCCTTAGCCTTTTCGGGATTGTATGGATATAGTTTCTCTTTAGGCAAGTATTCTGCATATTCACCAAAGAATGGTCCAAGGAACCCCATACTTCCAGCTATCGCTCCATCTGTTCCATAGTATTTCTGAATTATTTTGTCGACTGGAATTGCATAGGCTATAGCTTCCCTGAATTCAAAGTTGTTATAGGGCCATTTCTTAAAGTTAAACGCCAAGAGATGGGTAGCCTTTGATGCAGCACGATATATCTTTACGTTGGGGTCTTTTGATACCATGCTCTCAAATTCCTTGAGATACTTTCCAAAGAAATAGAAATACCCAGCATCAAGTTCACCATTTGCAACCATCATAGCAAATTGGTTCTTGTCCGTTAGAACCTTGAAGATTACTGTGTCTACTTCCGGCTTTCCAAGATAGTAGTCCTTAAATGCCTGAAGCTTAACATATTCACCAGGTTTAACTTCAACAACCTTGAATGGGCCACAACCTATCAACTGTTCTGGTTTATCCAGCGATGCCGTTGGATCGGGGATTATGTTTTTGTCTTTCCAGATGTGTTCCGGAACTATGTACAACGTTGTAAAGGCCATCTCCAAAAACTTGTCCGCCGCTGCAGACTGGTTGTAGACTAGCTCAACAGTATACTTGTCAATAACTTTTACTTCCTGAAGGCCATTAAGAATAAGAGTGTCCGGATTGACGAACTTTGAGGGATTACTCTTGAAGAGGTCAATAGTAAACTTAACGTCCTCAGCAGTTACCTCTTTGCCATCATGCCATTTAACACCTTTCCTGAGATAAAATATTAGGATTTTCTTGTCTCCTTCTTTTTTGAACTCCCATCTTTCTGCAAGTGCACCAACGACTTTTGTACCGTTCACGTCCCACCGTACAAGCGGCTCATAGACTTTGTCAAGAATAACGTTACTGTATACTGTGCTTGAAGTTAGTGGGTTTAAGGTCTTCCATTTACCCACTGCAAGAACGAGTTCAATCCCTGACGAGGACGCACTTGCTCGGGGTACTGATGCAATGCTGGTTAGGAACAAAACTACCAGCACTAGAGAGAGGTATCTTCTGTTCATGGAGGCACCTCCGAACATTCTCGCTTAATAATTGGGCATGAATGTATATAAAATTTTTTGTTCTCTTGAACTTTTTTATTAATAAAAATGAATATATTGATAAAAGATTTTGGCCTATGTTAAAATCTTTCAACAACCTTAACTAAGCCATTAGGGTTATCCGGATTCAAATTGTTTGAAATAGCGAGATAGTATGCCAATATCTGCAGAGGCACTACAAAGGGTATTACAGCAAATTTTTCACTTCCTTCCCATGGAATCTTAATACAGTCCTGAAAGAGTTTGGAATTCGTGAGAATCAAAGGACTAACTCCTCCTAGGATAATTTCCCTCACTAACCGTTTAACAGCACTAGCAGAGTTTCCGTCCGGTACAATTATAACAGGTTGAGGCTTTTGAGGCCCTTTTAGGAGTGCTATTGGTCCATGTCTAAACTCAAGTGCTGGAAAAACCTCGTTCGGAAGACTAAGTGTCTCCCTGAACTTAAGGGCTCCTTCCAGTGCCACCACGTAGCCCGCGCCAGAGCCGATGTAAACAAAGGCCTTCTTAGGTATTAGCCTTTCTGCTATCAATCGGTAATCTTTCTCATGGGCAAGAATTTTTTCAACGGCCGGTTTTATAGTCTTAAGTTCCTTAAGCTTATCCTGGGCATCACCTAATAACCTGACTGCTATTCCCTGGAGAACGTAAGTTATTGCTGAAAACGACTTTGTCGCAGGTATGTTGGGCTCCTCGCAGTTCTGCAAGATGATGGTGTAGTCGGAGATAAGTTCTATCTTCGAGTTTTCGTTGCAGGTCACTCCGATGGTTGTTGCTCCTTCTCCCCTGGCAACCCTTAAGGCTTCGACGACCTCTCCTGTCCTCCCTGACCTCGAAGACGCTATGACGAGTGCTCTCTTTGCAAGTTTTCTGTAGTGGAGCATGAATTCTGAAGCGGGAAGGGCATAGCCCTCAACCCCTGAGCCTTTGAGAAGGACGTGGTTACCTGCTATGGAGGAGAAATATGAGCTACCACAGCCGATAAATATAACCCTTCGGAATTCTTTTTGTGGTATATCCCATTCTTCAAGGGCTTTCCAAGCAGAATCCAGTGCCTTTGGTGTTTCCCTGATAGAGCGTATCATGTTGAACTCCATCGACATCCCCCTCTCAGTTTGGTTACCGCGGATTATAAGTGTTTCTAAATTTGTTAAATTAGGGAGCAAATTTTAAGGATAAACCAAGATACCTTTAATAAACAGACAACTTTTCGAAAACTTTTAAAACATCAAAGGTAAAAGAAATGGGGGGTTGCAATGTACAGAGGCATCTGGCTTCATCCTTGGGATTTTACCGAGTATACAATCAAGAGGATAGCTAACATCGGTTTTGACCACATCAGTATGGCCGTTCGCTACATCGAAGAACGGCAAAACTGGCCCGGACCAAACGTAATCTTCCAAAATCTCAAAAGAAAGACGTACACTTCCGAGGAGAACGCTGTTTACTGGGATGTTGATGAAAAGAGGTACTCCAATCTCCCCCCTTACATAAGGCCAGAAAAATCAAAGGAAGTAAAAGGGGATATTGTGGAGAAGTTCACTAAGGCATGTGAAGAGAACTCCTTAAAGAGTGTTCTCTGGTTTCCCACGCTAAGGTGGGAAAAGGCAGTGAGGGACAATTTAAATGTCGGTGTCGAAGACATCTATGGCTCCCACCCTAGCTACAAGAGGATGTTTCTCTGTCCCTCAAATCCCTTGGTGAGAGACGTGCTCGAGCGTATGGTCGAGGAACTCTCGGAGAGATACGAGTTCGATGAGTTTGAGTTTGACTTCATTAGATACCCAGAGGTTCCTTCAACCCATGGCACACCCCTCCTAGACTTGGCGCTTTCCCCGTGCTTTTGCAGGCACTGTGTGGAGAAGGCGAAGGAGCACGATCTCGACCTTGAGGAGGTGAGTATGGAGCTTAAGAAGGTAGTGGAGTGGCATGTTGAGTATCTTTCGAACACGCTATACTGCACTGACGAAGACTGCCTTCGAGCAATCTATACGGAGTTTGCGAGGTTTCTTGTGAACAATGAGGTCATAAGAAAGTGGCTTGAGTTCAGGACAGAGGTGATAGCTGAGTTATTGAGAGATCTCTCCAAGATTGTCAGGAGAAATAACCCACGGGCAAAAATTACCGCAGACCTGTATTCCCCATCGGGTTCGTGGTTGCTAGGACAGGATTACAGAAAGATTGCCAAGGCTCTAGATGGCGTTAAGGTAATGATATATACTAAACCCTTTGGGAAATCAATATGCAGGATTCCCTACGAGTCGAGGCTCGCGAGGAGGCTTCTCGGCAAAAAGCTCCTTGTTATAGGCCTTGCATCCTGGCCACCCATAACGCCCAAAGACATCGCGGAGGAGTTCAAGCTCGTCCTTTCTTCTCCAGCCGATGGTGTCGGTTTCTACTCCTACGGGTGGACCCCAGATAGGAACCTTCTCACGATTAAAAAACTGTTCAGGGAGGTGGGAACGTGAAGTTTGGTGTTAACTGTTGGAGCTTCCCGAAGACGATGCCTATTGAGGAGGCTGTAAAGGCGGCCTGGAAGATAGGTTATGAAGGCTACGAGGTTGGGCTTTCGCTTGAGGATTTCGAAGTCTTCGGCAAGCCCGAGTTCAGGGAGAAGTTCAGAAAGATAAGGGAAGTTGCGAAGAGCGCTGGCGTCGAGATACCAAGCGTTGCTACCGGCCTCTTCTGGAGGTTCAACCCGCTGACTGACCCAGAGAAGGCCCTGGAAGTCGTTAAGGCCGAGTGCGAAGCCGCATCGGAGCTCGGCGCAAAGGTAATCCTCGTTGTGCCCGGCAGCGGGGTTTCGGAGCTTTCGTACGAGGAACACTTTGAGAGGGCGTCTGAGTTCGGGAGGAAGGCCTCGAAAATAGCTGAGGACTATGGGATAAAGATTGGTCTAGAAAACGTTTGGAACAGGGTCTTCGCGGGGCCACTCGAGTTCAAAAGACTCCTCGACGAGATAGACATGGATAACGTGGGGGCTTACTTCGACGCTGGCAACACCCTGCCGCATTCGCTCCCAGAGCACTGGATAGGCGTTCTTGGCGACAAAATCTTCCAAGTTCACGTCAAGGACTTCAACCTCGTGGAACTCAAGTTTGGCATTCCACTCAGCGGTAGCGTCAACTGGAAGGCCGTCAGGGAGGCTCTCGAAAGGGTTGATTACAATGGTTATGTCCTGCCTGAGGTGCCGCCCTACCTTGGTGACCCACTCAAGGCGGCTGAAGATTCTCTGACCTCTCTGAAGAAGATATTCGGGTGATAGACATGAGAATAGCCCTCATTGGAGCCGGCAACATGGGAACGCTCCACCTCAAGGTTATGAAAGAAGCAGGAGTTGAGATAGCCGGAGTCTGTGACATCAAGGAGGATGTTCTGAAAAAAGTACAGGAAGAATATCGAGTTCCCGTTTACAGGGACTACAGGGAGATGCTAGAAAAGGAGAATCCCGACGGAGTTATAATCGCGACTCCACCCCATCTACATAGGGAACAAGCGATATATTCCCTTAAGAAGGGGTATCATGTTCTTCTTGAGAAACCTATGGGTGCTAGCCTTCGGGATGCTAAGGCAATATACCGGCGTGCAAAGGGGACGAATAGACTCATGGTGGCATTTAGCCTTCGCTTCCACGGGCTTTTCATGAAAGTCAAAGAGTACCTTGAGAGAGACTTAGGAGACATACTCTTCCAGTGGCATATAGCACTCGGCAGAACGCCGGTCAACGAATGGATAAAGGACTCGATGAAGAGCGGCGGGATGATAAACGAGAACGCCGTCCACGTTATTTATTACTTCATCTGGTACGCCGGCGACATAAAGAAGGTCTACGGAAGGTGCTGGACCCTCGAAGAGGACGCGACCATCGAGGACAACGCTGCTGTAACTTTTTCCCACAAAAATGGCACAGTTTCTACCCTAATGCAGACTTGGACAGCTCAACACCGTTGGAGGAAGTGGGGAATTCAAGCAATAAATGGTACTGTAACGATCGATGGCTACCTTGGTGGAAAATACAAGATCTCAATGCGGGAGATGAGAACTTTAGAAGAGGGTAACTTTAATGAAGAAGTGGAACTTATGTACCTAAGACAGCTTAGGCATTTTCTCTACTGCATAGAAACAAATGAAAAACCAATTGTTAACGAAACTGACGGTTTAAAAGTTCACAGAGCAGTACACGCTCTATATCGTTCATCTCGTCTTGATAGAATCGTTGCTATTTGAAATATACACTTTTTTCTTTTTGTTTTGGTGATGCAAAAATTTTTATATTTATTTTTGAACAAATTGATAAGAAGATAAAATGGGAGATACCCCATTCGCTCCAGGAGGTGAAAAAATTTGCCAGACCTAAAGGAATCAAAATATAAGAAAGAACTTGAGTTTTATCGTGATATCTTAAAGGATTATCTTGATGAAGTCGACCTCCTTATTTGGCTGGCTCTCCGAGACAATGGTAGAATATCTGACACGGACCTTGCGAGAATAGCCAATGTCTCTGTACCCACTGCAAGAAGAAGGAGAATTGCCCTTGAGGAAAAAGGTATAATACGTGTGAGAGGATTCTTAGTTTTTGATAAGCTTAAGCTGTCCTCAGCGGATGTGCTCGTAAAATTCAAACCAGGTTTCTCAAAAGAAGCAGTTAAAGATTTTATAGCAAGAGCCCTTGAAGAACCCAGAATATATGAAATAAGTGAATACATTGGAGAATATGATATACTCCTTAGGTTCTTCGAGAAAGATTACAAAACCCTCAAAGAGAGAATAGAAGAGTTCATCACAGAGAATGGAGATATTGTTGAACGTTACACAGTGCTCGCTAATATCTATACTCCTAAAATATTCTCAGAACTCATCGACGAGAATCAAACGGACTAATTGTTCCCGCCAAGGTTTTAAGAAAATGAAGAAAAAAAGCCAAAACTTTCAAACTTCAAAAACAGGGTGTCCACCAATATATGTTTTTTCTACCTCAAGTTTCTCATTCAAGACAACTAAATCTGCATTGCTTCCTGGTTTAATGACTCCAATATCAGCCCTGCCCAAAGCCCTAGCAGGTGTTGCTGTGGCCATAATAAGCACATCCCTCAGGGGTATTCCAATCTTCACGAGATTTTTAACAGCCTTATCCATGGTTAAAGTGCTCCCCGCAAGTGTTCCATCTTCAAGACGACAAATACCCTCTTTTACAACAACTCTTAATCCCCCAAGTTCGTATTTTCCATCGGGTAGCCCCGCGGCGCTTATTGCATCTGTTATGAGAACAATTCTTTCTGGCCCTGCAACTTTATAAACGAGTTTTATTGCTACTGCCGAAACATGTATGAGATCACAGATGAGTTCAAGATAAACGTCATCACTTTCAAGACATGCACCTACCGTCCCAGGTTCCCTGTGGTGAAAACCTCTCATGGCATTAAATAGGTGCGTTGCCTTCTTAGCACCAGCTATAATACCTCTCTTCGTTTCTTCATAGGTTGCCCTAGTGTGACCTATCTGAACTATAACTCCTAGTTCACTGACCTTTCCGATGAACTCTAGAGCACCTTCAATTTCGGGAGCAAGAGTTATTTCTCTTATATTCCCTTTGGAAGCCATCCAGTATTCGAGGAACTCATTAAAATCAGGCTTTCGGATGAACGCTGGATTCTGAGCACCTTTAGCTTCGACGTTTATGTAGGGTCCTTCCAAGTGGAGACCAAGTATTCTAGCTCCTCTAAGCTCTCTCTTTTGAACATTCATGGCCTCAGCAACGGCTATGCTAGCTTTCAGTAGCTCTTCATGAGAAGCAGTTACAGTCGTTGGTATAAACGATGTTACACCGTACTTAACGAGGCTCTCACCCATCCTAAGGAAGCTTTCCACAGTTCCATCGTTGGTATCATAACCACAACAGCCATGGATATGAGTATCAACAAAACCTGGAACTAGGATTTTTCCCTCAAGGTTTATTCCTTCCTCAGACTTTCCCTCAAGAACTCTCTTTATCCGACCGTTCTCAATGACAACTGTTGCCGGTTCAATGATATTAAAAGGTGTGTATAGCTTCGCGTTCGTAAGGACCGTTTTCACCTCAACCACCTCACAGAAGCTTTATTCTTTTTCTATACTTCTCAAAAAGCCTTGAATTATGTTCCTTAGAACCGGGAAGGTGAGCACTCAGCCAGACGGGGGGAGTTATCCCTTCCTCGACTAGCGCTTCAATGGCTATTGCAACAATGGAGTTTGCTATGAAACAGTTTGTTATTGTTGATACTGGAGCCACTTTCATCGGGAATCCCTCAACTTCAAGAACAGCGTCTCCTCTTGGTACCTTATTGTCTATCGGAACGTCAACAACTTCAAAGAGCCTCTTTCCATAGATGTTCCGTGGTTGAAGTGTTTGCGAGTAACCTATAGAAGTTATTCCTATGGTTTTGACCCCAAGCTCTTTGGAAAAAACTGCCGCTTCAACGGGGAACTGGTTGACACCAGAGGTTGAAACAACGATGACAATGTCCCCTTCTCTAGTTCCCGCACTTTTTAGGAGGATTTTTGCATAATCTCTAATGTCCTCCATTGCAGTTGACTTCTCAGCTCCATGGGAAACGTTGATATCACTGTCGAGAAGAGGGTTTACCGGAGCCAGCCCTCCTGCTCTGTAGAAGAGCTCTTCTCCGAGCATTGCCGAGTGTCCAGCACCAATGACGTGAACGATTCCATTGTTCTTCACTGTTTCCTTAAGAAGTTCAGCAGCCTTCTCGATGTTCTTCCGTTCTTCTCTCATTATTCTTTCCAGAATCTCGAGGATGGCAGAATAATATTTCTCAATCATTTTTCACCACCTATCAGAGTAAAAGATGTAGGGCCGCTCAATAGGGGGAAGATCATTCGCCAGTGACCTGAACATATATACCTCCGGCTCTTTGAAAGTCTTGACTCTTAAAAGTTCCAAATCCTCCCTCGGGGCAAATATTTTCAGGCTCTTGACCTTTAGAAGGGATGCTGAAGCCTTAAGTAGTACATGAGCAGTTTCCAAGTCTTCGAAGATAATCTCCCGGACAATTCCCTGCTTGGGTAGTGTCCCTTTCATTACAAGGGCATAGCCTCTGATTCTTCCATCATCAAAGATTAGTGCCCCAGGCTCGTTCGAATAAAAGAAGGTGTGCCAGAAAGTCTTCTGTATAAATTTTTTGATAAAATACTTTTCGTTCCTTCTGATAATACCATCAAGTTCTCTCGTCTTTTTCTTGTACAGCTTTAGCATTCCCTCAGCGTCTTTTTCTACTGCGTACCTTATACCCTCTGCCTTTGGGAGTTTCTTTAGCTCGTCATAAATCATTATCCCATAGCGGGTAAAATAGACCTCCCTAAATCCCAGCTTCCGGTAAAGGGCGTGAGCAATCTCTCCATATCCCGCCAAGAGCGCTGAAAGCTCGTACCCCTTCTCAAGAGAATCTCGGAGAGAATACTCTAAGAGCTTCTCTGCCAGTCCCTTTCCACGGAATTCTGGTCTTGTGCATACGTTCGCTATTCCTGCCGTCCTAAAGAAGTCCCCTCCAACCTTAATCTCTCTGTTAACTATTTGTACCATGGCTCCTATCTTTCTGCTCTCAAAAAGAAGGTATATACTGCTGAGGTCAATCCCATTGTCACTCCTTAACCACTCGTAGAACTTTTCCTCGCTAAGTTCCCAATTTCTATATGTTCTGAAGCATTCATTCATTAGCTTTACTATTTCAGGTATATCCTCCTTCTTTGCTGTACGTATCATTCTCTCACCGCATGATATCTATTTTAACATCAAAGAATTTGTCTAAAGTATGGGGTCCTTTCCTTCTCTTCTTCAGCTCTTCATTGTACCAGTGTTCTCTATCGAGGAGAAGGATTGCCATCCTGCTTCTTCTCTGGGGCATGTTTACATTAATCTTCTGGTCTTCCTCCTTAAACTCTATGCCATGTAACGAAAGAAGGCTCTTTACTCTTTCAAGGTCCCTTCCCTCTATCAAGAACCCCTCATAATCGCGTCCTACTTTTATTTCCTCTTTTTCCCATGCTTTCTTCATCTCAAGGAACTTTTCTGGATTCTCCTCCATGAATTCTATAGCAGTAAGAATCGCGTTAAGGTGTATACTCACTCTATCTGGAAGAAGATAATTTCCAAGTGCTGTACCCCAACTTTCAACAAGAACCTTAGCCGAGCCCTCAAAGGGAACATGAGAGCCAAGGATATTATTTGGAACTATTGGAAACTCTTGAGCCTCTGCTATAAAATGCCGCATCTTTGGTTTCCAAGGGAGGGACTTCGCTATTTCTTTGGCGACCTTCTCTGAAATGAGCCTTACTGCTTCGTTAACCCAATTGTAAGGAGTATCTGTAAGCGTTGAGAGGAATCCTTCAGTTTCATCAGCCCACCTTGGAGGACAACCACCTTTAGCATAGAACTCATGGAGGTCAAGAACAAGGTGAGGTTCAATCTCATTAATGACTCTATGTATTGCTTGAGTCTCCGGCTGGCTCAGTTGCATCCAATCTCTGTTTAAATCAACTCCATTTGCATTTCTCCTAGCTTCTTCCCATACATGACTCCAATGGGGTTCAAATCCTCTCCTCTTGAAGAGCTCGTAGTTCAATTGAAAACCATCCGGATTAGCCAGCGGAACAAGATGAACTTCCACATTTTTTAATTTTTCAAAGTTATAGCCCAGAGGATATCTATCCTTAAGAAGCTCTAACAGAAGAATTGAAGCATTTACCGGAGCCGGTTCTGTGCCATGTATCCCGGCGATTATGAGAAGTTTGACTTTTCCATTTCCAATTTTCACATGGTAAATGTCTCTTCCGGAGGCACTTTTTCCAATGACTTGGTAGGTCCATCCTGAAACTTCGATGGTGTGTGAGACTTCTTCAAAGGGAACAAGTCTGAAAAATGGATTTTTCATGCCCCCCACCCATGATATTTTTACAAGATTAGTTTAAATTTTAAAGCTTATAAAACTTTATATGCAAATTATTGTAAACTAAATTAAAATTTTATAACAGGTGATAACCATGTACATAGCTTCCAAAAAAATTGATATAACCCCAAAAAAGCCCGTACCTATGGCTGGATACTCTCTAAGAAAAGGAAAAAGCAGGGGTATCTTAAGTCCCCTTTATGCGCGGATTGTTTACCTCGAAGATAATATCCCGGTAGTTATAGTATCTCTCGATATTATCAGAGTCGATAATGACCTTTATAGAGAGATTTCAAAGGAAGTCAGCAAAACTCTTGGTCTACCCCAGAAAAATGTTTTTGTCTCTGCAACTCACACTCACTCCGGTCCCGAGATATCCACTTCCTTCTGGAATACCACTGAACTAAGTGAGGAGGACATAAAACTTGTGATGGAGTACCGTTCTTTCCTCATAGAACAGATAAAAAATCTCGTTGAAGAGATTCAACCAAAGCTGGGGAGGCTATATGGGGGCAGGACAGAAATTGATATGATAGCGTCCAACAGAATAAACCCAAAGGGGCCTGTTGACAAGGAATGTGTTTTTCTTGTCTCAGAAAAAGACATTATAATCTTGAACTTTGCTTGTCATCCAACAGTTTTACCTGCGGAGAATATGAAATTCTCGGGAGACTTGGCGGGGGCAATAACGGAATTTTTTGAGTCACATTTTAGAACGGCTATCTTTCTCAACGGCGCAGCCGGAAACATAAGTACGAGGTTCACGAGAAAAGAGCAGAATTTACAAGAGACTCTTCGGCTTGCAAATCTCTTCTATGAGCAGGTTATGCACTCATTTGAAAATGTTTCTCCAGTTAGTGGAGAGATAAATGTTGAATGGAAGAATCTAAAGCTAAGACTCAGAGATTTTCCTTCATTAGAGGCAATTGAGAAGCTTGAGCAAGAAGCTTTTAGGATGTGGAAAAAATCTTTGAATGCCACCCCTCCAGTACGCAGGATGTCCGAAAGCAACTACTTGGGAGTCAAAATTCTGAAACACAGACTCTCTCTGCTTAAAGGTATGAAGGAAATAAACTTTAGGATAGCCAAGATGAGTATCGGAAAAGACTTCGTTATGATCTTTGTTCCCGCAGAGCTTTTTGTGGAATACCAGATAGCTGTGAAGAGGGCCTCCACATATAGGTACACTATGCTTGTTGGGTACTCTAATGGATACTGGGGATATGTACCCTACAACAAAACGGAAGAGAACATATATGAAAGGGCAGTTTCTCTCATTCACCCTGAGGAATATAAGACAATCTTGCGAGCGCTACTGGATTTCGTCCAATAATAATATTGAGAGAAATAGAAAATTCCCCGCCATTCTTACACTGTTTAAAATTTTTAGAGTTTATAAAAGATTTGTTCTTAAAAATTGGATGAGAAAGTCTTATATATTCAGAAGTCCAACAATTATTTACATAACTTTGGGAGGTGGAGATGTTGACAAACACTAATGCAGACGAGAAAAAACTGATAACGTATGCATTTCTTGTTTTAGCAGTGTTACACATCTCTGGCCTTGTTGTCCACCACATTACAGGGGTTTCTCTGCTAGAATGGCTAGGAAAAGCATCTCTCACTGGTAAACTGGGAACAACCCAGAAAGTTTTCCTGATAGTTGGTTATTTTGCCATTATAAACCTAGAACTAGCTCTTGTGTTATGGTTAACACCTAGGGTAAAGTGGATGAAAAAAGCGGGACCCTTTACTTGGGCATTAATCCTTGCTATCCTATCAACGAACTGCTATATAATACCAAGGACGATATACCTAGATTTTGTCACTAAAGTATCAAGCGTTGGACTTGCCAAGCCTATTGTAGCTAACCTAACTAAAGCTGGTGTTGACTACGTTGTCGTAACCAAAAAGGCTTTGTCACTTCAGAAGATACTTGTTGAGATAGGCATTCCCCTGTCCATTACGTTCCTTCTCCTTGAGATAGACTTGAAAGCAATAAAGAAATCTATTGGAGGACGACCCTTTGCAATATTCTTTATAGGGAGCTTAGGAACCGTGATAGCAGGTTTCGTTGGTGCTGCCCTTGTTGCAGCTATTTTCCATGACCCAACGACCAAAGCTGAGGCATTAAAAGCAATTGCAGCAAAGATAGCGGCATGGATAGGAGGGAGTGAAAATTCCGCCGCAGTTGGTGTTTCTGCACTAAAGATGAGCGGAGACTTCTACTCTTATTATACCCTAGCGGGAGTCATACCATATGCCCTATACATAACCATTATGTTTAGCATTGGCGGTAGTGAAGAGCTTGTAAACAAAATAAACAGTTTTATCAAGCCAAAATATAACGCCAAGGTAATAGCAGAACAGTATCGTGCAGAAGTTGGAGAGAAAAAGCTCCCACCGAAACTTAGAGAAAGAGACCTCTTCCTGATTGGAATGTCTGCAATGATAATAGTAATGCTCGCCTTCGCCTTTGAGTCGTGGTTTGGCTCATACAGGGTACTTGGTCTTAAGGTAGGTTCACTCCTCCCAACAGTTATCGTGGCCACAACGATAGCTCTCATAGTTGGAGCCTACACAAAAGTCAGAAACCTACCATTGCTGAGACCTGTAGGCATGTACTTCCTTTACCTTACAATATTCGTCTACATTGCCCAGAAAACAGACTTCGCAAAGCTTATAGGTGCCACTCATATAGTTCTAGTATTAATGGCAATATTCTTCATAATGTTAGCAATACATTTCACAATAATACTCTTTGGAGCAAAGATTATCAAGGTCGATTGGGCAACAACCGCAATAGCTAGCGTGGCTAACATTGGAGGAGGAGTTACAGCTCCCCTTTGTGCAACAGCCTACGGAGTCGAAGAGTTAGTTCCACTTGGTGTCATAATGGCATCTATAGGCTATGCAATAGCAAACTACATTGGCTACTATGTCGGTCTACTGTTCCTTAAGCTCTGGGCACCTGGAGCATTATCCGCTTTAGGATTGTGATATAACGTTGTGTTGTTATTTCAGAACCCTCCTTTATTTTATTTCTAGCTGCTCGTGAAAAAGATAAAGAGGTGCGGAAACATGGATGAGTATCTCAACTATGCATTGAGGACCCTTTTCGAATTGGTTAAAATACCAACAGTAAATCCCCCTGGGGAAAATTATGAACAAGCTGCAAAGCTCCTCAAGGCCAAACTTGAGGAAATTGGAATTGAGAGCGAGCTTATAGAGATTCCCGAAGAATACCTAGATGAAACATATCCTTATTCTCCTCTCCACAAAGGAAAACCCAGGTTCATCGTTTACGGCAAGATTCAAGGAAATAGAAAGACTCTACATATTAATGGGCACTATGATGTAGTTCCCCCCGGGGATGGGTGGAGCTACGACCCTTTCACTCCCAAGATTGTAGAAAACAGAATTTATGGAAGAGGGACAACAGATATGAAAGGAGGAATAGCAACAGCCCTAGCTGCCATGAAGTATGCTCTAGACCATGAGTTAATAAGCTATGGGCTTGAAGTTGCATTTGTCCCCGACGAAGAAAGTGGAGGAATGGGAACTAGGTATTTAGTAGAGAAAGTTAAAGTAAAGCCAGACTATGTAATAATCCCAGAACCAACGAGTCACAAAATGATAGGAGTCGGACACAAAGGATTTGCCAGAGGAGTCATCACAGTTTTAGGCAAACAAGGACATGCGAGTAGGCCTTGGAGCGCTGTAAATGCGTTTGAAAAGGCATGTGAGCTTGTTGTTGATTTTCTCCCAAGATACTGGGAAGTTTTAAAACAAAGAAAAACACAGTTTCCAGTAGAAAATGATAATTCCGCACACCCTTCCATTGCACTAGGGGGTTATGCTGAGAGCTCCACAAAGAAAGACAATACGATTCCGGGAGAATTTTATTTTAGTTTTGATAGAAGGATAATCCCAGAGGAAGACGTGAACGCAGTAATAAAAGAACTAAGAGAACACTTTGAAGAAGCAGCATCAAGAGTTGGTGTGTCTATTAGGATTAATATTAAAAGTCTTATTGAAGCTTCTGCAACACCAATTGAATCTCCAATAGTGCAACTCACGGCTAAATCCATACAAAAATGCTTGGGAATAGAGCCCATCCTTATGCTCAATGCTGGAAGATACGACCTAGTTTACTACAGAAGGATTGGAATTGAAGGAATAGCCTATGGTCCCGGTGTAAGGGGACAAGCACATGCTATTAACGAATATACGACAATTGACGAGATAAAGAATGTTCTTGATGTATATATAAATCTCTTAGAAACCTTCGGGAGGGATATACCATGAAGACTCGACTTACTGATGAGCAGATTAAACGAATGAAAGAAGACGCACTACTATACCACAGGAACAACTTCCCAGGAAATGGCAAGATTGAGGTAATACCCAAAGTGAGATTGAAGGATTTTTATGACCTAAGTCTTGCCTACACTCCCGGAGTAGCAGAGGTATGCAAAGCCATCGTTAATGGAGAAAGTGTTGAAGAATACACGGTAATTCCTAACACCGTTGCAGTAGTCACCGATGGCTCAGCCATTTTGGGTCTCGGTGACATTGGAGTTCTAGCAGGAATGCCCGTTATGGAAGGAAAATGCGTCCTCTTCAAAGCGTTAGCCGGAGTTGATGCATTTCCCATTCTTGTTAACACAAAGGACGTGGACGAGATAGTAAAAACCGTGAAGATAATCTCGAAGGGATTTGGTGGAATAAACCTAGAGGATATAAGCGCTCCCAGATGTTTTGAAATAGAAGAACACTTGAGGAAAGAGTTAGACATTCCAGTCTTCCATGATGACCAGCATGGAACTGCCGTAGTGACCCTTGCTGGACTTATAAATGCTTTAAAAATTGTTGGAAAGAAATTTAACGAAATAAAAGTCGTTATAAGCGGGGCAGGTGCTGCAGGTATTGCAATAGCAAAAATTTTGCACCATGTAGGTGTTCGAGAGACATTAGTTGTTGATAGAGCGGGAATAATATACGAAGGAAGAAAAGAAAATATGAACAAGTATAAACAGGAAATTGCAAAGTTCAATGTACATAATGTTCATGGAGACCTTGCAACAGCTATGGAGGGTGCTGATGTTTTTATTGGGGTTAGCGTGGGCGGTATAGTAACCAAAGATATGGTTCAGAGGATGGCGAACGATGCAATAGTCTTTGCTCTTGCAAATCCAACACCCGAAATAATGCCAGATGAAGCAAAAAAAGCAGGAGCAAGAATAGTCGCGACTGGAAGAAGCGACTTTCCAAACCAGATAAACAATGTTCTAGGATTTCCCGGGATTTTTAGAGGGGCTCTTGATGTAAAGGCTAGGGAAATTACGCTTAACATGAACATTGCAGCCGCCAACGCCATAGCTAGCTGTGTAACAGAAGAGGAACTTAATGAGGAATATATAATCCCAACTCCCTTCCACCCCGATGTTTATCCAAAAGAAGCAAGGGCCGTAGCAGAGCAGGCTATAAAAGATGGTGTTGCAAGAAAGAAAGTAAACGGAGAATGGGTGGAATATCACACTAGGATGCTTAGGAAGTTCTACGAAGAGCTTATTGCACCACTAAACGAAAAAAGAAAAGGGTTCAAAATTAAACACTGAGGTTCACTTTCTCTTCTTTAGTTTTTGTTTTCTATTAAACCCATAACCCATGATCCAGAACCTAAGAGCTTCTTTTTTCATAACAAATAGAACAAAAGCTTATTAACTCCTTTTTCCTTCACAACTTTCGAGGGGTGGGATGACAGGGCCTCTTTAACCGATGACACCCACTCCCTGAAAAATGCTCCTTTGGCCGAAAGAAGGCTTGAAAGGGGAGATTTGATCTGCGAACCGATGAGGAGTGTCATCCCTCCTGATGAAAAGATGATGACATTATCCCCACCTGAGGTGGTCCGATGCTGGGTTTTTTCAAAAGGAAGAAGACCTACGGCCCCTTCGTTTACCTAACCGAACCAACGTTTCTCTACCATACCCGAACCGAGAGGGCAATCGTTGAGATTATTGAAGAAAAGCTGAACTCCAACAACATTCTCGTGCCGTCAAAATACGGCATTAGAGACACGAGCGACAGGATTAAGGAGGCGGAGTACCTCGTTGCCGTGGCTCCCCTTGGAAAGTTCACGTCCCTCGTCGGCAGAGAAGTTAAGCTCGCGCAGGAACTCGGCGTTAAAATCTTCACGCTCCTCATAGCGAGGAAGGGAAACGAACTCGTCTACCTCTGGGTCGAGGGGATACCCAAGGACGTGGAGTGGCTTTCGCCGGAAGAAACCCTTGAGTTCACAAAAACGTTTATCAACAGCGAGTTCATGGACTTCCTCAAACACGGCCTCTTCTTCGGTTCAAGAAAAAGGGAATGGTAAAGGGAAGTTATGCGCTGGCTTTCTTCGACCGAATGTACTCGTCTATGGCCTTAGCAGCCTTCTTTCCGTCGCCCATCGCGAGGATAACCGTTGCCTCACCCCTTATCGCGTCTCCACCGGCGAAAACTCCAGGAATGCTCGTCATAAGGTTCTCATCAACGACGAGCGTTCCGTCGGGGTTCGTCTTCAGACCCGTCTCCTCGCTGATAATCTTGTTGGGTTCGAGACCTATGGCTATTATAACCGTATCCGCCTCTACCGTAACGTATTCACCGGTTGGCCGTATCTTCCTCTTTCCTCTCGCGTCCCTCTCCTCCAGCGGCTCCATCTTCTCGAATTTCACCGCTTTGACCTTGCCGTTCTCGTCGCCGATGAACTCGACCGGCTGGAGGAAGTAGAGGAACTTCACTCCCTCCTCCTTTGCATGGGCGACCTCTTCTTCCCTCGCGGTTACGTCCTCCTCGCCGCGCCTGTAGGCTATGATGACCTCAGCGCCGAGCCTCAGCGCGGAGCGGGCCGCGTCCATGGCCGTGTTCCCGGCACCGATGACGATTACCCTCTTCCCGATTGCAATTGGCGTGTCGTACTCGGGGAACTCGTAGGCCTTCATCAGGTTAATCCTCGTGAGGAACTCGTTGGCCGAGTAAATCCTGTCTAGCAGGATTCCCGGGATGTTGAGGAGCTTCGGCGTTCCAGCTCCGGTTCCTATGAAGACGGCGTCGTACTCCTGAAGGAGCTCCTCTATGGTCACGGTCTTTCCAACGACGTGGTCCGTCTTTATCTCGACCCCGAGACGCTTGAGCTTTGCCAGTTCGTGGTCGAGTATCTCTTTGGGAAGCCTGAACTCCGGGATTCCGTAGATGAGGACTCCACCGGGCTTGTGAAGGGCCTCGAATATCGTCACCTTGTAGCCCATCTTCGCAAGCTCTCCAGCTACCGTAAGTCCGGCCGGACCCGCGCCAACAACGGCCACCTTTCCAAGGTTCCCCGCGCACTTCTCCTCGAACTCGCAGAGGAGCTCCTCCTCTATGCCGTGCTTCCTCGCGTAGTCGGCGACGAAGCGCTCGAGCTTGCCTATATCAACGGGGTCCCCAACCTTTCCAACGACGCAGGCCCCCTCACACTGGTCCTCTTGCGGGCAGACGCGGCCGGTTATGGCCGGGAGTGTGTTGTCGTTCCAGATTATCCTCAGGGCGCCCTTAATGTCGCCCTCCTTAATCTTGGCTATGAAGGCAGGGATGTTTATGTGGACGGGGCAACCCTTTATACAGGGGGCGTAGTTGGCTGGACACTGTAAACAGCGTTCAGCCTCCTTAACGGCAAGCTCAAAGGTGTAGCCGAGGTTTACCTCACCAAAGTCCTTGATTCTCTCCTCAACGGGCCTCTCGGGAGTCGGAACCCTCTCCTTAATGAGCTTCGGCACTCAAATCACCCCCCTAGAGCGGAGATACTCAAGATAACGCTCTTTTGCAAGCCGCTCCTGCTCTTTGAAGCGCTCTTCGTTCCTCCTTATAGCGTCCTCCCAGTCAATCTTGTGGGCGTCGAAGACGGGTCCGTCCCTGCAGGCAAACTTCACCTTCCCGTCGTAGAGAACCCTGCAGGAGCCGCACATCCCGGTTCCATCGACCATAATCTGCCTCACCGTAGCGTAGGTCGGGATTCCGTAGGGTCTCGTAAGCTCTGCAAGCTTGGCGAGCGAACCGAGCTTTCCGCCGGCGAATATGATGTCAACCTTGTCCTTCTCAATCAGCTCCTTCACAACGTCGAGGTAGTGACCCCTTATGCCCACCGAACCGTCGAGGGTCGTCAGGTAGTACTCGTCCGCAACTTCCCTCGCGAGGAAGCGCATCGGGTAGACCCTCTCCCTGTCCTCGAAGGTCTGAACGGAAATCGTGTAGTTGCCCGCCTCGCGCATAGCCTTCAAGGTGGCGTAGTTCTCGGCCTGCCCGCAGACGGCATCGGAAACGAAAGCGACGTTGCCATAGTTCTTAATCTTTATTGGCTTTCCAAGTGGTCCGACAAAGCTCCAGAGTTCATCGCCGGGTTTGTACTCGTAGTAGAGCTGCATGCTCGTCTTCCCGAGCTTCCTGATGAACATTCCAATCCTGCCGTTTTCGGCCTTCCAAACCGACATTGGAATCCTCTCGCCTCTCTCGTGCAGGATGAAGACGACGAACTGACCCGGCTTCCAGGCTTTGGCAACGTGAGGTGCCTCCACCTCAACAAAAAAGTCAATCGGGCTGAGGTCCTCCTTCGCGGTAATTAGGTAGCCCAAGATGAACACCCCCGTTCACGGGCACATTCTTGTTCACCAAAAGTTATGAACCTCGGGTTTATACGATTTTCTTGAACCAAAGGTTTAGAACCCTTTTTTTCAGTTAAGAAGGGCTTTCAGGGTTGTTTTGGCCAGGGGAAAGTTATTATTGGATGAAAGAATAGTGGGGTTGGGTGATAGATTGTGAAGATTCCGAAGAGCCATCCACGGTACTGGAGCCTCTACTACCGGGAGAAAATTATAGAGGGAATGGAAAAGGGTATGACCGCAAAGGCAGGTCTCATAGCTCATGGACGCGGTGAGGCCTTCGATTACCTCATCGGCGAGAGGACGATAGAGCCCGCTGAGAGGGCCATGAGGGCCGCCGTGGCCAAATTCCTGCTCGCGGAGTGGCCGGTAATATCTGTGAACGGCAACGTCGCAGCGCTTGTTCCAAAAGAGACCGTTGAGCTGGCAAAAGTCCTCAACGCGAAGCTCGAGATAAACCTCTTTTACAGAACGGAAGAGCGCGTTAGGGCCATAGAAAGGGAGCTCCGGAAGTACGACCCCGAGATGGAGATACTCGGGATAAACCCGACGAGGAGGATTCCCGGCCTTGAGCATGAGCGCGGGAAGGTCGACGAAAACGGCATCTGGAGGGCCGACGTGGTTCTCGTTCCGCTCGAGGATGGGGACAGAACGGAAGCCCTCGTGAGGATGGGCAAGTTCGTTGTTACCGTTGACCTGAACCCCCTCTCGAGAAGTGCGAGAATGGCGGATATAACGATAGTGGACAACATCGTTCGTGCGTACCCGAGGATGATAGAGCTGGCAGACGAAATGAGAGAGCTCCCGAGGGAAGAGCTTGAGAAGATTGTAAAGGACTACGATAATGAAAAGACGCTGAGCGACGTTTTGATTCACATACGGGACAGGCTAACCAGGCTCGCCGAGGAAGGCCTGTGGAGGAGGAAGGAAATTTAGAACTCCTTCTCCGTCTTTTCAACCAATTTTCTGAGGCCGGAAATAAGCTCGCTCTCGCTCGATGCCCTTGAGATTACGAGGGGAACTCTCTCGCGTTCGGCCAGCTTAACCGCAAGTTCATCAAGCCTCTTCACGCCGTGGAGAACCACAACGGCCGGTTTAAGTCCCTGAACGCGAACCGCTATCATGGGACTCCTCCCGGTAG
>Ga0256834_1000395_pt1 | contig 31733 bp, 29 predicted proteins | sample 4281140metaG_FD_190536 | JGI IMG/M metagenome (GOLD analysis project Ga0256834, IMG submission 190536) | Hydrothermal vent microbial communities from East Pacific Rise, Pacific Ocean - 4281-140 | ecosystem: Environmental > Aquatic > Marine > Hydrothermal vents | place: Pacific Ocean: East...
AAGATGAAAAATTAAAGTTTAAAAAACTTCATAACATGGGCAATAGTTATGCAAATTTAAACAAAATTGATGAAGCTATAAAATCTTATGAGGATGCACTAAAAATAGAACAAGATAAAGATACAAAATACAATCTTGAACTTCTAAAAAAGAAAAAAGAGGATAAAAAGAAGAAAAAAGATAAAGATAAAAAAGACAAACAAAAGAATTCAGACAAAAAAGAAGATAAAAAAGATAAGGATAATAAACAAAACAAAGAGAAGCAAAAACAAGAGGACTCAGACAAGAGTAAAGATAAAAACAAAAAAGATAGCTCAGATAAAGAGAGCAAAAAAGATGAGAAACAAAAGCCTAAAAAAAGTGACGATAAAAAAGAGCCAAAACAGAAAGAGGCTCAAAAAGATAAAAAGCAAGAAAAAGCCTCTAAAGAGGGAGCAAAACAGACAAAACAGCCGCCAATTTCCAACATGGAAGAGAGAAAATGGCAAAAAATGCTAAATCAAAGAGGGGTAAATACCCTAATGATTCCACTAAATAGTAAAGGAGAACAAAGAGATGAAAAAAATCCTTGGTAAGATATTTTTAATAATAACCCTATCGGTAAATCTATTCGCAGGAGTAAAAGCTTCACTTTCAGCTCCCGCAATCTACAAGGGCGAAAGTGTAAATTTTACAATCACAGCAGAGGGAACAGATGTACTATTTCCAGAGATTGATGAGATAGGATTATATCAGATAGATGGTACATCATCATCTCAATCAACAACAATTATAAATGGAAATATCTCAAAGCAGATTGCAAAAACCTATAGCTTTAGACCATCAAAATCACTCACAATTCCACCATTTGAGGTTAAAGTAGATGGGAAAAGCTACAAAACCAAAAGATTAAAAGTTGAAGTTTTAAAGCCAACTGCCAGTAAGAGAGGTTCTGATTTTTTAGTCAAGATGAGTGTTGATAAAAGTAGTGCTTATGTAGGAGAGGCGATAAACTTAACTATATCATTCAAACATAAACTAAACGCTCATGCCGATAAACTCCAACTAGGAGAGCCAAAACTAGAGGATTTTTGGATAAAAAAAGTTGAAGGTGTAGAAAAAGGTAATGATGGTGAATATATAGTTCAAAAACTCCACTATATTCTCTTTCCTCAAAAAGATGGCAACTACACTATCCCAGCAATCGAAGCAGACATCGCAAAAGCTGTTCAAACAAGAGGCAGAACTAGTGGTATATTTAGTGACCCATTTTTCAATGATCCATTTTTTGACTCATTTACAACTAGATTAAAGTGGAAGAAGATATTTTCAAATGAGCTTGAACTAGGTATCAAACCACTACCAAACAACCTAGAACTCTATGGAGATTTTAGCATAGATGCATCTGTAGATAAAAACAAAGTTTATGCAAACAAACCAGTAAATCTCACTATAAAAGTAAAAGGTGAAGGAAACATAGATGATATTAAAAAATTTAACATAGATTTAAATAATCTTATAGTCTATGCAGATGAACCAACGATAACCTCAAACCTAAAAGATAAAACATATGGTGGAGAGTTTACTCAAAAGATAGCTTTGATAGCAGATAGTAACTTCACTATACCCACTATCATACTAGAGTACTTTGATAAAAAGACAAAGCAAACTAAAAGCATAAAAACAGAGCCTATCGATATAGAGGTAATAGGTGGTAAAAGTGCAAAAAACAGTCCAAAACCAACTATCGAAGTAGCCAACACTCCAGATGCAAAGGTATCAAAAGTTACTACAAATCAACCAACTAAAAGTGAATCAAGCCATATAAAATACCTTTTCCTTTTAATAGGCTTTATATTAGGAGTTGTGCTAACAACATTTTTTAACTTCTATAAGAATAGAGATGAAAAAAAGCAAAAAGATATAGTCAAAAAGATAAAAAGAGCAAAAACAGACCAAGCACTTTTTGATCTTCTTCTACCCTATTCTCAAAAAGCAAAACTCATAGCCAATGCTTTGGAAAAGCTAGAAGAGAATATCTATAAAAAAGCAACTAATAAGATAGATAAAGATGAATTAATGGACTTTTTTGAGGAGATAGAGGAGAAAAAATGCAAGCTAATCAAGAACTGATAGATACTATGATTTTATCAGGAGTACTTAAAACTCATAAAATTATTGAAGCATTTCAAAAAATCGATAGGGGTTATTTTATACCTGAGGAATTTAAAAAGCGTACTTATGTAGATGCACCCTTGCCTATCGGCAAAGACCAAACCATCTCTCAACCCTCAACTGTTGCCTTTATGCTTGAACATCTAAATCCCAAAGAGGGAGACAAAATCCTTGATATCGGTTCTGGTTCAGGATGGACAACTTCTTTATTATGTCAAATAACTGGGGAAGAAGGGAGTGTATTAGGAGTTGAAAGAGTTAATGAACTGGTTAATATAGGTCAAAAAAATCTCGCACAGTTTCATTTTGGTAAACACTGCAAAATCCAAAAAGCAGGTAATAAATTGGGCATCCTTGGTGAAACATTTGATAAAATTCTAGTATCAGCTAGTGCCAAAAAAATTCCCGAAGAACTTTTTTCCCAACTCAAAATTGGAGGTGTTCTTGTGATACCTGTTCAAAACTCAATCTTTAAATTTACAAAAGTCTCAAAAACAAAAGTAGAAAGTCAAGAATTTACAGGATTTGTATTTGTACCGTTAATTTCTGAGTAAATATATTAGAATTTTAGGAGTATAATTATGGAAGCAAAAAAAAATTATCATTAGGAGCCAAAGATGTCAATAGCGTGGCTTAGTAAAAAACTAAATAACGGAAAGATTTTATGTCAAGCATGTGCTCATGCTTGCAAACTTGATGAGGGTGAGTATGGTATCTGTGGTGTCAGAAAAGTAGAAGATGGTGAACTCAAACTACTTGTATACGGTCTTGCAGCTGCAGTAAATGTTGATCCAGTAGAGAAAAAACCGATGTATCACTTTCTACCAAACAGTACGGTATTTTCAATGGGAACAGTAGGATGCAACTTTTCGTGTAAATTTTGTCAAAATTTTGATATTTCTCAATACCCAAAAGAGCATCACCCTCAAATTGTAGGTAAAGAGCTTCCACCTGAACAAATTGTCAGATTAGCACTTGAACAAGAATGCAAATCAATAGCTTATACTTACAATGAACCTATTGTCTTTTTTGAATATACCTATGATACGGCAAAACTAGCACATAAAAAAGGATTAAAAAATATTTATGTTACGAGTGGATTTGAAACGAATAAAGCTCTTGATTTACTTGAACCATATATCGATGGTATGAACATAGATATAAAAGCCTTCACTGATGAATTTTATAAAGAAATTTGTGGTGCAAGGCTGAAACCAGTACTTGAATGTGTAAAATATGCCTATGAAAAAGGAATTTGGATAGAGATAACAACACTGCTGATTCCAGGGAAAAATGATTCTGATGAAGAGATTAGAAATATTGCCAGATTTATCGCTAGTGTAGATGTGTCTATACCTTGGCATATTAGTGCATTTCATCCAACATATAAGATGCTTGATGTTCCAACAACACCTGCTTCAACACTTCTAAAAGCCTATAATATAGGCAAAGAAGAGGGATTAAAATATCTATATGTTGGCAATATCGATGATGAAGACCATCAATCTACATACTGTCCAAAATGCAATAAAAGAGTAATTGACCGACAAGGATATATAGGGCAGTATGTCACCAACGAACTTGATGAAAATGGAATTTGCCCATATTGTGGTTATGCTATTGAAGGTGTGTGGAATTGATAGAGGTTAATCTAAAGAAGAGTTATATTTTGGATAAAAAATAGCAAAATTTATCATCGCACCAATGATTGCAGAGAGTGTATCTTTTTGTGCATCCCACACATCTCCCTGTGTTCCTAAAAATGCGATGCCAAGATCTGGGTGAAAAATAACTGCTGCTAACCATTCAAGAATTTCATAAGTCGTTGCGATTGTTACAATTATCGAAAATGTAAAAATAAGAGCAAATCGGCTTTTAGTAGAGTGTGCTGTTACAATCTCTAAAATTGGTCTAAAAAGAAGTAACCCATATAAAAAATGCACAAATCTATCAAAATTATTTCGTTCAAACCCAAAAAATTGTGTTATATCATTAAAATAAGGCATCTGTGCATAAGTATAATGAGCCCCCACACTATGAAAAATGCTAAATATCAAAATCAGTATCAGACTAAATAGACTAAAATTATACTTTTTATCTAACCACAAAAGAGTAGGAAACAATATAAAAATCAATACATTTTCAAGTAACCAATCTTCAGGATATTTTGGATTAATCGCTAACAATATCCAAATAATCACATAAACAGCATAAATAAGCTTGTGTGATTTTGGCATGTCTGCTCCTTTTTTATATTATATCAATTCTATTTTTAAAATAAAAATTATGAATATCAAGAGTTTTTAGAGACACCCTAAATCAAATTGAGTCGATAAAACTAAAGTTTCATCATAAAACTCCATAAACCTCTTGACATTTTATTTAAGATGTTGTACAATCACATCGCTTCAATACCATGAAGTGTTTTATATTTAAACTAAGGAAAAAGATATGAAGTTTCAACCATTAGGTAAAAGAGTTTTGATTAAAAGAGTTGAAGAAGAGGCAAAAACAGCTTCTGGGATTATTATTCCTGATAATGCAAAAGAGAAACCGTCAAATGGCACGGTTATCGCCGTGAGTACGGAAGTTAAAAAAGATGGGAATATTAATGAGGGTGATACAGTTGTATTTGGTAAGTATTCAGGTACTGAGATAACACTCAGTGGAGTTGATCATTTGGTAATGGATACTGATGATATTCTTGGAATTTTAAAGTAAGGGGAAAATATGGCAAAAGAGATACAATTTTCAGACAATGCAAGAGCAGCACTTTATGAGGGTGTTAAAAAGTTAAGTGACGCAGTAAAAGTCACTATGGGTCCAAGAGGTAGAAATGTTCTTATACAAAAAAGTTTTGGAGCACCTAGTATCACAAAAGATGGTGTTTCTGTAGCTAGAGAGATAGAGCTTGATGATACTTTGGAGAACATGGGAGCACAACTTGTAAAAGAGGTAGCTTCAAACACTGCTGATGAGGCAGGTGATGGTACTACTACTGCGACGGTATTAGCTTACTCTATTTTTAAAGAGGGTCTTAGAAATATCACAGCAGGTGCAAATCCAATCGAAGTAAAAAGAGGTATGGATAAAGCATCTGAAGCGATTATACAAGAGCTTAAAAAGATGGCAAAAGATGTAAAAGATAAAAAAGAGATAGCACAAGTTGCATCTATCTCTGCAAACTCTGATACAAAGATAGGTGATCTTATAGCAGATGCGATGGATAAAGTTGGCAAAGATGGTGTTATCACTGTTGAAGAAGCAAAAGGTATCGAAGATGAGTTAGATGTTGTTGAAGGGATGCAGTTTGATCGTGGGTATCTATCTCCTTATTTTGCAACTGATATGCAAAAGATGGAAGCGGTACTTGAAAATCCACTTGTTTTGCTATTTGACAAAAAAGTTTCAAACTTAAAAGATCTTCTTCCAGTACTTGAACAAGCACAAAAGAGTGGAAAACCACTACTTATCATTGCTGAAGATATCGAAGGTGAAGCATTAGCGACATTGGTTGTAAATAAACTTAGAGGAATTTTAAATATCGCAGCAGTTAAAGCTCCTGGTTTTGGTGATAGAAGAAAAGCTATGCTTGAAGATATCGCAGTTTTAACAGGCGGTGAAGTTATAAGTGAAGAGCTTGGAAGAACCTTAGAGAGTGTAACTGAAGCAGATTTAGGAACGGCTTCTAGTATCGTAATCGATAAAGACAATACAACTATCGTAAACGGAGCTGGAGACAAAGTTAAAATAGAGACAAGAGTTGCTCAAATAAAATCTCAAATTGATGAAACTTCAAGCGAATATGACAAAGAGAAACTTCAAGAGCGTTTAGCAAAACTAAGCGGTGGAGTTGCTGTTATAAAAGTTGGAGCAGCAACTGAGACTGAAATGAAAGAGAAAAAAGATAGAGTTGATGATGCTTTATCTGCTACAAAAGCAGCAGTTGAAGAGGGTGTCATCATAGGTGGTGGAGCTGCTCTTTTACTAGCTAGTTCAAAAATCTCAATATCACTTGAAGGAGATCAAGCTATCGGAGCAGATATAGTTCGTAGAGCTTTAAAAGCCCCTCTAAAACAAATCGCAGCAAATGCAGGATTTGACGCAGGTGTTGTTGCGAACAATGTCGAGATGCAAAAAGATGACAACTATGGATTTGATGCAGCAACTGGTGAATATGTAGATATGTTCAAAGCGGGAATCATAGACCCTGTAAAAGTAGCAAGAGTTGCTCTTCAAAATGCTATCTCAGTATCAAGCTTACTTCTTACAACAGAAGCAACTGTTAGTGATGTAAAAATAGATACACCACCATCAATGCCTCCAATGCCAGACATGGGCGGAATGGGTGGCATGCCAGGTATGATGTAACTACATCATATACACTTTGAAACCCCTTACTTGTGGGGTTTCAACCCACTCCAAAAAATTTTTAGTATCATTTTTTTCAGTAGTTTGAATTACCGATAAACAGTTATCCATTTTGTTTATAAGATTGCTTCACTAAAGTGATTAAGTAGTCTATTTCATCGATACTATTAAAATTAACCTCACAATCTCCATTCCCCCAACTACCTATACCAGTTATATTTCTCACTATATTTTTATAGTCATCAATATCAGGATATTTCATATTTAAGTACATCTTTATTTTTTTACTTTGGATTACAATATCTACAATATTTCGCTTACCAATAAAAGCAATGTTTTGTTTGTTAGGCTTCACTCGAATATCACCTAAGTTTAAAATCTCTCTTTTAAGAGTTTCATAGAGTTCAACAATCTCTGGAGATTTTCCCTCTAAATGCTCCTCTTCTGTGTATGTTTTAACCTCTTTAGCGACTGATTGGATATTTGTATCAGTTGAGATAGTTTGGATGCTCTCAGTTGACTTAGTAGGGTTTACTTGTGTGTACATAACAGTAGAATTTTCAAACTGTTTTATTTCCCATAGTTCAATAGGTAAATCTTTAAAATTAATAGATTCTCTTTGGTACAGAGTATAAGATGGTGCAACAAATAAAACTTTAGATTGCGACCAATCTACATCATTTTTTCTAAGATTTTTATTTATACATTCGTTGTACTCTAAGATAAAATCAGCTTTATTATTTAACATCAAAGATAAGTAGGCATATCCTTGGTCAATTACACTAAAGTTTTTATCTCTCTTATACTCTATAATCACAAAAGAGTTACTCGACTTATCAAATGCAAGAGAATCTAATCTAAAGTTATTTAAGGCATACTCACTCTTTACAAACTGATAACCAAAAACTATCGCTAAGTTCTGCTCTGTAAGTTCTTGAATCTCTCGTTCTAGTTTAAAAGACTTTTGATTCACTTCATTTAATACTTCATTACCAATGTTAAACAGTCTCATAACTTTCTCCCATCAGTAAAATAATATTCTCTTACTATGTTAGATTCTAACCAACCACTATCCTTTATAGAAGGGTAGATTAGTTTTGAGCGAGTATCTGATTCTGAGTAAGCCATTAAACACCAAACCTAATATGATTTATTTTGTTCTATTATAGCTTGTGTTTGTAATGAGAGAGGTCAAATAATAAAAATTTATTATTTATACCAGATATTTCCTATCTACAGTTTTTCTATTCTCCTATATCCTTTAAGGTGAAAAGATAATCCTTCTCGTTCTGCTCTTTGTTTAATTTTTTCAAGCTCATCTTCTGAAATTCTAATATTCATCTTTGTTTCATGTTTTTTGACATAATCTTTTGCTATTGATTTTAATTGTTTGATATTATTGGTATCACTCTCTATTTTAGTGATATCTATATTATCCCAAATTTCCATATCTTTTTTTTCTTCATCAAATATAAATTTCATAGCTATGGAACACCTATACCCATCATACCTTGTTCATTTACCAATCCATCTTGTTATAACTTTTTACATTACCTCCAGCATTATCAATACTTTTACCCTGTTCTCCTTTTCCTGCCCAAGTTTCTGCTTTTGATGATATATTCATATAAAAATGGTGGCTACCTGAATTTGAAAATCTACTAAAATTGAGCCAAGGTTTAGGGGTGTAACTGATTCTATCTTTTAATGGTATTTTTTGTAGACTAAAGCGAATTGTATCAACTCCCTCTAAAGTTGCATTGGAGTAAGTGGCGGTCATTGTATGTGGAGTATTAAATGATTTATAATCATTATTTCCTTTTACGCCAGAAAAAACATTACTACCTGTACTATATTGATTTTCTTCAAGGACAAACCAATTTACACCATCTTCACTCTCTCTTCCCTTAGCATAAGTGAAAATATCTTTATCGCAACCTTCACAAAAGACCTCTTGATATACAGTTAAATTATGCTCTTTTCCAATACCAGTATAATTTGGTACATGTAATCTCCCATAATAAAAATCGACATCTTCATCTTTTTCATTGTTTCCACTTGCTCCATCACCAGATGCATTGATATCTGATATGCTAAAACGGATAGGGTTTTTTGCTTTTTTTGAACTTCTGTCAAAATTAATCTTTATACTCTCTATTGTCTCCCCTAGCATAAATTTAGATGCATTTACATCAAAATTAAAATGTACACTGTTGACACTATCTGTTAAATTTTGTTCTCCACTTTCATCTCCATCAGGATTTATATCTCTCCACATGATAGTATGCTCTTCTTCATTTGGATTAAGAACTTCATAATCAATCTTTAAATTTACATTTCTTGCATAGCACTCTGGAGTATAGTTTTTAACTACCTCATCATATGCATTAATTGCTTGTATATGAACTTCAAGATTTGCTCCCATATCTAGCATCTCATTACCACTTGCATAATATGTAAACTCTTTAGCCCCATCGCTTAATGACCAATCAGATATATTAAACCCTCCTGCTGTAAACCTTATAGAAGGTGCAGTTGTAGGAGTGATAAGTCTATCTATTTCACTTGTATCATTTTCATCAACTAGTGCAAACTCACTACCCAATATCTCAGAGATATTAAAATCCAACACTCCAACTTCTGAATAATTTATATCTGTAGAGACTAAACCATTAGAAAAACGAATACCACTTAAATCTATCTTCTTTTCTGTACAATCAGGTTTATTTTCTCTATAACTAATATTAAATGAACTATTTATATCTTCACTATATCCAATACTATTTGCATCTTGGTAATCCAAAGCTTTTACACCTAAGATAAAGTTTTCTCCAGCTTTAATACTCTGTGGTATTTCAAACATAAAGCTATCAGGTCTTATCGCAAAATCATCTTTCGCTCTGTTGTTATAAGAAACTGCATCATAGTTTCCACCTATTTTTATTTTTGCAATTTTCATTGCTTTATTTACAATGTGTGAAAGCCGTACTTTACCACTTGCATCTGTTACTAAAAGATCATTCCAAGTTGAAATATTTTCACCATTTTCATCAATTATATCTACACTTGTAATATTTACATCTTTTTGCCACTCATCTGTTGTATGATTATATGCTGAAATTACAAGATTAAATGGTTTATTTACTACTTGTGTTGTTATATTGCCATCATTTTTAGTATATGCATTTAAAGTTATATTGTAATCATCATTTATTATAATACCCTCTCCTCTGCTATCAACTATAACAGCAAAATCAGGAGAATATATATCAACAAAAAATCTCTCATCTGCCTCTACTTTTTTATCCCCATTTATTTTTACTATAAAACTATGAGAAGTACTTCCTACAAGTACAGTTTCAAAATCAGCTCCCAAATAGCCCCCACCATCTTGAGTCATATCTAAATCTGCGAAAGTTGCTTCACCATAGTTTGCATCTGGTGGGTTATCACCTCCATCTGTCACTGTACGCCAAAATCCAGTACCAGCAATAGCCGGTCTATCTAAACTAACTGTAAAGAGATAATCTTTTGTATCACTATGACCTTCAACATTAGTTACATCATCTATTACCATAATCGGAACATCACCCATAGATGCTTTATTACATCTTGCACTATCACCACCAGTTCCTGATGTAAATGTAGAAAATAGTATAGCTTCTGGTACTGGGTTGTTAGGATCTGTTAAATCTATACGAAACACTTTTCCAGCATGTGCAGCATATACATACATATATCCATTATTATCAAAAAAAGTTTCGTAAGAAGAATTTGTTTCAAGTCCAGTAATGATATCACTTGCCTTTACATTACCAGTAGATGGATTAATTTCATAAAATCTACCAGTCTCAGATACAGAATATAATTTTCCATTGTTTGGGTGAAATGCCCAATCATCGATATTTAATCCATTCCCACCATCACTTATTATAGAATGGTCAATCACTTTGAGATAGTTGATAGACGAACTATTTAGATCGATTACATAAAGGTTGTCTTCTTCAACTGAAAGTCCTAAACTTGCATTTTTACGATGGAGTAGATACATATGTCCATTTGCATCTATATCTCCAACATTTATATATGCACTAGAAGGTAAATCAGGCTGCCCTGCTGCTCCTTTTATAGTTCCAAAAAGTTCACTTTTATAATTTCCATATATATCTTTACCAATTCTTACCAATGTTTGATTTAGGTCATCGTCATTATTGTATCCCCAAACAAAACTATCTGCTTGATTGTATCCTATTGCATTAGTAATATTATTAAGAGCCAAAAATGCCGTAGAATTACCATCTATTGGATTAAATTCATAAATATTTTTTGTATCATTAAGTACCCATGCATTTTGTGAGCATCCTAAAGCAATAGCAGTCTCAATAACTTTACTTGATCCAAACTCTGATGTATTGCTCCAACTTGTAGCAGTTGCAATAATCATATCTCCTGCACTAACAATTGAAGTATCTATATTGATATCACAATTAAAATTTCCATTTGCATCACTTGTACAAGTTCCTAGGTACCATCTACCCTCACCACTGTCTGCTTTATAAATCTCTATCATTGATAATCCAAATATATTCTGACTAGGAGCTGAACCTACATACCCTTCTACATGAATCACAGAACCTTCTATAGCCACAACTGTAAAAACTGGAGAATCCATCTCTTTATTTGCTTTATTATTATCTTTAACTCCATTATTAAAATTGATTCCATCTCCATCTATACCATCATCAGTTATATCTAAATCTATTGATAGAGTTCCATTATTGTATATAGAGTTTTTATAAATTTTTTGCTCTGAAGTAGAGGTACCTTGTACTAAAATACCTATATCTTTATTATTATAAATATGATTTTGATATGCTTCTCCAGGACTTCCTACTAGACGCATTCCAAAAAATTCTGTTGAACCACCACCATACCCATTATTGTAAACAGTGTTATTATACCATCGGTTATTTGTACCACCTTCATAAGATTCCAATCCTGGACCATCATTATCATGAGTATAGTTTTCAAAAACACTTATATTATGTACTCCTGATTCTATTGCAAGACCATCATCTCTTTTACCAAACCAATTTACATTTTGTACTTCATTTTGAGAGATAGTTCCATCAGAGATATCAGAACCTGTAAGATAAATTCCTCCTTTACCTACACTTGAAATGTAATTATGAAAGATTTTAAAATCCTCACTTTTAGAATTATAAAAGTTAATACCATAAGCTGAAGATTTAGAAACAGGTACAGTTCCATCAGGTCGCACACCTATAAAGTTGTTTTCAATGACTATATCATCAGTCTCTTCTTGCCATGCTATATGAATATTTCCATTATCTTCATCAAAAACATCTCCGAGTATTCCACTTGCTCCATAAATCGCAACATTAGAGATATTGATATCATTTGCAAATATTTTAAAACCAAACTGCTCACTACTGTCAATTATTATCTCAAGTTCTGGCTTGTTAAATGCATCTAAAGTAGGTTCATCTCCACTATCAGCAAGAGCATCCACACCCGTTCCTAATTTTGTACCACCGCTTATTGTCCCGCTATTTTCATCTCTAATTGAGCCATCAAAATTGTAAGCAATACCATTAATAGTAGTCGCTTCATCTTCTATATCTGGTAATTTGGATGCAAGATTAATACTCCACCAAGAGTTACCATTTTTAAGAGGAACTGCTGGAACAAATCTCATCTTATTTTTGCTCTTTTTTGTATTTCTTATCTCATTTGCATTTTCAATAAACTGTCTTAAACTTCCTTGACCTGTATCTTCATCATTTGTAACTACATTAAATGAAAATCCAAAATCTATATTTGTTACATTATTTTCATTAACCTCGACCAAGGCAACATGCTCAGCATCGGTTAAATCGGATAAAATAGTAACACCATCAGAGCTTGTACCATCATCAAAGTTTCCTCTTCGTCCACCATAACAACTACCAGCTGCTGAAAGCTTCACACTCCCCCATGCACCATCATTACAAAATCCACCTTTAGGACCATATGTCTGTTCAGCCCATACACTTGCAGGAGGGTAGTTATAAAATTTCCATCTAACAGATCTTGACTCAACAACGATAAAATATTTTCCATCAGTTACATTAAATTCATATCTACCATCATTTGTAGTTTTACTATTAGTAGTAAAATCCAAAGCTAGATGTTTATCACTAGAATCTAGCTCTCCATCACTATCACTATCTTCAAATAAATGTACAATTACGCTAGACGCACGCCACTGATCACCAGTTTGACCTCTATCATTTATATTTGTATCTCCATCTAAAAGTCCATCTCCTGCTAAATCTACAAAAACTGTTCCAGAGATTGTGCTGTTTTTATCTTCTTTAATCATAGGTGCATATATACACCTTGCACCATCTCCCTGTGAAGGTATAGCAAAAGTTGTAAATTGTGAAGCTGTATTAGGTAGTGAAGTATTTGTCAAATCTATTTTATATATATAATTATCATTACTATTATTAAAATAAAAATTGTTATCTTTATCAAAAAATGTAACATTTGATGTTTTATAACTAGCAATTCCCATATACCCTTTATCGATAACATTTCCATTTATAGGATTTATCTCATATAAGTGTTTATCCGTTTTATTTGGAACATATATCATCCCATTACCTGGGTGAAATGCAAAATCAGCAGTATTTAGATTTGTCTTAGATAGATTAATATTTGATAATTTTACAGGAGTAGCAGGATTTAAATCAACTCTATATATAACTCCAGGAGCATCATTTCTTGAACTAAGAAATAAAATACCATCAGGAGATACATCACCTATATGAAATCCATATGTAGGTAAACCAGCTATTGTATAACTCTCAACATGATAGTTATCATCAATACGCACAACTTTATGACTTGCACGATCATAACCCCATATATAGTTATCTTTTACATTATATCCAATTGCATTAATATTTGTTGAATAAAAATTTTCTGCACCTAGACTATATGTACCTCCTGCAATATCCATCACATATGCATCTGTAGGATAGTTTTTACTGTCACTGAAAAAAACAAATGAATCTACACTACAAGTGAAAGGATTACCAGCAGGAGGATTTGGATATGAGCCCATCGGATCTCCACCACCTGACCAGCCACCGCCCATGCCACCACCGTGACCTCCCCCACCATGTCCTCCTCCACCCCTGCCATAAATAGTTGTTATAAAAATAAGCATTAAAAGGAAGAGTTTATATAAAAAGTTCATGATTTACCTTACTAAATAGTATTCTCTATAGAGTAATATCGGCAAATTTTCTAAAAAATCAATAGATAAGTAAAAAAAATTTATTTATTTGGTGATTAGCATCAAAATTTATGATGCTAACTCTACCACATCATCTTTTGTTGACCTTTGGCTGATTGATCTCTATCGATATTTTTACCAGTATTTCCCTTGCCTTCCCACTTATTATTTTTACTAAAAAGTCTTATTTGAAAGCTTTGAGTAGGAGATACAGAATTAAAGTTATGAAATAGTAGATAGCCATCTGGTCTATATTCTACTCTATTTCCATGAGGTGTATTATCAGATATAACTTCAATAGTTTGAGAGGTAATACTTCCTAATCTTACCTCATCTGTAAAGTTAAGTTTTGCATTTGTAAAATTCAACACTGGGTCAAATGGCAATATATACCAATTTATATTATCTTCACTCTCAGGTCTATTGGCTAAGTTAAAATTAGCCCTATTCATACTATTTGGAACAAAAGCTTCATAATATACTCTTGCAATCATCTCAGTACCCACTGCACTTTGACTTGGTGCATAAGCTCTTGCATTTAAGAATATTGTTGTTTTATCTTCTGTATCGATATTTGATTTACCACTTACTGTTGCATTTATCTCATCTATAGTGATTTTCATAGGATTTGTTGCAACATTTAAAGCTCTATTAAAATTAAAACGTTGAGTAAAGTTTGCTTTGCCATTGTTGATAAATTCTCCTGCAAATATTCTATATTGAAAGCTTGTAATATTACCAGCCCCACGAGCTAAATTAGGTAAAGTTAAATTTGTATTGCCTACATAATCTACGACAATACCCACATCTTTTGCATAACACCCACTCACAAAATTTCTAGCTACTCCTCCCCCTGAAATTAGTGCAGTTACAGCTGTGTTAAGCCTTGCTGACATTGCTAGATTATTTGAATAATAGGTAAAGTTATGATCCCCACCACTTACAAGATTATTAACTATATCAACATCTGCAACTGTAAATTCACTAGTAACTTTTGAACCTCTTGTTATAAACCTTAATGCATCTGAAGTTCCATCTCCTTTATCGATAAGAGCAAATTCACTATTTGTACTATTTATTTCATAGGAAGATAGGTTTAGACTACCAACATCAAAATATTTAGCTTTTATTTTTGCTTCTCCCAAAGAAAAGTTAGTTTTAGAAGTTATATTTAAATCTCCAAGAGTACAAGAAGATATGATTTCATTAAAATCAAAACCATAAACAGATAAATCTTCATCATAATTTCCAATTTTAATACCATTAACATCAACTGCTTTTATAACGATAGAAAACTCTTTACCAGCTACTAAGTTAGTAGAAACTTCTAGCTCATATCTATCTGGTCTTATAGCAAACTTATCACTTGCGACTATCTCTTTTAGTTCGCCTGACCTATCTTCATATCTTATCTTTACAAATACACTTTTATATGCTTTATCCACTTTGCCAAAATTTATATTTTTCCAATGGTGATTATTTAACTTTACATTTTTATAAGCAGTCAATTGCAAATTACTAGATGTTGAGTATAATGCTACTTTAATATTTTTATAACCATTACAAGCATAACCTTTAGCTTTATGGTTTAAAGATGCTACTTTTAAAATGATATCTTCATTTACTCTTTTTGTAAAAATCTTTTTCTTCTCTATATCACTCCCTAAATCCCAAGCATTTAATAGTTGTAACTCTGGCTTAATATCAAATGCATAATCCTCAACTTCACCAGATTGTGTAACATTTGATAAGAGTAATCTTAGATAGCTCTTTCCTACTTTTATATCTTTTGGTATATTTCTCCAGATTAGTTTAACATTTGTAGAGCCATTTTGTATAATTCTTTGAGCCATTTCATCTCTATCAAATCTACCATCCCTATCAAAGTCAATCCAACCTTTCAGCCTTGCACCTTCTCCTGTTTGATTTGTTAAATTTATATCTAAACTAAAAGATTTACTACCGATATTTAGTTTATTTAAATCATTAATATCGATAGAGTCCTCATCATCAATACCATCTAAATCATCTGCATCTGCATCCTGTGAATAATAGAGTGTTGGATCACTCTCATGGTCTACAAACTCTCCTAATTTTAAAGTCTGTATGATTTTTGCTTTTGCCTTTCCATAACTCTTAGGTGCATCTCCCAAATCTTCAAAAAGCACAGTTGCATTATTACAATTTGCTCCATCATTTAATCCTGTTAAAAGAGGTACAGTTGAGAGAAAGTATCTATAACCAGTAGCTATATCAATTTCATAAAATCCTTTACCACTTACGATAATAAATACCCTGCCATCCTTATCACTATAAATAGAATCAACTTTACTATCATAAGGGATTCCTATTTCATATATCTTACCGTCACTTATTCCTATTTTTGTAAAAATACCATTATCAATATTTACAGTAAATAAAAAATCTCCACTCTTATCAATAGTCATATCCCACATCAAAATACTCTTATTCATAGTGATAGTTTTTATAATCTCTTTTGACTCTATATCAATTTTATAGATTTTATTCTTTCTCTCCCAATCAGCTAAGTAGTAGTACCCATCCCTATCAAATGTGCCAGCATAATTTTGATAATTACCCAAACCACTAATATCACCTAATGACTCTATAGCACCATTTTTTCCAATTTTTAATAACTCTTTGCCATAAGTAGCATAGAGATAATCACCATCACTATCAAATCTATACCCCAATGCATTGTATGTTTGGTTATGTTTATCACCAATATCAGGAAATGAAAAAGGATTTACATTGATATCAATGCTATGTAAATACATATCAGAAGTTGCAGCACCTACTCCTAATTTATTTGCATTTGAAAGAAATAGAGTGTTATCACAAATAAAAGGTTCAAGATTTGATTCAGTTTTTCCAAGTTCTATAGTCGTTGTGATTTTAAAGTTAGAATCAACAGTATGTCTTTCAGCCCAAAACATATGAAAATCATATGTTTTACCTTTTTCTAAACTCAAATCATCAAGCTTAACACTGCCCTCTTCTCTACTATGTAAACCACCAATATCAACAACCAACTTACGATCAATAAAAACCCAAACATCATCATCACCACTAAACTCAAACTCTTCACCACCATTATAAGTAAAGCGTGACTTAATTTCATAAGTCATATGATAATTATGTATTCTTCCTTCATTGCCAAACAACTTACCATCTAGTGGGAAAAAACCAGGATGTATTTTATCTCCAATTGGATCGACTAAACTATCATAAACATAAGCACCATCTTTTTTCTTAAGTACAATTTCGTATGGCATCGAGATATTAACAGTAGCATCATCATTATACCACTGGTCAAAATTGGCTTTTGTAGTTGTTGATTTATAGCCTTCATCTTTTTTAGAGCCTATAAAAACTGGCTTATCATCACTACCTAAAATATATTCGATAACACCTATATCTAATCCATCAAAATCCCAATTACCAGTATCATTATACTTTTCAAAGTCAGGATGAGATGCATTAAAATCTCTCAATGTTCCATTTAATTTAATCGTATCTCCGTAAACTAGATGTAGAAAGAAAATATTAAACAGTATATATACCCATAGGTGTTTTCGCATATTTGCTCCTTAATTAAACAAGACACTAATAAGGAATATCGACCAAATTGTTAGAAAATCAACAGATAAGTAAAAAAAAATTAATAATTTTGACGAATTGCATCGTAAAGCACAATGCCAACAGATACAGAGAGATTGAGACTTCTACCATTTTTACCCATAGGAATCGTTATCATATTGGATCTATTTTTTTCCATAAACTCCATAGGAATTCCTTTAGATTCAGCACCAAAAAACAGAAAATCTCCATCTTCAAATTTTGCTTCAAAGTATGGTTTATCTGTTTTGGTAGTAGCAAAAAAGAAACGATTTTGTTTATCAGAATACTCTTTTAAAAACTCTTCCAAAGTATCCCAAACCTTTAAATCCAAAAGCTTCCAATAATCCATACCAGCACGCCTAATAGCTTTTTCACCAAGATCAAATGAGATAGGTTTTATGATGTGGAGTCTTGCATCTGTATTTACACAGATGCGACCTATACTTCCTGTATTTTGTGGAATTTCTGGGTTTACTAAGACTATATTAAACATTAAAATATAATCGTTTTGTTATTGTTTATAAATATACGATCTTCAAACGCCAAATCAATGGCATTTGAAAGCACCACTTTCTCCACATTTCGTCCAGCTTTTTGCATATCTCTCCAACTATATTCATGGTTTATATCAATCACGCTTTGAGAGATGATAGGTCCTTCATCCAAATCATTATTTACAAAGTGTGCAGTTGCTCCTATGATTTTTACTCCTCTTTTATGAGCTTGTTTATAAGGGTTTGCTCCGATAAATGCAGGTAAAAAAGAGTGATGGATATTTATAATCTTTCCTTCATATGGCTTGATAAATGTACCTGTTAAAATCCTCATATATTTAGCTAAAATTATAAAATCGGGGTTAAACTCCTCTAAAATTCTTAAAACTTTCTCTTCATGAGTCTCTCTATCAAGATTTTCAGCTGATACAAAAAAGTATGGTATATCAAACTTTTCACAAAGTCCTCTAAGGGTATCATGGTTTGAGATAACAGCTTGTATATTTGCATTTAACTCACGGCTTTGGTGTTTTAAAAGTATATCTCCCAAACAGTGTGACTCTTTTGTTGCCATCAAAACAACATTTTTGGCTCTTCTTACACCTATGTAGATATTTGCATCTGGTGGTAAAATAGCTTTTAGTTCATCTTTTAAATCATTCATATCCAAGTTTCCTGCAACTCTTGCACGAAAGAAAAACTTTTTTGACTCTTCATCTACAAATTCACTATTTTTTTCAATATTTAAATCGTTTTTATAGATAACATTTGAAATTTTATATATGAGTCCTTTTGCATCTTGACAATCTATTTTTAATATATATTGACTCAAATTAACTCCTCTATCTCTTTGTCAAATTTTCTCGCTTCATTGTATCCTAACTTAAAAAATAGCTCAAAGTTTTTCAAATCAAAGATGGAGTATTGCCCTATTTCTTCAATTTCCATAAAAAAATCACACATTTTTCTACCTGCTCTTACATTTGTATGCAACATTATAAATGAAGATCTTTTTATATGCCCAAGAATAGAGTTTTTTATATTTTTCGAGACTGGATTCACATTTATACCAATAATCTTATCACTTATCTCTTTTAAAGGATATGAAGGTAAATTATCACTAAAGCCACCATCAACATATATCTTATCTTCATACACAATTGGAGCAAATACTGGCACAAGAGCGGATGAAGCCATCATAAGAGTTACCATATCACCACTAGTTTTGTAAACACTCTCACCGCTCTCATAATCTGTCAATGTACAAAAAAATGGTATATCAAAATCTTTAATATCTTTGAGACCAAAAATATCTTGAAAATAACTTATTGCATCCCTTAAGTGGTAAATTGTACCTTTTGTAATGCTATATTTCAAATGTTTTTTAAAATCAATCTCTTTTAAAGTATCATATATTTCATCAACGCTCATACCACTTGCATACAATCCAGCGATTATAGAACCACCACTTGAGCCTGAAATTGATGATATTTTTATACCTTTTTCTTCAAGATATTTCATAGCACCTAATTGAGCTATACATCTAGAACCTCCACCGGAGAGGGCTAATCCTACACTCATTTTGGTGTTTTTGCTAACCGTTCATCAATTTTAGTCAGATAAAATTGTAAAAAATTAATCACTAAATTTAACTTAGCTTCAACTTTTTTGTTTTCTTCCGAGCTTAAGCCTTTAAAAAGAACTTCCAAACGCTCTTTTGAGTGCAATAAAAATTCTCTTTCATCACTGTTTAACTCTTGTATCTCTTTTGGTTTTGTACTCTCTTTTTTTTCTATATAGCCATCTTCTTCTATCTTTGTATCAAGTTCTTTAAGAGTTTGAAGTATCATATCTTTTAATTCCAAGGTTTTACCAGCCATTTCTCAAAAGATTGAAATTGCTCTTTTTTATCCATGTTAATAAAGTAAGAAATTTTATCACCATTTTTATCACTTATCCTTTTAAGAGCTTTTTGTATTTGAATATTTTTAGGGTCATTTTTAAGAAGTTCCTCATAAACTTTTTTAGCATCTTCTATATGTCCTTGCTTTTCATAAATCTTAGCTAAAGTAATTGTACTCATAATCTACTTTGAAACATAATCAGCAATTATAGAACCAATTTCAGTAGTAGAGCAAACTTCCTTTGCACCAAATGAAGATATATCTTTTGTACGATATCCTTCTTCTAGCACTCTATCAATCGCTGCATCTATCTTATCAGCCGCTTTATTTTCACCTAATGCAAAACGAAGCATCATAGAAGCACTTGCAATCGTTGCTATAGGATTTGCGATGCCCTGCCCTGCAATATCTGGAGCTGATCCGTGAATAGGCTCAAAGAGTCCAACTTTACCACCAACAGAAGCTGATGGTAAAAGTCCAATTGAACCACTTATCATACTCGCTTCATCACTCAAAATATCACCAAATATATTTCCAGTCAAGATAACATCAAACTGTTTTGGGTCTCTTACTAATTGCATAGCAGCATTATCAACATACATATGAGTTAATACAACATCTGGATAATCTTTTGCAACTTCTATAACTGTATCTCTCCAAAACTGACTAACTTCTAAGACATTTGCTTTATCAACAGAGCAAACTTTTTTATCTCTTTTTTTCGCTGCTTCAAAAGCCATCTTTGCAATTCTTACAACCTCATCTTTTGAATAAATCATAGTATTAAATGCGCTATCTTTACCTTTCTCTCTAGGCTCTCCAAAATAGAGACCCCCAGTAAGCTCACGCATAACAAGTAAATCAACACCATCAATAACTTCAGGTTTTAAAGTACTTGCATCTAGAAGCTGTTTATATACTTTAACTGGTCTAAAATTTGCATATAGCTCTAACTCTGCTCTAAGTCTTAAAAGCCCACTTTCAGGTCTTTTATCTCTTGGAAGTGAATCCCACTTTTCTCCACCAATCGCTCCAAAAAGTATTGCATCTGCTGCCTTGCATCCGTCTATAGTCTCTTGTGGCAAAGGATCACCTGTCATATCATATGCATCTCCACCCATAAGATACTCTTCATAAATAAACTCATGTTCATACCCTATAGAGACTGCATCTAAAACTTTTATCGCTTCATCAATGATTTCAGGACCTATTCCATCGCCTTTTATGATTGCTATTTTATATTTACTCATTGATTTAACTCTTTTTTTGCAAAATTTATCAATCCACCACTTTCAACTAGCTCTTGCATAAACGGAGGAATTGGAGTAAATCTGTAACTTTTATTTTGTGTGATATTTGTAATTTCACCGCTTTTAGAATTTATCGTTATCTTATCTAACTCTTCTATCTCATCACTCTCTTTTAATTCATATATAGGAAGTCCCATGTTAAAAGCATTTCTATAAAAAATTCTTGCAAAACTCTTAGCAACTATTGCAGAAACTCCTGCCTCTTTTAGTGCTATTGGTGCATGCTCACGACTACTACCACAGCCAAAATTTTCACCAGCAACTATAACATCGCCTCTTGTTAAATTATTTACGAATTCAGGGTCAGCATCTTCCATAACATGAAGAGCTAAAACCTTAGGATCTGAAGTGTTTAGATATCTAGCAGCAATAATCAAATCAGTATCGATATTGTCCCCAAATTTCCAAACTGTAGCCTCTTTTTGACTCATTTAGTACCTTTTATCTTTTTAATTTTTATGTGATTGTATCCAAAAAAGACAAAAATCTTATTATCTCTCTTATTAAACAGAAAAATAATCAAAATAATTTATAATTTTTTACTTCTTTTTAAGAATACTAAGTTCCCTCTCAATCTTATCAAAATCCCTAATAACCCTAAAAAAATCCAAAGAGAAAAATAGTTTAATCATATCCACTACCTTTTAAGCCCATTAACAGTTTGAAGCATCTCATCTGAAGTGGTAATTGCTTTTGAATTTGCTTCATATGCTCTTTGCCCAGTTATAAGATCTGTCATCTCCTCTACAAGTTGGACATTACTCATCTCTACAAATCCCTGTTTTATCTGACCTAAACCTTCAAGACCAGCGGTTCCTGCTATCGGGTTTCCTGAAGCTATTGTTGAACTATAGTTATTGTCTCCAAGAGAGTGAAGACCCGCTGGATTTATAAAGTTTACAAGCTCTATCTGACCTACTTGATTTCCCTCCTCTTCTCCAGCTTGTAAAACTGAGACTAAGCCATCAGTTGAGATAGAGATATTGACTGAGTTTTCAGGTACTGCAATTTCTGGTAATAGTTTATAACCATCACTATTTACAATCGTTCCTGCACCATCTACTTTAAAAGCACCATTTCTTGTATATGCTGTATTTCCATCTGGAAGTTCAACTTGGAAAAATCCATTTCCAGTTATCGCCATATCTAAGTTGTTTCCTGTCTCTTTAAAATTTCCTTGTGTAAATTGTTTTGTTATGGCTGTTGGTCTAGCTCCAAGTCCTACTTCTATTCCTGTTGGTGAGCCTAGGGTTTGACCTGATTGCATCCCTGCATACTCTTGTACTTGATAAAAAAGATCTGCAAATTCGGCTCTTTGTTTTTTGTAGCCTATTGTATTTACATTTGAGATATTATTTGAGGTAACATCTATTTGAGTCTGTTGTGCTAACATTCCTGTAGCTGCAGTGTAAAGTGATCTAATCATTTTTTATTTCCTTATCCTCTAGTTGAAGCTAGTTTTGTAATAGCTTCTTTATTTAATTCATCCATATGGCTTGTCATAACTTTTTGATACATCTCAACAAGACGGCTTCCCTCTATGAGATTTACCATCTCTTTGACTGCATTTACATTACTCATTTGTTTAAATCCCTGACTTACAAAATTACCCTCACCCATTGGAATGATATTATCTTCAATATTTTGCATCTTATATAAGTTATCACCCTCTTTATCTAACATCTTGATATTTTTTGCTCTTGCGATAAAAAGTTTTGATATCTCTTGCCCGTTAGAATACAATCTACCACTCTCATCTACTTTTATCAACCTATCTTTTGGTATAGAAATACCTCTCTCATTTGTATCTATAAAGTTTGATGATAAAAGTTTATACCCATCTTTTGTTGTTAAAACTCCCTCGTTATTTATGACAAATGAACTTTGTTGAGTTAGTCTTACACCATTTGGAGTTTCAACTGCAAAAAAAAGATCTCCTCCATTTAGTGCAAAATCTAGTGGATTACCAGTTGCTTTTGTACTAGGAGCTGAAAAGTCCGTATGTCCTTCAACAACTCTAGGTACTCTATTTACAGTACGATTAAAAAATTTAGCTGCATCTTTTGTATGATTTTCTAGTGGCAAAACATCTCTTTGTTCTTGGAAAAGTCTCTCAAAATCACCGATAACAACGCTATCTCTTCTAAAACCGCTAGTATTTACATTTGCAAGGTTATTTGTTGTAACATCAAGCTTGTTAAACTGAGCAACCATCGCACCTGTAACTTGATAATATCCACTTTGCATCTAAACCTCTATTTTACTCTTTTGAGGTAAAGAAGCAATAATTGTGCCAATTAAAAAAAAGAAGTAAATTTTACTACTTAACTTAATATAAGTAAATTTCAGTATAATATTAGCCTTAAATACAGAGGACGAAAAATAAAAGTTAAAAACAAGTAGCTTTTACGAATTCTCAGGGGAGAGTATATGACCGCAAAAGAACTTAATAAATCTCTAGAAGTTTTAATAAGTACAAATGAAAGTAGCTATGTAACCTACGAAGACCTTATGGATATGTTTCCAAAACAGCCAAGTAGTGCAAATTCAAAAAAGATATTATCACTTTTAACTAAACATAAAGTAGATTTGATTACATCAGCTGAAAAAGCTAAACTTAAGAATCTCAAAGACAAACAACTAAGAGAAATAGAGCGTCAAAAGATGCAAGATGAAGCTTTGGAAAAAGAGTTTGATTTAACAAAAGAGAAGGAGCTTCTTGAATGGTCAAGAAGTGACTCTCCTGTTAGAATGTATCTTAGAGAGATGGGTCTTGTAGCACTTCTTACTAAAGAGGAAGAGATAGAGATTTCCAAGAGAATTGAACTTGGTGAAGATATCATCATAGATGCATTTTGTTCCGTACCATACTTGATAGATTTTATTTTAGACTACAAAGAAGCTTTGATAAATAGAGAGAGACGAGTAAAAGAGCTTTTTAGAAGTTTTGACGATGAAGAAAATAGTGAACAAGAAGGTGAAAGTGAAGAAGTAGAAGAAAGCGAAAAAGGAACTTCACTTAAAAGTTTAGATAATAAAAGAGAAAAAAAGGTAACTGAAAGTTTTAAAGCTTTAGAGAAAGCAAAAAAAGAGTGGATAAAAACCTCTTCAGTCGAATTAAAAGAAGATGCAAGCGAAGAAGAAAAGATGCACTTTTCATTAACTCTTGCTCATAAGAAAAAACTTTTAAAAGATAGGCTCATTGACCTAGGACCTACTAGTAAACTTATAAATGAACTTGTAAAATCAATGGAGACTGCACTAAAAAGTGATGGAGGATTTGATAAAGAGCTTAAAAAACTAGAGTACAAACTACCACTTTTCAATGATACTTTAAGAGATAACCATAAAAAGATTCTTGAAAATATCATAAATATGAGTAAAGATGATATTTTAGCTTCTGTGCCTGAAGCTACGATGGTTTCAACTTATGTAGAGATAAAAAAACTCTTTCAAACCAAAGAAGCAAGTAAAGATAGTTTTGATTTAGAACCTGATTACTTAAAAGAGATATTAGAGCAGATAAAAAGAGGTAAAGATATAGCGGATAAGTCAAAAACTAGAATGGCAAAATCAAATCTTAGATTAGTTGTATCAATCGCTAAAAGATATACAAATAGAGGATTACCATTTTTAGATTTAATTCAAGAGGGCAACATCGGTCTTATGAAAGCAGTTGATAAGTTTGAGTATAAAAAAGGATATAAATTTTCAACATATGCAACTTGGTGGATTAGACAAGCGATAAGCCGAGCCATCGCAGACCAAGCAAAAACTATCCGTATTCCAATACATATGATTGAAACGATAAATCGGATTAATAAAATAACAAGAAAATACCTTCAAGAGTTTGGAATGGAACCTGACTTAGATCAGATAGCAGAAGAAGTGGGACTAAGTGTTGATAAAGTAAAAAATGTTATCAAAATCACAAAAGAACCAATCTCTCTTGAAGCTCCAATTGGAAATGAAGATGACGGTAAATTTGGTGACTTTATAGAAGATAAAAAATCAGTAGCACCAATAGAGTTTATGCTGAAAAATGATTTAAAACACCAAATAGATGGCGTTTTAGATCAACTAAACGATCGTGAAAGAGCAGTAGTTAGGATGCGTTTTGGTCTTATGAGTGATGAAAGTGATAGAACACTTGAAGAGATAGGAAAAGAGTTAAATGTCACAAGAGAGAGAGTAAGACAGATAGAAAACTCCGCTATCAAAAAACTAAAACACCCAAAAGTTGGAAGAAAACTCAAAAACTATATAGAAGAGTAAAAACTAATCTCTTCTAAAAAATATCGATGCAAGTGCCGTAAATGGCACTATCGCTAACCCTACCAAATATGCAGTAATATTTAAAAGCTCTTGCCGATTTAAATATAAAAATGATAAAAACAACACTCCATATGCCAATATCCTAAACACAGACAATGCACCGCCAGCAGATTTGCCGAGGTTTAGAGCAGTTGTTTTAAAGTTTGCAATTTTTGCTCTCTCCTCTTTTATAACCTCTTTTAAATCTTCTTTCCCATAAAGGTCATGCTTATCATCGATAATTTCAAAATCATCTCTATCCTCTTTTGGTATATCTCCAGATTTGATTCTCTTTTCAACCATCTTTTTATATCCAAAAAATGAGGAAACGGTAATAAGAAGAGATGCAAAAAAGGCACTTTGAGAACTTATGAGCCAACTATCACCCAAATAGATAGAAAAGGCTACAAGTAAGATATCAACACAAAGGAGCAAAATTAATGTTTTTTTAATATCAATCATCAAAATCTTTTTTTGCATGTTTGTATTTAGGATCATCTTTTAACTTATCTAATTCCGCTTTTTGCTTTTCATAAGCTCTTTTTACATTTAAAATTGCAGCTGCAATTCCCCAAAAAAGACCAAGCCATAAAAGCCAATCATACCCTATATATTTTTTCATCAATATTCCAGCTCCTGCACCTATCAAAACTGCAACAACGATAGAAATTCCCAAAGAGAGCTGATTAGCTCCCTCTACAAGTTTTCCATACTTTGGTTTCTCTTTTTCACTCACTCAAAGCTCTTTAAAAACTTTTTGAGCAATCTCTATAACTTCATCAATCATCTCATCACTGATAGCCGTTGAGATAAATCCTGTCTCAAATTGACTACAAGCAAAATAGACTCCATTTTGAAGCATCTTTTGGTGAAAAATAGCAAATCTATCAGTATCAGAAGTTAATGCATCGTCAAAGTTTTTAACACCATTATCGTTAAAATAAAAACCAAACATGCTACCTCTAACATCAACTTGCAATGGAATGTTAGCACTTACAGCCACGTCTTTAAAACCTGCCATCAACTTTTTAGCTTTTTTCTCTAACTCTTCATAAAGTTTAGGTGAAGATTTTAACTTTTTTAAAGATGCTAATCCTGCATTCATAGCAATTGGATTTCCACTGAGTGTTCCTGCCTGATAAATTGGACCATCAGGAGATAGCTCATCCATAATTTCACCTCTTGCACCAAAAGCTCCAACTGGCATACCACCACCTATAACTTTTCCAAGAGTTACGATATCTGGTTTTACAGAGCTTATCCCTTGAGCACCTTTTAGACTTGCTCTAAAGCCACTCATAACTTCATCAAAGATAAGCAAAGCACTATTTGCATCACAAATCTCTCTTAAAGCTTTTAAAAACTCTTCATCTGCTGGGACTAAGCCCATATTTCCAGCTATTGGCTCTATGATTATACAAGAGATATCACTAGAGTTTTCAAAACATTTTTTTACACTCTCTATATCATTATATTTTGCTAAAAGTGTATGTTTTGTCAAATCTGCGGGAACTCCAGGAGACGATGGAGTTCCAAAAGTGACAGCTCCACTACCAGCTTGAACTAAAAGAGAGTCACTATGACCGTGGTAACAACCTTCAAACTTTACAATATCATCTCTCTTTGTAAAACCACGAGCAAGACGAATGGCAGACATAACAGCTTCAGTACCACTGCTTACAAATCTAACCTTATCCATAGAGTCAAACATCGAGCAAATTTCACTTGCAAGCTCTGTCTCAACCTCTGTGGGAGCTCCAAAACTTAGCCCTTTTTTAGTAGCATCTATAACTGCTGTTTCTATATCTTTATCACAGTGCCCAAAGATAAGTGGTCCCCAACTCTGTACAAAATCTATATATTTGTTGCCGTCAATATCATTTAGATATGCACCTTTTGCATCTTTGATAAATATAGGAGTTCCTCCAACACTTTTAAATGCCCTAACTGGTGAATCAACACCTCCTGGAATCACCTCTTTTGCTCTGTTAAAAGCCTCTTCACTTTTTGTTGTTGTTAACATTTGATACCTTTAAATTTTTTTGTTTCGATATGTAGTAGTAGAGATAAGCTTTCTCCTGTTTTGTTAAAAAATATTCAGGCATTAAACCATTTCCTTTTTCAAGAGCTTTTAAGAACCTTCTCATTGATATCTTATTAATATTTGGTCCCATTATTGAGACTTTACCACGACTAGAGATATATGACGATATCTCTTTACCTTCCCCATACTCTCCATGACACAAATTACACCCAATCCCTCTTGGATTTTTATAAAGCATTTTGGCATATTCGTCATTAGAAAGAAAACTCTCATCAGCAACCGCAGAGCCACTTGCACACATGAAAAGAAAAAACAGCGTTATTTTAAATTTCAAATTAGATACCCTTATTGGAAGCTTGTTTTGTTATAATACCCGAAATTAAATAAAGGTTTTTAATGCAGATTTTAGATGGCAAATCGCTCTCTTTAAAAATAAAAGCAAAAGCAAAAGAGGATATTAAAATCCTCAAAGCAAAAGATGTAACTCCAGGTTTAGCAGTTGTTGTTATCGGTGATGATATAGCTAGTCATACTTATGTTAAGATGAAAGAGAAAGCTTGTGAAGATATAGGAATTTACTCGATAGTCCATAAGATGCCAAATGATATCTCAGAAGATAAAATAATAGAAACTATACAGATGATGAACAAAAATCCAAACATAGATGGAATACTCATCCAACTCCCTCTTCCAAAACATATAGATACAGACAGAGTACTACAAACTGTAACATCAACAAAAGATGTAGATGGTTTTCATCCATTCAATGTGGGTAAACTAGCATTAAATCTCGACACTTTTATACCCTGCACCCCACTAGGTGTTATGAAACTCTTAAATCATTATGATATCAACCCAAAAGGTCTTGATGTTTGCATCGTAGGAGCTAGCAATATAGTAGGAAAACCAATGATGAACCTGCTATTAAATGCAGATGCAACGGTTGATATTTGTCATATATATACAAAAGATTTAAAAGCACACACTCTAAGAGCTGATCTTTTGATAGTTGGAGTTGGAAAAGTAAACTTAATAACAGAAGATATGGTAAAAGAGGGGGCAATAGTGATAGATATAGGAATAAATCGAAAAGATGACGGAAAACTCACAGGCGATGTAGATTATGAAAATGTAGCAAAAAAATGTTCATTCATAACTCCAGTCCCAGGAGGTGTAGGACCTATGACAATTGCTATGCTTTTAGAAAATAGTATCAAAGCTGCGAGGAGTCGTATAAATGATTAGAAAATTTTATAATTTTGCAAATAGTTGGACGGGTACTATTATTATCGTTCTTTTAGTTATATTTTTTGTGGCACAAGCTTTTGTAATACCTAGTGGTTCGATGAAACGATCTATGCTTATAGGAGATCATCTTTTTGTAAAAAAATTTGCTTACGGTATCCCAACACCATATATTCCATGGGTTGAAGTTCCTGTACTACCTGATTTTAATGGTAACGGACATTTGATTGAAGGTCCTCGCCCTAAAAGAGGCGATATAGTAGTTTTTAGATACCCTCTAAATGAAAAAACACACTTTGTAAAGAGATGTGTTGCAGTTGGTGGAGATATCATAGCTGTACGGGGTAAAACACTCTATTTAAAACCCCATGAAGGAAATGAATATGTAAAAGCAAATTACCCAAAAGAGATAATTGAAGATATGGGTGGAGTATTATGGGTAAAAAACCCATATATGCATAAATTTGCTGGCATTCAATATGATGAAAATATCAACTACCAAGATGCTGCCTTTAAAAATACTAATGCAGAGCGTTTAAGCAACTTCCCACCAACAAAAATTGAAGAAGACTATTTCTTTATGATGGGTGACAATAGAGACCACTCAAACGATAGTAGAATTTGGGGGCAAGTACCTTATAGATTAATTGAAGGGAAACCTTGGTTTGTCTATTTTTCATGGGATGGGGATTATCAGATACGATGGGATAGAATTGGCAAGAGTGTAGATTCTCTTGTTGAAGATGCAAAATATATAGATCCAAACGAACCATTGGATTAGGATACATAATATGAACACTACTGAAGTCATTGACATAATCACACTTATCTTAGCACTAATGGTTGCTATAATAGGACATGAAATTATGCACGGTGCGGTAGCTTATAAGTATGGCGATAACACAGCAAAAAGTCAAGGCAGACTTAGCATTAATCCTATCGTTCATATTGATCCAATCGGTACTATCTTAGTCCCTGCGATGCTTTACTTTTCAGGTGCTGGATTTCTATTTGGCTGGGCAAAACCTGTACCTATAAACGAGAGAACTGTGATAGAAAATGGAGGCTACAATGGAGCAATTGCTGTAAGTCTTGCTGGAATAGCTTTTAATTTTACTTTAGCTTTAATGGCTATGATTTTATTAGGTTTTTTACCACCTGTGGACTCTCTTTTGTTATATTTTATAAAAGCATTTCTTACATATACTTTGATTTACAATGTAGTTCTTGGAGTTTTTAATCTATTTCCAATCCCACCACTAGATGGTTCACATGCCCTCTCGCATCTGTTTTCAAAATTTGGGATTTATCAAGTAGCTGAGTTTTTTAATAAAATCTCACCATATGGAATGATTTTTTTAATCATTATCATCGCAACTCCACTATCTGGTATCATTTTTGAACCAATTCGTTTCATAATTAATATGCTTTTACCGTCATAACTGTTACAACTATATACATTTTCTTAACTTTATACTCTGTTTTGTCATAAAAATATTCAAAGATTTCTAAATTTCAGTATGATAGTGCAATACAAAGGAGATAAAATGCACTATCAACACCTTAAAAACTTTATTGGGGCTAGGATAAGAGAAAATGATACTTTTGTACCTGCTATGATTCTTTTTTTGATAAAAAACGATGGCTGGGGAACTAAAGAGCAGATTGCAAAACTAATATATATCTTTGAATACAAACACGACTTAGCACATTATGAGACAATTGTCGATAAATTTGCTTCAGTTATGTTAGAAGATTACAGCATTGTCAAAAAAGAAGACGATATATATAAACTTAGAACTTGGCCATTAAATAACAATGAAGTTAATGAGATAACAAAACAGTGTCTCAAAGTATCTAATGGTTTTTTCTCAAATCTACAAAACTCTAGTCAGATGCAAAGAAAAGCGAGTTAAGTTACTTAACCTCGCATCTCTTCACTAAAGCGGTATCTCTCTAGCTTTAATTTCTCTCTTATCTCCTCTTGATGTGAAGAGCCTTTTGTTTCAAGAGCAAGTGTAACATTTGCATCTCCATATGAGAGAGAGATTGATGTTCTATCATAATCAATTTGAATAATATTTGCACCAAGCTCACTAAACAACTCTGTAAGTTCCATAAGAGAACCTGGCTTATCTATAAGTGTAATGATAAGTTTCATTTTTCTATGAGCCTTAATTAAACCTTTTTCAATGATAATTGAGAGCATACTTACATCTATATTTCCACCACTCAAAATTGTAGCTACTTTATCTGTGGGTTTAAACTTGATTTTTTTATGCATAAGAGCAGCAACACCAACAGCTCCTCCACCCTCTACAACAAGTTTTTGCTTCTCCAACAAAAATAAAATAGCATTTGCAATCTCTTCATCATCAACTGAAACTATCTCATCTACAACTTCAAGTATAAGATTAAGATTTTTCTCACAAACATCACGAACAGCGATACCATCAGCAATTGTACGAACACTTACAGAATCGATAGCCTTTTTAGCTTCAAAAGATTCTCTCATTGCATCTGCTCCACTAGCAACTACACCTATAATTTTAACATCAGGTTTTAACTGCTTAAAAACAGAACCTACCCCACCAATCAAGCCTCCTCCGCCAATAGGAACAACTATGATATCTATATCATCAATTTGCTCTAGCATCTCAATTGCTACACTTCCCTGACCTGCGATAACTTTATCATCAGAAAAAGGATGAATAAATGTAAGCTCATGCTCTTTTGCATAAAGAAGTGCATATTCATAAGCTTCATCATAATTCTCACCCTGCAATATAACTTTAGCTCCATGTGATTTTGTACTAAGCACTTTCAAAAGCGGTGTAGCTTCTGGCATAATTATAGTAGAAGGTATTTGAAACTTTTTGGCACTAAAAGCGACACCTTGTGCATGATTTCCAGCACTCGCTGCTATAACACCCTTTGCTCTCTCCTGTT
>Ga0256834_1000396_pt1 | contig 31721 bp, 27 predicted proteins | sample 4281140metaG_FD_190536 | JGI IMG/M metagenome (GOLD analysis project Ga0256834, IMG submission 190536) | Hydrothermal vent microbial communities from East Pacific Rise, Pacific Ocean - 4281-140 | ecosystem: Environmental > Aquatic > Marine > Hydrothermal vents | place: Pacific Ocean: East...
AGCGATATACATGATGCGTATTTCTTTGTAACTCCATAAGCCGAATAGTCCACAATGGGAAAATACCCCCATTGTAAACTATCCAGCTCGGGGGCAAGCCCCCGAGATTTTCGCTATGCGGTTAAAACATTCATTACGCAACTTTATTCAAAATCCTCATGCTTAGCGTATCCGCTGAAATGCTTTGTTATACAGAAATGCAATTACATGACTAACTGGCGCTGAAAACAAATACTTTATTCTAAGTTTTTTAATTATGATTAAAGCTAACAAAGGCAAAAATACTCCAACAACAACCCCTACAATTAAATGATACACAAATGAATCTACTCCCATAAATGCTTCCAAAACCACCCTTACCCCACTACCCGTAAGAATATGCATTAAATATATTGCCATAGATGATGTGCCTATAAAAATAAAGAGCTTATTTGGCTTTAAAGCTAACCGAGATGATAAAGACACAATAAAAAGAATCGATATAACAGCCAACAACAACGACTCAATCCCTTTGTCTGTAAAATTAAGTCCCAAAATGAAGTGGAAAACAAATTGAGATAATATAAATCCAAAAACTGATAAATATACAAAAAATGCCTTTGACAGTCGATCAGCACTAAAATATAAAGAAAAAATAATTCCAAATGTAAAATAAACAAAATTATATGCAATAAGCTGAAAAACTTGGCTATTAGGAAGTACTGAAGGATAAATATATATAAGAACAGATAATAAAAAAGCAAAAATCGCCATTTTTTTTGATTTTATCGAAAATATAATTATAGCGATACAAAAGCATATAAAAAGCACATATAAAAACCAAAACTGCGCTCGTGGTGACCATAGCAATGAAAACACCTCAGAATATGCAACATTACCATTTGTATAATCTGATAAAAACACCTCAATAAGACCTTGCATAATAGACCAGATGATATATGGATAAATAATTGTATCAAGCTTACTATTTATTAAGCTTATTCCATCTCGTTTTTGAAGAGAATTGTAGAAAAACAAACCTGATAAAAAGAAAAATAAAGGCATATGAAAACTATACACTATACTATCAGCAAGCTCATATAACTCAATAGGGATACTCATTCCTGCACTATGTAGCCCTCTTGCAACATGGCCATAGACAACAAGAATAATCCCAATTGCCTTTGCATAATCCACCCAAACGTCTCTATTATCCACTTATTCTCCTGTACATACCATTAATCAAACTTACTATTTATTACGCCCTAAACTCTTATTAAATCAACTAAATCGAACTTAAAAAATTCAGAAAAAATATCACACTCTTCTAATCCTTGCCAAATAAATCTCGTGTATAAACCTTTTCCTCTACATCTAGGATGTCATCCATCAAACGGTTAGCAATAATCACATCACTAGCTTGTTTAAACTCCCTTAAATTATTAACAACTTTGGAATGAAAAAACTCCTTCTCTTTTAAGACGGGTTCGTAAATAATAACTTCAACTCCTCTTGCCTTAATACGCTTCATTATGCCTTGTATTGCCGATGCTCTAAAGTTATCGGAACCTTGCTTCATAATTAAACGATAAATACCCACTGTTTTTGGGTTACGCTTCAAAATAGATTCTGCAATAAAATCTTTACGTGTGGTGTTTGAATCAACAATCGCTTTAATTAAGTTATTAGGTACATTTTGATAATTAGCCAGTAGCTGCTTAGTGTCTTTCGGTAAACAATACCCTCCATAACCAAAAGAAGGGTTATTGTAATGACTTCCTATTCTAGGATCTAAACCTACACCTTCAATTACCTGCTTAGAATTCAAGTCATGTGCTTCACAATAGCTATCTAATTCATTAAAATACGATATTCGCATTGCAAGGTAGGTGTTTGAAAACAACTTAACCGCTTCTGCTTCTGTTGAAAGTGTTAATAAAACAGGAATTTCCTCTGCAGGTTTAAGAGCCCCGCCAGCCAATAAATCAACAAATTGTTTAGCTCGTTCAGACCTTTCTCCGACAATAATTCGAGAAGGGTGCAAATTATCATAAAGAGCCTTCCCTTCCCTTAAAAACTCTGGTGAGAACATAATATTTTCACAATGAAATACTTGTTTAATATTCTCTGTATATCCTACAGGAACCGTTGATTTAATAACCATTACAGCTTTAGGGTTTATTTTTATCACATCCTTGATAACAGATTCAACGGACTCGGTATTAAACGTATTTGTTTTCGAATCATAGTCCGTAGGCGTAGCAATAATGACAAAATCAGCATCCAAATAAGCTTCTTTTTTATCAAGAGTTGCCTTAAATTTCAGATCTTTATTTACTAAAAAACTTTCAATTTCAGTATCAACAATAGGTGATTTTTTACGATTCAATAAATCAATTTTTTCTGGCACTATGTCTAATGCAACTACATTACATTTTTGCGAAAGTAACATGGCAAGAGACAGCCCTACATATCCAGTTCCTACTACAGCAATTTTCATATCCCTACCTTATTCTTCTATATTTTTTTAAAATTAATTTATTAGACGTAGTTAATTCTCTTTAGCGCCCATAAACATCCTCAATACGTACAATATCATCCTCTCCAGTATATTCTCCTACCTGAACCTCAATCATAACAAGGTCTATTTTTCCATCATTTTCTAAACGATGTAACTGACCCATTTGGATATAAGTCGATTCATTAGGTCGAACTAAAAAAACTTCATTACCAACTGTAACGGTTGCTGTACCACTCACCACTATCCAATGTTCATTTCGGTGATAATGCTTTTGTAAAGAAAGCTTGCAACTCGGTTTAACCACAATTCGCTTAATTTTATACTGAACGGTATCTAACAGAACTTCATAAGTCCCCCATGGACGATATGCCAAACGATGAATATTTGCCAATTCTGGTACTGTTTTTTTAATTTGAGCAACCACCTCTTTCACTTTTTGAGAGCTGCTCTTTTTAGTAATTAATAAAGCATCAGCAGTATCCACGACCAAAAGATCATTTACATCAATTAATGCAATTTGACGATTGTCCATTAAAACTAAGTTATTCATAGAGTCAACCGTAATTGGCTCAGGTGCATCATGATTACTACACCTTAAAACGGCATTCTCAGATTCGCTTGATTTAATTTCATCATACAACGCATCAAAACTTCCTAGATCAGACCATCCCATATCGCATGGTACGACCTTTACCTTTTTGGATTTTTCCATAACAGCATAATCAATACTATCTTCTGGAATAGCCATCATACTTTCCAAATCGATTCGACTTTCAGTATTACACTCAGACACCTGCATTTTTTGAAAAGCATCAAAACAAGCTTGATACAAATCAAAAGAATATTTCTCTAATTCTTCTAAAAATATGCCCGCTTTAAAACAAAACATACCAGAGTTCCAATAATAATCACCATCATCTACATAAGATTGTGCAAGAACTTTATTCGGCTTTTCTTTAAATGATAAAACATCATTACCTTTGGCTTCAATATATCCAAAACCCGTTTCAGCATAACTAGGCTGAATTCCGAATGTAACAAGCGCCCCTTTTTGTGCTAATTCTTTAGCTTCAGACACTGATTTTTCATAAGACAAACTGTCTTTAATCAAGTGATCAGACGTTGTAACTAAAACTAAATCATCATAATTCAACGTTAAACATGCCAGTGCAATCGCTGGGGCCGTATTACGTCCAACTGGCTCTAATAAAAACTGATGTTTTAATTGAGATACCTGCTGAAATTGGTCTTCTGCTAAAAAATATTGCTCCGTATTTGAAATAATAAGACATTCATCACAAACAACCTCATTACGCAAAACCGTATCTTGAAATAAAGAGAATCCATTAAACAGACGTACAAACTGCTTGGGTAACATCACTCGACTTAATGGCCACAAACGAGTTCCAGAACCACCACACAAAATAATATTAATCATAGTTCATTCCTAAATATATTAAACTCTTGAGTAATCGTATCCTTAAGACTTGCCGTAAAAGCCTCATTAGAAAATTGTAACGAATTCTCCCTAATAAACTCTGGATCAAAAGATAACGTTTCAAATTTTTTAATTGCACCAATTAAAGAGCTTACTGTTTGCTCTTTAAAGAAAACGCCTGTTTTATCTTCAATAACCGTATCTAATAACCCTCCTTTACCAAAGCCAATAACAGGTGTTCCACACGCCTGAGCTTCAACAGGTGTAATGCCAAAATCTTCTTCTGCCGCAAAAACAAAACCCTTTGCCGTTTGCATTAACTCTTTTAATACATTAAAGGGCTGATAGCCTAATAACTCAATATTTTCATATCCTTTTGCTATTTTTTTTAATTTATCAAAGTCCGGACCAATGCCAATCACCTTTAAGACCCTATCAGGCATGAGTGTAAATGCTTTAACAATCATATCCATTTTTTTATAAGAAACAACACGTGATGCCGTTAAATAAAAATCCTTTTTCTCTTTAGACAAAAAAAACTCATGAACTGATACGGGAGGAAATATAACCAAAGAGTCTCGTCGATATACTTTTTTAATTCGCCTTTTTATGAAGTTTGAATTGGCTATATACACATCTACACGGTTAGACGTACCTACATCCCACTTGCGAATTCTATGCAGCAGGTACTTAGCGATCCAACCTTTTAGTCCCTTATCTAAACCTGACTCTCGCAAATACTGATGCTGAAGATCCCATGCATAACGCATTGGAGAATGTATATAACTAATATGAAGTTGGTCGGGTCCTGTAATAACAGACTTAGCGACAGCATGAGAAGATGAAATAATCAAATCATAGGCTGATAAATCAAATTGCTCTACAGCAAGAGGCATTAAAGGTAAATAATTACGATATTTAGATTTTGCTTTAGGGAGCTTTTGAATAAAAGACGTTGTTACTGGTTTGTTTAAAAAAAAGCCTCTCTCCTCCTTTGCTATAAAATCCACCATACTAAATAAGTCTGCATCAGGATAGATGTTTAAAATTTGCTCCAGAACCCTTTCAGCCCCTGCATAAGTGACTAGCCAATCATGAATAACTGCTATTTTCATAAGTTTTTCTCTATTATTGTCAACATTTTATCTGCCGACCGACTCCAGCTAAAACGTTTAATATTTTCAAAACCCTTCGCCGAAAGGTCATTACGTAAACTTGAGTCCTTTAAAATCAAATCTAGTTTTTTTGCTATATCAGAAACATTGTAAGCATCACAATAAACAGCGCTGTCTAGACAAACCTCAGGTAAGCTGGCTTCACAAGACACCAAACAAGGACAACCACATGCTTGAGCTTCGAGAGGAGGAATGCCAAAACCTTCGTATAACGAAGGATATACAAAACACTCCGCGTTCGAATATAACGAGACTAGCTCTTCATCATTCACTCGCCCTAAAAATGTAATATTGGCATTATGTTCAATATCTGAAATCAAAGAGTGATCTGAAAAATTTTTATTAATGGCTCCTACTAAAAACAACTTCACATCAGACTGATTTAAGAGGTTAAATGCCTTAATAAGCGAATGAAAATTTTTTTGATAATTTAAAGAAGATACCGCTAAAACATATTTTTCGTTTACTTTAGCTCGAGTTGGCTTAAAAAAAGAAGAGGCCGCATTATGGACAACTTCTATTTTATTTATTTTTATATCGTATAACGCTATTATTTCAGATTTAGAAAATTCACTTACCGTCACGATATGCTTAGAGCTAGCAATTATTTTGGGAATGAATAGTTTATAAAACCATCTAAATTTTTTTGAAAAGCTCTGAGGAAATCGTTCAAAAGCAACATCATGAACAACGGTTATTTTATTTTTATAGTAAATAGGAGCCGTATTGGCCATATTAATTAATAATGGAGAACCCTGTTTTTGTAAAAACAAAGGCAACTCAACTTGCTCCCATAAATGCCCTGTAAATTTACCAAATACAACCACATCAAATTCAGATACTAAATCTTGGTGAAGAATGTTTTTCGGTGCTACAAGTACAACATTTGGAGATTTTTTTTTAAGCTCACGACAAACTTCAATTGCGTAGCGTTGCACTCCAGAAATATTTTGCGTCAAAAAACGCGCATTAATCACAAACATTTTCTTCCTTTTCGCTACCTAAGCATCAAACTCACTAATGACAAAATGATACAGAAAAACACTCATTAAATAAGAATATTTTTGACTTTAAAGACAAAAATTCAACACTTTTTTAGCCTTAGCAGACCAGTCCATGTCTTGAATATCCTCTACCTCAATAACATCATTTTTTTGTGCTTTTCTTAAACATTTAACTAGCTCTTCTTTGTTCTTATAAAAAGTAACTCCATTATTTTTACGAGCCACTAAATGGCGGCTCCAACTACAAATAAATGATTTCCTTACTGCTAAATATTCATAGTACTTCATAGGACTTCTTGATTCATTCACAGGTGAATTTTTCATTGGTAACAAGGTACAATCCGCATACTGCAAATAAGCTGGAATATTTTCATATGCCCTCGCCCCTAAAAAAGTAATATTACTCAGCTTTACATCTTTATACTTATCATAAAGACAACCATTTCCTATTAAAAAAAAGTGACAACAAACTAGCTTTTCTGCTGCATATAAAACATCCTCTATGCCAAAACGGCCATCCAAAGCTCCCACATAAACCACTTTAAATTTATCTTGCTTTTTATACTCCTCTGGCAATACTGCTTTCGACTGAAAGTGCTTAATATCCACACCATTTTCAACGACAAGGCTCTTTTGCTCTTTTACAAGCTTAGGATATTTGTTTTTCAAAAACTCTAATACACCTTGACTCGTACTTATAAGTCCAGTACTTTTTTCTAAAATCTGTTTTTCACATCTTGCTACAAGCGCTTTATTGAAAATAATTTCTTCATAAATATCTGTTGGTCTGTAAATTATATTTTGGCTCATCCCTCTATTCACCATAAATTCAAGAAGAGGCTGGTCTATTAAGATCAAATCAAAACCTTGCTCAGAAATATTATTTGTAAAAAAAACCTTTTTTTTAAACAACCCTAAAATTCCGCTATAAAAAAAACGACTACTCACTGGAAAAAGTGTAAGCGGAATAAGTTGCGTATTTTTTAAAAAAAACATATTTGTTAATAACACTTTAAATCTGGCTCTTACACGCTCATCATGCAATTTAACCAGATGCAAAATAGAAAGTGGCGTAGACAGATAAGTTACCTCAAAACCTTCTCGTCGAAAATTATCCAATAAATGATGGCTTCCCACTCTATAAACACCGCCATAATAAGTATGACTTAACATTAAAACTTTCATTATTGACCTAAAAATTTAACTATAATAATAAAAACAACCACTCCAAACAATCACTATCATGGACTTTATAGAACGGCGATACTATTTCATTTCGTACCTAAAAACTTATAAAAGGACTGCCATAGCAAGGGGAAATGCTTTATAAAGCACAAAAGATCCATACGTTTTAATAACATTAATGATGCTATAAAATTTTGTTTTAGGGCAAGCATTAAAATAGGTTTTTGATACTGCTTTAAATCACAAGCTAACCAAAACAAAAATAATGTCAATTTTTTTCTGGTTTTAATCAATTTTGTAGAACTACGATGCGAACTAGACCATGATCCTAAAATATTTTGACGATAAATACTGTTTATTGTTGGAATAAATAATGCCCCCTTCTCTAAAGAAGAAAAAACTTGAATCACAAAATCACCGACATGAGATTTTTCAAACCAACGATTGATATCTTTTTTTTCAATTATCTTTCTTTTAAAAACTATAGAAGCCGTAGGCATAAAGCCACCACCACCCGAAATAACTTCTTTTACAGTAAAGACTTTCATGATACCTCCATAGTCAGAAAACTTTATATTTTTTTTAAGCTCGTGAACATCAACTTGATATGCGGGGTGAAATGAAATATTTATATCAGGACATTTCCTCATTTCTCTAACTTGGTCTTGAATTTTTTTAGGCTCAATCCAGTAATCATCCCCTTCACACATCGCCACATACTCACCCTTTGCTCTAGGAAAATTAAAGGCTCGATTCATTTTCTTACCCTTTGAATACTGGTTTTCAGTCTGATATATCGGCTTAATTAGCCTAGGATATTTTTTTTCATATTTTCGAATAATATTAGCGGTAGAATCCGTTGATGCATCATCATGAATAAGAATCTCAAATGGAAATTCTGTTTCTTGCATCAGGAAGCCTTCAAGAGCATCTTCAATATAAGATTCATGATTATAAGTAATACAGCAAATGCTAACCACAGGCTGTGCAAAAGGATCTTTCCAAGAGCTGACAATGTCATCTTCCGTTCTTAATTTACGCATAAATTTCCTTAATATTGTATGAGGTGACTCGAAAAAATCATACCCCTTGAATTCGCTGTTATACGAGGACTTCATAAGAAATAGTAACCCTACTTGCAGACCTAACTTTTGTAGTAAAAAATCCATTTTTTTATTCTTTGTGAAGCTAAACCTCGTAAATAGCTTGACCCCAAGCTATTTATCATTAACGTACACAGCCCTATAACAATAAGAACCCCCAGCGTTAAAATCTGAGACTGTTCAGAATTGATAATATCTACAGCCCAAAATAAGTAGGCTGATAGAATAGAAACACTCACTATTGGTAAAATATCTTTTAACATCCAACCCAAATGAAAGCCTGGTACAAATTGACGATGCACAATCGGCGTCCAGCATAAAAACCATACTAATCTAAAGCTAAACCAAGCAATTCCAGCGCCTTCTGCACCATAATTCACAGCTGCATAATAAATTACAGGCACCTGAATTAGCGCTGCAATGGTCGAACCAATTACATGCAGCCTTAACCGTCCAAATGCGCTTTGCAAATAATACTGAAATGCACTTAACGCTAATACCCCATTACCCAAAGCAAACCAAATCAAAATTTTAGAACCCCAGAGAGCCGCTTCATTATCACCCGTCCAAGCGTAAATTAATGGCTCCGCGTACAAACCGACCGCCAACGCCACCGAGAGTGTAATAACCGCTACAACTTGGCTGGCTTGCCTATAAATATTAAGCATTTCATCTTGCTTTCCCAAAGAGAGCAAGAGTGTCATTCTAGGCATAATCGCTTGTGAAATAGGGCCTGACAAAGCAGTGATTCCACCAGCGACTAACGCCACCAAGCTAAAATAACCGAACTCAGCAAGGCTTAATATACCTGATAGGATCAACTTATCAGTTTGCGTAATCAATATCCAAATTCCAGCGGTATAAGCGATTCCTAACGCAAATGGCGCAACACTTTTTATCGCTTGCCAATCGAAAGCGATAAAACTAGGCTCATGTTCAGTTACTGGCAATTGGTGATAAAAACGCCACATAAACAACAAAAGCTCAAATACTCCAATAACAAGTTGATATTCGAAAAAATGTCGAACATCTTGTGTAATAAAGGCCAGTAATATTAGAGCACCAACAAATTTAAAACTGATTAAAATAATATTAGCAGCACTTAACCAGACTTGATCCTCCATTCCATTAATACCACTTCGGTATAAACCTGCAAACCAGCGCAAACCAAACATTACGCCCATCAGCCCGATGCAATACATTAGTATTGATAAATCAAGCGTATCAGCTTTTATCCAAACTTGTGCAACCCACTCACTTGATAAATAGATACTTCCAATAATTACTAAAGCGAGGACAATGAAAATAAGTTCAAAACTTTTAAGTAGCCTTTTGAAAAATTCAAAGCCCCTTTTTCTTCCACGAGCATAGGCCACTTGTCGACCCAGTGTTGGACTGAGCCCTAAATCCAACAAATTCAACCAAGCCTGCATTAAAGCAAAAAATCCTACCAAGCCATAAGCTTCAGCACCAAGGTATTGCAAATACAGGGGGGTAATCACGATAGCAATTAAAATACTATAACTTTGACCGATGTAATTAGCAATTGAGTTACGCTTGATGCTCACTTAATTTTTCCAGTTTATTTTCATTTTTTACCCGAATTCATTATTGTAGAACCACAGCTATTTTGTTGCTAAGCTTTCAGGAATATTATTCACTATATAAACAAGGGTGAAGTGTCAACCAGGGCAATCAGGCTTAAATTAATCTCTTTAAAATCAATGGCTTATAGACTCGCAGGAAACGTTCTGAATTGTTTTTACGTGTTTATCAAAAAAATAAGCAATTGAAATTATTAATGTTTTAATAAGTCAATAAGATTTAAGCCCGATTGCCCTAAAGTGTCAACACTATTTCGTACTTAAATAACACAGATTGAGTTAACATACTAGACACACAAACCCTCCATTAACGTTTCGCAAGAGACAATCTAATCTCATTAAATGCTTTATTACTTTCAGTCAATAAAACTTTATTAATCTCTATAAGTTTATCGAGATACTCTTCTTTATTGACAAGAAGCTTTTCAATTAGTTCAAGTAAGCTCATTGAATAATCTATTTTATTTATTGGTATATTGTATTCACCCAGCCCTAGCTTATTCATCAGGCCTGAGTGTTTAGGGTGATTTTCAAGTGAGATAACAGGAGTATTAAATGCAATGGGTATTATTTGTCCATGCCCTCGCATCGCTAACACAAACTCTGCATTTTGATAAAACCCCAATGACTCAGCACAGTTATCAAATGCATATTTTGCAAAATCCCAAGTCATCGTATTACTGATTCCATTTGATATTTCATGACCAATTGAAATATCTTCGTAAACATGCGGAGTAAAAATGACTTTATATTTTTTTGCTAATGTTTTAACAACTACTCTCATATTGCCAATAAACTTCTGTCGAGTTTCTTCAGCTCCAAAACGATGCTCTGGCTTGTCATTCGCCAGTTGAATTAAAATAAATGGTTCACTTTCATTACATTGATAATTTTTATTAAGATTAATATGAAATCCAGGATCAGGGATGCTCGGAACTGAAAAACCCATTTGTTCTTCAAACCTTTCTGAACTTCCATCATTTCTAACTGAAAAATATGATGCGCTCTCAATTGTACTTTTTAAATGAGCACGACCTATACTTGGTATCCCACCTTCATCTTTAAAATAATTATTACCAACTCCGTAGACAATGAAAGGAATATCAATCTGTTTAATTAACTCTTCTTTTATCAACCAAAACCACCCATTCGGCCAATGAGCACCATGAATAATTCCCCCTCCACCAATCACAAGGAGGTCGTATTTTTTATTAAGAACATTTTTAATAAAGTATTCATTAAAAATTGTTCCTTGCAAATTTGTTTCAGAAATTAAGTCTACATTTAAATGTTGTCTTAATAGGTTTTTTACCCCAATGCCAAGGTAATAATCACCTATATTATAATTTAGACAGTACGTATGAAGTATTTTCAAGCTATTCTCCTTAAGTTAACATTTCAACCATTTCTGGTGAAAAAACAGGTATTTGACACTTATCCAGAACATCTAACCGTTCAGCGTGAGAGTCATCAATAAATATCGCGCCATCTGACAATATATATTTTGACTTTCTCTCTTTTTTATCGACTAGGTGGATCACCTTATCAAAAAGATGAGCTATGCGGTAATTAGCTAATGACTTATAAATATCACCAGCATGCCTTGTAATCAAAATAATTTTTTTCTTACTATTTATTGCGGAAAAAATAAATTTAATAAGATCAATATTTATTTGTGTCCCGATAAGAAGACAATCATCATAGTCCAAATATATAGTATGGTATTCTATATTCAAGGAATATTTATTACTCAGAGCCCTATCCAATTCCACACTATAACTATTTTTAACAATTGATACATCAATATCAAAAGCATCAAATGTAGACAAAAGAGCGAAGTTAACCCCTTGAGCACGAAATAAAGAAGATGAACCGCCCAACCTAATAGCAACCTCTAGCAACTTTGGGGAATCATTCACGTCCAATTTCATCTGAAAGAACCACGCTCCTCTAGGGCATAATATTGAGTTTATTTTTTGAGCATAACTTTGAAATAACTCCCCAAATACTTCTGCCTCTCTTGTATTAGTACTAATTCCATTGCTTATACGGTTGCGTAACCTTGCTCCAGAAAACATTAGTTCACCATGACGGTTAGTGAAACAATCTATTGTATATTCAGGCCCCGGCAAATATTCACAAAAGACAAAATCACTACTCAACCCTTTTGTTTCGATAAATACTCGTGCGCTATTTTCATTCTTAGCAACATAGACATTACGTGAACCATACCCAACATCTGGCTTTATAAAAACGGGATATGCATGAACATCATCAATTGATGAGCACCAAGTTGGTACAGGCAAGTATCTATATAAATGAGTATACGTTAAACCTTTAGACGCACATGTTACCGTTGCGTCAACAGATGAACCAATAACGCGACAACCAAGTATATGTTCACTTTTTTTAAGGCTCACTGCAACATCATCCATTGCAGGATATATGGCATCAATTTGACGTTGCTTTACAATATCTGCTATCGCTTGGATAAAATCAGGTTCATTATGAAAAGGAATACCTCCAACATAATCTTTAAAAACAAAGCGACCATGATCATCAACACTAGAACCACCAATAAGATGAAAGTGTCGACTAAATTTCATTGAACGATATATCTCTAAGCCTATTTCTGAACCACATGGAAATACTAATATTTTATTCATCTTGTCCCTTAACAAAAAACATCTTTTCACCTTCGTTTTAAATTCATGCCATATTTGATTAGTTAAATGTACAGTTTTATCACGTTGTAGTATCACCGTTTAAAGGTTAGAGAGTAATAAAAATATCCAGTAAAACCTTAAATGTCAAAATAAAAGAATTTTACAATGACACAAGACTATACAGATATAAGACTGTACAAACGTTAAATTGGCGTTCCAAACTTTATTTAAAGCTCTCTTAAATCATAGTAATAACCATATTTTGTTCCTCTTCTAACAGGTCTGAGTAGGTGGGTAAACAGAGTATTCGACTCGCAATTTCTCTTGAAACAGAACTCTCTTGACTTACCTGTAAATAATCTAAGGTATCCAAACTAGGATAAAAATAACGTCTAGGAATAATGTCACTCTCTTTTAATTTTGCTTCAACTTCTAATAATTTTTCTTCACTTTCAAACAAAACGGGGGCATAAGCACCGTTATTCTGGCTATGTGTACTCCAGTGCTGAAAGGTTACCAAACCACGAAGTTTTTGAGCGTAGTTCTGCCAAATTTCAGCTCTTCGTTGTTTGATGGTTTCTATCTCATCTAACACACATAAACCCATCGCGGCTTCAAACTCATTCATTTTGGCATTGGTACCAATACATCCAATACTATCAGGCCCTGAAATACCAAAATTAATTAATAAACGGATTTTTTTAGCCAACGCATCATCATTGGTAACTACCGCGCCACCTTCAATGGTATGAAAGAGCTTGGTGGCATGAAAACTTAGGGTGCTAATATCACCATAATTTAAAACACTCTGGCCTTTATAGCTCACATCAAAAGCGTGTGCGGCATCGTAGATAACTTTTAAGTCATGTTTATCGGCAATCGTTTTAATCGCCTCAACTTCACATGGATTTCCAAATACATGCACAGGCACGATGGCGCTGGTGTGCTGGGTAATCAGTGGTTCAATGTTAGCTGAATTAAGATTAAAGCTTTGAGGGTCAATGTCTGCAAAAACGGGCTTAAGCCCTTCCCAAGCAAGGGTGCTGGTGGTCGCAACAAAACTAAAGGGGGTTGTAATAACCTCCCCTTTTAACTCAAGTGCTTTGTAAGCGAGCTGAAGTGCAAGCGACCCATTTGCCACTAAAATTAAGTTTTTGACACCTAAATGCTCTTGTAAACGCTGTTCTAACTCTCTTAACAGTACACCATTATTGGTGAGCCAACCACTTTCATAAATACGATCAACATAGGCTTTATACTTTTCGTTATTAGGCAGGTAGGCTTTAGTAACGGGAATCAATTTATTTGGCCTTTTATTAACTCATTTAAGTACTGACCGTAACTGTTTTTAGATAATAATTTTGCAGTTTTGAGTACTTGTTCATGACTCAGCCAGCCGTTACGCCAAGCAATTTCTTCTAGGCAGGCTATTTTATAGCCCTGTCTTTTTTCGATGGTTTCTACGAACATGGAAGCTTCTAATAAACTTTCATGCGTGCCTGTATCCAGCCATGCAAATCCACGACCTAATAGTTCAACATTAAGGTCGCCTCTTTCCATGTACATCTGGTTTATTGTTGTAATTTCCAGCTCTCCACGATGTGAGGGCTTAACTTTTTTGGCTATTTCAACCACATCATTATCATAAAAATACAACCCTGTAACGGCAAAATTAGACTTTGGTTGTTCAGGTTTTTCTTCAATGCTAATCGCTTTTCTGTTGTTATCGAAAGCCACCACACCAAATCGTTCTGGGTCTTTAACTTGGTAACCAAAAACAGACGCCCCATTTTTTCGTTCTGATGCGCGCTTAAGAATAGGACTAAAACCTTGTCCCCAGAAAATGTTATCACCTAATACAAGGCAAACGCTGTCATTACCGATAAATTTTTCACCAATAATAAAGGCTTGTGCCAACCCATCAGGAGAGGGTTGTATTGCATATTGAACATTAACACCAAAATCACTGCCATCGCCCAACATACGCACAAAGCCGTTTTGGTCTTCTGCTGTAGTAATGACTAAAACGTCTTGAATACCAGCTAACATTAGTACTGAAAGGGGGTAGTAAATCATGGGTTTGTCATAAACGGGAAGTAATTGTTTTGAAACACCTCTGGTAATGGGATATAAACGTGTGCCACTACCACCTGCTAAAATAATACCTTTCATTATTGTCCTAACCTTTCTCTTTGATAACTTCCATCCTGTACATGCTGACACCACATTTGATTGCTTAAGTACCAATCAACGGTTTTACGAATACCTGTTTCAAAGGTTTCTAAGGGTATCCATCCCAGCTCTTTTTGAATTTTACTGGCATCAATGGCATAGCGCATATCATGGCCTGGCCTATCTTCTACAAATGTGATTTGATCTTTATACGGTGTACTCTTAGGACATACTTCGTCTAAAATATGGCAAATGGTTTTTACAACGTCTATATTTTGCATCTCATTATGCCCACCGATATTATAGGTTTCGCCAACATTGCCTTCAAGCGCAACGAGCACTAACGCTCTAGCATGATCCTCAACATATAACCAATCACGAATTTGATTGCCTTTTCCATACACGGGTAAAGGTTTGCCCTCTAAGGCATTTAAAATAACCAGCGGAATGAGTTTTTCAGGAAAGTGATATGACCCATAATTATTGGAGCAGTTTGTCACTAAGATAGGCAAGCCATAGGTTCGATTCCAAGCACGAACTAAATGATCTGACGCGGCTTTACTCGCTGAATAGGGTGAGCTTGGCGAGTAAGCTGTCTTCTCGGTAAACAAAGGTAAATTACGAAGGGTCTTTTCTGGGGTTTCATCTGGGTGTGGCAGGTCTCCATAGACTTCATCCGTTGAAATATGATGAAAACGAAAAACAGCCTGCTTTTCCTCTGTTAAATTTAACCAATATTTTCTTACTTGTTCAAGCAAGTTATAGGTACCAACAATATTCGTTTGAATAAATTCACTCGGTCCGTCAATAGAACGGTCTACATGAGATTCTGCGGCTAAATGCATCACAATGTCTGGTGTGTGTGCTTTAAAAACTCGGTTTAATTCTATTTCATCACAAATATCAACTTGCTCAAAAAAATAACGAGGGCTATTTTCTATCGTTGCCAAAGACTCTAGATTGCCAGCATAGGTTAATTTATCTACGTTTATAACGGTGTGCTCGGTATCGTTAACGAGGTAACGAATTACAGCAGAACCAATAAAACCTGCTCCGCCTGTTACTAATATTTTTGCCTTCATTTTATTTTTTCCATAAGAACTATAGATATACACATTTTGAGACCTTTTTATCTAAAAGCTATCTTGTTTTTTAGATAAGCTAAGATTTCTTCCGCCCCCTAAAACGTTAACTTGGTGTTGAGAAATATAATCGATACTGACATCTCTAACACCACTCGCCTTAATAATAAACTCTTTTTTATCCCCTATCACTTCCGCCTCCAATACCAAATCAGTTATATGTATATTTTTTAAAAGATTCGTTTTTGTACGATAAAGAACAATAGCCGTTACTTTTGTAACATTTGTTTGATCCAAAATTGTTAAATTTTTTGCACTCAAACCACTCACACCAATCGCTTGAAAAAATGGCGTATACGTGCCCGTTAAATAGATATTGTTTAATTGAACATTAAAAGCATCTTGAATGTATAGCGAAGCCCCTCTTGAGTGAGTAAAGTTACAACCCGTTAACGCTATATTTTGACTGTCTTTAATAAGACAAGCAAACTTAAGAGAGTTCATTACATCAACATTTTTTAATGTTATATTTCTCGCTCTAAGCACATTAATTCCAAATTTATTACTGCGTAAAGGCTTATAATTTCCAGTACCGTCAATAACTCCTGAAAACACTTGAATATTCTCTGGAAACCTTGTTTTATAGTAGCGGTCTTGCTCTATGTGTAAACCATTCGTAGCTGTTTTATCGATAAAAAAATCTTTTAATACTCCATCTCTAGCTCCTACGAAAGCAATTCCACGAGCTTTAGAGCCTACGACTCTTATTTTTTCTAAATAAAAACCGTGAGATATTGGATACTTAGCATAATCTACAATGGCAACACCATCATCGCCAGTATGACTAGTCGTTAATCTATAACCATGACAATTTGACGTGTTTTGAAAGTGAATCCCATCACCTAACGTATTTTCTACAAACAGCTCAACAGCATTCACATGATTACACTTATTAAAGTGAAAGCCTGCTCCTGGTGCGCCATGGACAGAAGAACGTAAAATACTAATTCTTGTTGAGTTAACCAACATTAGACCTGCACCTCCATGGTGCCGAGCCTTTTTATCAACAGGCTTCCAATACAAGTGAACATCAGAAATATTTATATTTGTTGCTTTACGGAAAGCCAAGCCTCCTTGGTCCGCATGCAAAAAATGTAATTCTGTTTTTTCAGAACCTTGACTGCCCCGAATATCAAGATCTTTTACATCCATTTTGATAGGATTATTAATTACAAATACACCTGGCCTACAGTTTACAACCAAACCTCTTCTCAAAGCATCAACTAGCTCATCCGTTTGCTTTTGAATTGACCCTACTGCAGAATCACTCGGCCAAGTAAACTCTATTTTAGCCAGTGCCTTAGAAGAACAAAGCACACTAGCCATACCCAACACCTTAGTAACAAATCGCCTTCTATTCATCAGTGCACCAAAATTAACGAACCTTATTACGTGTTTCACGGCAAAACAACATTACGAAACTTAATTTTTTTTTGAGTTATTGTTAAAAGTAAAAAACCTATTATAATCATAAAAGTTCGAGATTCACCTATATATAAGTATCTAAATAATTCAAGAAAAATCATTAAAAATAAGAAATAAAAAATACCGTAAAAACAGATTCTATCTTCAAGCATAGAGTAAAAATAACGAGACATTACTCCAATTAAAAAAAAGAAGAGCAAGCCTGCACCAATACCAATATCTAAAAAAACAGGAAATATACCCGAAGAGCTATTAAACTCAGGATCTCCATACTTACTTAAATAGGTTGACGATAAACCAACATCGACACCTATAACAAAGGAAAATAAACCTCCTATAAAGGGAAGCTTATGTAACCAAGCCAAAATATGAGTAAATTCATAAGTAGGCCACTCTTGTGTTACAAGCATACCTATACCCGTATTAAGTGCCTCAAAATAATAATTAACAAGCCTTTGAAAAATGAATTCCCAAAAGCCAATTGATTGATTAATATAAAAAGAAGACCAAGAGCGAAAAAACTCCCCCAATCCAAAAAACAAAACCACGAAAACTCCACCCATTAAAGGAAAAAAAGGCAATAGCTTTTCTAGAAAGGCACTTTTAAAGCTTCCATAGCTAGCCCAAATAAAAATAATAGCAACCATTGCCTCAATAAGAGCCACTCTTTCTGACCATAAAAAAGCCCTTAGAATAATAAAAACAATAATTGCATAAAATAAAAAATAATGGTTTTTTGTTAATTTATTTTTATCAAGCAGAGATTGATATGTAAAAAGCATAAGATAAACCAAACCAATCTGAGCAAGGCTTCCAATGCCTGCTGTACGCTCAATCGCCCCCCTTACACTAATATAAGCACTGCTTTGAATCTGGGAGATTAACAAGCCTGGATTAAAAATGATATCTTTAAACCAATAAATATAACCAATAATTGAAATACAACCTAAAAGCGTCAATACATTTATATTCAAAACTAAAACAGTATTGTTGGCTCTATCACTAGAGCGTTTTTTATACTTAATAGGAGACAAAGTCCCTATATACATAAAAATAAGACCTAATAAGCCCAGAAAAGCATACTCTCCATGAAAAAAATATTGACTTTTAGCTGAGCTTATCGCTCCAGCTGTATATATCCCTGCAATCCACAGCAATAAATAGATAGGAATTAAAAACACGGCAACAATATAAGAGGGATTAAGCCACCAAACCTTTCTAAACACTAAAGAATTATTATCTGGCATAATTGCTTGCACCATTAGGTATAAATAGAGTCAAATTCGAGCTCTCTTTCTCGTGAATACCCGTTAGCAAATTTTGAATAAATTCTTTTTGCATTTTTATTGCCTGCTCAACGCTTAGATTTTTTGATAACACTTGAGAGGTTCTTACCAAAATTCCATCTGGAATATCTTGAGAGAGGCCGCCTTTTAAAATATTCCATCTGATTTTCCAAGGGTTACTGGATATCATATTTCCTATTCTAATCCAATATAAAGTGACCTCCCTTCTTTGCCTTGACTTACTCACCATTTGAGTAAGATTAAAACGGTATATCTTATTATTAACATCCACTTCATACTCTAAATCATTAATTTCTTCAACCTGAAACCCTTGGGCGGGGTAACAAAGCTCTGGTCGATGAATTTTAATCTCTTGTTGCTGATTGGCTCCATAAGCAACTGCAAGCATAATTGTTTCTTTTGAACTATTTTGAAAGGTCTCCATTAAGATTGCATCATAAGGCTGGTCAATATTTCTTTCATCCTCAACACTTAAAGAAATTTGTTGATAATCATGTACAATCATCTCCCAACCAGAAAAACTTATTGGAATAATTTCTTTAAAAGCAGGAATCTCTTTAGCCTTTAACTCAAAGTCAGGCTTCAAAGCAATTGAAGCTAACGCAGCTAAAACCATCAATAAAAATATAACGATACTTGTATAAATATTCATCTATCCATTCGCTTTTAATTTCTTTTTATATTTACGTTCAAAATAATGAATAACCGAGTCTACGCCAATAATAAACAACAACGCCGTTGCAAAAAGAACAAAGCCAGCAAAATCATGAATAAAACCTTGCCCAACTTCATCGCCATAATAATAGGTTATTAATACTAAAATCATAACCCTCACTACATTAGCAAAAAAGGCGATTGGAACAATCAAAATTGCAAGGGAGACATTACGAGCAAAAGAGTCTCGCTTAATTAAGTGCAAATACAATAACCCCATTGCTTCTAACGTAAATACGGTATGCAAACCAGCACATGCATCTGCAACAAGCAATTTGTAAAACCCTATTTGCAAAATAACACCATCTCTGGCAATAGGATAACCTAAGTTATACAACACAAATTCTGCTACATTAGAAACCGCTATTTTCATTGGCAGAGTTAAGGCATCAACAAATGAAGCTGGCAATGGAAGCAAAAAAACTAGAAACAACAGAGGAAACCAAAAAACTTTAACCCCTTGAACACCTGATACTAATAATAAAATCGAAAAAAGAACAAAAATTTGTGATAAAGCTTCAAGAAACAATAAACCTTGTGAGCGACCAACGATATATAAAGAAAGCCCTATCAATAAAAAAACACTTCCAAAAAACTTATTAGGCTCCATTCCTTCATTGTAAGACCCAAAGAAAAATGCTCTTTTTTGCCAGATAAAAAATAAAGAAATAAACAGAATAATTGGGCCGTGGCCTTGCTCTTCAGTGGACCAAATATTTATTGCCAAGGCTTGATAGGTTGGAACATACAAAACTAAAAGCCCTAATAAAATTGGACTCCAAAATAACCAGTTTTTATTTAATTTAAATATTTTCAAAGTCATTATTTTAAGCTGTTTAACACAACCCCTACTGCATCGGCTCCAGCAATCAAAACTTGTTGCTTTGCAAGTTCAAGGTCGACTACCTTTGTTTCGTTTTTACTGACCACAAGCAAAGCCCCTTTTGTAACAGAAGACATTGCTTGCGCGTCTGAATTTTCTAACATAGCGGGACTGTCGATAATAATAACCTCATACTGCTCTTCGAGTGTACTCATTAAGGCATTAAATCGTGAGTGCCCCAATAACTCTAATGGATTAGGCGGAATGGTTCCTGAAAGCAGCAGTGATAGATTTTTAATTTTAGAGACCGATTGAATAGCCTCTAATCCTGCTCTTTGCACAAGTAGATCCGACAACCCCACTCGACTTTCAAAACGAAACAACTTCTGTTGCGCTGGCTGTCTCATATTGGCATCAATTAAGAGCGTTTTTTGCCCCAATTGAGCAAAAAGGACGGCTAAATTTGCCGCAATGTAACTACTGCCTTGTTTAGAGGCGGGTGCGGTAATAACCAGTGACTTGTTTTCAGCAAACCACCTAAGAGAGAGCTGACTTCTTAAGGCTCTAAGTGCTTCTACCTCCTGTCCGTAACTGTAAAATGCGGTGAGTACACGAGGAGCAATGGATTCATCGCCTACAGTTAAGCAGGAATAGTCAAACTGCTGTGAGACCACTTGCATAATATCGGCTTCGGTAATCAGTCCCAATTGAACGGCAGCGTCTCCAAAGCGTAAGCCTTGCTCTTGTTGTATTTTTACAATCAAATCGGCATCTTGTGGCTTTAACTTGCCCGCCTCTAACAGTAAATGACCAATTGTACGCTTATTGCGAGCTACTTCAGTTAACTGATGTTCCACTTTAAACCCCTAAGTTTTTGTATTATTTTTAATTGCTTTTTTAGTGTTAAAGCGTGTCAATAAAGTCTGATTAGCATACTTAGAGTGTTTAACATCTCCTAAAACAGGTAACCCGACTCCTTCCACAACGTCATCTTTGCTTCTAATTCGTCGATTTAACATTTCAGCAATTACCGCCACTATGACAGAAAAAACACACCCTAAAAAAACAGATAATATAAAGCTCACTAATAAATTTGGCTTGCTCGCTTCAGAAGGAATCACCCCAGGGTTAAGGATCGATACATCACTTTCAACAGACCCTCCTTCCAACACAATCTGACTAAGCCGTTGCGTTGCAAGGCTTAATATTTTCTGTGCATCAGCTACATCACGCGTATAAACATTCAACATATTGCGATTGTCGTTAATTTCAAGTAGCACTTGCTTTTGTGCATCCATTCCCATCTCGAGCTCAACCACTTTTTTCTGTGCGATGGCGACGTCACTTTTAATTCGGCCTTTTGCAACACCAAATTCTGAAGCTAATTTACGATTTAGACTTTGTACCTCTGATTTTGCTGCACGGTACTCTGGATGTTGCTCACTGAAGCGTTGCGCTAACTCAGAGAGCTTGACTTCGCCACGCGCCAAAGAGACTTTTAGGTCACGAATGATTGGATCGGCTAAAGCAGCGCTATCTAATTTTTTTACCCCCCCCCTTAGAACTGCCTCTTGCCTTGATTCTTGATGAAACAACTCCGCCTGTGCAACCACCAGCTGCTGAGACAGTTGCGATAAACGGGCAATTTCAACATCCATACGCTTGTCAACAGAAACAATGCCTTTCTCTCTTTGGTAATCAGAGAGGTGTTTTTGTGCGGCGATTAAATTAAAACGCATCTCTTCTACCCGCTGTTCAAACCACTTAGAAGTACGCTTAGACGGGTCAATTTTTAATTGGAGATTGGTTTCAATATAAGCCGCTGCAAATGCATTGGCTAAAATCGCTACTGAATTAGGATTATTTGATTCATAAGTAATATAAAGAACACTACTCCCGCGAGACGGTCGAACAGTCAACCCCAACAACAAAGAGTTAGCCAACCAGCTACGAACATTCCCTTGCCCACTTGTCTTTGCATAAAAAGAGTCAACCACCTCTGGATTGGAATACATATCGAGCTTATCCACAACCTTAAGCGCCACGTTTGAACTTCTGATAACATCTACTTGTGTGGCTAAATAGCCTGGAGTTGATTGACTAAGAAGACGATCTCCTGTAGCAGGGTCAACCCCCTTATAATTTACAATCAAAGCCACCGTACTTTCATACGTTTTAGGTAATAACCAACTAATCATAACCACACTAATAACCGTTACAAAAAAGGTAAAAAAAGCAATGGCTTTTCTAGCCTTTAATACATTCAAAAACTGATAAAAACTCATTTTACTTAACCCTTAAAATAATCGTTCTTGAATAATAACCACGTCATCGGCCAAAATTTCGGAGGATAATGAGGCGTTTAATTTCACTAAGGTTCCATCCTCTTTACGGCGATCAATTTCAATACCTCGGTCGGTTCCTCTAACGGAGATCCCTCCCCCTGATGAGATAGCCTGCGCCACGGTCATGCCAGGTTTATACTGATAGACACCGGGACGATTTGCCTCACCAAACACATAAAACACAGGGGCTTCGGGCACATAAATAACATCACCTGCAACCATATCAATATTGCTTCTTTTAACTATATCCACACTGGACTTAAGAAAAAGCTGATCGATATTCACTGAAAATCGCTTGGGTGGCGTTTCTGACGTACGAATAATGGTAATAACACCAGATCCCTTGGCAGAAACTCCACCTGAAAGGGCGATAAAATCAAACAAAGATCGTGCCCCAGATTCAATGGAGTACTTACCTGGCTTCATTACCTGACCTAAAACAGAAACCTGCTGCCCTTTTGACTGCAAAACAATGACATTGACCTGCGCCTGCCTCAAAAACCCTTCTGCCATCAAACGTTCGGCAATCAAGCGCTCTGCATCAGGAGCGCTTAATCCACCCACTTGCAACTCACCCACCAACGGAAAGTTCAAAATACCCGAAGCGGATATTTTGGCCTCCGTGGTTAAATCTGGATTACCGTATACCGACACACGAACCATGTCGCCATCATCTAATACATTTTCAACCGCAAACACGGCCGTTGAAAAGGATAAAAATAATGCAAAAATCAATCTTTTCATAACCTACTTCTTTTTTATATTTTGAAAGAGAAAACTCTTTTTCATTAAAATTTAACGTTAACACCCAGTGTAATAGATTGTGACTGATAATTTCTCAACCGTTGCGTTGAATCTCTTAGACTTTGATTAAGCCTTAATGACACATCTAACATGCTATAGGGCTGGTAGGTTACGCCCGCAATCATCGTGTCATAACGCTCTTTAAACCCATTTACCTGCCCAACGTAATCCCGAGTTTCATGTTTAAACATTCCATTAAAGGAGACTTTTTCAGACATTCGCCACACGCCATTCAGCGCATACCCTGTATCTTCACTAAACGTAGCATCCACATAGTTGCTGGAAACCAATTGACGAAACAAGTTCACATCCACTATGGTTTTTGCTGTGGGAAACCACGTGTAAGCGACCTTGGCATTAAAACCATCGTAATCTCGAGCCACCAGCGTTGGGTGTGTACGCGCATTCCAGCCAACATCGGCCGACAATTTACTTTTAACGGTGACTTGCCATACCACATTCAACAACAGTGAATCTTGTTGGTACTTAGGATCTATCACACTTAAAGCGGTCAACTCTCGACCCGGGTATTCACCGCCTTCACGCTGCCAAGTTATACCCACTCGATTACCAGTACGGGTAATGTAATTCCAAAAAAGTGCCTTCTTAACGCTCTTTCGATCACTTCGTTGCAATGTCCGCAATTCATAACTTAAATCGTAGTCGGATAACTTGACCCCTACTTCCCAATCAGGCGCATAGCGCCATTTGGCAAGAAAATTAAACGTCTCTTGATTTTTTTTACTCGAATCTTGCGTCCCTGTGCTCGAAAAATCATTAAGCGCCTGCTTCTGACTCCAACCTAACTGCCCCGTTAAGTCACTACCAAACAGCCAGTTCCATTTAAGATTGAAATCCTGCCCCGTATAATTTAAATTTGAATTATTTTCAAACTGATTCTCGGTAACTGAAACATTCGCCAAAACTTGCTGACGACTCAACATCCAGTCAAGCGCCACACCTGCTTTCACTTGATAAATTGTGTCCTCTTTACTAAAAGAGCTTACGTTAACATCAGAATCCAGCCGATATAAATTATCGTCTTTAACAACGCTCAAGCCCACATAAGGGGAAAACCGATCACCCGCAACAACAGGGGAGCCAAGCATACCAAAAACCAACGATAAAACTAAAAGACTTAATTGATACGCATCAACTAAACTACATTTACTACGACCACCACTATGGAGCTGGCGCAAACTTTCCGACATATTCAACCTCCGCGGCCTCTTTTAGTGAATCAACCAGCCTCTTAGAAGCTTCCTTACGCGCTTCCAACAACAACTGGCCAGCAATTGCTCCCTTAGCTTCATCTAACGTAACCGACTGATCTAAAAGTCTATGTAACTCCACCACCAATAATCCGTCGGTCATTTTTAAATAACCCACATCACCCGCTTGCAACGCACTCAAAAAATGAAGAACTGGACCTGCAATCTTCCCCTCTGCTTTAGCCTCGCTCATTCTTTTATACTTAACATTTTGCTGCTGTAACAACGCAACAATTTGCTCAATCGTGCCCCCCTGCTTAACCTTTTCAATTAACAAATCAACCTGCTCTGAATCCGCTGAGATTGCCAGCTTAGTAAATACATACATTTTTCGATCCGCAAACAACTCAGGAAAGTCATCATAAAATTGCTGTACCTGCTCATCCGTAGGTTTAGCGACTGACTCTAACGTTCTTTGCACATAACGCTCAATTAATACTTTATTTTTTGCCTCCTCCAAAGCACTCAACACAGCTGGCTCACGATCTAATTTCACCTTTTTAGCCGCCTGCAACACCAAAGTTCGCTCAATCAAACTATCTAAAGCCTTTTTCTCAATTTCCTCTTGGGAATACTCGCCACTTTCAGGCACCCTAACACGCGACAACAACTGATTAAGCTGATGAATGGTCACCTCTTCACTATTTACCTTAGCGACTACCTGCGTATTCGAAGCATCAACAGAATCTTCACTCCCACCGCAACCAGAAAGTAAGACCACCACTGAAAAAAACATTCCATAACAAATAAACTTCAACATAAAAATCAACCTCAAGTACATTAAACCAACTGGTGAACCAACAACACAGCACAGCGAAACCAAAACGCTCCATTTAGCAAAAATGCGCACCTAAAGCGGCTTCGCGCATAAAAAAAGCCAGCACCACCCTGCTCAGAACCAATAAAAGCACCAAGCAATGGGCAAGCCCTAGCTCTTTAAAAATCTGGCTCCCGATGCTGGACTCGAACCAGCGACATACGGATTAACAGTCCGGTGTTCTACCAACTGAACTAATCGGGATTGAAAATATCAAATCAATTATCTGATGACGCGTATTATAAGGCGTTTTTATTTAGTCGCAAGTATTTTTTAATTTTTTTATTTAAAAACATTTTTAATATATGCTTTCTAAAAAATCACCCTTATAATTACGCATTGCAATTCATTTATACTAAAATACGCCTCAAATGTTAAAAATAACTAAAACAGGACTCTTATCCATGAAAAAAGTTGTAATCCCCGTTGCTGGTTTAGGCACACGTTTTTTACCCGCAACCAAAGCGATTCCAAAAGAGATGATTACCTTAGTGGATCAACCGCTCATACAGTATGTAGTGCAAGAAGCCGTGAATGCAGGCTTTACCGACATCATTCTGGTAACCCATTCAAGCAAACAAGCCATTGAAAATCATTTTGACCATAATTTTGAATTAGAGGTGAGCTTAGAGCGTAAAAACAAAATTGCCCTCATGGAAAAACTTAAGGCAATCATCCCTCCTCATATTAATGTTATTTCGGTACGTCAACCCGAGCCACTTGGACTAGGGCATGCCGTGTTATGCGCTGCCCCCGTGATTGGCAATGAACACTTTGCGGTAATTTTACCCGATGTCATATTAAACTCTGAGTCAAGTGATTTAAAGCAGATGGTCACAGCATTCACAGAAAGCGATCAAAGCCAAATTATGGTTGAAAAAGTGCCTAAAAGCGAGGTGGACAAATATGGCATTGCCGATTGTGCTGGAGAATCACTTGAGGCCACCGATTCAAAACCAATGAAGAGAATTGTTGAAAAACCATCACCTGAAAACGCCCCCTCTAACTTATCGGTCACAGGGCGCTATGTACTGGATAACAGCGTGCTTAACTTACTTAAAACCACCCCCAAAGGCGCAGGTAATGAAATCCAACTCACCGATGCCATTGCGGAGCTGATTAAAAGCAAAGGCGTTCAAGCCTACTGTTTGGCGGGTAAAAGCTATGATTGCGGTGATAAATTGGGGTATATGAAAGCCTCGGTGCAATTTGCCACCGATCACCCTGAACTTGGAAAAGAATTTTCAAACTGGTTACAAACCTTTAAAACCGAACAGACAAAATGATTCATACCCACGCGTACACAATGCTGCAACCCCTTGCTGAGTCCATGCGAGCACAACACCTTAAGGATCTTTTTACTCAAGACTCTGAACGTTTTAAACCGTTCCATCTTGAAAAAGAGGGGTTACTTTTTGATTTTTCCAAACAAAAAATCAACACAAAGATTATTGATGAACTGCTCAACCTTGCCACTGAGCAACAATTAGAGACGTGGATTGAACGGCTGTTTAACGGTGATAAGATTAATCATACCGAAAACCGAGCCGCTTGGCACACCGCTTTGCGAGATGTCAGCACACCAAACCCTGATGTATCCAAACAGTGGCGCAAAATGGAATCACTGGTGAATAAAGTTCATCAAAAACAATTTAGAGGTTATTCAGGAAAGCCCATTTCAGACATTATCAATATCGGTGTGGGCGGCAGTGACTTAGGCCCATTAATGGTTACGCACGCACTTGATAAAGACAAACACGAGCATGCACCTGATGTACACTTTGTCTCAACATTAGACGCTCAACAACTTCATAAATTGCTTAAGAGCTTGGATCCTGCAACAACATTATTTGTTGTCGCCTCTAAATCGTTTTCAACCATCGACACACTCTCACTCGCCAAAACAGCTAAAGAGTGGCTAGAAGCACATGCGCCAAACCACAAGGTCGTCATGAATCATTTTGTCGGCATCTCTACCAATCCAGCTAAAATGTCAAAATGGGGAATCCTCCCTGAGCATCAGTTGATTTTTTGGGAGTGGGTAGGGGGGCGATTTTCATTATGGTCCACCATTGGCTTTAGTATTGCACTAAGATTAGGGATGCAGGGATATAACGACATGTTAGCGGGCGCACATGCCATGGATCAACACTTTAAGCAAACACCTTTTAAACAAAATATTCCTGTGCTATTAGGCTTAATTGGCGTATGGAACACCAACTTTTTAAATCTATCTGCCCAAGCAATCTTACCTTATGACTCCCGTTTAAAATATTTTGCCAGCTACCTAGAGCAACTCGAAATGGAGAGCAACGGCAAACGTACCAAGCGAGATGGAACGGCGGTCACTTATCGAACCTGCCCTATTTTATGGGGGGAAGTTGGCCCCAATGCTCAACACGCTTTTTATCAACTACTACACCAAGGTACGGAACGTGTGATGTCTGATTTTATTCTTTTTTCACAAGGCGTATCCCAATCAGACCAAGACCGAGCAAATTATCATCATAATTTAAATATTGCCAACTGCTTAGCACAGAGCCGAGCCATGATGACAGGGGATATCAATGAAGACCTACATAAAAACTACCCTGGTGATCAAGTTTCCAATACCTTACTGTTAAAAAAATTGGATGCTTACCACTTAGGAATGTTAATTGCCCTATACGAACATAAAGTATTTGTACAGTCGGTTATTTGGGACATTAACCCCTTTGATCAATGGGGGGTTGAGCTGGGTAAAGAACTGGCACTTAACATTTTTGAACACATTAAAGCACAATCTGTTGATGGTTTAGACAGTTCTACCACCAACCTTCTAAAAAACATTTGGAAACAACGCCATGAAAATTAATGTATTTGGTGACAATATCAGTGCGTTAGTCTGCGCAGGCTGTTTAGCTGAGACAGGAAATCACGTTGTTCTCGTGGGGCATCGAGACAATGAACACTCTGAACCAGGTTTAACCAAACTATTAGACACTCAAATCGACGCTGGACGGCTAAGCATTTCAAGCTCATTTGATATTGAGACCGAGTACCAAATCATCTCTTTTGACCCCGAACAATGTGATCAAGGCAAGCGCATAGCCCTTTCCTTGTCAAAAGGGCACAACCCAAATCGTTGCATCATTATTCGCTCCAACTTTACAATGGGAACCACGAGAACCATTGAAAAATTAGCTAAAATTCCTTGCATTGTAAACCCCGATTTTGCATCGGAAGGTCGAACTATTCAGAACTTCAGACGCCCAGATCGTATTATTATTGGCCATCGCACACCTGAAACCCTAACCCAATTTAAGCATTTATTTTCCCCCTTTAATCGTAACCAAAATGTTATGATTGAAATGTCGCCCGAATCGGCAGAACTCACTAAGTACGCCACCAATGCCATGCTCGCCACCCGTATCTCTCTAATGAATGAGTTGGCTCAAGCATCCGAATCATTAGGCGCGGACATTGAAGAGGTTCGCCAAGGGATCGGCGCTGATCAACGTATTGGAACCTCTTATCTTTATGCCGGCATTGGTTTTGGTGGAACCCACTTTGCTAAAGATCTCTGCCGTATTCATCAACTCATCAACTATTCTGGTGCTAAAGAAGGATTGCTCGACTCTGTAATTCGCATCAATAACCAACAAAAAGAAGCGCTGTTTCGCAAAGCCTGGCAACACTTTAACTGTCATCTTGAAGGCAAAATTATTACACTCTGGGGCATCAGCTACAAACCCAACTCTGCTTCCATTGATGGTGCGCCCAGCTTAGAACTCATTCATGCATTCTTGAATCAAGGTTCGACCTTACAAATTTTTGACCCCATGCTGGATGTTAATTTTATGATTTGGATGCGCGAAAACCTTTCATTAGAGCAACAAAAACGAGTGCACATTAGCACGGAGATGTATGAAGCCACAAAAAAATCCGATGCTTTGTGTGTCGTGACTGAGTGGCAAGCCTTTTTATCCCTCGATTTAGAACAGCTCAAGACAAATATGCGAACCCCGCTGATTTTAGATGGCCGAAACCTCTACGATAAAGCGTGGCTCACCGACAACCAGTTTACTTATTACGGCATTGGCCGATAACACGGAAAGAATTTTATGACACAAAGCTTAAACGCCTTTAAAGCCTACGACATTCGAGGCAAAGTGCCTGAAGAACTTAATGAAGTACTCGCTTATCAAATTGGGCGTGCCTACGCCAGTGAGTTTAACCCTCAACAAGTGGTCATTGGCTATGACATTCGCTTAGAGAGTCCTCAAATTGTGCATGGCTTAACTCAAGGGCTGATAGACTCTAGCGTGAACATTATTAATATCGGGCTGTGTGGCACCGAAGAGGTCTACTTTGCCACTCCACACTACCAAGCCGATGGTGGCATTATGGTTACTGCCAGCCACAATCCTAAAGGTTACAATGGCATGAAATTGGTGGCGAAAAATTCCGTGCCCATCAGTGGTGATTCGGGGTTAAACAACCTTAAACAACGTATTAAAACGCAAACATTTAATAAAATTTCTCCCCCCCCTCTTCAAGGCAAAGTTGAACACAAACCCAATAAAAAGGCGTACATTGCCCACCTACTGACCTACATTGATTTAGCCGCCCTTAAACCTTTAAAACTGGTCGTCAATGCAGGCAACGGTTCTGCTGGCCCAACCTTTGATGCCTTAGCGAACGAATTACCATTTGAGATCACTCGACTACACCACCCTGTGGATGGCAACTTTCCAAACGGTGTGCCCAACCCAATGGTCATTCAAAACCAAAAAGCAACTACTGAAGCCGTCATCAAGACAGGAGCCGACATGGGCATCGCTTGGGATGGCGATTTTGACCGCTGCTTTCTATTTGATGAACATGGCAACTTTATTGAAGGCTACTACCTCGTCGGCTTACTTGCCGAGACCTTACTGGCACACTCGCCCAACGAAAAAATTATTCACGACCCTCGTTTAACATGGAACACCATCGAACAAGTAACACAAGCAGGTGGACAAGCCGTTCAATCCAAAACAGGCCACGCCTTTATTAAAGAACGTATGCGCAAAGAGGATGCCATTTACGGTGGCGAAATGTCCGCGCATCACTATTTTAGAGATTTTTTTTATTGCGACAGTGGCATGATTCCGTGGTTGCTGATTGCCGAACTAATGAGCAAAACGGGCAAAACGCTCTCTCAACTGGTCTCCGAACGAATGAAAGCCTTTCCATGCAGTGGTGAAATCAACTACACCGTGCAAGATGCGCCTACGATTTTACAGCGTATTCGTGAGCACTTTGCCGAAGAGAACCCTATTATCGATGAAACCGATGGGTTAAGTTTGGAGTTTGCGCAATGGCGCATGAACATTCGCTCTTCCAATACCGAGCCGTTATTACGCCTAAATATTGAAGCCCGTGGCAATGCCAATTTGGTTCAACAAAAAGTCTCCGAGGTGGAAGCCTTAATTAAGGCATAAATAAAGTATGCTCAGTTATTTACACGCCTATCACGCTGGTAATTTTGCCGACGTGTTGAAACACAGCATTCTCATTCATGCGCTGGACGATTTAAACCAAAAATCCAAGCCTTACTTTTATTTAGACACTCACTCAGGGCTAGGACTTTACAAGCTCTCCAACGCGGAATCGCAAAAAAATGAAGAGTATCGTAATGGCATTGCGCTCCTATGGCACGCCAAAAATTTACCTCCCCCCTATTGAGCGTTATCAGCGCGTGATTCAAGCCTGTAATCAAGACAACAACACACTTGATTTAGAGTACTACCCTGGTTCACCTTGGATAGCCACCGCTCTAACCCGTAATATGGATCGTTTGAATTTTTGTGAACTACACCCCCGTGAAAGTGACACCCTTGCTCGCAACTTTCAGCAAGACCATCGTATTAAACAATTTCATCGAGATGGGTTTCAAACCGCCATCGCCACCATGCCACCCAAAGAACGTCGGGGCTTGGTGCTGATTGACCCACCTTATGAAGTAAAACAAGATTACGATCGAGTTGTCGAGGTACTTATCGCCTGTCACAAACGCTTTGCCACGGGAACTTATGCGATTTGGTACCCCGTGGTTAAGCGCCAAACCATTCAAAAGATGTTGAAGAACATACAACACAGTGGCATGATCGTCATCAATCCACCGTGGACATTATGGCAAGCGATGAAAGAGAGCCTGCCTTTTTTGGCAAAACAACTAGGGGGGGGGGGGGGGGGCCAACCG
>Ga0256834_1000397_pt1 | contig 31666 bp, 32 predicted proteins | sample 4281140metaG_FD_190536 | JGI IMG/M metagenome (GOLD analysis project Ga0256834, IMG submission 190536) | Hydrothermal vent microbial communities from East Pacific Rise, Pacific Ocean - 4281-140 | ecosystem: Environmental > Aquatic > Marine > Hydrothermal vents | place: Pacific Ocean: East...
CGCTGATAATACTTATCCTTTCAGGATTGGAAATGTAGGTCGCTGCCTAGTTGGTCATTTTTTACTTTGAACTTATATTTAAAAATACTTTACAATGTTTTTAAATATAACTTCTTTGTAAAACTACTTTTTTTAAAACTAAATTTCATCTATTTGTTGTATGTTTTATAATATTTTTAAGATAACTATTTTGAAATTTAGTTTTATGAGGCACTACTTTTGTTTTTTTAAAGCCTTGAGTAATTTTTAGTTAAACCATCACTACTTCTCTAGCACCATTTAATATTTCTCCAATTAAATAAGAACCATCAGCTTTGGCCAAAACGGTATCAATATTTTTGTCTTCAACAACAAGGATCATGCCAACACCCATATTAAATGCCCTAAACATCTCTTCTTTTTCTACATGTTCAGATATTAGCTCAAAGATAGGAAGAACTCTTATAGCATCTTTTTTCACTTCAGCCTTTAAGTTTTCTGGTAATACACGAGGAAGGTTCTCAACTATACCACCACCGGTGATATGAGCCATAGCTACAATCTCATTTTTTAGAGCTTTAAATGTTTTTACATAGATATTTGTCGGTTTTAATAATGTCTCAATTAATGGCTTGCCTTGGAAGTCATCATTAAAATCTAAGTTCATCTTTTCAAATAACACTTTTCTTGCAAGTGAAAAGCCATTTGAATGAAGACCTGAACTAGGCAAGGCTATTAGTTTGTGTCCTGCACGAACTAATGATACTCTATCCATTTCAGATTTCTCAGCAACGCCAACTGCAAAACCAGCTAAATCATAATCATCTTCAGAATACATCCCTGGCATCTCAGCAGTCTCACCGCCAATTAGTGCACATTCACTTCTAATACAGCCCTCAGCAATACCAGCAACTACATTTGTAGCTACATCTACATCAAGTTTACCAGTAGCATAGTAATCAAGAAAAAAAGATGGAGTTCCAAAGTTGCAAAGAAGATCATTTACACACATGGCTACTAAATCAATTCCAACACTATTATGAATGCCACTATCTATTGCAAGTTTTAACTTTGTTCCAACTCCATCAGTTGCAGCAAGCATTACAGGCTCTTTAAATCCAGCAGGAAGTTCAAAAGCACCAGCAAAAGAACCGATTCCACCTATCACACCAGGGATTTTCGTTGATTTTACTAGAGGTTTAATATTTTCTACAAAACTATTTCCAGCATCAATATCAACACCTGCATCTTTATAGCTAATTTGACTCATATAAACTCCTATTTATTTGATAGCGGGTCACATTTTTTTGTAATGATACATAATGGACAAAATTTTGTTAATCCTGCAATGAGAGGGATAATGCCTAAAAATAACCAATAAGCATACTCCCAAGAGTCTAATAAAACAATACCAGCAACTATAAGAGATATACCAAGTATTACACGAAAAACACTACAAAAACTTCTAACTTTGTTTAAATTCATAAATAACCTTTACATATATATAAATATTTACCTAATTATACCTTTTATTACGTAAAATTAATCCAAATATGCTAAAATCGCTTAATAATTTAACAGGAATTAAAATGAAAGAATTTATAAATAATGAGATGATGGTGCATATCCCATTATGTTCTCATAAAGAGCCAAAAAATGTATTAATAATTAGTAATGATATTGAAAAACTAGAAAATGAGATTCAAAAACATGATAAAATAAATTTTGATGGAGTAGCTTGTACTTTAGAAAATATTAGTAAGTTAGATACACAAAAGTATGATGTTGTAATAAGTGAACTTAATGTAGAAGAGCTAATTACTTCACAGATAAATCGTGTGCTTAAAGATGATGGATTAATTGTAAACAGCGTTACTTCACTAGATAATATACAAGAGGCTAAAAAGGCTATAAATACTTTAGCAAAATATACAAAAATAGTTATGCCTTTTCATATTGGCGAAGGAAAATTAGCACTTTTAGCCTCAAAAGAGTATCACCCAACAGCTGACTTAATTTTACAAAGGGCAGATATGCTTGATAATTTAGATTATTATAATAGTGAGGTGCATATCGCTTCATTTGCTATGGGTAACTATATACGAAAAGAATACCTAGGGATTATAAAAAACTAATGGCATTTAAATATGCAATCGCATTAACGGGGGGAATTGCTACTGGTAAAAGTACTTTTGCTTCTCTTTTGAATCTTAATGGGATGCGTGTTATTGATGCTGATACAATTAGTCATAGTATTTTAGATACTTCAAGCGATTGGGTTAAGAATGAATTTGGGGTAAAATATATAGATTACAATAAAGTGAATAGAGCCGAGCTTGGAAATTTAATATTTTCAAACCTAGATGCTAAAAAAAAACTTGAGAATTTTTTGCATCCTAAAATACGCGCAGAGATTAAAAAACAAAGTGAGAAGCAGGATAGTTTTGAATTTCCATATCTTATAGATATTCCGCTTTTTTTTGAAAATAATTCATATAATATAAAAGATAGTGTTGTTGTGTATACCCCAAAGGATATCCAACTAGAGCGTTTTATGAAAAGAAATAAGTATGACAAAGAAGAATCTCTTAAAAGAATAAGCTCTCAAATGCCAATAGAGGAAAAAAAGAAAATGGCTACTTGGGTTATAGATAATTCTAAAAATTTGAAACATTTACAAAAAGAGTGTGAACAATTTGTTGATATAATTAAGGAGAGATATTTATGATACTATCTAAATATAGTGCTAATGGCAATGATTTTATAATTTTTCATAGCGATGTTAAAGATGATAGAACTAAGCTAGCAATAGAGTTATGCAATAGACAAGATGGTATAGGCGCAGATGGTCTTATTGTTATAGTCCCTCATAATACATATGATTTTGAGTGGCAATTTTATAACTCTGATGGAAGCACAGCTGAGATGTGCGGAAATGGAACTAGAGCTTGTGCTCATTATGCATTTGTACATGGTTTGGCTCCAAAAAATATGAGTTTTTTAACTAAAGCTGGTATTATAAAAGCTGAAGTTGATGCAGATTGTTCAAATAGTGGCATGGTTCTTAGTGAATTAACTCCCCCTTTGATAATAGATAAAAATATTATATATAATAAAAAGTCTTGGTGGTTAATTAATACAGGTGTGCCACATTTGGTGAGTTTTACGAATAATATAGAAGAGTTTGATTTAGCTGATGCTAGAGATCTTCGTTATATATATAATTCCAATGTAAATATTGTTTTTATAGATGGTAAGAATTTAAAAGTTAGAACTTATGAACGCGGTGTTGAAGATGAAACTTTGGCATGTGGAACAGGGATGGCAGCATGTTATTATAGAGCTCTCTGTGAAAATAAGATTGATAAAAAGGTTAAAGTTTATCCTAAAAGTGGCGATACCTTATATCTTGGAATGAACGATAGAACTATAACTTTTAAAGGTAGAGTAAAAAATACTTTTAATACGGAGTGGTAGATCTTGAATTACCATGCCCTGTGGTGCAAGGGTGACGAAAAAAGGTGATTGTATTGATTTGGAATCTTTAAAGTCCAGCAGCCTCAACTATTTTGGCTTGAGTGTCTGCAATAAGTGGATCGATAATTTCATCAAAAAGTCCACCATTTTATTTCATTTGTACGCAAAATAAACAAGTCCATTTTGCTACGCTTGCGCCGCTATGACGACTAAAGAAATTTTAGGTTAAAATTTTATGAGTGGTTATAAACCAGCAGCCTCAACTATTTTGGCTTGAGTGTCTGCAATAAGTGGATCGATAATTTCATCAAAAAGTCCACCACTCATAATCTCATTTAATCTATATAGAGTGAGTGAAATTCTATGGTCTGATATACGATTTTGTGGATAATTATAAGTGCGGATTCTTCCGCTTCTATCTCCTGTTCCAACTTGTGCAGCTCTCTCAGCTGCATTTTCTGCTTGTGACTCTTGCATTTGTAAATCATAAAGTCTAGACTTAAGCACTTTCATAGCTTTGTCTTTATTTTTATGTTGAGATTTTTGGTCTTGATTTGTTACAACAATACCAGTTGGTAAATGAGTGATACGTACAGCTGAATCTGTAGTATTTACAGATTGACCGCCACATCCAGATGAGCGCATAACATCAATTTTTAAATCATTATCGCTTATCTCAATTTCAACATCATCAACTTCTGGCATAATTGCTACAGTTATAGCAGATGTATGTACACGACCCTGAGATTCTGTTGCTGGTACACGTTGAACACGATGGGTACCACCCTCATATTTTAACCTACTATAAACCTGATCACCTTTGATTAAAGCTGTTATCTCTTTGAAACCACCAGCCTCAGATGGGCTAGTTGAGATAATTTCTATTTTCCATCCCTTTACATCAGCATAACGAGTGTAAGCTTCAAATAGATTTCCAACAAATAAAGCAGCTTCATCTCCACCAGTTCCAGCACGAAGCTCAACGATAATATTTCTATCATCATTAGGATCTTTAGGAAGTAAAAGAAGTTTTATCTCTTCCTCAATCTCTGGTTTACGAGGTTCTAGCTCTTTTAGCTCCTCTTTTGCCATCTCACCCATCTCTGCATCACCTAACATCTCTTTAGTATCTTCAATATCAGAAATAAGTACTTTATACTCTTTTGCTTTTTCAACTATTGGTAAAAGTGAAGATTGTTCTTTTGAGAGTTCTGTCATCCTTTTGATGTCAGATGTGATGTCAGGAGCACTTAATAAGTTGCTAAGTTCGTTATATCTATTAATGAAGGGAGTAAGTTTATCAGATAACATTTGAATTACTTTCTTAAGGGGGTTTTAGGGATAAATATACCCCTGCCTAAATGACAAAGCTTAGCTTTGTCATTTGGTGTTAATAGTTATATAGCGTTAACGGCTTTGTTAAGACGACTAACTTTTCTAGCAGCAGTTTCTTTTTTAAGAACACCTTTGCTTACAAATTTGTGAATTTGTTGGTTTGCTATTTTGAATGCTGTTGTAGCTTCTTCTTTGTTTTCTGCTTCTATAGCGGAGTTTACAGCTTTAACGATATTTTTAAGACGAGTTCTATAAAAACGATTACGTTCTGTTTTAACGATCGTTTGACGAATTCTCTTGATTGATGACTTGTGATTTGCCATTTATGAGTCCTTATATTTCGGGTCTAACAAATAGCCCGTGAAAATTTTAGTGCGCAATTCTAGCTTAAATATAATTAAAATTAAGTTAAAGCGTGTTAGAATAGTGTGATTTTAATAAAAACGGAACATATATGAAATTATTTGGAACAGATGGGGTCAGAGGTGAAGCGGGCTCTTTTTTAAATGCAGGACTTGCCTTGCGTTTAGCTATGGCTGCTGGAATTTATTTTAAAAAACATGCAACTACTAATAAAATTTTAATAGGAAAAGATACAAGAAGAAGTGGTTATATGATAGAAAATGCAATTGTAAGTGGACTTACAGCCATTGGTTATGATGTTATAGAGATTGGTCCAATGCCAACACCAGCTATTGCTTTTATTACAGAAAATATGCGCTGTGATGCTGGGATTATGATAAGTGCTTCACATAACTCTTATGAAGATAATGGGATAAAATTTTTTGACAATGCTGGGGATAAATTATCTCATAAAGCTGAACTTGAAATTGAAGAGATCTTTAGTGACGATGAAAAAATACTAAATGCTCAAGTAACAGCAAACAGCATAGGTAAAGCTAAGAGGATAGATGATGTAATTGGTCGTTATATAGTAGCTCTTAAAAATTCTTTTCCTCGAGATATATCTTTAAGTGGGATGAGAATTGTTCTTGATACTGCAAATGGTGCTGGATACAAAGTTGGACCAACAGTTTTAGAAGAGCTAGGGGCTGATGTAATTGTTTTACATGATAAACCAAATGGTTATAACATTAATGAAGATTGCGGAGCACTACATACAAAAGATTTAAAAGAGAGTGTTATCAAATATCGAGCAGATTTAGGGATAGCACTTGATGGTGATGCTGATAGACTTGTAATAGTTGATGAAAAGGGAGAGGCTGTTGATGGTGATCAACTCCTAGGGGCACTTGGTTCTTACCTAAATGATATTGGTTCATTAAAGGGTGGGGCAATTGTAACCACTGTTATGAGCAATCAGGGTTTAGAAGATTATATGAAAACAAAAGGCTTAAAACTGTTTCGCTCAGCAGTTGGCGATAAAAATGTTTTAGAGATTATGAAAAAAGAGGGTATCAACTTTGGTGGTGAGCAAAGTGGCCATGTAATAATTCATCAACATGCAAAAACTGGAGATGGTTTAGTCTCAGCACTTCAAACTTTAGCTCTTATGATAAATACAAATAAAAAAGCTTCTGAGGTACTTCGTCCATTTTCCCTTTATCCTCAAAAATTAGTAAATATAAATATTAAAGTTAAAAAACCTTTGGATGAGATAGATGGGCTTGAAGAAAAGTTAAAAGCTCTTGATGAAAAAAACATTCGTCATCTTGTACGTTATTCTGGAACAGAAAATAAACTTCGTATACTTTTGGAGTGTAAAAATGCAAAAGAGATGAATAAGGAGATGGATACAATGGTAGATTTTTTTAAAAAAGCATTAAATGAATAGAGCTATATTAAAGTTATGGGTGATTTTATTTTTCACAATAGCAGGAATATTTATAATTGATCAAAATATTAAGATGCTTTTTGTGGAGGGTTTTCGTTATTATACTCAATGTATAGATTTAATTCTTGTTTACAATAGAGGTGTAGCATTTTCGATGTTTGCATTTTTGGACGAGTGGCTAAAATATATACAAATAGTGCTGGTGGGTGGAATTTTAATCTACATAATAAGCTTGAAAAAACTTTGTTTTGCTTTCCCCGGAGGATTATTATTGGGTGGAGCTATATCAAATGTGTACGATAGGTTTATACATGGTGGAGTTGTAGATATGGTTTATTGGCATTGTGGGTTTAATTTTGCAGTATTTAACTTTGCAGATGTGATGATAAACTTAGCGGTAATCTGGCTGTTAGCTTTAAATTTAAGACCTAAATGGTGCAAAAGCTAATTAAAAGCAGATTTTTGCTACCATTACTCAAAATAATAATTGAATTTCCAGTTAAACTGTGAAAGACAATAGTAATACAAAAGGAAATTGATGGAAATCAAATCAAATAAAATTGATGGTGCTAATGCTATAATTGAGGCTGTAATTAATAAAGAAGTGATAGACTCTAATATAAATAAGATTGCTAAAGAGTATGCTAAATCTGCAAATGTTCAAGGTTTTCGTAAAGGTAAAGTTCCAGTAGCTGTAATTAAGAAACAACATGGCGATAAACTTGTTCAAGATGCTGAAACTGAAGCTTTAAGAGAAGTTTTAAGTAAAGGTTTAGAGCAGATGGGAATCTCTAATGAGTCTTTAGTTGGCGAGCCAAATATTTCTAAATTTGATAAAAGTGATGATAAAATAGAGGTAGCTGTAAAAGTTGCTATGCGTCCAGAGATTGACCTTGGTGATTATACATCTCATGCAAAAGAGTTTGTTAAACCAGAAGTTACAGATGCTGAAGTGATGACAAAAATTAAAGAATTAGCAGAATCTCAAGCACCAGTTGTTGATATTAAGAGAAATCGTAAATTAAAAAAGGGAGATACTGCTGTTCTTGATTTTGAAGGTTTTCTAGATGGAAAAAACTTTGAGGGTGGAGCTGCTAGTAATTTTGAATTAGTGATTGGTTCCGCTCAATTTATTGATGGATTTGAAGATCAACTGATTGGTGTTAAAAGGGACGAAGAGGCTGAAGTTAATGTTACTTTTCCTGAAGATTATCAAGGTAAAGAGTTAGCTGGTAAAGATGTTGTTTTTAAAGTTAAGGTAGTTGGGATCAAAGAGAAACAAAAAGTTGAAATTGATGACGAATTAGCTAAAAAATTTCTTCCTGATAACAAAGAAGCTAATGTAGATACTTTGAAAGAGAAGATTAAAGCTCAATTAGAAAATGAAGTGATGACTAAACTTTATGCAGAGGAATTAAAACCAGCTCTTATGGAGGCTTTAGTAGAGTCTATAAGTTTTGATTTACCAGAATTTGTAGTAGAGCAAGAGATAGACTTAGCTTTAAATAAAAAAGCACAATCAATGAGCGAAGATGAGATTAAAGAGCTTCGTGAAAATGAAAAAAAACTCATTGAACTTCGTGATACATTTCGTGCTGATGCAGCGCAAAGTGTAAAAGCTACTTTTATTATTGATGCTTTAGCTAATAAACTAGCTCTTAAAGTTGATGAACAAGAAGTTATGCAAACTATCTATATGGAAGCGATGCAAACAGGTCAAGATCCACAGAAATCTTATGAGCATTATAAAAACGCTGGATATATCCCTGCGATTCAAATGTCTATGGTAGAAGATAAAGTACTAAGTAGAATTTTAGATTCAAAGATGAAATAATATGAGTTATATCCCTTATGTAGTTGAAAAAACAGGTCGTGGAGAGCGTTCTTATGATATATATTCGCGTCTTTTAAAAGATAGGATAGTGATGCTTAGTGGTGAAGTAAATGATCAAGTCGCTTCTTCTATAGTTGCTCAATTTTTATTTCTTGAAGCAGAAGACCCTGAAAAAGATATCTATTTCTACATAAATTCTCCTGGTGGTGTTGTAACTGCGGGGATGGCAATATTTGATACTATGAACTATATTCGTCCAGATGTATCAACTATATGTATTGGGCAAGCTGCTTCAATGGGTGCATTTTTACTTTCATCTGGTGCTAAGGGGAAACGCTACTCTCTTCCACATGCTAGAGTTATGATTCATCAACCATTAGGTGGCGCTCAAGGACAAGCTAGTGATATTGCTATTCAAGCTGAAGAGATCTTAAGAATGAAAAAAGAGCTAAACTCTATCCTAGCTAGCAATACCGGACAAAGTATTAAAAAAATAGAGAAAGATACTGATCGTGACAACTTTATGAGCGCTAAAGAGTGTATAGAATATGGCATGATAGATAAAGTGTTAAATAAAAACGAAAAAGAGTAGGGGGAGGGTTAGTATGGCAGGATCCTTAAGAAAGAGAAGTCGTAGAGATATTAATGCTAGTGATTCTGTAAATGCTAATTTTTCTGAAAATAGAGGTCTTGACTCTGAATCAGGCAGTGTTTATAAAGATGCTGATTTTTCTAAGGAGGGCACTTCTGCTATTGAACCAAATAGTGATTTAGAATTGTATTCTAAAGAGGTGCTAAAATTATTAATTCGAGATAATCTTCCTCCAACTCCAAATAATTTTTCACTTTATTTTGATAGACTTTTAGAAGGTAAGAATGAAAGTTTTCGTAAACAAATAATGTCTATGCTTGAGCTTGAAGAAAGCAATGATGCTGAAAGTACAATCTTACTTGAACAGAGTTTAAAGCAAGGTTTTACATCTATTAAAAACATCCTAAATATAACGGCTAGTCTTTATAAAAATATTACATTTATGACAAAAATCCTTCAAAAACGAAAAGCTGAAATAGATGATTTTACAGATCCTTATGATTTAAAAAATATAATTACTACTCTTGAAAATGATGTTTCAAAGCTTAATGATATTTTAAAAAAGCAAAATAATAATCTAAAAGATCATTATGATAAAGCAGCAAAAGTTGTTAAAAATATTGAAAATGAAACTATTTTTGATAATAAGTACGGTGTATATAATAAACGATACTTATTAACTAAAGTTGAGCAAGAGATAGTTCTTGTCAAAGAATTTAAACATAGTTCATCACTCATTATGCTTGAATTAAATGATAAATTAATAAAAGAGATAAAAAATGAAAAAGCTAAGATATTAATGATTAGAACAATAGCTAGACTCCTATTAAAAACTTCAAGAAGGAGTGATATTGTTGCACATTATGGCAATGGTAGATTTTCTATGTTGCTTAAACATACAAGTGTACAAAATGCTAAAAAAACAAGTGAGCGTTTAGTAGATCTTGTTTCTAACTCAAATTTTTTCCTAGAAGAGAATGAAATTAATCTTAAAATTGCTATAGGTATCACAGATATAAATCCACTAAATTCAATTGAAGAAATAATAGTTCACGCAATGGAGGGAATTGATAAGTCTTATTTGGATGAAAATATAGATTATGCGGTATCCCTTAACTCTAAATAGAACAAATTAATGAAGCTAAGTATAGTAACATACCCAGACAAAGTTTTAAAACAAAAATCAGAAGATGTAGAAAAATTCGATGAGGACCTCCATCAACTTTTAGATGGAATGTATGCCCTAATGATGAATGCAAATGGAGTCGGACTCGCGGCTATTCAAGTAGCAATAGCTAAGAGAGTGCTTATACTTAATATTCCAGATGAAGAAGAGGAACAACACGGTGAGAATCTAATAGAGATGGTAAATCCTATTATTTCATCTAAAAAAGGAAATACTATATATCAAGAGGGGTGTTTAAGTGTACCTGATTTTTATGAAGATATAGATAGATATGAGTTTATAAGTGTTAACTTTCAAGATAGAGATGGAAACACTAAGAGATTAGAAGCTGATGGACTTTTGGCAATAGCAATACAGCATGAGTTGGATCACTTAGATGGAGTATTGTTTATAGATAAACTCTCTTATGCTCGTCGAAAAAAGTTTGAAAAAGAGTACAAGAGAATGTTAAAAGAGAAAAAAAACTCAAAAAAATAAGGTTATTTTTAAACTTTAGATATTGTGCTTAAGCGCTTTTTTTATAAACTCAGTTGAACAAAAAAACATTGCTACAAAAATTGGGTTAATACTTACATATTCTTCTTCGATTTTATCAAAAATTTTAAAATTAAAACCACCATTTTCACTTGCAATTTTAGGAGTCACTATAAATTCAACAGGTGCTAAAGTTTTTACCATATTTAAAATTTTTTTAGCTTTTTTTGTATTTTGATTATCTAAAATATTAAAATTTTGATTTTCATTGTGATTACGAATTAGTTCTTCTAAAACATCAAACTTATCTTTAAAAACCACTTTATTCCATTCTATTTGAGCTTCATCAGATATAATTTTTTTACCATTATGTATGAGAGCATTTGGTTTATGAGTTTTCATAGTTTCTATGAGATTAAGTAAAAAATTAGCTCCACCTAAAGCTTCGGCACTTTTTTTCATAAAAAGATGTATTATAGCTTTAGCCTCTTCACTTTGTTTATTAAAATTGCACATATCTGTTCCTAATTTTATTTTGAATGCAATTATAACGTAAATGATTTATCTCATAACTGAAATTAATATTAAGTAAACACTTAAATAACTTCTTCTTAAGCATATCATAATAACAAACCTATTATTATGTCAAAAGTAAAAGAAGACAAAAATAGTCTTATTTATAAATAATGATATTTATTATCTATTAGAAGGTTAAAAATGCAAGTATATTTAGATAACAATGCTACTACTATGACAGATCCAAGAGTTGTAGAGGAGATGATCCCTTTTTTTAGTGAGATGTATGGAAATCCAAACTCACTTCACAAATTTGGCACATCTACGCACCCGGCATTAAAAAAAGCGATAAATCAGGTTTACGATGCGCTAAACGCAAGTGATGATGATGATATAGTTTTTACATCATGTGCTACAGAATCAAATAACTGGGTTTTAAAGTCAGTTGTATCAGATTTGATGAATGGTAGTAGAAAGAACCATGTAATTACAACAGAAGTTGAGCATCCATCAATTTTATCAACTTGTAAGTGGTTAGAGGAAAAAGGTATAAAAGTTTCATACCTACCTGTTAATGAGCAGGGTATTGTTGAAGCACACACTGTAAAAAATTTCATAACAGATAAGACTGCTATTGTCTCAATTATGTGGGCTTCAAATGAAACAGGTGCAATTTTTCCTATTAAAGAGATTGGTGAGGTTTGTAAAGAAAAAGATGTTATTTTTCATTCAGATGCAGTTCAAGCTATAGGAAAGATACCTGTAGATTTACAAGATGTACATGTTGACTTTGTTTCAATGAGTGCACATAAATTTCATGGTCCTAAAGGTGTGGGAGCCCTATATATTAGAGATTCTCAATTTTTAACTCCACTTCTTCATGGTGGTGAGCATATGGGTGGTCGCAGAAGTGGTACTTTAAATGTTCCATCTATTGTTGGTATGGGTAAGGCTATAGAGCTTGCTACTACAAACATAGAAGACACAATGGCTAAGATCAAAGAAAAAAGAGATCGCTTAGAGGATGCTATTTTAGAAATTGATGATACTTTTGTTGTTGGTGATAGACAAAATCGTACGCCAAATACAATCTTAATATCTATTAGAGGTGTTGAGGGCGAGAGTATGCTTTGGGATTTAAATAATGATTCTATAGGAGCTTCAACAGGTTCGGCATGTGCATCAGAAGATTTAGAAGCAAATACTGTAATGTTAGCGATTGGTGCTGATAATGAGTTGGCACATACTGGAATTCGTCTAAGTTTAAGTCGTTTTACAACAGATGCCGAGATTGAATATACAATTGAGTATTTTAAAAAAGCTGTTAAGCGCTTAAGAGAGATATCCTCTTCATTTGCAAAACAACAACCAACAGAGGGTGGTGAAGTTCAAGAGTGTGAATTACATCACCATTAATTGCTAAAGCAATTAATGGTACCACTATCTATTTAGAACGATATTTGAGCAAAAGCCCAAATACCTACGCTAGCCGCTAAGGCACTGAAGCTAGCTTCTGCGAAGCAGAAAATTAAGAAATTAAATTATATTTAAAGGACATGACATGGCAAAAAGTGATATGTTAGGTGAATCTTTATGGGATGCGTATTCAGATAAAGTAACTTCGTTGATGAATAATCCTCAGCATCAAGGGGAACTATTTCAAGATGAAGTAGATAAGCGTGGTAACAAACTTATTGTTGCTGATTTTGGTGCAGAGAGCTGTGGAGATGCAGTTCGTCTTTATTGGGAGATTGATCCAAAGAGTGATATTATTGTAAACTCTAAGTTTAAATCTTTTGGTTGTGGTACAGCTATCGCTTCAAGTGATGTGATGACTGATTTATGTATAGGTAAAACAGTACAAGAGGCTGTAAAAATTACAAATATTGATGTTGAGATGGCACTTCGTGATGACCCCGATACTCCAGCAGTTCCACCTCAAAAGATGCATTGTTCAGTTATGGCTTATGATGTTATCAAAAAAGCAGCTGGAATGTATATGGGTGTTGATGCAGAGAGCTTTGAAGAAGAAATAATCGTTTGTGAATGTGCCCGTGTTAGTTTAAATACTATAAAAGAAGTTATTAAATTAAATGATCTTACAACGGTTGAGCAGATTACAGACTATACTAAAGCGGGCGGATTTTGTAAATCTTGTATCAAACCAGGTGGACATGAAGATAGAGAGTATTATTTAGTAGATATTTTATCTGATACACGCAAAGAGATGGATCAAGAAAAAATGAAAGCTGCTGCTGATGCTGGAGCTGATGGAGATTTTGCTAAAAAGACTTTAGTTCAACAAATCAAAGCAGTTGATGCAATAATTGATGAGTCTATTCGTCAATTTTTGATTATGGATGGTGGAGATATGGAGATAATCGATATCAAAACAAATGATGAATATATCGATATTTATATTCGTTATTTAGGTGCATGTAATGGTTGTGCAAGTTCGTCTACAGGTACACTTTACGCGATTGAATCAACTCTTAGGGAGAAACTATCAGGTAATATTCGAGTTTTACCTATTTAGCGCACTTATCTTGAGAATAGGTGGTATTTTCAAAAAACATGATTTAGCTTTTACCTAACTAATCGTATAGTTTTGCTAAAATACCTCTATGTATCAAAAACTGTATTCAAAAATCACAGATGCATTAGTTAATGATGGTTATATAATCATTGAGAATGCCTTGGATGAAAAGTTATTTCCAAAATTAAAAAATTTTGCAAAAAATGAAAAAGATTTTAAGCATGCTGGTATTTCTGGTTCTAATGAGTTGCATTTGGACTACAATAGAAGAAGAGATAAGATTTGTTGGTTAGAAGAAGATGGCAGTGCTCAGAGTGACTTCTTAGCGTTTGCAAACGGACTTAGAGAGCATTTAAATAAAGAGCTTTATCTAGGGTTGTCTTATTATGAGAGCCATTTTGCTATCTATGATAAGGGTGATTTTTATGAAACACATCTTGATTGTTTTAAAAATTTTAAAAATCGTATAGTTACTACTGTTTACTTTTTAAATGAAGATTGGAACGATGATGATGGTGGAGCATTAATCATATATGATGAGGATAATAACTATCTTACTCGAGTAAATCCAGATGCAAATACTTTAGTAGTATTTATGAGTGAAAAGTTTCCACATGAAGTATTGGCTACAAATAAAAAAAGATTTTCAATAGCTGGTTGGATTAGGTGTGATAAAAAATCATGAACAAGAAGATACACTACACTGAGTTAGGTGCTACTTTATTTGTGCCAGCAACTCATAAAAATTTAGCTCAAATCGTATCTGGTACTAAATATCCAAATCTCAAAAGTGTAGTTATTGATACCGAAGATGCAATATCTGATGATGACCTTGGGCATGCTATAAAAATAACAATAAAGCTACTTGGTACATTTAAAAAAAGCAAGCTTTTAGTTTTTGTCCGTCCACGTAATGTTGATGTTTTAGGTGAGCTATTGATATCTAAAGATATAAATAAGCTTGATGGATTTATACTTCCCAAATTTTCACTAATAAATGCGCAACAATATTTAGATATTTTAGAACCATTTTCACATCAAATAATGCCAAGTATAGAGGGTAGTGAGCTTTTTGATACTAACAAACTAACACAACTAAAAAAGATGTTAGTAAAATATAAACAAAAGGTTATCTTGGTCAGATTTGGATTAGAAGATATGCTTAGGCAACTTAGCATGAGACAAACATGTGAAGATAGTATTTTTGATATGGCTGTAACATCTAGTGTATTAGGTAACTTTTTAGCAATTTTTAAAAGTTCTGGATTTAGCGTTAGTGGTGGAGTATATCCATGTTTTAATAATAAATTAGGATTTTCAAAAAATGTAAATCGAGACTTAAAGGAGGGGTTGTTTTCAAAAACAATAATTCATCCATCACAAATAGATTTAACACATGAGGTTTATAAAGTCACAAAAAAAGAGTTGGATGAGGCAAATGAGCTTTTATCTTCATCTAATGCTATTATAAACTTAGATGCGAAAATGGGAGAAGCTAAGACTATGGGTCCACATGCAAAACTAATAGTAAAAAGAGCAAAAATATATGGAATTAGTAAATCATCTCAGCAGCACGACCTTGAATAATTGTAATATTTTTATCTTTTAATTCATTAAGAGTTTGAATATCTGTAACCCCTGTTGCGATTAACGATATATCTAATGAATCAGCTATTAATTTAAGTGCACTTAAACCTTGTTCACTTTGACCCAAGAAGTAGCTACCCTCTGCTTTGATGTAATTAGGGCGTAAATCTTGTAAATATTGATAATCATTGCTCTCTCCAATAAATTCAAATATTGCTAATTCAAAATTATGTTTTTGGAGTAAATTTTTATATAGTTTTACTAGTTCTGAATTTTGAGAGATAAGCTTGTCTGGCATCTCTATAATTAATTTAAATGGCAAGTTGTTACCATAAGTATTAAAGAGGATATTCATATGATCAAAAGTATCTGTATTATTTAAAAAGTCGTATGGTAAGCGAAGTGAGCAAACCGAGTGTTGAAGTGTTTTGTCTGGTTGCATAAACATCATATCTAATATTTTACGATAGATATTTGTGCTTTGTCCTGTTTGGTTAGCTGAAGCCATAAACTGACCAAAATAGTAAGTTTCTTTATCGGTACTCATAGAGATACTAAGTGCATTATGTGCATCTTTTTTAGTTTTTATATCAACTGCTTTATAGGGGATAAAATTAAATTTATTATGTCCAATAGCTTTATTTATAATTTCACGCCATGCATCTTTACCCATAACTTCTGTTGCATCTTCAGCATGTTCAAGATGGATTTTAGTATCATTAAATTTTGCTTGAGCCAAAGAGTTATCAGAGTGTGATAAAAGTTGAGCAATTGTTTGTTTATAATTATATCTGTAAAGACCTATTGAGATAAAAAATTTAGAGATATCTAAGTCTAGGCTAAGTATGATTTTTTTAATTGAATCATCTATTTTTTTGGCCAAAGATAAACCATTCTTAGAACTACAATCTGGTAAAAATATACTAAATTCAGTACCATTCATCCTAGCTATGATAGCATTATTATAGCTCTTAGTAAGGTTTGTAAATATCTCAGCCATATCTACAAAAAGCTTATCAACATTATTGTGCCCTATTTTTTTATTTGCCTCTTTTGCGCCACTAAAAGCAATCATCATATAGATACCATTTTTTGAATTAGCATCAATTTTTAAATATTCTGGCAGTTTATCTATTAGATATTTACGATTTTTAAGTTTTGTATAAGAGTCTACATATTCCATTTCTTTGAGGCGTTTTAGCTCTTTATTTCCTTTATCAAACATCGCTTTAACTTTACGCACCATATTATTCATACCAAGAACTACATCTTTAAACTCTTTTGTATAAGGGATATTGTCTTGAATTATAAACTCATTCCTTGCTACAGCTTCGGCTTGCAATTGTATTTGCTTTAGAGGCTTTAATACTGCATGAAGAAGTAAATTTAATATGAGTAAACCAAAAAAAGTTAAAATAGCAAAAGATATTAAAAGACTTTTTAAAATTGTATATAGTTGAGTATATGCATAACCTACATCACTTTGAACATTTATAAATCCTATTGGACTCCACCCAGCAGATACATTTGCACTAGCGATTGGTGCTTCAATATTAAGGTTGTCAATAAACCACTGTGGTACATCAACTTGTTCATGTTCTGTTTCTCTTTTAAACAATACTTCATTATCTATATCAACTAAAGATATATACTGATAGTTCCCACTATCAAAGTTTGCATTTATCATTGTTGACATCATAACTATATCACCATCAGCACTCCCAAGTGATAAACTAAGTGAACTTGCAGTATTTTTAGCATCCTCAAATAGCCTTTCTTGAACAGATTCATTTGCGGTATTAAAGTTAAGTACTAAGACAGTTGAGAGAATTATTATTAAAAATATAGAGAGCATTAGAGCAATTTGTTTGAAGAGTGTCATATTTTTTTCCTTTTGATGTTTCGCTTTAGTTGATCCCATTTTTTATGGGATTTTGTTTGTTTTATCTTTTTTCCTGTACCAGATTTAGTAGCCCTATAGAGGGATTCTCCATTAAAGTTATAGATAGGGATTAAATCATCTCTTTGTGAAGCTAAGAAAATTTTGTGGTTATTGTTATCAAGAACTAATGGTTCACTTCTTGGGGTTTTAAAATATGTTAAGACCATGTGGGGTTTTTTAAATTTTGTTGAGCGAACATATGTAAAAAAAAGCTTCTTAGAATCAACTCCGAGGTATATAAGTGCAAAATATTTACTAATAACATAATCTTCACAATCCCCTAAATCTTTACTTAAAAATTCTAAAGGTGTAGCCCAATAGTCATTTTTATTATACACCTTTAAATCAGAGGAATAGCGAACTTTATTGTAAAATTTATTTATAACATTTAGTTTTTCTAAATCATTTTTATCTCTAATCTTATCAAGAGTAGCTTGGAGGTAATAAAATCTTTTTTTTGCGAATATGTTATATTTTTTTGTTATTCTTTTAAGTGTTTCATCATCTACGTAAGGGTCATTAGCATACACATTAGCGAGTAATAATAAAAAAATTAAAAATACATTTTTTACAACCATAAGTTATTATAGCAAAATTTTATATATGGTTTTAGTTTTGTCTTTTGTTGAATCCTGATGTGCCATGCTTTGATTTAGTTTTTATATCTTTAGCATAAGGTTTTAAAAAATTGGGGATAGCTCGACCTTTTAGTTTCATTAAATCTTGAAGCATGGCGATAGCTACACTCTTTTCATCCAACTTTTTTATACCTGTAAGATAATTAAATAAGAGTTCACCAAGCCTAATAAGTGAAATTTTATAAGTAGAATTTGTTTGTAAATAAGCCCATATACTAAAATTATAAAACTCTTTATAAACACTATTATTTTGCCAAATCAGTTTAGCAGAGTTTTTAAAATTCCTACTATTATAGGTCAAGTCCCAAAATCTAGCAAAGCGTTTCATAATCTGAATATCATTAAAGCTAAGAAAATTATTTTTTAAAATATCATATGGTGGAGTATTAGAATATACCATGCCAAATTCTATATCATGCCTGTTTATATCTGTACCTGAGAGTTTTTTTAGAATCCCTATTTGTATCTCACAAGAGCTAAGGTTTACAAGCTCATCTAAGTTTTTACCAAAACTCTCTAATGTTTCACCAGGGAGTCCAATTATTAAATCAAGGTGGATATGAGCCTCCGTTTCATTTTCTAAAAAAGAGATATTTTGTTTTATTTTATCTAGTTTTAAATTTCTTGAAATGTTGTTTGCTACTTGAGTATTTAAAGTTTGTATACCAACTTCAAGCTGCAGAGCTCCATGAGTAAATTGTTTTATTTTTTCTTTTATTGAGTTCGGAAAATGATCAGGAATAACTTCAAAATGGGCAAAGTATGGTGCCTCTTTTTTTAAAAAAAAGTCTAAAATTTTATTTGCTGATGAGATATTTATATTAAAAGTTCTATCTACAAACTTAAAACTTCTTGCTCCTCTAATCCATAGCTTTTCAAACTCATTTAAAACTTCATCAAGATTGAATGTGCGAACTCTTTCATCCATAGAAGAGAGACAAAATTCACATTCAAACGGGCATCCGCGTGACACTTCTACATATATGTAGCGGTTTTTTATATCATCGTCTGTATAATATTGATATGGAAGTTTTAGCTCTTTTAGATTTGGGGCTGATTGTTTGATAAATTTTTCTTTTGGGGTAGTATTTTGTAATTTTTTACATAATTGATAAAAAGCAATATCTCCCTCACCAGCAATTATATAATCAGCTTCATCAAAGTTCACTCTAAAAGGTTGATGTGAAACTTCTGGTCCACCCAAAATTATAATTGTTTGAGGGGATACTTTTTTTAGAATATTAATTAGTTCACTAACATGTGAAGCGTTCCAAATGTAGGTACCAATACCTATAATTTCAGGATTATTAAAAAGAAGTTTTTCAGCAATACTTTGAATAGCATCATTTATACTAAATTCCATAATTTTTGTATTTTTTTGAAGGGAATTCATATTTGCATAGATATATCTAAGTGCTAATGAAGTATGTGTGTATCTTGAGTTTAGAGTTGTTAAAATAATGTTCATAGTGAAAGTTTAGCAAAATAATAACCAAGCTTATAAAAAAAGGGAAAAAGCTTGGTTATAAATAGTTATTAGGAGAATCTATACTCGTTTATGTAAAAGGGGGAAACATAATTGAGATGTAGAAGTATATAAACTATAAGTTAATACTTAGTTAATATAGTGGCAACCACAAAGGGATAGTTTGATATAATTAGAGATGCAATTACTCTTAGCTTTATTTTATTTTTTTTATTTTGCCCTCATTGGTGTGTATATTATATTTTTACCAAAAGTTTTAGAGCTTAGTGGTTATAGTGCTAGTGATATTGGGATTATTTTTGCAGCAGCACCACTAGTTCGTTTTATAGTCCCATTTCTATTTATAAGAGGGTTCAAGCTTGATGTAAAAAGCTTTAATTTTGCACTAATCATTATGATATTTAGTGCAATCTCTTTTTATTATTCATTAGATAATTTTTATAGATTACTTTTTTCAAATATTGGAATTGGTGTAGGAATTAGTTTGATACTTCCATATATTGAGTTGATCTCATTAAACAAGTTAGGTAAAGAAAAATATGGAAAAATCAGACTTTTTGGTTCAGTTGGATTTATATTAGTATCGTTAATATTAGTTAAATTTTTAGATCCACCAAGTGTAGCTTTTTTATATCTTTTGGTAATCTCTTTTTGTGTAGTAATAATAGCATATATAATCATTCAAGGTGAAAAAGAGGTATTAAACAAAACCAGTAAAGAAAAAAATGATATCAATTTATTAAAAGATTGGAGGCTTTGGTTAGGTCTTACTTTAATGCAGGTTGGTTTTGGTCCATTTTATAATTTTTTTACTATATATGAAACAAATGCGGGGATAAGTCTTGAGATGACAATATATCTCTGGAGCTTTGGAGTTGTTGTCGAAGTTTTTATGCTTTTTTTTCAAGGAAGATTTTTACGAAATAATCTACTATTAGTTTTACAAATTACAACATTTGTAACTGCAATTAGATGGTTTTTAGTATTTTTATTTCCACAAAACTTAGCTGTGCTGTTTTTTTCACAAAGTCTACACGCTCTTTCATTTGCATTGTTTCACTCAGCAGCAATTAGCTATCTATTTGCACTTTATAGACATAAATCTCTAGCGCAACAATTTTTTTCAGGGGTAACTTATGGTTTTGGATCATTTGTAGGGGCCTTGTATTCAGGTTTTGTTTATGAATATTTTCCTACATATTTGTTTTTAAGTGCTACTATAATAGCATTTTTGGCATCCGCAAGCTTATATTTATGGAAAAAAACTAAAACTAGATAATCAAACTTTATTAATAAATTATATAACTTTAGGTAAAATCTATATTATGAAAAAAACACTAATTGCACACTCCCCTGATGCTGATGATATCTTTATGTATTATGCCATTAAATTTGGTTGGGTAGATATGAAAGACACTAAGTTTGATAATATCGCACTAGATATTCAAACACTAAATGAAAAAGCTTTAAAAGGTGAATATGAAATAGTAGCAATTAGTTTTGCTCTTTATCCTCACATAAGAGAGGATTATGCCCCACTCCGTACTGCTGTAAGTTTTGGTGAGGGGTATGGTCCTAAAGTTATTAAGAAAAAAGGTACTATTTTAAAACCTAACTTCAAAGTAGCACTAAGTGGCGAACATACAACAAATGCAATGCTTTTTCGTATTAAATTTCCAAAAGCTAGAATAACTTATATGAACTTTCTTGATATTGAACAGGCTGTTTTAGACGGTGTTGTAGATGCTGGTGTGTTGATACATGAGTCTATTTTAACTTATGATGATAAACTTGAAGTTGAGATTGAGATGTGGGATATTTGGCAAGAGTTAGCAGGTAAAGATTTACCTCTGCCATTAGGTGGGATGGCAATAAGCCGATCAATTCCATTAAATAAAGCTATAGAGTATGAAAAAACTTTAACAAAAGCTGTTGATGTAGCAAGGAAGCATAAGGACAAATTATCTCAAATGTTAATTGAGCGTAATCTTGTTCGTATAGATGCCCCAACACTAGATAAATATTTAGAACTTTATGCAAATGACCAATCAATTGAGTTAAGTGAGATTCAATATAAAGCTATAGATAAACTCTTTGAGCTTGGATATAAAAATGGATTTTATGATTCCTCTATAAATGTACAAGATTATATGATACCAACTGAGTATGAGGAGCTAAGAAAAGGATAATGGAAGCAAAACTAGTAGCACTTGGAATAGAAACATTTAAAATAGCACTAATGCTTGCTTTGCCGGGGCTTTTAACCGGTATGCTTTTAGGTCTTGCTGTTTCAATTTTTCAAGCTACTACACAAATCAATGAGATGACACTTTCTTTTATCCCTAAAATTATTGGTGTTGTTATTGTAATTATTTTAACAATGCCATGGATGTTAAACGCAATGACAGATTTTTCTGTAAATGTATTTAATATGATTCCAACATTTATAGAATGACAAAAAAAATTGACTTTTGTAAATTTTCATCTATTAAGATAGGTGGAGAGATTGATGTTAAAATTTTAGAAAATTGTGATGACTTGGACCCTAAAGCCTTTTTAATTGGTTCTTGTAATAATGTTTTAATAGGCACAAATCCACCTCCACTTATGAAACTATCAAAAAAATTTGACTATATAAAAATAGAAAATAATTTATTAAAAATAGGCTCAGCTACACCATCTGGAAAAATTAACTCATTTTGCAAAAAAAACAATATAGCAAATTTTGAATTTTGTTCTAATTTACCAGGGACATTGGGTGGATTGGTTTATATGAATGCTGGACTAAAAGAGTATGAAATATTTAATAACCTTGTATCTATCCTCACTTGTGATGGTATAAAAAACAAAGATGAACTAGATTATGGATATAGGTTTACAAATATATCTTCAGTAGTTTTAGAAGCAACATTTAAATTAGAAAAAGGGTTTGATGAAGATAAAGTTTTAATGTTTAAAAAGATGCGCTCAAATCAACCCTTGATTTCTAGTGCTGGAAGTTGTTTTAAAAATCCAAAAAATGATTATGCAGGTAGACTTATAGAAGAGGTTGGCTTAAAAGGGAAAAGAATCGGCGATATGGAGTTTAGTAAAAAGCATGCTAATTTTTTAATAAATCATGGTAAAGGTACTTTTGATGATGCGATGAGATTAATCAATGAAGCTAAAAAAAGAGTTTTAAATCAGTTTAATATCAATCTTGAGTGTGAAATTAAAATTTTAAATATTTCTGATTTAAAAAGTGCTTTATCGTAGCTACATCTTATTTCGTATTAAATAAAAAATACTTATTATGAAAACATTTTTTTCATAGCTTTAAAAAAGAGTTTAAACAAACCTTTATTTCCAACTACTTTATCTATAAAATCATTATATGTAGTTTTTTTATCTTCTAAAAAACCTCTAAAATATTTTTCACTAGCTTCTAGTCCACCATCTTTTTCGATTTCTATAAGTTTTTTATATATTGGTGCTATAGTATTTATAGCTTCTTGTGATGCTGCTTTTCTAAAAGCAGTATATGAAATGATTTCATTAGTTATAGCATCAATTTTTGGCTCAAAATCTGTAACAACCCAATAGTAACTTCCATCTTTAGCTAAGTTTTTTACAACTGCTATAAAATTATTGCCACTTGAGATTCTGTCCCACATAAGCTTAAAAGCAACTCTAGGCATATCTGGGTGCCTAATTATATTATGAGGTCTACCGATAAGTTCTGATTCTTTATACCCTGACACTTTAACAAAATAATCATTTCCGTACTCTATAATGCCTTGTGGATTTGTTTTTGACACTATGTATCTTTTAGTATCTAGTTTTATCTCTTTATCGATTGGCTCTGGTCTTTTCATAATTTATCTCCTCTTAAAAAGAGATTATATTCTTTTTTTACTAAAAATATGTAATAATTGCGTAATTTAATAAAAAGTTCATATTATGAATAGAGAAGAATCAGTTAAAGCTGTACTAAAAGTAAAAGAATACCATGAAGATATGATCTCTAATATTAGAGGATTAGTTAATGGTAGGGATGTTGAAATATTGCCCCCAGTTGCAAAAACAAAGTGTACACTCGGTCTGTGGTTGTATAATCCAGAAAATAGAGTTAAAGATATATTAGGTTTAATATTTTATGAAAAGATAGATGCCTTACATGAAAAGTGGTATGATGAATATATAAATATATATAATATTTTTAATAAAAAAGAAAAAAAATCTTTTTTATCAAAAATAATGGGGTCAAATAAAATTAAAATGATGGATATGGATAGAGCTAAAGCATATTATGCAGATTTAGAGATAACCACAGAAAAAATACTTACAGAGCTTGATAAATCACACAGAAGATTTTTGGCACTAAGCAACGCCTCTTTTGAGCCTCCTAGCACTTAAAAATAAGTAGTCTTTTCCAGTTATAACTACTCGATAACCTTTTTGTTGCAAATATTTTTTACAAAAATGGATATCTTTTAGAACTTTACCCATCTCTGAAAAGTTATAATTTGGAACCTCTGCACCATAAATCATCTCCCCATCAATCCAGCGACAATTTGGAAAACCAAGAATAATAGAGCCTCCATCATTTAAATAGTTTTGATACAAAGACATAAAAGTTGGATTAAAGTTAATATTTGAGCTTTGAAGTGTACCTATAGAGATAATCATATCAAATTTATTAAGGTCTATCTTATCTAAGTTATTTATATCAGCATTTATCATCTTGGTAGTTGGAAATTTATTTTGTGCATATTTTATTATTGTGCTTGAATAATCTATACCTACAAACTCTTTAGCAAAGAACTCCTCCTCGCTAAGCATATTTTTGATAACTTCAAACTCATCACCTTTGTTTATCCCAAGACTTAATATTTTATTTTTTGATTTTATATCACAAAATTTTAAAGCCTCCTGATAATAATATAAAAAGCTAAATTGTGATATTTTATCTATTTTAAAAAAATCGCTTTGTACTCCATATTTTTCATCATTTTGTTTTATCTTATGAAAACTATGACTTTCATTAAGTTTTTTAAAACAAAGCTTAATATTTTCACTCTCTTGGCTATTAACAAAAAGCAGTTTCATTTTATATATTTGTGCTAAATCAACAAATGGCTTAATGCCAAGCTTTTCGTAAAAGTCTAATGTTATAACTATAGATAGTATTTCATCAAATTTAAAATTTGAATTTTTAAAAAAGAAAAGAATCTCATAAGAATTTTTAAATATTTTCATTTGTTATTATAGTATATTTTTTATATTCAGCGTTAATTAACAATAAATAATTTATCATATGGAGATTTAATTAATATAAGGATTATTTATGCAAAGAAGAGATTTTTTAAAAGTTGTTGGTGTTGGAGCGGCAATGGTTGTAGTTCAACCATCAATGATTGGACAGAAGCTATACGCAGATAACGGCACTATGTTTAAAACTTATGATAAAGTACAACTTATGGATGCAGATGGAAATCCTATTTTGGCTTCAAATCTAGAAAAAGAGAAGAATTATGTTTTTAACTACCCACATGTTGCAACGCCATGTTTTTTATTGGCTTTAGCAGAAAAAGTAAGCGGGGATGTAAAACTAAAAAGTGAAGATGGCGAAGAGTATCTATGGAGCGGTGCCGTTGGTAAAGAAAATAATATTGTAGCATACAGTGCAATTTGTTCTCATCAACTAACACATGTAAATCCTGCAGATAGTTTTATATCTTACATACCAAAAAAACAAAAAACTATGGCTTATGCAGAGGGTGGTGTAATTGTATGTGGATCACATCTTTCAGCATTTGACCCTGCAAAAGGAGCAAAAAAACTCTCTGGTCCAGCTTCAGAACCATTAGCAAGCATAGTACTAGAACACCGTGATGATGATACACTTTGGGCTGTTGCAGTTTTAGGTCCAGATAAATTTCACTCTTTTTTCAAAGCTTATAAGCCTGAATTTAAGTTATATTTTGGTGGAAAAAGAAAAGCTAAAAAGTTTGTTACAGTCGCGGCACAAACAGTACCGTTAACTAAATATTCAAAAGAGGTTATTCAATACTAAAAGTATATAGTACAGAGATGTTACTTTTATACCCATCTATGCTTATTTAATATTATATTGTTTTGAAGTGCTTAATAGGCAGATTTATGATAACCTTATTTAATTACTTAAATTAATAGGGGTTATTATAATGACAACTTATAAATAGACGGATTTTAATAATAAAAAATTATATACTTAACTTTATCTAGTTTTTAGTAAAATAATTATTTAAGTTCCACTTTATACTAATCAATGTAATATAAGTCAATCTGAAAAATAAATTTATTTAATTTATTTAATAAAACTCAAGGGGAAAAATATGTCATTAAATCGTCGTAATCTACTTAAATTTGGAGCTATTAGTGTAGCTGCCGCTGCTACCATGGCTGGATGTAATAAAGAAGCTGTACCTACTAAGGTGAGCAATTCATCTGCTGCTAGTGCTTCTGCTGTTTTAGGTAAACATAAAGTTGTAGTTATTGGTGGAGGTTTTGGAGGGCTTAGTGTAGCAAAAGGATTAAGAAAAAAAGACAAATCACTTGATGTTCTTGTTATTGAGAAAAATGAAACATTTATGTCTTGCCCTTATTCTAATGCTTTACTTGGCAAGCTAGATGGTGTTGATTTTGGTACACTGATACATGATTATGCGCAGCCTGTTGAAGAACATGGTTATGGTATGCTTCACGCTGAGGTTACAAATATAGATAGAGCTGCAAAGCAAGTCCATACAACCAAGGGTGTAGTTGAATATGAAATTTTAGTATTATCTCCTGGTATCGCTTATGATTATGAAAATCAATTTAAAAGCTGGGATGCTGAAAAAATAAAACATATTAAAAGAGTTGCGCCAGGTGCACTTATTTCTGGAAAAGAGCATGTTATCTTAGAGCGTAATTTAAGCGACATGGAAGATGGAGATGTAATTATTACTATTCCTGAGGGTAAATTTCGTTGTCCTCCAGCTCCATTTGAGAGAGCTTCTATGATTGCTACATATATGGAAAAAGAGGAGATTGAAGGTAAAGTAATTATTCTTAACCCCTCGGCAAAAATGGCAAAAGGTCCTGCATTTAAAGAATCATGGGAAGAGCTACATGGAGACAGAATAGAACATATGGATTATTGTAAAATTACAGATGTTGATCCAATAGCTAAAACAGTAACCTATTTAGACGAGAGCGATGATGATGCAGTAGTTTCAAAAACTATTAAATATGAAGTTCTTAATCTTATACCTAATAACAAAGCAAATCCTGTTGTAGAGATGAGTGGTGTTAAAACTACTACCTCTTTTGGTAAAGTTGTAATGAATGGTTGTTCTTTTCAAACTAAAACTGATCCAGACATCTATGCTGTAGGGGATGTGGTTGGACATGCAATCCCTCCAAGTGGACAAACAGCAACTTGGGCTGCTAAACAATGTGTAGAGGAAATTTTCAATCGCTTAGAAGGTAAATCTTATACATTGCCTGTTAAAACATCTACTGCAAAATCTGCTAATATTTGTTACTCTATTGTTGGGGATAAGCCAAAAGAAGCTATCTTTGTTACTCATGATTTTACTTGGAATGGTAAAGTTATCAAAAGCAAAGGGCATGTTCCTAAAGCACCAAGTGGTAAATTTCGTTCAGCACCTAATGCTAAAGCGACTAGTGATTGGTACAATGGAATTATGAGAGACCTTTTTGCATAAGTTACTATTATAGGAGTCCTTAAGAGGGCTTCTAAAATAATTTTAAATATCTCTCTCTTTTCTTTTTTGTTTCATTTTAAGTTTTGCTAACTCGCGCATATCTTCATTTCTATCACTCTCATCCATAATCTCAACACCAAGAATAGTCTCTACACAATCCTCAAGAGTTATGATACCCTCAGTTTGATCATAATTATCCATAACCAAAAACATATGATCTTTTTTTGATATAAATAGGTCTAGTGCTTTAGATACTGGCACATTTTCATTAATTGAAAATATATCTTTTTTTATACTTGCTAAAGTTACACTATCATCTTTTAAAGCTTGTTGAAATATTTTCTTTGTAAGGACAATCCCTGTTACTTCTTCAATTGAATCATGATATATTGGGATTCTTGAAAAATTAAATATATCATTTTCACTGCTTACTATATCTTTTAAGGTACGAGTTTCATCAAGAGCAAAAACAACACTTCTTGGAGTTAAAACATCTGCAATTTTCATCTCATCTAATTTTAAAATATTTTCTATGAAATCAGATTCTTTCTCATCAATTACACCATCGTCCTCACTAAGCAACATACTCTCTAGCAACTCATCTTTGGTAAGTATATTGGCATCTTTATTACCTTTTGAGATTTTATCTGTAACAAATAGAGTGGTTAATATGATTGGGTAAGTAATCCATATTAAAAGTCTTATAATTTGTGCAGAAAATGGGGCTAATTGTTTCCAATAAATCGCACCTATTGTTTTTGGTATTATCTCAGATAAAAAGAGAATAGCAAATGTCATAATAATTGAGATAATAACAACAGCATCGTTTCCAAAAAGGATAGCAGCCTGAGCGCCAACAGCAGCAGCCCCTATAGTATGTGCAATAGTATTTAGTATTAAAATAGAAGCTATCGATTTACTTATATTGGTTTTATGAATACGAAGAAGTTTTCCAATTTGTGGTTTTTCTTTTTCTAGAACTGAAATATATGACATATTTACAGATAGAAGAACAGCTTCTAGTACGGAACATATAAATGATATCCCAACTGCTAGAGCAAAATAAAGTAGTAATAATTCCAATGTTTACAAAATCCTTAAAGTAAAATCCATGTTGCAAGTCCTAAAAAACTAAAAAAACCTACAACATCTGTAATAGTTGTTAAAATAACGGTACTCCCAATAGCAGGATCAATATCCATTTTTTTTAAAAATAATGGAATTATAGCACCAAAAAAACCAGCCATAAGTAAGTTAATTATCATACTAAGAGCTATAACATAGCCTAAATATTCAATATCAAACCAGAGGGAGGATATAACTCCTATAATTATAGCGAATATGAGACCATTTAACAACGAAATAGCCACCTCTTTTTTAACAATCCTATAAGCGTCACCTTGTGAAATCCCACCTAGGGCAAGTTGTCTTACTACAACGGTAAGAGTTTGTGTCCCAGCATTGCCACCCATAGAGGCAACTATTGGCATAAGTATCGCAATAGCTACTATACTTTGTAGAGTATCTGCAAATATCCCAATGACTAAAGATGCAGCAATTGCTGTTAAAAGATTTAGTCCAAGCCACGATGCACGTTTTCTTCCAGCTTTCATAACTTCATCATCTTCCTCTGCATCATCATCAACACCAGCAAGGTTATACATCTGCTCTGTAGCATGCTCATTAATTATATCAAAAACATCATCTGAGGTAATACGTCCAACTAATATACCATTTTCACTAACAACTGGCATAACTGAAAGGTCATACTCTTCAAAGTAGTGTACTACTTCTTTTATGTTCTCTATGTCTTTTGCAATTTTTGGCTCAAAATTTTCATCACTTTCTTTAATATTTTGAAATAGTGTTTTATTAAAATCAAAAATTAACAAATCTTCAAGACCAATAGTATAATAAAGTTTGTTTTCTCCATCTGTAATAAAAAGATTTTGAATATTTTCAAGTTTATTTTCTTTACGCAAAGTAGCAAATCTTTTTATTACCTCATGAACAATTTCATCTTTTTTAGCGGTAAAAACCTCAAGTTGCATATAAGAACCGGCTTCATCTTCATCATATGTTTTTAGTTTTGTTATCTCTTGTTGATCTTGAGGCTCAAGTGTTTTAAATACTTTTTGTGCAACATCTTCATCTGTTTCATGAAGCTCTTGCATAAATTCATGCTGGTCATCTGACTCTAGCTCACTAACAGCTAAAGAGAGTTCATCTACACTAAGATTTTCTACTATATCATTAAAAAACCTATCAGGAAGAGCAAGCGCTACATCTCCAACTAAATTTTTTGGGATCAGCTTTATAGCTTCAGCAAACTTAGAATCATCTAAATGTCTTAAAATTTGTGCTATTTCTGATGGGTGCATCTCACTTATAGAGTGAGAGTCTAAATATTCGCTAAGCTTTTGCATAGTGAAATTATAGCGAAGTATTTAGTGCAATAATCGGGTTTAAGTTTTAATTAAATATCTCATCTATTTTTCAGGGACTTAATAAAGACTTCTTTTTATTATCTATTACACTAAGTAGTGCTGGAAGGGCAAGTAAATCAACTATAACAGCGATAAAAAGTGCAGATGCTGTAACAATACCAAAATGATAATTAGGATTAAAATCACTAAATATAAAGACTAAAAATGCTGCACTTAAAATTATAGTAGTAAAAATTATAGCACTACCAGCATATCGCATCACATACCTTAGTGCATCTTCAAGGTTATTACCCCTTTTTCTAGCTTCTATATATTTAACCATAAAATGTATAGTATCATCAACCGCAACCCCAATAATAATCGCGCCTGCAATCGCGACCCCCATATCTATATCTATATTTAACCAGCCCATAATGCCAACTACTAAAATTATTGGCAATAAGTTTGGTGCAATAAAAAGTGGTAACATCTTAAATTTCTTAAAAATTATAAGCATAATGAAAGATATTAATACAATTGCTAAAGTTATAGACTGAATTAATGTATCTGTAACATCATGTTGCATATGTGCAAACATTACAGCTTGACCATTTACCTCAGCACTATATGATGTACCGTCCCACCAATCTTCTATCCAATTTATTTGTTCTAAATCTTTTGAAGTATCTACTATATTTACAGTTGCACTGACACGGAACAACCTTTCTTCAATATCCATTTTATCATTTATCTCCATACCCTGTGGCAATGATAATGAATATAAAAGTAGATATTGTGCGATAAGATTTTTATCATCAGGTATTGTTTTGCTCCCTGTCATTACATTACTAAATATTTTTACTGTATCCATGAGTGAACTTATATGTTTTACATCAGGATATTTTGCATATAGCTCTTCGTAAAATTTATCTACTGTTTTTAAAAAATCTGGCTCTTTTATGCCATCTTTTTCTTTTGAGTCAATAATTATCTCATAGCTCATAGGACCTGTTAGATTTTTTTGCAAAAACATTGTATCTACACGAAAAGGCACATTTTCTTTAAAGTATCTAACAGTATTTGAATCAACATTTACTTGCGTTATCCCAAGCCCTATAGCGACAAAAGTGATAAAAGAGATTAGAAGTATTTTTTTATCATTTTTTATTATGAAAGCTGTAAAAAAATCAGCTATTTTATGCCCACTCTCAGCGTTGTCTTCACTATTAGGTTTAATTTTAGGGTTTATTATTGCAAGCACTGCAGGAACAAAAAGTATAGTTAATACAAATGCCAATAAAGCTGCACTTGCGGTTGCAATTCCTAATGTTTTAATTGGTACTACTGCGGAAATACTAAGAGATGCAAAACCAATTGCTGTTGTTATTGAAGTTAAAAATAGAGCTAAAAAGTTTTTATTTACACTATAGTGAATTGCTTTATGGTTGTTAAACCCTTTTTTCTTGGCTATTATATATATCCACAGTAGATGCATTGCATCGGCTATACCAATAGCCATTACGAAAACAGGTATATTTGCTGTAAAATTATTTAGCTTATAGCCTAACATAACTTGAATTGAGAGAACTATTAAAAAAGTAAATATTACTACACTCATGCTAAGCAAAGCTATACTAAATTTTTTAAATATTATCACCAAAAAGATAAATGCCATTATTATAACAAGAGGGGTAAAAACACTAGCATCATGTTTTGCTATCTCTATGAATGATGAATTTATTATAGGCCCTCCATTTAGGTGAAACTCAAAACCATTTTTTTCAATTTCTGGTTTTATTATCTCTAAAACAGAATCACGAAGTTTTAAAGAAACTTCGGGGTCATCACCAGCTTTTGGAGTCATTCGCCCAACAATCATAGCTGTTGTTGCATCGTTGGATATTAATTTGCCTACAATAACATCTTCCCCCATTGCAATCTTTTTTTTGGAGGCAAAATCTTCAGCTTTCATGGAATCAATATCTTCTATAAAGTCCTCCACTAAAACCTCATCTGGATATTTTGGGTCTGTATGGATATACTGATAGTTTGTAATTGAATCAACCCTTGCAATATACTCAGTTTGCCAAAGCTTCTCGGTCATAGAAGCGATTGATTCTAAAGCTTCTT
>Ga0256834_1000398_pt1 | contig 31643 bp, 31 predicted proteins | sample 4281140metaG_FD_190536 | JGI IMG/M metagenome (GOLD analysis project Ga0256834, IMG submission 190536) | Hydrothermal vent microbial communities from East Pacific Rise, Pacific Ocean - 4281-140 | ecosystem: Environmental > Aquatic > Marine > Hydrothermal vents | place: Pacific Ocean: East...
GAAAACGGTGGCCTGGGGTCACCCCTTGGCAACGCTGCAATAGCTTTCCAAACAGTGCCTCATAAAGGCCGTAAGGTTTGTCCTCATTAATACGAGACAGATTAGAGCGTGAGAGTTTAGTGCTGCCAAGGTGATAAAGGCGATGCATCTGTGCAGAGATATTCTCAACAATATCACGCAAGCTATTTCGGCCTGACAATTGTGCCATAGAGAGGCTCACGAACTGCGACCAGCGAGATGCCGTTCGGAAAGCCCGACCTGAATGGTGCTGTTTAGCGAGGGTCTCAAATTCATGTCTCGGAACAAGTTTTAGTATTTGTGAGAAGATCGTATTACAATGAGCCATGGCCTGGTTTTCCTTGTTGGTTCAATAGGTTATCGATAAACACATTGTACCAATTACGGGTGGACCAGGCCTCTTTACTTACTAGTTAACGGGACAGCAGTGAAAGAATTTATATATCAAAGCACTTAAAAAAGGTGCGGTTGATATTCGAAGTAGGGACATGTCATCGGATGAAAAAATAAAATTCAAACGTGTAGCTAAAGGCGTTGCTGTTGTAGTCATACTCGAGACCACTCCACCTCACTTCCATCTTCAATTTTGACAAAAATATGAAAATAACATATTCGAAATATGTTTTATTAACAATTATGCTTTCAATAAGTATTTTGTTCGCAGCATGTTCTGCCACGAATCACACCACTCAACAGAATAATCCTTTGCAACTCACGATAAGCCCCCAAGAGATAAATATTGATCAGATATTTACGATCAGAGTTCCTGAGCTACATCCTTCAAGCATTTCAATACGAGACCCTATGGGAATATGGCATGTAGTCCATAACTCCGAAGAAAAAATATTTATATTGCCGGAACATGAATATGTAAAAGCAAGAAAAATAGATATAACACCATCCAAACTCATGGGGATAAGCTGGATCAATGGCAAGAAGCTTGAGGGATTAGTATTTGGCTTGTCGGGCGAATATCTGATTTATATGGCTGATAATCTTGAGACTGAGCCTGATAACACCTTCCATTTTATGGGTAAGGTGTTTTTAAAATAAGGCTCTTCTCCGACCTTGTGAGTGAGCATTAAGCTGAAACGTAAAACATCGAATCTTTGCCGGGAAGCGATGACCGGCTGTGAAATAGTAAACCCCATGCTCCAGCAATCTCCTTCATTGTGTAATCAGCTGATCAGCAGGCTATTGAGTTATTTACTGATGATCTCAAGGCACACCAGGGTGACCCTCATGCCATTACAGCAGCCTGTATTGATATGTCTAAAGCATTCATCGCTGGCGTGGGAAAGCAACTGCCGAATGCGGCGGTTACCTTTGACCCCTTCCATATCATCCAGCTTGCAAATCAGGCCTTGGAAACTGTGCGTCGAGAAGAGGTGAAGCATGAACCCATTCTCAAAAAGAGCCGATGGATTTGGCTTAAAAATCAATCGAAATGGAGTCTAAAACAGAGTAACTTATTCAAATCATTACCCCAAGGCTCGGCTATTGACTGCGCGTGCATGGCGCCTCCTTAAGCAATTACTTCGAGAACTCTTTCAAATCGCTCAGAACTCATCTGAAGCAGCCCTACTTTTCGATGCATGGTACAGCTGGGCACATCGTTGCCGATTAGAGCCATTTAAACGGCTCGCAACGACATTGCTCTCTCATCGACAAGGTATCCTCAATGGTTTTGATTCTGGCTTTTCCAATGGATATGTCGAGGGGGCAAATAGTTTGATTCAGGTGGCCAAAGCAAAAGCACTCGGTTATCGGCGGAGCGAGAATATGATCACCATTGCCTATCTATTGCTTGGAAAATTGGAACATTTGCCTGGCTCACCATTCAACACAAGATGTAGTGTTTTGGGCTGTGCAGCTTAATTCGAGTTACCCACACAGATCTCGATAGAGTCTATTAAGGTGGGGCTTGGCCCCGCTTTTAGCCGTTAAAAGAGCGATTATGGTTGATCAGCCGCCCCGATATTTGCCTCTTTAGCTAGTACCTTTTCAGACTCCTCTTCAGGGACTGAAGCACGCTGTAAAATTACAAATTTAATTCTACTGCTAGAGGCCTCTTGTACCAGCACCTCTAAACCATCCAGGTCAAAGCGCTCTTCAATATCAGGTATTCGTCCAGTGGTGTGATCCAATATCCAACGGCTTACCGTATCGGTCGATTTTCTTGGCAGTTCGATATCAAAAAAGCTTTTTATCAGCCGCAATTCTGCGGCACCTTCGACTAAAATACGACCTTCACGCAGCTCGATAATCTCTTCCGGCTTCTCATCACTTTCGTCATAGATCTCGCCAACCAGCTCTTCAAGCATATCTTCCATGGTAACGACACCACTTAGTGCGCCATGTTCGTCAACAACGATCGCTTGGTGGCGTTTTGCATGGCGCAAGATATTGCTCAACTCATCAAGTGGGCGATTGGGTGGTGTAAAAAGCGCCTCATCAGCGATCTCAAGTAGTGTCTTGTCAGTCTCACCTGCTGCAACTCTTCTGAGTACCTCTCGTAGATAGAGAACTCGCTGAATCTCATCTGGGTTTTCGGTATAGAGCGGTATGCGGGTATAGGGTTCGGCAATAATCTCCAGCAGTGCATCACTCAAAAGGCGGCGACCATCTAGGCGAAACACCTTATGTCTTGGCGTCATTACATCAGCAGCGGTGAGATCATTGAAGTTGAAGACCCGCTGAATCATCTCGCGCTCTCCTGTCTCAATTGTCCCCTCCTCTTCACCAAATTCAGCCATGCTAATCAGTTCAGATTCAGTAACTGTTGGGTCTTCATCTGTCCCTGCTCTCTTCTGCAACCATGAGGTAAAAAGGCTGAATAGCCATACCAGTGGTAACAGAAGCTGCATAATAAACAGCATGATAGGGGCAGTGGTAAGAGAGATCCGCTCTGAGTAGCGAGTTGCTAAACTTTTTGGCGCTATCTCGCCAAAAATCAGGATCATAATGGTCAATACACCCACGGCTACACCAGGGCCAATGCTACCTAGCTTTTCAGTTGCAAGAACGGTTGCAATGGCAGAAGCAGCAATATTGACGACATTATTGCCGATCAGAATTGTGATCAGCATGCGCGAGGAGTTGCTTTTTAGCTTGTAGAGCGCTGAAGCGCCACGTTTCCCCTCTTTACGAAGCGCCTCAACACGACCCATCGAGAGTGTGACGAGTGCGGTTTCTGAACCAGAAAAGAGACCTGAAATAATAAGGAGGGAGAAGAGAAGTATTAATTCGTTCACTTAAGGGTTAGCCAAAGGCTCCGTTGCCAAGTTGTTGCCGATAGTAACAGATATCTAAAGCACCTAACACTATTGTCTCACTGCAGCCTATTCAAGGTTTTGTATACAGAGAGCCGTAAGTTGTTCAGTGGTCTCTTTATAGAGCTGTATTAACTTCTGGCACTCCTGTTTTACCCCCTTACTAATACCTTTACGAGATTTGTGTTCGATCCGTCTTGCGACGGCTGATACTGCCATCGCTCCAACATTTGCACTACTCGATTTTAATGAGTGGGCCGCTTTGACTAATTTGTCTAATTCCATCTGCTTCGATGCATCTTCAATCACCTCAACTAAAGACTGCGAGTTAATTAGATAACTCTTAATCAGGGTGATGGTCTGCTCCTCCATAATGTCGAAGAGTTCATTGATGATTTCGACATCAATGAGGGGGGATACATCCTCCTCATTTTGCTCCTGCCTGATTTTATTGGAGGAGCGACTCTGCTCAAAGGTAGCGATGGTTTTATCAACCGACAACCACTGCTTCATCATGCTACGGACACCCGCGGGTTTTATCGGTTTCGCCAGATAATCATCCATGCCAGAGTCGAGACACTTTTCACGATCTCCTGGCATCGCATTTGCGGTCATGGCGATGATTGGGGTACGAGAGAGGTGATGTCGTTTCTCACGCTCACGGATCGCTTTGGTAGCAGCATAACCATCAAGCCGAGGCATCTGACAATCCATTAAAATTAGATCAAAATTGCCATGTTTAAACTCATCAAGTGCAGCCTTCCCATCAGCAGCATTGGTGGTTTGGATACCTAGTTTGGTGAGAATCTTATCGACAACGGCTAAGTTGATAGGGTTGTCTTCAACCACCATAACGTGTCCATTAAGCGCTGGTAGCTGAAAAACCCCTCCCGCTCGTGAGAATCCTATCGACTGTGTGAAGGTCTGTTTTGATTGCTGAATATCATCCCAGCTGTACTCTTGGTCTGGCATTGAGAGGGCAACAGCCAGCTCATCACTCACCTCTTGTTGGCTCGTTATATCCTCCACATCAAATATTCGATTAAGCTTGCTCTTGAGTTCCGCACTCCTTATAGGGGACTCAAGAAGCTCACTGTTCATATGTTTAATGGCATTTATAGCCTGAGGCACTAAATCATAAATGAGAGACTTAATATGTTGAGAAGCGGGCACACGGCGTATCTCTCTAAGGAGAGGAGCAACACTTTGCCCCACTAGAGCACCATCGAGAATGATCACCTCATAGGCCCAGCTCTCACCAAGATTTGCTGAGGAGCGCAGCTTACTCAAAGCCTCCTGGGCGCTCTCTGCTCGCTCATGCAGAACTCCCCATCCATTCAGACTATTTTGAATAGTGTTGTAGTTCTCATCGTTGCGAGCTATAACCAAAGCCCTGATGCTCTGCAGGTCATATCTTAGAGAGGGGGTCTCATCGAGTGACTTCCGTAGTGGAATCACAAACCAAAATACAGAGCCTTTACCTTCAATCGATTTTACACCGATCCGGCCATTCATCAGCTCAGTCAGGCGTTTACAGATGGCAAGCCCTAATCCAGAGCCACCATGTGTCCGAGTTGTTGAGGCATCCGCTTGCGAAAAGGCTGAGAAGAGCCGCTGAGTCACTTCAGGTGACATGCCACTTCCTGTATCTTGAACAGCAAACATCAGCTCAACATCTGTTCGGCTAGCATTTCGCCGGCTCACCTCAACGGAGATTGCCCCTTTATCAGTAAATTTAATCGCATTACTGACCAAATTAGCCAAAATCTGACGCAATCTGATGGGATCGCCACGCACGCGAGATGGCACATCAGGTGCAATAAGGTAGTTAATTCGCAAGCCACGCCGATCAGCAGCATGTTTCATCAGCATCGTCACTGACTCGATCAAATCACGAACATCAATTTCAATGCTCTCCAGCTCCAGTTTGCCTGCCTCAATCTTAGAAAAATCGAGGATGTCATTGATAATACCCAACAGCAATTGAGATGAGTTAAGGGCTGTATTCACCAGCTGCCGCTGCTCTGTATTGAGTTCCGTCTCCCGTAACATCTCCATCGTTGGCAAGATGCCATTAAGAGGTGTACGGATCTCATGGCTCATTGTGGCAAGGAACTCTGTTTTGGCCATATTTGCCGATTCAGCAGCCTCTTTGGTGACGGAGAGTTCTCGCTCAACCTCCTCCGTCTGCCCATCTTGTGTGGTTAGCTGTTCACTCATTTGAGCAACCTCACTCTCCAATTCAGCAAGCCGCCCTCTCAATAGACGGCGGTTTGCAATCAGCACCAGGTTACGTTGTCGAATTATAAATCCCCAAAAAATGACAATGAGCAGTAGCAGTAAAAAGCTCCCCACTAGCACCCAAAAAATCTCATTTTGTGGTGGCCTACCGAAGAAGAGATTGAGTGGAATTAACAAGGATGCTGAGAGATAGAGCGTGCTAATTAAGGCATCAATACAGAGATGTAACCCTGATATAAACAGAACTAACAAAATAATGACTAAGCTTATTACTACCGTGTCTGAGAGTGGTAAAAACAGTAGGTAGTCAATTGCAGATACCCAAAGAATGGCCTGAGCAACCATCACAGGCAGATAAAACATGCGCCATTTCCTGGCTGCCTCGTTCTGCGGTGAGTAATAGCGATAGGCGAGAAGAAGGGCTAACTGAACAAAACTGACACTCAGAAAAGAGAGCAACCATAACTTACCCGCATCAAAGAGCAGCAAAGCATTTAGTGCAACAATAACCGCAACCGCACCTAAATTGATTGCAATATGCAGCAAGCCACTGTTATACAAGAGATTTACACTCTCTTCCTTAATGCCGAAATTCTCTTTTATTAGCGTGTGGTGAACGATCTCTATGCTCCTATCAATAGGTTCGTAGTTGGTATTAACTCTGGAAAGCAGGGGCTTAATTTAGAGTTAAATAACTGACATGTGGACAAATAAGACACACATTTAGTAAAAGAGTACCAGAGTAGGGCTATATATTTAGGAAAAATTATTGTACTTTCAACCGTTAGCATTTAGTGTGGAAAATATTAGTATAGAGATATGTCAGCCCTTCCAGCCAATATATATAAGCAACAACAGCATATGCTGGATAGATTGCCAGAGAAGATCACCTCAATTATTGATGGGTGGCAGCAGCTCACTGAGGGTGGCTGGGATCAGCCAATAGCTGAACATCTGTTTACCTCTATCCAAGAGTTGGCCGAAGAGAGTGAGCAATTCAACCTCTTTCAGATCAGTGAATCACTGGTCTCATTCGAGATCTACCTAAGCTCATTTATCGATAGTGATTTAACCCCCAACAATGAACAGATACTGGAAGCAAACAGGCTAATTAAAATACTTCAGCACACTTGGGAAAATTTTGAGCCGCCTGAAGTGGTTGAGTATCCTGATCTAGATGGCTTTGATCTGCCTAGCCAACAAAACCATCAGCAGATTTACTATTTTCGTGCGGGGAATGATATTGCTCCAGAGCTGGTTCCTGAGTTAGAGAGACAAAACAGTGCCGTTTTAACCTTCATCCAAGCGGACGACCTGCTCGCTGAAATTGAAAAAGAGACTCCGCGCGTTCTGATATTTGATATCAATCTACTCGCCTCATTAAACCGGATTATTGAGTTTATTTCGCACCATAACAAAAGTGCCAAAAACCAGATCCATCTTCTCTGTCTCTCTCAAGCAAACACCATCAAATTAAATCTCCAGGCGACACGGTGCGGTGTTGAGGCTTTTTACGCTAAGCCATTTGATATCAAGCAGATTAGCCAACAGATCATTGATTGGACTCAACAAGGTGATACCAAGCCTTACCGAGTTGTTGTGGTTGATGATGACCCTGCACAGGCTGACTTTGCCTCCTCTGTGCTGCAGAGTGCAAATTTTGAAACTATCAGCGTTACCCAACCGCTCAATGTACTAAAAGTTCTCTATGAGTTTAAACCAGATTTAATCCTGATGGATATCTACATGCCGGAAGCCAACGGCATTGAGTTGACCACCGCTATTCGAACTCATAACACGTTCAGAAGCACCCCTATCGTTTTCCTATCTGGGGAGCAGAATACAGATAGGCAGTTCAGTGCTCTCAGTGTCGGTGGTGATGATTTCATTTCTAAACCAATTCGTCCAAATCACCTAATATCAAGCGTAACTAATCGAATTAAGCGCTATCACGAACTGCAAAAACAGAGCAAAGAGTCTACTGACAGGCCTAATATTTTACCCATAAAAACCCCACCTAAATCCAGCAATCTGCTAAAACGTGATCAGCTTTTTGCTCATCTCAACAAGCTCACTTCAGGCGGATTAGCGAGTGGGCAATGTGCAGGGTTTATCCACTTTGAAGTGGGTAATTTAGATGAGATTAGAGAGGGTATTGGTCGCACCGAAACCGATGAGCTAATGAGTCTCATCGGCCAACATCTACTTAGCCAAACAGTAGGCAATGATGTTGTTGCTCGACTGGGCAATGCAGTATTTGCCATCATTGCAGAGCGCTCCGATAAGGTGGAGCTCACTTCATTTGCTGAACAGCTGCTCCACTCAATCAAGGAGGGCCATTTCACTGTCAGTGGTTTTAGGATTCATCCTATTTGCCATGTTGGCCTCAGATCTTTTGATAGTGATGTAACCGACATATCGGCCATCATTAACGAAAGCAAACTAGCTAGTGAAGAGGCCAAAAACAGCAGTGGTAGTCAAGTTGTTGTTTACCCAGCTTTTGATCCCATTTCTACCCATGTGATGGCTCAAGAGAACTTTCTCTCTCTGTTACATGATGCGTTAAGAGATGATAGCTTTTGTATTGTCTCTCGAGTCTTTAGTCATGCTACTGATAAGAGTGAAATCAAACAGCTCGCACTAACACTATCAACTGAGATGGGCAGGCTCTATAAAGAGGCGGAGTTTATGCCTACCGCCCGTGAGTCTGGTCTGGTTGAAGATATTGATCTATTGATTACACGCCATGCGCTCTCCCTGCTTGATTTTCATCGTCATCAAGGTGAGAAGGTCAATATTCTGATTAACCAGAATGCAGAGTCACTAATCGACCGTGGCAGAGTCCCTTGGATTCGAGAGCAGCTGAGGAACCGACAGTTGGTGGGGAGTGGCCTGATTATTGGCCTAAATCTAAAAGATATCGTCAATGATATGGTGATGGCAAAAAACCAAATCGAAGCGCTTCAGGAAATGGGCATCGCTGTTGCTATTCTGCGTTTTAAACCCAATAGTGCAGCACTGAAAGTGCTACGATTTCTCCGCTCTGAGTATGTCGTTATATCACGACGTTATCTTGGCTTGGATCAGCAGAGAGTCAAAAAATTTATGCACCATGCACATGCATTTAATACCAAAGTGATCATCCCTCATGTTAATAGCACTCGCATCTCTACCCAGCACTGGATAGAAGCCGCTGATTATTACCAGAAAAAGGGAGAAGGCTAACTTCGCACGGAGGTAAGTCCCTCTTGAACGTGTTGGTAATAAGCTTTATATCTTCTTCTGCCAAAGTGGTAGTTTAGAAAACTCTTTAACTTCCATTTAACTCTTGTAAATTACTTTTGCTATGGCAGATGAACCGGCTGCTGAGCGGTCCAACCATCAGCTCGATACTCAACCACCACATCGGTGTAGACACCGCCACGCACTTTAAACTCAGCCGTTAGGCGCATAAAGTGAGGCTGTGTGGTAGCAACAAGTTCATCTAAGATTTGGTTTGTTACCGCTTCATGAAAAGCCCCCTCATCACGAAATGACCAGATATACATTTTCAATGCTTTAAGCTCGACACAAAGTTCATTAGGCACATACTCAAGCAGCAGCTCGGCAAAATCTGGCTGGCCTGTTTTTGGACAGAGGCAGGTGAATTCAGGCATCCTAATTTTGATTGTGTAATCACGTCCCTGCTGCGGGTTTTCAAAGGTTTCCAGGTTTTTGCTTGGTAGGTTAGACATTAAGTGTTCTGTTTAGATGGTTGAATTTGGCGATGGATTATACGCCAGTCAACAAGTCATTCGTCAAGCCAGCTGGTTTTTGCTGATTAAAAAAATGTTCTACTGCCCCCTTAGGCACTTTCATCAGCTTCTGCATCACGTTAAAAGAGATATTACTAAGTGCATAATTCTTCTCAATATCATCCAGCATAGCCAGCCATAGATGGGCGGTCATTTCGGCATCTGCCAAAGCTCTATGGTAAGTACCATCTGTTGGTAACTTTTTATATGCTACCAATGTCCCCAGTTTGTGGTTTTTAGCGGAGGGATAGAGCCGACGGGCCGCCAGCATGGAGCAGGCAAATTGGCCGCTGTAATGGCGTTGAATACGTTGTAATTCAGCATCAAGAAAACGCTGATCAAAAGAGGCGTTGTGTGCGACTAAATTATAACCATCAATAAAATCTGCAAACTCATGCATGACCTCTGCACAAGGGGGGGCATTTCGTACCATTGCATTGGTAATGCCGGTGTACTCTTCAATGAAACTATCGATATATCGCCCAGGGTTCATCAACCGTTGAAAACGGTCGGTGATCACACCCCTCTCTACACGTACTGCACCAATCTCAATGGCGCGTTCACCTTGAGTTGGGGAGAGGCCGGTGGTCTCAAAATCAAAAACAATAACCGTTTTTGCAACCACCACTCTACCCCTCTCTCTTATGACTCAAAAGCTTTACTGTCTTCAATAAATGCCTTCATGCCTGCATCGGTCAGAGGGTGATCAGCAACACCCATCAAAAGAGGTGCAGGGATAGTGAGGATATCTGCACCACAAAGCAGACACTCAGGAATCTGTACGCTGTTGCGGAATGAGGCCGCCAATACTTCTGTGGTGATATCGTAGTTAGCAAAAATTACAGCGATCTCATGGATCAAACGAACACCTGCATCCATGCGACTACCTGAGGCAGCAACATAGGCCGTATTGTGCTCCTTGCTATTCTCTTTGCCCCCTTTGTGATCCTCTAGATAGTAGAGTGCATTACCAGATGGCATCTCAACTTGATCATTTTTGTACATATGGTCAGCCAACCGACCCAGAAAAGGTGAGACATAAGAGGCTCCTGCTTGGGCAGCAAAGAGCGCTTGCGTGCTATTAAAGATCAATGTGGCATTGGTTTGGATGTCTCGTTTCCAGAGTTCATGCAGCACCTTAAGACCTGTATGTCGATCCAGATTAGGATTAGCCGCCTCATAACCACCTACTGGTACTTTAATCACCACATTATCACCAAAAGCAGCCAGTTCTTCTGCTTGGGCGATCATTTTATCGGGTTCCAGCTCTGTCAGCTCTAGGGAGACAGGGTGTGGAGCCATCAGCGTAACAATCTCCTGCATCATCTCTTTTGCCATGCCCCAAGAGGTAGCACCTGCACGTTTCATCAGTGTCGGATTGGTGGTTACACCGTTGATAATACCCGCCTCCCATAACGGACGAATCTCATCAATCGTACCGGTATCTGCAAATATTTTGGGTGCTTTAGCGGCAGGATGCTTGAGGGACTTACCCTCTTTGGTTGCATTATTGATGGGCATAGATGCTCTACGCGCACCGATATGGGCAGGAATCTGATCAGGCTTTAGCATTTGTTACTCTCTTATTACTCTTTTAATGGGGTGGCTAATTATGGCTTAAAAGCGTTGTTGTTCGGAAGTGGCCCCATCAAGCACAGGCCGGGGTGTTATTATTCATTACTCTATAAATCAGGCCTTACTGAGTTGTATACGGATTCTCTCTTGTTCAAAGGAAATAATATCACCTGAGACAATCTTTTTTCGCTTTCTGGTCTCTACTTTGCCATTCACTAAAACCTGCCTATCAGCAATGGCAGCTTTTGCTTCAGCACCACTCGATAACAGGCCTTCAAATTTTAGAATTTTATAGAGTTCAACTGGCTCTTTTGTCACTTCAACATCTCTCATTTTTTAGCCCGTTCAGGTTTAGTCTTACATATAGAGCAGCAGGGTATCATTTTGTCGCTCGTGCATGGGCAAGAACAGCTAATACAGTGTTTATAACAAAAATAACTAATGTTATCGCACTCAGTAGGCCACCAATATCTCGCAACCATATCTCCTCAGTTAGACCACCACCAACTCGCAACAATAATACAAAATGGAGCAATACAACATGGATATAGAAGAGAGGTCGATAGAGCATGCCACGACCCAATACAGCTGGGAAAATGACCGGTGCATGACCAAAAATCATCGAGAAGACAAAACCAAGAAAGAAGGCGTGTAGGACAGCGTCGTAACGCAGGCCACTAAAATCAGCACCATAAGTGATCAGCAAGAGCCCTGAAACCGCCAGCCAGAAGTAACCCGCTAAGAGATTGATGGCGATAAACCGTGGCAGACCTTTCTGTTTTACAGTGCGTCGTGCAACATCAAAATGACCTAACCAGAGGGCACTGGTGATCATACCCAAGCCCAGTAGGCGTGCGCCTGAATCGGCATCCCATGAGGTGAGCATCATGCCGACAATAGAGATGGCAACTGAGATAAGCATGAGCATCTGTTTGGTCTGTGACAGAAACAGCATACGTCCAAGTTCCATCCTTTCACCGGCGATAGTCAGCAGTAGATACCCCATCCACCACCAGACAATTTGATAGACTGCACTGCCTTGCAACCAGAGCAGGTTACCGACAAACCAAGAGAGCGCTCCCAATCCCATGATCACCAAAAACCAGTGGAATTGCCGCTGCGTGAAGGCAACAAAAACCAATATAAGCATGAAACTGCCCGCAGAGATTAAAGCCTGAGCAACAATGAGTGGAGCAGCTCCAGTGATCATCAAAATGCCGCCTACACCGGTCATTAGCGGCCCGAGGTAGCCCCATAGACGAGCAAGTGCAACGGCTCGTTCAAGGCCAATAACGGTACCGAGAAAAGCTCCCACCATTAGTGGGCCGTGGTGGGCCGGCAGGGTAATGGTCAGTGTCGGCAGCTCCCAACCAAGGCGCTGGATGCCACCCCACAGTGCGGTAATCAAGGAGAGCATGCCCATCGCCATCAAAGGAAGACGATAGTTAGGTTTCAAATCCATTCTCTCTCACCCCTGTAATATTTTTTTTGCTTCATCTGACATTAGCTCTGGACTCCACGGTGGATCCCAGACTACCTCAACTTGCACACCTGAGAGGTTGATATTCTCTTTTAGAACCATCAGACGCACCTCATCAACAATACTGACAGAGAGAGGACAACCAGGTGAAGTCATGGTCATCTCAATCATCGCCTGTTGGCCGATCACCTCGACCCGATAGATAAGGCCAAGGTCGATAATGCTAATGCCCAGTTCTGGGTCTAATACCAATTTTAGAGCGGCCAACACTCCGGCCCGTTTAGGGTTTTCTGTTATCTCATTCATAGGCGTATTATAGAGGGAGATTGAGGGGAGTCTTTGATTTTGAGCAGCCAATCTCTCTTTACATGTTTAATTGTAAACTGTTAGTCTAAAAACAGCTTCCAGGTGTCCTGACGGTACCCACCCGATGGATTAAACGGGAAGCCGGTGCGCTCTCTTTATATGCAGAAGAGCAAATCCGGCACTGCCCCCGCAACGGTAAGCGAGTAATGGTTCTGTTCAATGCCACTGTGCCTAGCATGGGAAGGCGCAGAACCTGGGATACCCTTCCCACTCGTGAGTCCGGAGACCGGCCTGAGAGTGATCATGAAAGTATTGCGGGGAGCGATGCGAACGATCTGCGTCGGCCCCCCTTCGCTCGTTTTGACACATCTTCTCCGCAAGCTTTTTAAAGCTAACTCAAGGTGCACCGGGTGCGTGTGCATGGAGAACTATTGTGAACAAACATGCTATTCAGGCTGCAGCCCTTCTGCTGTTCAGCTCATCTCCCCTATCTGTTTCAGCAGAGCCAGATAAACTGCCGGTGATTGTCATTACCGCCTCAAGAACAGTCCAAACGGTAGAACAGACTCTCGCATCAGTGACCGTAATTGATCGTAAAGATATTGAAAACCAGCAGGCGCACTCTGTAGCCGATTTACTACGCAAGGTGCAGGGGTTATCCATCTCCAATAATGGTGGGCCTGGCAAAGCCACCTCTATCTTTATGCGTGGCACCGAGTCAGATCATCTGTTGGTGTTAATTGATGGCGTAAAAGTGGGTTCGGCAACCTCTGGAAGCACCCCTTTTCAGGATATCCCGCTTGATCAAATTGAGCGCATTGAGATTGTGCGTGGGCCACGTTCTAGCTTATATGGCTCTGAAGCGATCGGTGGAGTGATCCAGATCTTTACCCGCAAAGGGGGTGGCCAGCTTAGGCCACTACTCAGCCTGGGTGTGGGTAGTTATGGTACATACAGAGGTTATGCCGCACTCACGGGCGGCGGTGAACGGGGCTGGTTCAATGTTGGTATCAGCCACACAACTACCGAGGGTTTCAATGCCTGCAGCGGTCAGCCTGGTGTGGCGGGTTGTCGTACCCTGGAGCCGGATGAAGATGGCTACCAAAATATTTCTGGCAACCTGCGTCTTGGCTACCGTTTCAAAAAGGGTGTTGAGGTCGATGCTCACTGGTTGCGATCCGAAGGGAGTAGTGAGTATGACGGGGGTTATACTAATGAAAATGAAACTGTCCAGCAGGTGATCGGCAGCTCTTTCCGGCTATCCCCCATGCCGTTCTGGGATCTGGCACTGCGTATTGGCCGCAGCCAAAATGAGTCAGACAATTTGAAAGATGACCTCTTCAAAAGCCGCTTTAATACCGTGCGTGATACCGCCTCAATGCAAAATGACTTTCTCTTTGCAGAGGGACACCTACTGACCCTAGGTGTGGACTACCAGCAAGATCAGATAGAGAGCAGCACCGCATACCCCGTTGACTCACGTGATAACTGGGGGGTATTTGGCCAATACCAAGCGCTCTTTGGCCTTCATAATCTTCAGGTCAGCTTGCGCCGTGATGATAATGAGCAGTTTGATCACTACACCACTGGCAGTCTCGCTTGGGGATATGAAATGGGCATGGGGCTAAGGGTGACCGCCGCCTACGGCACCGCTTTCAAAGCACCCACATTTAACGAGCTTTACTATCCAGGTTATGGGAATTCAGAGCTGAATCCTGAGCAATCAACAAGTATTGAAGTGGGGTTACGAAGTAGTGGTGAGTGGGGGCAGTGGTCGATCAATGCCTACCAAACAGAGATTGATGATTTGATCGCTTATGACGCCTCACTGTTCAAGCCAGCCAATATCTCCTCAGCCCATATTCGTGGCCTGGAGGGGGTGCTGAATCTTCAACTGTTTGGCTGGGCCGTCAATACCAATATTACCCTGCTCGAACCTAAAAACCGTGCCTCTGGTAGTAACCGCAATAATCTGTTGCCACGGCGATCAGAGCAGTCGCTGCACCTGGACCTAAGCCGTGGCTTTGGCCCATTTAACCTGGGGGCATCTTTTATCGCAGAGGGTCAACGGTATGATGATTTAGCCAATACCCGAGAGCTTGATGCCTACACCACCTTAGATCTGAGAGCGGACTATCTGTTTGCCAAAGATTGGCGGCTACAGAGCCGCATTGAGAACCTGTTTGATGAAGATTATGAGACCGCCAGCTACTACAATCAGCCGGGGCGCAGTCTGTTTATTACACTACATTACCAACCATAAATACCTCTGATAGAGGGAGGCCCAATGATGACAACACTAACCAGCCGCCAGCAGATCTCTATTGGTTTTGCATTGGCCTTCCTCATGGCCACCACCCGTAGCCATCACTTTACAACGCTGCACCACCTGCCCGATGCGTCCTGGGCCATATTCTTTTTAGCCGGTCTCTACCTGCGACCTGCTTGGGTATTGGCTGCTCTGCTGGGTGAAGCGGCCCTAACCGATATTATTGCCACAACTTGGGGGGGCGTCAGTGACTTTTGTATGACTGCCGCCTACGGCATGCTTCTTCCTGCCTATGGCTCTCTCTGGTTGGCGGGTCGTTGGTATGCTGGGCATTATAGGCCGCAAATCTCAACTCTACTGCCGCTCTCTATGGCCATTTTTCTAGGCACATTGGCCTGTCAGATCTTTTCCAGTGGCGGTTTTTATCTCTTTTCAGGCTATTTTGAGCCAAACATTGCTGAATTTGCTGCCCGTTTTGCCAACTACTACCCCGCTTATCTCGGTAGTACGCTTTTCTACCTTGCCCCAGTAGCACTGTTTCAGCTGCTCATCACCATGCTCTATCGGCATTCTGCTTGGGCAGACTAAGGTTCGCTGAGGTTTAACGATAGGGCCGAAGATAGCGCCATTCGTAGAGGCGTTTCAGCCAGTGGAAGAGACGCATCTCGGGTAAAACCAAGCTAAATTTCTCTGTTCGTGCCACCAACATGCCACCGGTTTGGCTATCAATAATACAGATCAGCTCTGTTTTGAAGCGTTTTAAAGGGGGATCACCTTTAAATTCAGAGAGCAGATTGGCCGTAGCCGCTTCTGCTTGAAGATCTGCCATATGGGCCTGTTTTGGCATCCAAGCGGGGCCTGGAAAGCTGCCTGAGTCACCCGCCACATAGACGCGTTCCATGCTGGCTACTCGACAATGTTGATCTGCTTCAATAAGCCCACCCGCCGAACGAGGCAGCTCACTATTATCAAACCATAGATTGCCGGTCATGCCGGGCATGAAGAGGATCATATCAGCCTCAAATTCACCCCCTTCAGTGACCACTTTACTCTCACCAAATTGCTTAATTTTATGGCCCAGGTGTGTTTTGATGTCACGCTTTTCCATCTCAGCCAGCAACCCCTTAACCGCTTTGGGGCCAAGCCGCTTTCCTGGCTCTTGCGCGGGGGTGAAGAAGATAAGTTTAAAATCGTCTCGTCGCCCCTCTTTGCGTAACTGACGATCAATACCAAACAGGAACTCAAACATAGGGCCGCCGCGCATGGCCGATGGCTCTTTTGGATTGCCAGAGAAACCGATGGCAATCGTACCGCCCTGCATCACTTTCAGGCGGTCACGGATCTTTATTGCTGCCGGTATGCCTTCACAGGGGGTGATGGTATGTTCAATTCCAGGGAGTTTTTTAATGAAGCGGCCACCCGAGCAGATCACCAATCCATCATTATGGACCTCACCATGATCCGTTAACACGGTACGGCCACCATTTTTTAGTCCCGTGACGGAGCCTTGGTGGTAGTTAACCCGCATACGTTTGAAGAAATTCTCCAATGGGATTTGCAGATCTTCAGGCTGACGTATTCCCGATGGAATCCAGATAGTTCCAGGAAGGTAGGTAAACTCTGGTCTGGGTGCAATGAGAGTAATGGCTATATCAGGGGCAGAGGCATGCAATTGGCGGACAGTTGTTAGGGCTGCAAAGCCAGAACCAATAATGGTTACAGATTTCAACAGAGTGATCTCCCATAAAATAAGGGTATGCTGTGGCTACAGTGATAGTCGGGCATCACAATCAATAACCTCATTAGTCTATTTATGAATCAGCCTCATCCAGGTGTTGCTCTTTTTCAACAGTAACCCAGCCAAAATCACTGAAGATACTGAAGAGCACCGGTACAACAAAAAGTACCAACAGTGTCGCTACCAGCAATCCAAAAACAATACTGGTCGCTAATGGAATCAAAATTTGTGCCTGTAGGCTAGTCTCCATCAGAAGGGGGGTTAATCCAGCTACCGTGGTAAGTGAGGTCAATAGGACGGCACGGAACCGCTCTCGGCTAGCAATTTTAGCTGCTTCAGGTATGGGGATGCCTTCACGCGCACGCAGTTTCAGGAATTCGACCAAGAGGATCGAATCGTTAACCACGATGCCCGCAAGTGAGACAGCACCCATGATGCTTGGCATTGAGATATCTAACCCCATTAAGAGATGCCCCCAGATAACACCAATCATCGCTAAAGGGATGGTGACCATCACCGCAGCAGGCTCAATGTAGCTGCGGAACTGGAAGCTCAATAAGATGAAGATACCAACAAGGCCAATCAGAAAGCCTCGTACCATCGATCCACTGGTTTTGCTGGATTCAGCCGCCTGCCCCTCCAAAACAAAACTGACATCAGGATAACGCTGTTGCAACTCAGGCAGAAACTCTTGAGTGGTGGATGCCAAAATCTGGTTGGCATTACCTAGCTCTGTATCCATATCTGCCGTAATGGTGACAGTTCTGGTCCCTTGAATTCGCTGGATACGAGCATAACCCTGGCCCATCTCAATATCAGCCACTGTACTGAGTGGCACCTGGTCACCGTTGGCCGTGATAATACGGAAACGTAGCAGATCATCCAGCGTGTTATGGCTTAGATTAGTCAGGGCGACATCAATTTCATACGACTCCGTTTCAGTCTCAATCTCATCAGCAGTAATACCGTAGAAGGCGGCACGTAGCTGGTTGGCAATGGTGGCGGCATCTAGCCCAAAAGCAAGAGTGCCATCCTTTAGATGCAGGCGAATCTCTGGTTTGCCGGGGCGCAGGTCATCTGACATATTGATAACACCCTGGTACTGCTCCAACCACCCCTGTAGTTCGAGAGAGGCTGCTTTTAGCTGTTCAAGATCATGCCCTTTGAGACGAATCTCAATGGCGATACCGGCTGGCCCCGCCTGCGGCTCTTTGAAGTTAAGGCTGATGACATCGGGGATATTACCCACCTCCTCACGCCAGCGTTGGAGGTAGTCATCTACCCGCCCAATGCGGCTATCACTGCCGAGAATATCAACACTAATGGTGGCTACATGGGTGCCCTTCTCGCCCGCATCCAGATTTTGGTTGTAACGGATGGTGACATCCTCAATGAGGGAGTGCCCATCAGGTTGAAGTGGCGTGTAATACTCATCGACCCGTTTTAGAGCATCAGTGATTTCAGCAACAACGGCTTCAGTGCGGTGCAGCGGTGTACCCTGGGGCAGTAGTAGCCTTGCCTCAAAGGAGTCGCCATCAATATCGGGGAAAGCAACCCGCTTCAGGTGCCCCCCTGCCAACATGCTTATAGAGACGATAAAGAGGGCAAAAACAGCACCTAAAAAGAGGTAGCGCCAATGAATAACGGCATCAATAGCTCGACCCAACACATCGTGCCGCAGCCATTCAATAAAATTATCAAACTTTATTCGGAAAGCAGGTTGTTTATCCCTTTCATGATGTTTGAGTGAATGCTCCAAATGGTGGGGCAAAATAAGGAACGCCTCCACCAAACTCACGGCCAAAACTGCAATTAAAACAACCGGAATCACCTCTAACACTTTACCCATGTGACCACTGAGAAAAGCGAGCGGTGTAAAGACTGCTACCGAAGTGAGGAAAGAGGAGAGCACCCCTGGCATCACCTGTTTAGTACCATCTACTGCGGCCCGAAAGGCCGACTTCCCTTTGCGTAGATGGGTGGCGATATTTTCAGCGATGACGATGGCATCATCCATTAGCAGCCCCAGGGTGATGAGCAGTGCCACCATGCTGATCATATTGATCGACTGCCCCACCAGCGACATGATAAAGAGGCCACCCAGAAATGAGATGGGCAGCCCCATCGCCACCCAGAAGGCGAAGCGGATTTGAAAAAAGAGCCACATCACCAAGAAGACCAGAACCAACCCCTGTAGACCGTTGGTACTCAGGATCTGTAACCGATCACGTACAACACTCGACTGGTCATTACTGAGTGTGAAGTGGATATTGGGGGGGGCCAGCTGTTGCTCACGGTCGATGAAGGCTTTGACCGAATCAAAGACACGCAGGGTATCCTCAGTCTTAGCTTTATTGACTTGAAGAAGCGCCGCTCGTTGGCCATTAAAGAGAACCTTCTCCTCCTCCAGCTCAAAGCTATCCTGAATGGTGGCGATATCACCCAAACGAACCTCACTGCCACTGCCTGAGCCGATAACCACCAATTCGTTGAGTGTTTGTATGGTACTGCGCTGATCCATAAAACGGATTAGATAGTTGTGTTGATAGGTCTCAACTGAACCCGCCGGTAGGTCAATGTTCTGGCGTGAGATCACCGCCGCCAGATCATTAATGCTAAGCCCGTGGCGTTGCAACATCTCTGCAGAGACTTTGATTTGCAGCTGGTGATCAGAGAAACCACTAAGCGTTACCTGTGAAACCAGTGGTAATAGCTGAAGCCGATCTTTTATCTCATCAGCATAGGCCTTTAATACAGAGGCGGACTCAGGCCCAGTAATGGCAACAGTAACAACCTGATCGGTACGACCCAGTTGCTCAATCTTTGGCAATTCAACCTGTTCGGGGAAGCTATCAATCGCCTCAACAGCGCTTTTGACATCATCCATAAACTGGCCAAAATCCCCCCCCTCACTCATAGTGATCACCGCACTGCCGCTATTCTCCAATGCTTGACAGCGGATCTCATCAACCTCATTGACCGCATCAATAGCATCTTCAATGCGCTTACAAATCGCCTGCTCGACATCCTCAGGTGTCGCCCCAGGATAGGGCACACTTACCTGCACCTCTTGTGGGGCAAACTCTGGGAAGGTCTCTCGTTCCAAGGTTGGTAGTGCTGAAAACCCCAGTACCACTAATAGCAGCAGTAGCAAATTAGCCGCTGTGGGGTGGCCTGCAAAATAGCGAATCATAGCGGCCTACCCTTGAATAGAGCTGAGAAGTTGTTTTAGTGTAACCTTATCCTCAACTGGCCTCAGCAACATCCCTTCGATCGGGGCGTTGAGATCAGAGGTGATTACCACCTCACCCGCCTTCAAGCCATCACTGATGATGGCATAATCGACCCCTTTGGAGCTGACGGTGATGGTGCGTCGTTCTAATCGCTGCGCCGAGTTGACCAGATAGACCTGGTGACCATGTAGGGCGCTTAGTGGGATGACAATACGGTTTTTTTGCAGTTGTCCACTGAGTTCAATATCAACAAACAACCCTTTTACTAACGGGGGACGCTGTCCTGGCTGCACTCGCGCATAAGGTTTATCAACTTCAACAATCACCCCAACTGTTCGGGTACGGGGGTCCAGCGCATCACTGAGACGGGCCACCCTTGCCGGCCACTCAACCAGGTGTTCATTTTGTTGCAATAGGACACGGGCCGATAGCCCCAGCAGCTTACCCAGCTCAATATCTTCTGCTGCGATAGGGTCAATCACCGTGTTAGAGATAATCAGCTCACCCAGCCGCTCCATCGGCACCTGAACAGCAATTTCAGCCCTATCGATACCGTCAGCTACGATCATCAATGAACCCAAACCGACAAACTGCTGCAGCTCAACTTTGACTTCAGCAATACGCCCATTAAAGGGCATCAGGATAGTTGTACGCTCTAGGTTAAGCTTGGCATCCGCTAATTGTGCCTGCTGTTTCCGTAACTCAGCAGCTAGGCGTCTGCGATCGACTGGATAGAGTTTGATGCTATTGATGAGAGACTGAACACTCTTCTGCTGAGTTAGCAGGCTGCGCTGCTCTTTGCCCAGCTCAGATTGGGAGATAGAGCGCTGTTTTCGCATCATCTCTTTGCGTTTAAGCTCGCTCTTGGCCAATCTCAGGGCCTCTTTTTCAATCACTAACAGGGCTTCAGCATTGGCCTCCAACACATCAATCTGGGCAAGCTGCACTCTGATGGACTCCAGCCCCGTCTCTGCCTGGATAATAGCCAGCTCATAATCACGTGGATCAATTTTTAGCAGCACTTCACCCTGCTTGATCAATGCACCCTGTTTGAGGCGTGGGTACAGTGAAATAACTTTGCCACTTACCTGTGCCATGCTGCTCCAAACTCGGCTAGGCTCAACATTGCCCGTTGCCATCATACGTGGGGCAACGGTGGCCTCTGGCACGCTGATCATACGTACAGCTGTCGCCTTTTCAGCCACTGCCACCCGCACGGGTTTAGAACTATTTTTAACCAGTGCTACAGCAATAACAATACCGATTAAAAGCGCTGGAAAAATTAATAATTTCTTTAAACGTGCTCTATTCATTACATTTACCTAATGCTTGCTGGCGCTTTGGGTGGAACAGTCTTAATAAGATAACTATAGGCTTATAAACATCTCTTGTATGTGACTAAGTTACATAGGAAATGGATAAAACAACATTTGAAGATTAACGGTTTTTTAGAAAGAGGTGAAAATGCAGTTTTAATACAGCCACAGGTGGCAATAATTGCATACCTGTTACTTGGGTTAGCGGCTTAGACGCTCAATCTCTGCGTGGGAAAAACCGGCCTGTAGACGCGCATCACGATTTAATATTTTTTTTAGCACTGTGGTGTTGAACTGATCCAACAGACCAAAATAGGTGGACTCTGGTTCCAGCACTCGTTGCTGACAGAGGTATTGAAACCAACGGTTGCCAGCCTTCACATGACTAATCTCTTCACGCATAATCACTTGCAGTGCTTCGACTGTCTCATGATCCCCCACCCCTTCAAAGCGCCTGATAATATTCGGGGTTACATCAAGACCATGCGCCTCCATCATTCGTGGGATCAGTGCCATGCGTACCAGTGGGTCATGTGCAGTACGACAAGCCAAATCCCACAGGCCGTTGTGGGCTGGGAAATCACCATATTCATGGCCATACGACTGTAGCCGTTTTTGCAGCAGACGGAAGTGGTAGGCCTCATCCAGTGCCACTTGAACCCAATCACTGTAGTAATCTTCAGGCATCTGTTTAAAACGATGAACGGCATCCCAGGCGAGATTGATAGCGTTAAATTCGATATGGGTGATGGCATGAATCATCACCGCCCTACCCCGATCACTACCGAGTCCACGCCGCTCTAATTGTTGTGGATCGACTAGGATGGGTTTGCTAGGGTGACCCGCCTGTTCAACTGGGCTGACACTCGCAATGGGGGAGAGGCTGAGTTTGCCACTTTTCCAGGCGACACTTGCCGCTTCGGTAAGCTGCAGTTTCTGTTCGACATCTTCAGCAACCAAACAGGCGTGAGCGACATCAAACAGGCAGTCTCTATTCATGCTTTTTTGGCGCTGGCCTGCCGTTCAATAATCGTCTGTGCAACACGATCACGCAGGTAGATTGGCAATGCCTGCTCAGCTGGCACGCTGTTACCCCGCTGAAACTCAGCTGCACCCAGCAGTGCAATATCATAGGCTTGGCAGAACAGTCTACTCTCTATATCTATTACAAGATTGGTCGTCATGGGTCTCAATTGAGTAGCATAGGCGGCCCAACCACTACCAACGCCATACCACTTATCACCTATTGGCAATGGCACCGCTTCAGGCGCAATCACCTGCTCTTCAATCACCACGATAGGCAGATCGCTCTGGTCGATCTGATAAGCGGCCCAGTAGACCTCTTTCATACGGGCATCAAAAGCGGTGAGCAGATGGCGATGGCCTGTTGTTCTGAACGCCTGTTGTGCCAATGCAGCGAGTGTGGAGACTGGCACTACGGGTAGATCAGCTCCGTAAGCGGTGCCTTGTGTAACAGCGGCAGCGATGCGTACACCGGTAAAGGAGCCAGGACCACGGCCATAGGCGATGGCATCAAGATCTTTCAGTGCCACCCCATGCTCCTGTAGCAGATCATCCATCTGCTGTAGGATCAGCTCACTATGGCCACGCGGTTTCACCTCAAAGCGCTGGTAGATAGCGCCCTCCAGATAGAGTGCTGCTGAACACCCCTCTGCACTGGTTTCCATCGCCAGGAGTTTCACGGAATCAACCACAATGAGTTAACAGACTAACCGCAACACTTTTTGAATTTCTTACCACTACCGCAAGGGCAAGGCTCATTGCGTCCTACTTTTGGTGTGTCACGCACTTGTGTTGCAGGAGCAACGAGTTCGCCATCGACGTAGTACCAAAGGCCTTCAATTTTCTCAAAACGGCTATTTTCATGGTGTTTGCGCTGCACACCTTTCTCTTTAAAGGTAGCGGTAAACTCAACCATACCTTTGTCATCATCTTTGCTGCCGCCCTCGGTGGCACCAATTTCGAGGCTAAGCCACTCTGAATTTATCGCCCAACTGCGCGTTGCATCAACATCATGATCATGACGGTTATCGGGGTGCAGGGTGTTACCAAGGTAGTCGATCTGGCCGACAGCATAGGCGCTGTAACGTGAGCGCATTAACGCCTCTGCGGTTATCGCTTTGGCTTCACCGGCTAAGATTGGCCCACAGCACTCTTCAAAAGGTTTTTCTGATCCACAGTGACACATGCCGCTCATTTTGTTCGACCCTCTACTTAATATGAATTTCTATCTTAAACAGCCGTTTGAGCCGCCCAAAAACGGCGCTTACGATAACATGATAAAGCGGCCCTAACCATCGGTAGGCTGTGCTTCACTCTCACTGAAAATGGGTAAATTGGTCTCACCATTCTGCTCCAACTCCACCTTCTCAATCCGCTCAAAACGGCCCGATATCTTACGTGCAGAGATGTTGACCTGCCCCACATCATCATGTGCCTGCTTGATATGGTTTGCTAGATTGTCCATCCGCTTTTGGAAACGGCCAAAATCTTTAGATAACTCGCCCAAATGGTGCTGGATAACATGCACTTGCTCACGTGTTGCAGCATCTTTTAGTACGGCTCGGGCGGTCGTCAAAATAGCCATCATCGTGGTGGGTGAGACCATCCAGACCCGCCGGCGAAAGGCCTCTTCAACCAACTCTGGGAAATGAGCGTGAATCTCTGCAAAAACGGCCTCAGCAGGGATAAACATTACGGCACCATCGGAGGTCTCACCAGGGATGATATATTTTTTGGCGATATCATCGATATGTTTGCGGATATCCTTACCAAACTGAGTGGCTGCGCGTTTGCGCTTAGCATCCGTCTGTGTGTCATCGCTCATTGAGCGAAAGCTCTCAAGTGGGAATTTGGCATCAACGGCAATATTCCCCGTGGGTTCTGGCAGGAAAAGCATGCAATCAACTCGCATATCATTGCTTAGCGTATGCTGTAGAGAGAAACCGGAGTCGGGCATTACATTGCGGATCAGTGCATTGAGCTGCACCTCTCCAAAAGCACCGCGTGAGCGTTTATCAGCCAACACCTCTTGCAGACTCACAACATTGCTTGATAGCTCTGTGATCTTTTTCTGCGCCTCATCTATTCGGGTTAGGTGCTGTAGGACCTGATTGAAGGTCTCTGTGGTCTTCTCAAAACCTTCATTGAGGCGCTTATCAACCTGTCCACTGATCTCTTTTAGGCGCTTATCGGTCGAGTCTGTCAACGCCTCAACCCGTTTACTCAAGTCTTTGGTGTTCTGCGTTAGCATCTCATTGATCTGTTTACGCACATCAGTCATGCCCGACTGTACAATCTCTTGCTGGGTTTTCATCGCCTCAATCTGGTGCAGATCAAAATTTTCACGCTGTTTGGTCAAGGTCGCTTGCAGTCTCTCTTTCATCTCCACCAACTTCTCCTGTTGGCTAATCTGCCCTTTGCTCAGCGTTTCGGTAAGCGCCATCTGCATCTCGCCCAGTCGACGCTCCAACGCTTGGTAGAGGTTGGGGAAACGGGCCAGCATGTTCTGCTGTAGATCATTAGTCGCTTTTAACTGCTGTTGATTATTATTGGCCAGCTTCTCCGCCAATGCCTCACGGGTTGTCGTCAGCTCGCGGTTATGCTCACGCTCTTGCTCACGCAGTAGCTCCTCAAGATTGAGCCGTTGCGACTCTTGGTTTTTTAGTTGATCCTCCAATCGCGTGCGCAACTCAATCATTAACCAGATGATCACTCCACCCAACAAAAAGATGAGCAGCGTGACAACCAATCCTGCAATTTGCCACTTTTCCATAGAATCTTCCCGATCAAATTATCTATTATTTATAGGCCAACACTTAAGGAGCCACATCTCTATAAATAGGTAAGAGGCGACTATACCCAATTTATACTACTTTGAGGTAAGTCATCTCATTAAAAACCCACTTGTAAAACGACTGAAGATCAGAGAGCAAAAACAATATCGATAAAAATGGTAACAATGTTACACTTACTCTATAAGCTACATGGAGTAAGTTATTATGAGTCAAGTAATTCGGATATCTGAAGAGCTGTACAACAGGCTTCAGGCGTATGCCTCAGGATTTGATACACCTTCCAATGTAATTGAAAAAATTCTTGACGCCTTTGATGGTGCTAATCTCAATTCACTAAATAAAAATAGCTCTATCAGTAACCAGGAAATAGAGCCTGCTGAAAATCTAGAAATTATATATTTCATCGGCTCTGAAGAAGATTTCAAGCAAGAATTGCTTAAATGTAGAAAGGCATATATAAAACTCTATTACACCAATGGCACAACAGAAATTAAAGAGTGGAGAGCTTTACAATTTAGTACTTCCTCTAGCGTAAATGGCAACTTGCGGGCAGGCTACCTCAGAGGTTGGAAGAAAAGAGGCATCTATAAAGCTGAACTGACAGTAAACAGTGATGAAATTATTTAATAAATAGGAATAGAGAGGTTTTAAATGCCAACTATACTTGTGTTATTAGGCTGGCGACTCTTCTTCTACGCAAATGAAGGGAATGAGCCTATCCATGTGCATTGCAGGAAAGGTGATGCGGAATATAAGTATTGGATTGATATGAATAATTTTGATATTCAAGAAGCATATTCATATGACATGTCCCCAAGAGATAAAAGGAAGCCAGGCGAATAATATTTGAGCATTTTGATTATATAGCAGAACAATGGCAAAAATTCCAAAGGAGGCGATAGTTATGAAGAAGCATCACCAAATAGAAGACGTAAGAATAGAAAATGGAACTCTAAGCCTAGTAATTGATGGCACCTGTATCGAAAGAAGTTTAAAAAGCGTGTCTGATTTATTGGAAAATGCAAAAGAAGAAGAACTGAAAGAGTTTGATATTTCACCGTCTGGTTATGGTATTTACTGGCCTTTGATTGATGAAGATATATCAATAGATGGTTTATTGGGCATTGAACATCACCCTCATTTAAGTAGAAAAAGCGCATAACGGTATTTTTCAAATGTAGTAACTCAAACCTAATCTAAAGACACCCTAAAAAACACCACAAATGGGAAACTGTCAGACCAAGTCTGAGCTACTATATTTCAATTGAGGCGACAATTATCCTGGCACAGAGGGGTTATGGTATTTGTCAGCGGGCAATTTTTGGTGGGTAAAATATTCAGCCTAAAATGATCATGACTTACCCAGGGGTTCCCTAAGCAAATGTTTGTTCACCTAAAGAGCCTTGGCTGTCGTCTCAATGAGGCTGAGATGGAGAGCTGGTCTCGCAAGTTTCATCAGCAGGGGCATCAACTTGTGCACGATACTTCACAAGCTGATTTGGTGGTGGTGAACACTTGTGCCGTTACTGAAGAGGCAGTACGTAAATCACGTAAGTTAATTCGTCAGGCACATCGAAAAAACCCCAATGCTAAGTTGGTCATCAGTGGTTGTTACGCCTCACTCAACCCTGCCGAGAGTTTCAAGGCAGTTGGCGTCGATCTGGTGGTGAGTAATCAAGATAAAGAGCAGTTGGTTGAGATTGTCAGCCGCGAGTTGGATCTCAACGTAATGCCTGAGATCGCTACTGAACCCGGTGATCTGTCGCTGTTACCACGCAATCGGCAGCGTGCCTTTATTAAGGTGCAGGATGGCTGCCGCTATCAATGTACCTTCTGTATTGTCACCAAAGCACGGGGTGATGAGCACAGCCGCCCAATAACCAGCATCGTTGAGGAGGTCAATCAGCGACATGCTGAGGGGGTTAATGAGGTGGTGTTGGCGGGTGTTCATCTGGGGGGGTATGGCAGCGATATCGAGAGTGATCTCTCTGAGTTAATCCGCACAGTATTAGCTGAGACCTGCATCCCCAGAGTCCGAATCGGCTCATTAGAGCCGTGGGATCTGCCCGATGATTTTCCTGAGCTGTTCTCAAACCCACGTTTTATGCCACATCTGCATCTGCCACTACAGAGCGGCGCTGATAGTGTGCTGCAACGTATGGCACGTCGTTGCAAGGTGGCGGAGTACCGACAGTTGATTGATGATCTACGCCGTGTGGTACCTGAGTTGTCTATCACGACCGATATCATCGTCGGTTTTCCTGGTGAGAGCGATGAAGAGTGGCAGCAGACGCTACAAGTAGTCGAGGCGATTGGCTTTAGCCATATCCACATCTTCGCCTACTCACCGCGAGATGGCACAGTAGCAGCGACACTAGCTAACCCCGTTAGCCGAGAGATCAAACGAGCACGCAGCCAAGCGCTGCATGAACTGGGGGAACGGTTAAAACAGCAGGCACTACAGCAGGCTATCGGCCAGCAGAGCACATTATTGGTAGAGAGCCATTGCGATGAAAATGGCGACTCTCTCTGGCAGGGTTACACCGCCAATTTCTTACGTGCTGAACTAGCTGCACCAGCCGATACAGCCTTGAAGAATAGATTGCTGGATATCCAGATAACCGGCATCAGTCAAGATGGAGAGCGGTTGCTGGTGGTAAAACGAACCTAATTTTCAAAAAGATAGATGTATCTCTATCCAGGAGTTAGGGATGATAGTTACGAACTAACTTCCGCAATTATATTGATTTAGTTGACCTACAAGAGAAATCCAAGCCATATTCAAACTTCACTCATGTGATGGAGTTGGCTCAAGATGAATGCGAATGAGGTAGCAATAACAGAGGAGCGCCGTAGCAAAAGAGAGCGGAGAAAACATACTGCATCACCATTCTCTTACCACCGTCTATTGGGGCGACGTCAAACAGACCGCAGAGGGGGAGATAACCTAGCGGTGGCTCAAGCGACCGATATCTACCCTAAATATCTGATTGTCATCACCATCTCTATTCTGCTCTTATGTGCCGTTGACGCACACAATACGCTGCTACTGCTTCAGCGGGGAGCCGTTGAGCTAAACCCTTTAATGGATGTCGTATTGCAACAGAGTTCATCAATATTTGTGGTGAGCAAATTTGCACTCACCAGTCTAGCCGTGATCATTCTTGTGCCATATTACCAAAAGCGTATCTTTTTCAATCTGATAAGCGCCCGCCACATCCTCTACAGTTCGCTCTTCATCTACATCGTACTGATCGGTTATCAGTTGAGTATGTTTGCCGCTGTTTAGAACACCCTCCCTTCTCTACAGCAATATGTTACAAGGGAGGGGTTTGGCGCGCCTCTTTAGTTGAAGTTGATTGGATCGCCATCACGATCTAACGCCATAAACGGGGAGAGATTTCCGCCACCTTGTACCACTTTCAAGATGGTTTCAATCCCCTCTTCCGCCTCTTTAGAGGTTGGGGCAACACCATTACTGCCTGCCAAAGCGGCGATCAACACGATTTGCCACTCTTTACCTGTTCCTTTCGACTCCTCGACCAACGCATCAAATGTAGTTAACTCACTCAGCTCTTTGTCAACAGTCATTATCGGTTTCAGTTGGCCACCCTGAGCAGATTTATAACTCTCCAACTTGTCAGCACTCGACTCATCAGGCAGAACCGCTTTTAAAAAGACAAATAGCAAACGCTGAGGCTGAGGCTCTTGGCCGGCTAAGGTAAGTAGTTGTTCAAAGTGTGTCGATTGAGTCATTTTATTCCTACTAAACAAAAAAAGTCCTATCTCAATTCAGGCTATCTTGAAGAGGCACTTGAAATACCCACTGATTTTTACCCAATAACTGAGGAATCGGCTCAAACCTGCCCACCTTTCCAATCACTTTTAGGGCGGCTCGATCTAGATGGTTATAACCTGAGCCTTCGATGAGATCAATAAGGGTTATCTGGCCATCTGCTTTTACTATAAAGCCAACCAGCAACACCCTGCCCCCAAACTCTTTTTGGGTAACGCTGCTCTCTGAAGATCACCTCTAAAAGAGCATCATAATATCAACTTGTAATTATACTAATCTCTATTATTTCAGTAATATGAAGCATATTCTTAATGTTTTTTATAATATAATCATCATTAACCTACAGCAGATCTGACTGCTGCTCAGTTGTAGCCACATCGATAGTATCAAGCTATTTCGAGTAGCATAAATTTTAGAGGCATGGCCTGTCATCAGTGGAGATGATGAATTATCCCTTCTCACACACATATCTTTCAGAACTGGTTTTTGCCGCAGTAAGGATTTAAAATGGATCGTTTACATACAGGGGTTAATGATGACTGAAGAGAGACTTATCGATGTGACACCGCAAAAGGCCTGGGATATTTTGCAGGAGAAACCGGGAGCGGTTCTGATCGATATTCGGTCAACAATGGAGTTCCTGTTTGTCGGTCATGCTAAAGGGGCGCTGTTAGTACCGTGGATTGATGAGCCAGACTGGACTGTTAATCCTGATTTTATCACTGAGATTAGAAAGCTGACGCTGGGGGGTAGCGCCACACAGGAGGAGGCATCAGCACCACTGATTCTCATCTGTCGTAGTGGAAAACGCACCTTAGAGGCGGGCAAGATGTTGATCGATGCCGGTTTCAAACACGTACATCATGTTGGTGAAGGTTTTGAGGGTGAGTTGGATGAGAACCACCACCGTGGTTTTAAAGATGGTTGGCGCTTCCACAATCTGCCTTGGGAACAGAGCTAAATTGATTGTACTAAGAAGTACATTGATATTGCGACAAAAGCCAATCATGTCTCAGCATAAATATATTTCAATATTTTTATCATGCAAAAAGCTCTTTACCAAATTGGGTGATTTTTGCAACTGCATGAGATGGCGACGGACTTTTTCTCGCAAATGATTGGAGCCCTTGATGGTGGCTCATCCCAAATTATGATTCCAGACCCATTCATCAGGGTTAAGGTAATGGTACGTGATCCGTATGCCGGGTGGTGTGGGAGGAGGGATGTCGTGAGGCATCCCCCTATCCCGATTATTTCTCATCATAATCTCAACTAAAGGAGTAAGCTGAAATGCTTTCAGTTCAGGAAAAGAAAGAGTTAAAGCAACAAATCAAGTCGAATCAGCATGAAATTTATGTTGTATCAATTGAAGAAATGGATGCCATTGTTCAATCTTCACCGAAAGGAAATTTGCCTCATATTTAAGAATGCATGGCAAAAGTTGAAAGGGAATGCAGAAGTTGGAGCGAGCTATTACGCCTCAGCGGATGACTTGAGAACCTTAAGTAAGCTCGTCGGTGATCTTGGCGGATTTGCTACCAAAGCCTACGTCAAGACATATAGTGGGAAACCACACATAATTTTAAAGGGGCACCCCGGGTTACGACGTATTCTGACTGGCACAAAGTATGGCATTAAAAACCCCAAAGTGATAACCATGGGGCTGGGAAAAGCAGGAGCAATACACGCGGCAAAATCTGGAGGCATCCTTTCTATAGTTCTCTTATCTGCTTATAGAGTTACGGACTATTTTTTAACGGATCAGGTTACGTTAAGCCAACTTATTGGTTCCTTGGCCACTGATGTTGTGAAAGTAGGCATAGCTACGGGGGCATCTATAGCAGCAGCTTCTGGGATTGTTGCGCTGGGGTTTACTGTAGCAATAGGACCCATCGCGGCGGTTGTTTTGGTTGGGGTTGTAACATCGATGGCTTTGAGCTTTTTAGACGAACGCTATGGTATAACTGATAGAGTCATAGCAGGTTTAGATGATATTAGCGAGGGAATAGATAATAGAGTCGAAAGAGCGAAAGAAGATTTTTACAAAAAAGCTGGTGATTTGACAGGCTCGGTGTTCGATTATGCCGTTGACTCGGCTAGAGCTATCTTAATAAATACAGCAAAGCATGCCTTAGGTAGGTTTCTTTCCGGAAGGCTGAGGCTTCGATAATGAACGAAGAGCAACAGTCTTCACTTCTAGTGCGAATTTTAAGTGCAGCTTTTTTTATAATACTGACTCTTGGGGCTTTTACGTGGTTTTCTATTAGCATTACAGGGCTCATATCCCAGTTTCATATCGAAAGCCAAGTTGTTGAGTTTGATAAAGGATCTATGTATATGCTTGGCTGTGGTCTTGGTCTTCTCTTGTTGACGATTGGAGGTGTGATGCAAGGGATGTTTGGATTAGAGTTGACACCAAAAAAGCAGTCATTGTTTTCGCGCGGCATAGTGGTCAGCCTAGTACTAATGGTCTTCTTTCCACAACTAACTCATTATGCAGTCGATAAATATGTACAAAAACATCGTTACAGCATCTGTAACGATCTCTCCTACCGTTGGCTTCTTTACACTAAAATTTATTACACGAAAAGTAGAGTAGCCTGTAATGAGTTAGTAAAGGAAAAAGAAATAATCGGATAGCCGGGGGTTTTTCTCCCCCAGCCTCCACAACACCCTGCATGCGGGTCCGCACAGGGCGTTTCCCAAAGATGCTTTAAAGGTAAATTGGATAACAATCTCCGCCCCCTCCAGTGCTGGCTAACTGATTTTGCGCCAACGCTCCTAGAC
>Ga0256834_1000399_pt1 | contig 31609 bp, 28 predicted proteins | sample 4281140metaG_FD_190536 | JGI IMG/M metagenome (GOLD analysis project Ga0256834, IMG submission 190536) | Hydrothermal vent microbial communities from East Pacific Rise, Pacific Ocean - 4281-140 | ecosystem: Environmental > Aquatic > Marine > Hydrothermal vents | place: Pacific Ocean: East...
GAGTTCTGGATTTAGTGAACTACATGTTTTCTAAATTCGACTTACCAAGAAAGTTCGCTTTGTCAACAATGCCTGAGCAGCACATAGGCGATGAGAAATTATGGGATTATGCAACAGAGATGCTTGAACAGGCTTTGAAAGAGAACAAGATAAAGTACGAGATAAAAGAGGGAGAGGGAGCATTCTACGGGCCGAAGATAGACGTGGAGGTTAGAGATAGCCAAGGAAGAGACTGGCAGTTAAGCACAATCCAGCTGGACTTCAACCTTCCAGAGAGGTTTGATGTGACCTACATAAACGATAAGAACGAGAAAGAAAGGGCAATAATGATACATAGAGCTATTTTGGGTAGCATAGAGAGGTTTATCGGCATACTTTTGGAGCACTACCAAGGATGGCTTCCAAGATGGTTGTTACCAGAGCAAGCAAGGATAATTCCAGTCACTGAGAAAAGTGAAGAAGTGGTTAACTATGCAAATGAAGTGTATGATAGAATAAAGGAGGCAGTTCCTGAAGCAAGAGTTAGCGTTTACACAGGCGACACCTTGGCTAAAAGGATTTTGGAATGTGAGACTAAAAGAGTTCCAGCGATCGTTGTTGGAGAAAAAGAAGTTGCGAACAGAGAAGTTAGCTTGAGAGAGAATGGGAAGGATAAAAAATTAAAACTAGATGAACTAATAAATATGTTTGAGAAGGAGTGCAGATACTAGCGCTCCTTCTTCAAAAATTTTTGGAGGTGAGGGGTATGTCTTGCGAAGTTAAATTTAAAACTGCGAAAGAAGGCACGTCTAGAATATACGACGAACTTAGGCAGTATGAAGAGACTCTAACGTCTTCTGAGCGTTGCTGTTATAGAGTTGGCAACAAGTGCATACAACCTGCATATCCTACTTTTAAGCAATTTTGTGACGAGACCATAGAGAAGCAATGTCCTTATTATACAAGAGCTAAACAAGCAGGGTTGGACAATTTTAGAAGAAAGCTAGTGTACGGCTACTAAAGGTATGTGATCCTGGCCCTTTTCAATTTACTTTTTTTTATAATTTCTTCTGTGCTCGAATTTTCTGGGAGAACGAAGAGAATATCTCTGTTCAATTCAAATAAGTCTCCGTAACCGTCAGTTAACCAAATTATTGGTTCCTCTATTTTGTGCTTTTTTATGTATTCTGCAACGGGAACATAGCTAGTTCCTCCTGCGTAGTTGAATTGCATGTTTTTGAGCTGAAGATATCCTTTCCTCTTCTCTATTTTAGTAATTCCCTCTTCAATAACTTTGTCTGTGTGAGGGATTATTGTAACTTCAGCAATGTAAGGAAGTTCTAAAACAGACCTTTTGATGATGTTTAAGAATTTTGAATATTCCTCTGGGGATATTGATCCAGAGACGTCAATGACAAAAGTTACTCCTCCTCTTTCATTCTTCCTTATGTAATCAATTATTTTGTATCTGACAACCCTTGTTTTGTTGAGCCTTGTTGCTGTGCCTGGCTCGTACTTCTTCATGTATCTTTTAACGTAGCTTGCAAATTTCGGAGGTATTTTGGTCCAGACCTCTATGATTTCTCTCAAAACCTCGAATGTTCCCGAGCCTATGTTTTTACTACCTAATATTCTTCCTGCTGCAATGGCTGCAGCAACTTCTTTTTCCTTCTCCTTAATCTCTTGTGGAACCCCTTTTCCAAATTTTGCATGAGTATCTGGCATCCATTCTTTCATTCTTTTCGGTTTTTGCATAGGTGCGGGCATAGATGCACCAGGTTGACCAGATCCTGACCCTTCCATTGAGGAAGTCATTTCATTAAGTTGCTGTATGGTTTGTTTAGGTATGTATTTCAACAATAAACGATACAAGGATACGGAAGATAATCGCTCGAGTTTTGATAGACTATCCATACTTGAAAACATTTGGATCAGCTTGTTTTTTGCTTTTCCTTCGGGAAGCAGTTCTTCTAAAAACTTTGCCGCTGTGTTTGAGTTTATTGTGTCTTCTGTGAATTTTTTGAAGACGTCTCTTTTGAATCTTAGTGGATGGTCTTGTGATATGGAGATTATCTGGTTGTTGACTTTGAAATCCATGGCGAAATTCATTAAGAACGGGCATTCCACTTTTTCAACATTTATGAAAACGTGCTTGTTTGCAATGTGGAGCATCTCATGTAAATATATGAAGAACATGATGTATTTGAGTTCGCTTTCAGGAATATTGTGTTTTTTTGCAAACTCTGTACTAATCACAATCTCTAATTTTGAGTTCGCATAGCTTGGTCCTGTTGGTTTTATTTTTAAGGTTGTTTGAGGGATCAATGATGCGAAGAAGGGAGTTACGGAAACAAGGCTGACTTTACAGTATTTGGCTATCTCTTTTGCGTCCATATTGATGATTGTGTTGATTAATATAAATAATTTAGGTGAGTGGGTTAGGTATTTATATTATGGTTTGGTATTGTTGGGTATGGGTTTGTGTATTTTGGTAGAATGAGTAGGTAAAAATATTTAAAAGTTTAGTAGAAAATAGAGGTAAACATTGGTTTTGAGGTGGTGTAGGGTGGAGCAACGGCCCCTGGACGACGTGGCAAATATAAATGAAAAAGAACGTAAAATTATAAAAATTTTTCTGAAGGATCCGAGCAAAGGATATTCAACTTACATGATATCTAAACTCACTGGCATGTCATGGACTTCTGCTAAAAAATATTTGGAGAGATTGGAGAAGAAAGGCCTTGTTAGGTCTGCCCCGATTCTAACATCTTGTTTCATGCTGGATTTCAAATACACTAAACCAGACAGAATGTGGTATTTGGAGGGAGATGTGGATGGAAATAATTAGCAAATGTGAGAAATGTGGAAAATGTTGTGTAGGCAAGGAGATAAGAATAACTCCTGACGAATACGTGAAGATCAGGAGGTATTTGAAGGAGAAAGGGAAATACTTCAAATTCTATGTTTTGAAGTATGACAACGGAATACCAGTGTTGGTCATAAAGAACAAGGAAAACGGAGAGTGCGTGTTTTTGGAGAACGGAAAGTGCATGATTCACGAAGTTAAGCCCTTCCAATGCAAATCTTATCCAGCAATATTCAACTGCTTTGCAATACAGTATATGAAGAAACAAGGATTGTTGAAGAGAGATGGACAAGGGAACATGATCTTTGTGTGTGAATCTGGTAAGTGTAAAATAAAAATGTCTGAGAAAGAATATTTGTATTGGGAGAGTGTGAGAGCAAAGATGCTGATGGAAGCGTATTTGAAGCTGATTGAGATCTTTGAAGGTGGAGAGCCAGCGGAAGAAATTATAAAAAACATACACTTTGGAAATTTGGAGAAAGAAGACAAAGGAGAGTTTGAATTCAATTGAGGTGGTTGGATGCCGTTTTGCAACTATAGAATTGATGGAAAATGCACAAAGGCGGAGTGTTATCTGTTTGGGAAGGAATGCACACCTTTCCACTCGTCTATCTGCGAACACAAATCCAGCTATTTTATAGAGAATGTGATGAACGAAGACAGGCTGAAGGAAATTCACAACAACGCAAAAAGATATGGAGATATATAGCCTAAGCATTTAGGTAATCTCTTTAGAAAGGTGTTTGGCTATGGTAAACTTTGTTCCTAAAGAGTATTCTGAAAAATCGGATTTGGAGACGTTGGCATTGGAAGTTGAGTGGTTATCTTATTTTGTTATTATTTTTAGTTTGCTGTATACTTGCGCATTTGTGAAAATTGTGTTAGAGAACTTTCCTGTTAAGGATATAGTGTTCTTAACGACCATGTACATGATGAGCATTGCATACTTCACAGTAATGATTCGATCTGCAAACAAAGAAATTGCCGAGGAGATTAGAAAATTCAACAATTGAATCAGGCGGACATATCTCCAAAGTATTCTTCGTATTCTTCCCCTAGCATCACTGCCATAAATAACAACAACAGCTTAAATGCAACCACACTGATCCCTCCCGTGTAGATAATTCGAAATCTATAATAAACAAGCAAAAGAATATTTAAATATGTTTAGATACGCAAAATATTCATGGGGGAGACAATTAATGACTTGTTAAACGAACTTATCGTCCTTGCTTCTGATGAACGGTCTTCTCTTAATGAAAACATATGCAACTTAGTGAATTCAAATAAACCTTCTTCTTTGATGCTAAACATGAGTGAGATTGTGAAGTTTTGCTCGGAAGAGGTAATTGATCTGATGTTTAATGCACCTGATAAATTCCATGAGTTGTTGGCAAAAGTGGTTGATGAAATCGGACCTAGCTTAATGATGGCAGATAACGATATTGATGCTATTGTTCAAGACATAATTGATGGAGTTATAAGGGTGAGATATTACAATTATCCTTTTGATGACATGGTTAGAATAGCTGAGCTGAATAATGATAAGTTGGATAAACTGATTGTGTGTAAGGTGTCTGTTAAAAGCATAACCAAAAGGAAGCCGTATCCTGTTTTGTTCTGCACAACTTGTTTGAATTGTGGGGAGATGTATGTAGGCAGAGTACCGCCTAAAGTTTGTAAGGTTTGTAAAGACAAAAACAACTTCGATAAAAAAATTATGAAAGCGATTGATTGCGTGAAGATCTTGTTTGGCGATCCTCCTGAGGAAACTGGTGGTTTGCCCGTTGAGATGGTTGGAGAGGCTAAAGGAGACATAGTTGATGAGATTTATTCGTCTAACGTTCCTATAGGAAGTAAGGCGATATTGTATGGCATTTTAAGAGGCGTTAGAAAGAAGAAAGGGTCTAGAGAGGATTATTTGTACATGATCGATGTGTGTAACCTGGAATTTTTGGATGTTTATCAGGATGACGAGGAGGACGTTGAGGAGAGTGAGATACTTGCGTTTGCTAAAGAGCACGATGTTTTGGAGGTCTTTAAGAAGTGCGTTGCTCCATCAATTTATGGATATGATATTATCAAAGAGGCCATTGTTCTTCAGCTGTTTGGTGGGACAACAATAAAGGAGATTGGAAAGAGAGGGAACATACACATATTGATCGTTGGTGATCCTTCTGTAGGTAAAACCAACTTGTTGGAGAACGTTCATAGAATTGCTCCCAACTCAAGGCTGATTTCTTGTATTGCTGCTTCGGGTAAAGGCTTAACTGCTTCAATATCGAGGGATGAGATGATGGGGACCATGATTAAAATAGGTCCTATATTGATGAGTCACAAGGGGTTTGCTTTGCTTGATGAGGTGGATAAAATAGATAAAGAGGACATGAAGTACTTGTCGGATGTTTTGGAATACCAGAGGTTTAATCTGAACAAAGCAGGAATATCTATTGATGTTCCTGTTGAAGCCAGCGTTTTAGCAGTTGCTAACCCTAAGTATGGTAGGTTTGACGAGTACACTCCTGTGATAGATAACATTAACCTAAGGCCAGAGATTTTGAGCAGGTTTGACTTAATATTTGCGATAAAGGACAGAATAGAGGACGATGAGGAATACGTTAAATACATGAGCAAGATTTATTACGGGGAGTTTAGAAGATCTAAGAAGTTTAAGGAGTCTTTCTTGAAGAAGTATGTCGTGTATGCGAGGAATAACATTAGGCCTTTGTTGGACAAAGAAGCGATGGACTTGATAAATGATTACTTTTTGAGCTTGAGGAAGAGGATTGCCTCCACTGGAGTTTTCACAATTGACAGGAGGAGGAGAGAAGTTATTATAAGGTTGGCTGAAGCGTCTGCAAAGGTAAGGCTATCTAAAGTTGCTAATGCTGAAGATGCGGCAAGGGCGATAAAGATTGTGAATTATTTCTTAAAGACTATTGGCATTGACTACGATCCTGAGACTGGGCAAAGCATAATTGACATTGATGTGATTAATTCAGGAATATCTAAGAGGAAAAGGGACAGAATGGTTATGGCTGAAAAGGTGCTTAAGTCTTTGGAGGACAAGGAAGGGTTCATTGATGTTGAGGAAGCGTTGGAAGAGTTGGCAAACACTTTGAACTGCGAAAGGATGGATGCAGAATCTTTGATTAACAAATTGAAGAGTAATGGAATACTGTTTGAGCCTGTTAGAGGTAAGCTGAAGTTCGTGTGAACAAGCTGACATTCTCCCACGATTGAAATCATTGGCTTTCTGCCTTAAATTTTTCGTAAAAATATTTAAAAGTTTAGTAGAAAAGGAGAATATGTTTACTGACGCATTTCTAAAGAATGCAAATCGAAAATTAGATATGCTTGGCATTGACATAGACGGATGGGAAATATACAAGCTGTTGAAAACCTACATTAAGGCCAGACTTCTCTTCCCTAAAGAGGTTATAAAGACGCAGATTTCTAAATCCAGGACTGGTTTTCACATAGAGATTTATGTTGAGCACACTGTTTTGGACAACATTGCTTATAGGTGCTTTTTGGGCGATGATCCTGTGAGGATAAAGCTCAGCATAATGAAGATGTGCATGAATAAAGACGAATGCTATGTTGATTTGTTGTTCAATGAGAAGTGCATTGACTTTGATATTGAGGAGATTTTGGGCAAGGAGGCAATAGAAGATTTGATGGATGATCTGACTTATGACAAGATTGGAAAATATGCGAAGGTGCTTAACATGGAGTTGGAAAAGTACAGAGCGAAGCATTGGGTATTGTTTGTGAATTTTAGAGGAGTAGATGTAGAAAAGATAAGGGAGATCTGTGAAGACATAGCGTTGAAGGATGAAAAGTTTAGATACAGAATTTCAGAGAGCACAATGCCTGACTATGAATACTGTATAAAAATAATCTGTGAATCAAAAGATGAGGCACATAAGAAAGGAATGTGGTTTGTTAAGAAAGTTTTCAAAGAAAATGAAGCGTTGTATTTTGTAAAAGAGATGTAGAGGGGAAAACCCCCTGCTGGCGTCGGGAGTTTGCCAATCACTCCACCTTGTGGACCGTTTGTTTCATGGCATCTCTTAAGAATTTTCTGAATTCCTCTATTGGGCAAACTCCGTTAACTGTTTTTCCTGCCTTGACACACATTTCGTGTGCGACTTTTGCAGGTGCTTTTCCTTTTTCTTTCGCTTCCTTCACCATGTCGTTTATCTCTCTAACTTTCTCAGATCTTCTGTTCACGCCCGCAACCCTTATTATCATCTTGTTCAAAGAGGGCTTGTAGTAAAACCTTGTAGACACGAACTGTTTAACTCTACCTGGTGTTCTTACCATCTATCTCACCTCCTATTTTTTCCAAATATCTTGATATATTATTATTTAACAAAGTATTTAAATGAAATTCTAAAATTATTTTAGGCATATCGATTTTGTTTGGGAAAAAAGAAGAAATTAGAGAAATAACAAAAATGCGAGTATGCCGATGGCTGCTGCAACTATGTAGTATTGGTATCTTGAGCTGCTTTTGTTTGTTTTCTCAACGAATTGTGTTGCTGTTTTGTTGGATGAAGCAGACACATTCGCTATAACTTTTGGCTTGTGTTTGTAGATTTTGATGTGCACTTCCTTTGTTATTGTTCCTCTGAAAGACACTCCGTAGATGTATAGTGTTGCGTTCACTTCGTTCGGATATCTGTCGTAGTCTTTAGGAGTGCATATCTCGACTTTTATTGTTTTTCTTGTGTTTGGCTTCATTGATATGCTTGTTGCCTGTGTTGGGTAGCTTATGAATTCAGAGCCTAAGAGATCCTTTGAAAATGTGATTATTCCGCTGACGTTTCCATACCAGCCGATTGACAGGTTTTCAACTTTGCATGTGTTTGGCTTTGAAATAACCACTGTCATTTGCTTTGGTTCCACAACCATGTGTGCTCTGTAGCTCTCTGGGCTGGCTTTTATCAAGTATATGTTTATTGTCTTTTCTAAAATTCCTCCTGCGTAAGCCAAATAAACGTGCAAATGAGCAATAGTTATCTTTCCATATTGGTCATAGTTCAAAGGAGAGCAAACTTCCACAGAAACATTTGTTTTTGAGTGTGGCTGTATGTTTATTATTGTTCCTCTCTTTGGATATTTTATGATGAAATAACCAACTTCGTCAGGTTTGAAGTAGAGCTGTGCTTCCCAGTTGGACGGCCAATCGACAACAATGTTCTTTGTGACGCAAACATGATAGCCTTGAATGAAATAATACAATGTTCCTGGATAAACATTGAATCCTGTTGGGTTTTGATAGAACAACGTTTGTCGAAACAATTTGTGTATGGCCGGATTGTTCGAATGGTATGCCCAGATCAGGCCAAGCAAGATAAGGATAATTCCAACAATCTTTATGTTCCTCACGTCTTCAATGTTTCTTTGCATTAGCACCACCTATTTGATCGTGTATCTCTTGGTAGACGTTATACATAATATATCCACCGATTAATATAAATATCAGAAAGGAAGCTGACAAAGGCATGTGGTATTTTGTGACTGCAACCATTGCGTCGCTTTGCGGTATCCATGGTGCTATGTTTGGTAGGCATGAATACAGGAAAGCGATTAATCCACCTAGTCTTGCATAACCGTTTGGTTCTGCGAACCAGAGGAGTAAACCTAAAAGGAATGCGAACATTGGGCCTGCGTAGCATATCAATATCCAGTGCAGATTGCTTGTTGTTGCTGGGCAGTTTATCGCTGATGCAGCAATGAAGCCTAGGTCTTTGACTATTGCTGCTTTGCATCCGAGATAGGATGCAACTAAAACATGACCCATCTCATGGACTATTGATGTGAAGTATATGAAGAACATACCGATAATGAATGCAATAGTTCCCTTTTCTAATCCTGCGCCAGATAAGAAGGAATCTACGGACACTAATATTCTTGAGATGACTCCTCCTTGCGAGGAAATGTGTATTCTATCGTTTATCTCATTGTAAAATATCTCGAAGATGTATCCGCCAACTAAGAAAAGGATTAGGTAGCATATTGTTGGATTTATTTTGAAGTGATCTATTGCATATTTTGCGTCGCTGAATGGGAACCACGGAGCCAACAATGGGACAACGTAGAATATTAAGATTAGTAATCCCATGAACCTCGCATAACCGTTGGGTTCTGCGAACCAAAGATAAAGGCCCATTATGAAGAGGATTGTGACTGGGAGATACGAGAGAAGGAAGCCTCTCAAAGCCATGTTCATTCCTTTGAGGAATGAGGGATTTGCGATTAAATCTCTTGATAAAACGGTGAAGAAAGCGTTGACATATTGACCAATTATTATTGCCAGCATTCCGACGATCAAGGCTGTTATTCCTTTTTCAAATCCTCTGTCCGTCATGTAATTTTCGAAGGAATCCAGCATGGACGATATGAAAGACATGTTAGCTACCTCCTGTATGCTTTTTGTATGTGTGGGAAGTATTCGAATAGGTTGTGGAATATGAAGCCCATTCCGAGGATGAAAGTTGCCACAGCTATCATTGTGTTTGTTGCGATGTAGTTGTAAACCACGTAGATCATAATTAAGTAGATGAATCCTTCTACAAAGACATCAAATAAACTCATTTTCCCTGTGAGTTTGCTGTATAAAAATGCGCATATTGTGGCGAATATTGCCATTATTACTGCTACCCAAACAAGCAACGATTCTCCTTTTTGCACATAGCTTGTTGCTGTTGGATAAACTTTAGAGCCTGGCAATGCTCCTGTTTTTCCAGATGATGCAGTTATGCTGCATGTCGCACGGTTGCGGCTTGTTTGGATGCACTCAGCACCGCTTGGACAAACCATCTCTGTCCAATCGTAACAGCCGTTAGGTTGTTTCTTACAAACCAATATGTGATATTTGTCAACGCACTTTGCGGATCCAGGAGTACACTTATCAACGCAGTAAGGCAATATTGTGTAAACCAACTTATATTTGTCTGTGTACTCTCCATTTGCAGATGTTGCCTGGAGATAACATGATTGAGTTTCTTTTGTGTAGATTCTCGATCCTGCGATAACGTCAACAGGAACAACTGCGGTTCCGTCTGAAGGCACAGACACAGTAACTGGTCCTTCCATGTAGAGGTCTTTACAGCCAACTAAAGAAAGGGTAACGGTTCCAGAGAACGCTTTGTTTTTGTTTGCTACGTAAACTTTCAAGAGCTGTCTTCCTCCTGAAGGGATGTTGAAAACTTTTGGAACAACTTTCTCTATGTGTGGTATGGCAACAGGTAAAACAACGCCTACCCATTGTGCGTTTATGTACAAGTTAACATCGGCTATGTATAATGGATATGGCAATTCGGAAGACATGACTACTGTTTTCCCGTTTAGGTTTTCAGTTGTGACGTAAACGCCAGGAGGTAATCCTGGAGCGTGGCAGTAATTTGTGCACATTGCCGATGTGAGCATGTGGTTTACCGCATTAATGTAATCTATTATTTCGTTTATGCTTGAGTAGCTCCTCAATGTGCTGACCATGTTTGCAACTTGAGATTCCCATTGTTGGAGCTTATCAGGGTCATAAATGACTATTGTGTCTTGAGGAGTGTAAGCATATTTGAAATATTTCATTGCTCCACAGTAATAAGGAACATCTGTTCTCTTTATGTCGTTGTTCCACCTTATTGCAATTAAGTTGTTTTTAGCAACATATTGGTTTGCATATCTGCTGAGCGTTAAAGTTGTTTGTTGTCCCTTGTCTATGTCTTTCACATTAACTTGGATTGTGTAAACTGGTTGCACATTCATTGGCACTGCTTCAGCATAATAGTTGTGAGATCTGTAGACGCAAATGACATAAACGTGTAAATAATCTCCTTCGTATCCTCTCTGTGCGTAAGCGTAAACTATGTTGTTCAATCCTTTGTTAACGCAAAAGGAATATAAGTTGTCTGGAGTTGTTAGTCCTGCTTCGAAAACTTGATAACCATAGTAGTAATATCTAACTGCATCGTTTTTTTGAAGCTGCATCATGCACTTTGGGTCTTTTATCTGTGCAGAAATTAAGACTTTATCGTAAGATGCATGCTTTTTGTCTTTTGAGATAAGCGTTGCCAAATAGTCTGATTCGTAAGGTGTGACTTGTCCGTGGACAAGCCAAAGATTTTGGAATGCTAAGTTGTATGATTGCGCTGCTTTTGCGAAAGGAACATAATCAACACTTTGGACGCTGAAGCCTGCATGTACGGGTGATGCTACAAATAAAAAGAACATTGCGAAGATTAGTAAAGGTAAGGATAACTTTTTGATTTGCATACTTATTTTTGTTCGGGATTAATATAAATAATTTAGGTGAAGGGGTTAGGTATTTATATTATGGTTTGGTATTGTTGGGTATGGGAAGGAGTAAGGCGAAGACATTGTATTGGATTTGGAAGAAGTATAGTATGTATAGGTGGAATGAACAGTTGGAGAAGGTTAGTACGGTTACGCAGGAGGATGTGAATGGGTTTCTTAGGTTGGTGGGGGAGAGAGACAATGCGTGGGAGAATTGGGAACTGGGATTGTTTGTGTCGTTGGTGTTGGAGGAGTGTTATAAGGGAAGGGTTATTGAGTTGGATGTTGGGGCGGTGGAGGGAAAAATTGATGTGGGTAGGGAGCTTAATTGGGATGGGGTTGTGTATGTTAATGGGGATGTGGATGGGGATATTGGTTATGAGATGGAAAAAGGGACTATTGTTGTGGAGGGGGATGTGGATGGAGGTGTTGGAAGTCACATGAAAAAAGGAGTCATTGTTGTGGAAAGGAATGCATATTGGAGTGTTGGGTTTGGGATGAAGGAGGGAATTATAATAGTTAATGGAGAGATAAAACACAATAAGTGGTTGGAGGAATTGGGGAAGGGGTTTGTTGTTTATAAGGGATTTGTGTATACTGGGAGGTGGAGTGAGTGAGGAAGAAGGATAAGACTTTATATTGGATTTGGAAGAAGTGTAGAGGAAATAAGTGGGAGGAGAAGTTGAAGGAAGTTGGGGTGGTTAGTGAAGAGGATGTGAATGGGTTTCTTAGGTTGGTTGGGGAGAGGGACAATGCGTGGGAGAATTGGGAGTTGGGGGATTTTGTGTCTAAGGTATTGGAGATTTGCTATAAGAGGCAGTATATTGAGTTGGATGTTGGGGCTGTGGATGGGAGAATTTGTGTTGGTGATTATTTGGATTGGGATGGAGTTATTTATGTGAAAGGGGATGTTGATGGGACTGTGGGGTGGTATATGGAAGGTGGGGTTATTGTTATTGATGGGGATGTTAAAGGATTTGTTGGGTGGCGTATGAAAGGAGGGTTGGTTGTTGTGGATGGGAATGTTGAGGGGGGTGTTGGTGTTTGGATGGAGGGTGGTGAGATTTATGTAGAGGGGGATGTGTATGGGAGTGTGGGGCATAACATGAAAGGGGGAGTTATTGTTGTTGAAGGAAATATTAAAGATAAAAAGTGGTTGTTGGGGTTGGGGAAAGGAGGGTTTGTGGTGAATAATGGGTTTGTATATTTTGGTAGGGAAGCCTCTTGATGCGAGTTGAAGATCGAAAATCTATTTAAAAAATAAAGACCATTAATCACATATGTATATTCCTGGAGCGTGCAAAATTCTGATGAATAAAAAGACTAAGTATAAAAACTACGAGGCCAACAACTTGTTTGTTTATGATGGTCTTTTTTCTAACGAAGACTTTAGAAAGTTGTTCCCTAGTGTTAAAAAACTTGGTTCTTGTGCTTTAAGCGGATACAGGTTGATGTATTGGCCCAACAAGGACAAATATGTGGCGATTCCAGATAAACGGTCTTTAATCATAGGTGATGTTTACAGAGTTGTCATACCTAACTGGTCTTTGCTGAACAAACAATATCCAAGGTTTCTGAGAAGGGTTGTTGACACAGACTATGGAAAAGCAGTAATATATGTTTGCACGTCTGCTAAAATAAAGAAAGAGCTTGTGGAGATGTCAACTGCGCCAAGCGTTGAGGATGTGCGCTTCAGCTTCGGGAAGGACTACCGCTCCCACAGACCAGCAGGCATATAGCATTGCGAGAAAAACATATGAATATGCTGATTCTTTAAACATCGTCAAATACAAGGTTATGAGTACGGCCATTGATAGAGCAGCGAGGTAATATTTATCTTTTTTTGATGCAGCGACCATGAATAAGCATGTGAATGTTATATATAGAATTGACAAATATATGCTTGCATTAAGGACTGTTGTGTAGTATGGCAAATGAAAAGAATTCATGACGAATACAGCTGCTAACGCAACGTTGACAAAGAAAGACAAGGTGAATGTGAAAATCATGCAGTCTGCTAACAACCTGGAGATTTTTGACAAAAAGATCACCTTTGACAAAGAATGTTCCTTATGGTTTCTATTTTTTCTTCTTCGCTCATATCTGAATCAAGGATGTTGTAGATCCTCGCTATAAGACGTCTGTAACGTTTTCTGTTTATCTGCTCGACTTCTTTTTCGAGCAATATTTCATCAAGCTCGCTCCACACAGAAGAATATTGTCAGTAAACATATAAATATTTTTAGTGGTTGTTTTAGAAAAAATAAAAAAAGGAAGCCACATTGCCTAGCCATGGTTGCTTGTTCACTCTTTCTTCAAGATGCCTATCCTTTGCAATCCGTGTTCTGCTCCCTCGCCCATTGCTTCCAAGATGTCTTTGAATCCTCCACCGAAAACGATGTAGGTGAATGCATACGCTATTGATATCGCAAGTGCTGCTTGTATCACTGCAAAGACTGCTGGGCTAAGCGCTCCAAAGAGCCCTGGGATAGACACGAAGGCCGACAGCACGATGATGAATGCTGCTGCGCTTTTTGCCTTCGGGCTGGTCAATTTGACCAACGCTGGTTTGTAGTCAGACAGGTAGATGTAGGCAAACAAAATGCCCGACACTAGTGTCACGAGGGAAAACACGTTCCAGTTCCCTCCCATCGCTGGTTGGGCAATCGTATACAGCGTTTGGTCGAGCAAGTTCATGCTATCACCAAAGAATAGAATGAAAGAAATAGTTTAAATATTTAATAGCGATATATTATAATATTGAGACAATGGATTGTTGTGATGTTGCGAGGTGTGAAACATGCGTAAAACAATTTCAATGACAATCGATTCTAAAATAAATGAGATGTTGGAGGAGAAACTGCTTGATTTGAACAGGGATTTGTATTTTAAGAAAAGGAAAATGCTAAGTAAATCTAAACTAATTGAAGGACTTGTGCTTTATGCATTGTATATGATGAATAGTGAAGGAGTGGATATTGAATTAATCAATGAAACGCTGAAGATGGCTTACAATTATTCGCTGTATTAGATCTTACACACGTCTGCTGATTCTTTGAGCAAGTCCTTGAGCTTCTCGTCTAACAACTTTGAGACCTCATCAGACAATATGGCATCTGTTAATGCGTCATCTAAGGAATAACCCATAGACACTTTCTCATTGACCACATCCCCTATTGCCTCTGCGACTGCTGTAACGACCTCCGGTTCTCTCTCCTTGAGCTCATTTTGCACACAGGACTTTGATATTCTTCTAGCAACTGGACCAAGCGTCTTGGATGCAAGTATGTTGACTGCAAAGTTGTTATCAACTAAGGAGTCAACGAGTTCCTTTGCTTGCTCGTCGAATTTCCCCGTAACACATGCATCGTACACTACTTTGTTGCCGACAAACTTCTCGCACATGGATTCTGCAAGTTCGTTGAGGGATTCATTCATGTTGTTGTCCATACAACCACCTCTTATGTCTTGATATAACAATATATGGACAAACAAGTATTTAAATCATATTTGTTTGGCCAAGTTTATGATTATATTTGCTATCTCGTGTGCGATGTGTATTATAAATTTGACTCCTGGGAGGAATAGGAAAGGCAATTGGTAATTCATGTTTTCGGATTCAACGTTGACGTATATTTGTCCTGTTAGCATCTTGTTTTCCAAAGGTATGGTTATGTAAACGTTGCCTTGGTAGCCGCCTGGTTGATTTGCACATATTATTATTGGGATGTAGTTTGTTCCTGGTGTTAGGTAATGTGTTTTGTTGTACAAGAATTTGACCGCTGTTTTATTGTAAGTTATGTTTATAAATGCGGTGTAGTTTTTCCATGAGTTTCCAAGCTCTATAGTTAGATAATTCATGAAGCATTTTCCTTTTTTGACGTTTGTTGCGAACGATTTTACTCTGAAAACGGGTTCTGGAGAGTATATCCCTCCACCGCCAGACAGAGGTGGTATGGCTGCTGCGGTTGTGCTGTAAGGAAGCAACAACGGAAGGCCTTTGCACAAGTAGGAGAAGGGTCCTTCTCGGAAAGTGTTTGTGCCGTTGGTTATGTATGTGTAAAAGTTAACTATCGAGGCGTTCCAGCCGCAGGGGATGATTGCGGAGAAGTTGTAGAAGCCGTTGCTGAAGTTGGTTAGGTTCATGGTGTAGTTTACTTTGGCTGAGGTTGTTAAGGCGTATACGTGCCATAATTCTACGTAGGCATTTGTTGTGTTTTGGAGAGTTGTTGATACATTTATTATTTGGTAGGTGTTGGTGAAGGAGTATTTTTTGAAGGTGTAGAATAGGAATGGAGCGTAGTGGAAGTAGATGTAATCTGAATAACCTGTTAGTTGTCCGTCTGAGGCTGTTGCGTATACTACGTATGGAGTTATGTTTTGAGGTGCGGTATAATTGACTGTGATGATGGTGTTGTTTATGTAGGAATCATTGTTGTAGATTAGGGTTCCGTTTAGGTATATAGAGAGGTTTAATGTTTGGTTGTTGTCATCTGTTGCTATTACTTGGATTATGTTTTGGTTTGTGTAGGCATTTGGGTAGGGGAAGAGGATGGTGACGTTTGGTGGGGCATCTATTGGTGTGGCTGCCCCATATTTATAGGTGTAGTTTCCATCATGGAATCCAATTATTGAACCTCTTACACTACCTGTGCCGTTGGCAGTACAGAAATAATAAGAATTCATACCGTATGGGGACTGGTCCATTAGTTTAAATACTCCTGGGGTGATTATTGAAGGTTCTTCCAACCCTTTCACATAAGTTTTGAAATCTGGAGTTATTAGATAGGTGTTGTTGAACCATATGTTGGAATTGTCCCTTATTATATTGATGTAGAACAGCTGACCGAACTTTTTGATGGTTAATGGGTGCCATGCAAGGTAAGGATCTGGCAATAAGTTGTATCCGCCAATGAAGTAATTGCTAATGTTGCTTGTGTTTAAATCGTATTCGTTTATTTTTGCTAATGATGAAGCGTTGTATTCGTATATCGATGTTCCGTTGTAAACATAACATATTGTTGTGTTTGAATTACAATACATGTCTCCGACATAAAAGAGAGGAGCAACACACACAGGAGTTTCGTTTAAGATCTGCACGTTTGTTGAATTTATCAAGTATTTGGATAAGTACAAAGTTCCTTTGAGATAATAAAGAACATCGTATGTGTTGTTTGTTCCATAGATTGGCTTTTTGGAAATGGATATGTAGTAGTCTTTGGAAGTGTTGTAGACTTCGTAGCTTTCATTGGATACGTTGTACCTAATTATAAATCCTCCGTTGAAAGCTCCTGTTGTGGTTGTTTGTCTAAAACCAATAAGGATTAGGTCGTTTGTCTTGTTGTCGTATGCTGCATCTGATAAAATGTATCCGTAGTATTGGCTGTTGTTCAAAGGAATTATGAAGCTCATGTTTGTGTAGTTGAAGTCAGAGATTGTTAATATGCAGTTCATGGCTGCAGCTTTTAGATTGTAACCGCAGAAGTAACCAGCAGAGATTATTGTCTTGTCTTTGTTGTTTGCAAATGAAATTCCTCCTAAGTAAGTTGAATTTGTGTTTCCGGATTTGGAGACTATGACGTAAGTTGAATAGTTCTTACTGCACCAGGTTGCGTTTTCAAAATCATTTCCTATGCATGCTTGTATGCTGCTCGAACTGTTTATCATCCTTATGAAAAAGTAATTGGTGCTGTTGTAATATATGAAATTGTATCTCTCATAGCTTTGGTTGCTGTATTCGTAGGTTCTGTTTATCGTGTTTGTGAAGTTTGATGCTGGGGGTGCGGTTGGGTTGTCGAAGTAAGCGTAGAGGGTTATGTTTTGGCCTGGGGATGCGTATGGGTAGACTTTAACATAAACTATGCTGTAGTTGTAAGGTTTGTAGTAGGAGATCCAGTAAGGTAGTTCGGTTTCGTTTTGGGTTATGGGGTTGTAGTAGGTGAATCTTAAATCTGAGAAGTTGCCGAGCATTCCAGGGATGTAGGGGATCTTTAGCTTGACTACTCTTGGAGTATTGTTGATGTATATTGGCATTCTGTAGAACCAAGTAGTGTTGAACCAGGGATGATATAAATGGCCGTTGATGACTAGTCCTATGTCAGCGGTAAGAGAAATTGCTTTGTTTGTGACGTGGTATGGATAATCAATCTCAATCTCGTAATATTTTCCTCCTGAACAAATCATTAAGCTTCCTGGATTATATAGGAAAAGGTTTCCTGTTTCTCCGTATGCATAATGAGTCTTTAAAATCAATCTGCAATACCAGAGAAGTCTTGTTTGAGGAACATATTTGTAACTTTGGACGATTTTAGAAACGTAAGCAGTACAGTTAAATGTTCTATTGTCTCCATTATCATAACAATTGTGAAGTGTGCTGTTAACAACAACTAATGTGTATGTGTTGTCTGGCAGATAATCGTAATATTCAATGTATCTGCTCGAGTTCAATTGGTATGGGTTTTGGATTCCAAATGGATTGTCTCCATAATAATATGTGATGTTTTTTACATAGTCGGGGATTGTTATGTTTATAGGAACTTTCACTAGTCTGTTTACTTCATATAATTTGACTGTTGGCGCTCTCATGAAATTGGCGCTTTTTATCACTAAGATTGGTCTTCTTGCGTAAACACATCCAGGCCTGTTGTATTTTAAGTAAAGAAGGTATTTTTGATGAGTTATGCCAATATATAATGGTTTCCAATTTACTGTAAATGCACCATACGTCTCTGCGTGAGCGTAAGGAATAGTGAAAAAGAACAAAGATACAAGTGTGATTAACACTAATTTGTTTAAATCCATACCGTTATTTAGGGGAGATAATATAAATTTTTTCAGAAGAGTGTTCCTTTTGTAGAGATGTGCAGCAAAACCATTTTCAATACAACTATTGCTACAATAGCTAGGACTAAATAAGTGGTGTATTTGACTGCTTTATTTATTGCTGCTGCTAATTCGGATCCCCATCCTCCTGGTCCTCCGCCTCCGCCGCCAACGGGGCCTTTGGGGATTTCTATCTTCTTGTGTTTTTTGATGATCATTTTCTTTTTGCCTTTCATAATGCGGATTAGCACAGGCCTTATTATCATGTTGGTTCCTGAGGAAGCGTAGAATAGAAGCATTGCGGATGCTTCGTTTGGCCAAAGCATGAAGTTGAATGGAGTGCATACTTCGACTTTAACAACTTTTGATTCTCCTGGTTGTAGGACAACATTGAATTTGTTGTTTGGTTGCCAAATGACGTAGCTACCTGTTATATCTGTGCTTGTTGTTACTGTGGCTGGTTTGTCGCCCATCCATCTTATGGTTACTGAGCTGGTGCTACACATATTTGGTCCTGGGAAGTAGAAATCTAATTCTTCTGGTGTGACTATTAGGTCTCCTTTGTTGTGTTTTTTCTTTTTCATCTTTTTGTTTTTCATGTTTTTGTTCTTCATCTCTTTCTCCTTCTGTTCTTGCATTTTTTCTTTTGAATATCCGAAGTATGGTTCAGACATTGTGTTTAGTCCAGGCATGGTTATGTTGGGTATGTATCCTATTGACATGGATGGGTATCCATTAACTGAGTATGTTGCTTCGGATCCTATTTCGTAGTTTGTGTAGGATGGAGGTACATAGTGGAAGTAGATGTAATCTGAGTAGCTGGTTAATGTTCCGTCTGAGGCTTTGGCGTATACTACGTAAGGTGTTATTGTGGATGGAGCAGGATACCAGATGTTAACTGAGGTTCCGTTTATGTAAGAGGAGTTTTGGTAAATTACTTGGCCGTACATGTAGACCGTTACATTTAGTATTTTGCTGTTGTCGTCTGAGGCGTAGATTCTTATGAGGTTTAGGTTGGTGTAGGCGTCTGTGAATGGGTAGAGGATTTTTATTGTTGGTGGGGAGTTGATGTACCATTGGTAGTAGCCTTGTTTGACTTTGTAGTCTAAGGTTACGTTTATGGCTGGTTGTGCAAAGACGGGGATGGTCCAGATTGAGATGTTGGTTTGGTTACCTGCTGTGTTGGTGAATACATCGTGGATGAAGGAGGCTTGGGGGAATTGGTTTTGAGAATAGATGAATTGTGATCTACTAACCCAATACTCTGGGATGTAGTCTGTTCCTTCGAGAAGGGTGGTGTTGATGTAATATGTTTGGTTTGTTTTTATATTATATAAGAAATGTAATTCATAAATACCCGTCACAATGTACAACATAGTGCCGTTATCAACACCACCTATGTATCTGATATGTGCTTGGGTTGATCCTGTTAATGCGGTGATGTTGAAGGTTCTTAGGATTGTGTAGTTGCCTGAGGTCATGTTGACTTTGAGAAGGTAGTCTAAATTGTTTGATGCGTTGACTAATGCAGCATAACAAACATCGGTTGTTGGACAATATAGGTGGTTCTCTTTCATGTTGGCAACAAATGCGTCTTGGTAATTGCCTTGGTAAATTGTGATGTTTTTGAGGAATTTGAATTGGGTGCCGTTCATGTAGACTTCAAATAATGTTGTGTTTATTGTTCCGTAAGTGGACCCATTTGCAGACCAGGTGAATTTAGATTCGTTCTCATAAAGTAATGCGTAATAGTTGCCATATATGTGAGAGAATCCTTCGATTTGAGATTCTTGAGTCACTGCCGAATAATTTGACAACCACACTGATACAATGGATGTTGGATAAGCAGTTGTTTGTTGTCCAAATCCTGGGTCGAAGTAGGCGACGGGGTAGAATTTCATGGTGGATGCGTTGAAGAGGAAGATTGCGGTTTTCTTAAAACCTCCTGTATATGTTGGTGCTTGGTATTCTGCAACTACATATGCAGAATCTTTATAATTTGATGGATACACTCCTTGTGAAACAAATTGTACATCTGGTAAATACATCAGATTTTTGAACCCTAACACCATTGGAGAGATTATGTAATTATAATTAGATAAGTTATTTTCTGAAAATACAAAGGCGGATAAAGAAACATTAACTGAATATAATGTGTATGTTGTTGTTCCAACGGTAATTGATGTGCTTGTTGAAGATTGGTTGTTGTCTTGGCTGATCATGTTGAGGATGTATTTGGTGCCGTTTGGCAGGGTTAGTTCTATGTCGTCTGCTGGTTTTGGAAGGACTTGTAAGGATGTTGTTAACGAAGGGAATAAACTTCCTGTTATAGGCAATGGAGCTGGTAATGATATTTTGCGATATTCGTAATTTGATGTGTTTGTTAAATTCAGGTATCCGTATACATATTCAAATGTGTTAGTGGTGACTGCAGGATAATAGAAATGTGCAGTTCCAGTCAACCATAATCGTTTACCTGACACAACATAATTATTAAATGCGTAAGTTTGGGGGAAGGTTATGTTTAACTGCATTGGGATCTCTGTGATTGTGGCTGTGAAGTTGGAGGCTGGGGGGGCGGTTGGGTTGTCGTAGTAGACATAGATTGTGGCGTTGTTGGTGTTTATTGGGACTGGGGGGTTTAGTCTTACATAGACTATTGCGTATTTGTAGGGTTGGTAGTAGGAGATCCAGTAAGGTAGTTCGGTTTCGTTTTGGGTTATGGGGTTATAATAGGTGAATCTTAGGTCTGAGAAGTTGCCTTGCATGCCTGTTACCCAGGTTATGTTGAGTTTTACAACTCTGGGGGTGTTGTTTATGTATAATGGGTATCTGGCTCCCCAGGAGGTGTTGAACCAGGGGTGGTAGAGGTAGTTATCTATGGCAATGGCTACGTCTGCTGAAAGGTGTAGTTTGTGGTTGACTACGTAGTATGGGTAGTTGATTTTTATGAGGAATTGTTTGGTTTCGTATGGGTTGTAGATGTTATCTGTTATATTGAATATGTAGGTTCCGTTTTGGTCGTAGAGAAGTTTTGTTGGTATTGGTTTGTAGAATGGTTCGGTTATTGTTTGGTTTACATAGTTTGGTGCTAATGTTTCGCAGTTGAAGGATTGGTTGTTGAGATAATAACAGTGTAATGGATTAAGTGATTGTTGTAAATAATAGTAATTAGTTAGTATGTTTAGTTCTTCCGTAAGTGTATAGTTTGTTACTTTCCCTAGTGAAGAATTCGTTTTGTTGTATAATTCTGCAATGGAGATGTTCCAGGGGTTGGTGGTGAAGTTGTAGGTTTGGTTGATTATTTTGTTGTAGATGGGTTTGGTTATGGTTTTGATTTGGGTGAATATTCTGTATGTGTGTATGGTTACTCTTCCGTCGAAAGAAGCGTTGTATATAACTAGAGAAGTGTTTGTGTAGTTTGTGGAATCACAGATGTTTTTTATGTTTATTAGGTATTTTTGGGTGAAGAGACCCATGTAGATGGGTTTCCAGGTTACTTGGAAACAGCCGTGGGTTTCTGAACAGGCGTGCGTGGGGATGGTTAGGAGAATGAGGAATATTGCTGTGGTTATGGGGATTAGGGATTTGGGGTTCATGAAAAGAAGTTGATTTGAATAATATAAATATTTTTAGTTATTAGTCTGTTTTTCCGAAGAGGATTAATATGATTATGAAGATTATGAATAGTTGTAATACTCCTGCGAGTTTTATTTTGGAGATTGTTGATTTTTGATAAAGTAATCCTGAGTGAACGGCTACTTCTCCTGTGAATAAACCTACTTGTGAAATGTTCATGTACACTTGCGCTACATATTCTCCTGGTTTGTACGAACATATCTCTAATGGAATGTTGTTTGCTCCTGGAGATAATTCAACATAAGATGGATATTTTATCAAAACTTCGCTTGGTGTTCCTTCGACTAATCTCATCAAAATGGATGCGTTGTAGTTTAGCCAGGTGTTGGATACCTCGACTATTAAGCTTTGGTTTGTGCATTCGTTTGGTTTTACATAGGTTGCAAAGGACTTGACTTGGATCACTGGTTCTGGTTCGTATCCTCCTCCGCCTGCAGCAGGTGGAGAGTAATAAACCGCTGGTGGATATGTTGCTGGTGTTGTTCCATATAGTATTGTTGGTATTCCGTTACAAATGTATGCGAATGGTCCTTCTCTGAATGTGTTGGTTCCGTTTGTGACATAAGTGTTGAAGTAGACTATGGAGGCGTTCCAGCCGCAGGGGATGATTGCGGAGAAGTTGTAGAAGCCGTTGCTGAAGTTGGTTAGGTTCATGGTGTAGTTTACTTTGGCTGAGGTTGTTAAGGCGTATACGTGCCATAATTCTACGTAGGCATTTGTTGTGTTTTGGAGAGTTGTTGATACATTTATTATTTGGTAGGTGTTGGTGAAGGAGTATTTTTTGAAGGTGTAGAATAGGAATGGAGCGTAGTGGAAGTAGATGTAATCTGAATAACCTGTTAGTTGTCCGTCTGAGGCTGTTGCGTATACTACGTATGGAGTTATGTTTTGAGGTGCGGTATAATTGACTGTGATGATGGTGTTGTTTATGTAGGAATCATTGTTGTAGATTAGGGTTCCGTTTAGGTAGATTGATAGGTTTAATGTTTGGTTGTTGTCATCTGTAGCTATTACTTGGATTATGTTTTGGTTTGTGTAGGCATTTGGGTAGGGGAAGAGGATGGTGACGTTTGGTGGTGAATTTGCCACTTGAACTGGGCCGTATATTGTAGAATAATTGAGAGTTATGTTTATGGCTGGTTGGGCGAATACTGGGATTGTCCAGATGGAGATGTTGGTTTGGTTGGCAGAATTATCTAAAAACTGTTCATCGATAAATGAAGATTGGGGAAAGGTGTTTTGGGTAAAAAGATGTTCTGTAATCAAATGGCCAAACATAAATACTGCTCCTATACCTGGTAATGCACTATAATTTATGAAATATGTTTTATTTTGTTTTATGTTGTATAAAAAGTGAGATACATTGTATGGTCCAGTTACAAAGTACAGAGTTGTTCCGTTGTCTATTGAACCCATGTCTATTATATAATTATGAGTATAATTAAGCAAGTTAGTTAAATTGAAAGATGTTAGTATTTGTTTATTTCCATTAGTCATATTCATCCTTATCAAATATGTTAATCCGTCTATGTGATGATATAAAGAGACATAACAAATATCTAGGCTGGGGCAATATAAATTATTTGAATAAGTATCTATATCTCCATAAGAATTATTATATAGTTCATTAAATACAGACACATTTCTTACAAATTTAACTTCGCTACCATTTAAATATAATTCGTAAATTGTGTTGTTTACCCAGCTAGGATACAAAATACTTGTCGAATTAAATATTTCTGACACGTTACTACATAAAACAGCATAATACGGACCATAGATATGTGTAAATCCTGAAGAAACCATGCCAAATCTTCTACCATAATAAGAACCTAGATAACCAATTGGCAATAGTGTTAGGTTTCTTCCCATCTGGAATCCAAAATAATATACTGGTTTTATTTTCATAGAGGATGCATTAAACATGAATAATATTAATTTAAGTACTTCTTCATTCACCTGTGGCCATGATCCAGGGGATCTATAATCTAGTAAGAAATATGCAGTATCTTTGTACGTTCCAGGTAAAATATCGTATGATAAATAATATAAAGTAGCTGTTGGTCCGAAAGGATGGTAATTCATGATTGTATATATGTCGTTTTTAGATACGTAGTATTCGTAATTAGATAAGTTGTTTGCATTATATATAAATGCAGATAGTCCTACTGAAAAATTATAGTATCCTGTGTACGACGAATTAACAGAATAATTATTATTTTGTGATATTGTTGCAAAAACATATTCACTTCCATTATTCGAAGCGACTAAAACGGGATATGCGGGTCTAGGGTATAATGGCCATACTGGCCTTAATGTGTTTAGTGTAGTGGTTGCTATAGCGTAATCAGACACATTTTTACTATTAATATGTCCGTATTTCACTTCGAAAGTAGATGGAGGTGTTGTTGTGAGAGGAAGACCAAAATAACTGTTAGACCCCATTAACCAGAAAGTTCCATTATAATCATATAATCCAGCAAAAGCATAATTAGGTGGGAATGTAACGTTTATCTGCATAGGAATCTCTGTGATTGTGGCTGTGAAGTTGGAGGCTGGGGGGGCGGTTGGGTTGTCGTAGTAGACATAGATTGTGGCGTTGTTGGTGTTTATTGGGACTGGGGGGTTTAGTCTTACATAGACTATGGCGTATTTGTAGGGTTGGTAGTAGGAGATCCAATATGGTAGTTCTGTTTCGTTTTGGGTTATGGGGTTATAATAGGTGAATCTTAAATCGGAGAAGTTGCCTTGCATGCCTGTTAAATAGGGTATTCTTATTTTGGCTACACGAGGTGTGTGGGTTATGTATATTGGTACTCTGTAATACCAGGACAAATTGAACCAGGGGTGGTAGATGTAGCCGTTGATTTCTATGGCTACTTCTGCAGCCAATTGCAGTTTGTGGTTTACAACGTGGTAGGGGTAGTGTACTGTGACTAGGAATTGTTTGGATTGGTTTGGCAAGAAGTCTGAATCGTTCATTAGGTACATGTATAGGTTTTGGATGTGTCTTTTGACCAGGACTGGTTCTTTGATGTATATTGGTGCTTTTATTGTCTCATTGTATTTAACTGCGTAGTAACCTAAGCAATAGAATGTGGTGTTGTCAATGTATTTACATGCTGGTTCTGCAACAGTTAATGTGTCTGAAAAAGGATTGTTTGTTAAATACACTAATGCTTGGGATAAGGTAGCATTGTCAACTATGCCGAAGGTTTGGTTGGTGAAGTTGTATAATTCTGATGTCGAGATATTCCAAGGATTGTTAGAAAAATAATATTGAATGTATTTCAAGGGATGCATTGTTTTTGTCACTGTTTTGTTAACGTACTCTATTCGCTCAACATTGATGTTTGTATTTTTGGTGAATGTTGCGTTGTAGATTATGAATCTGGTTATTGTGTCTTGGTTTGTGTTGCAGATGTTTTTTATGTTGATGAGGTATTTTTGGGTGAAGAGACCCATGTAGATGGGTTTCCAGGTTACTTGGAAACAGCCGTGGGTTTCTGAACAGGCGTGCGTGGGGATGGTTAGGAGAATGAGGAATATTGCTGTGGTTATGGGGATTAGGGATTTGGGGTTCATGGGAATTAATTAGAAGAGTTGATATAAATAGTTTTCGCTAATCTTTCTTTGTTGATTTCAAGTGTTTCAATAGAATGCTTCCAACTATTGCTGCCTCCCTTAATCCTTCGGCTTCGGGATCGACAAGGTAAGAGAATAAGGAAACGCATTTGAGAAATTCGGCTGGGTTTTCTATTCCGTGTTTTGAAACACCGCACCCTTTTTCCAAGTTTTTATTCAACGATATAGCGGTATTAAGTTCTGAAACAACAGACATTTACCTCGCCTTGGTCATATTTTTCTCTCTTGGGAAAAGTATTCACCAAGCAATTGGGCAAATGATATTATTGGTGCGGCTACAATTACCATGAATGCTATTGTGTCAATAAGGTACACTAAAAATGAACCAGGGTTGAGATATCTTTGAGAATAGAAGATTATGACAAATGAGATGATTATTGCGTTAAGTAGGTATGCGTAGACTTTCTTAGATTTGTAATATAAAAGGCCATATATAGAAGTCGTGAATATTCCTACAGTCCACAAAAGCAGGAATACTTTGTTGTTCAATAGTGCGAGTAATGCTGATACAATTCCATGGAGGTAGTATGCTAGTTCGTACATACTCTAATATTGAAAGGATTGATATAAATAGTTTTTGATATTTGGGTTGGTTAATAATAAGCTAACTTGTGGGCGGCGTGTTTGTGGGCTATGGCTTTGATGAGGAGTAATGCTGCGAAGATGAGGATTATCCATAAGGCGTAGGTTATTAGTTTGTTGAACCATGATGCTGAGGTTGGTACGGGAGATGGCATGGTTATTGGTTTTTTCTTCTTGTGGCGTGGTTGTTTTGATTTGATTAGGTGGATGATTACTTTTTTGGTTAATGTTCCTGATTGGTAGGTTCCGTAGATGAATAGGGTTGCGTTGGTTTCTTTTGGATATGTATCGTAGTTTGTTGGTGAACATACTTGGATGTTTAGTTTGATTAAGGTGTTTGGTTGGACTAATTGTGAAAATGTGTCTGTTGGTTCCCAGATTAGGTATTCTCCTTGGATGTCTTTGCCTATTGATATTTGGCCTTGGGTGTTGCCTAACCATTCTATGTTTATTGTTTTGGTTTGGCATTCTGTTGCGTTGGGTATGTAGAAGTATAATTCTGTTGGTTTGACTATTAGGTTTGCTTTTGGATGTGTGGATGTGTTTGTTAGTTGGATTAGTGGGCCTGGGCCTGGTACTCCTATGCTGTATAGGGTTTGGTGAGGCCACCAGAGTGGGTAATAGTCGATGTTGACTATTGTTGGTGGATCTAGGATGACGTATTTTTGGTCACATCTTTTGTCGTGGTTGTTGTCTGTACAGATTTGGGAGTAACCTTTGCCGTTTAGGAGGAGATAGTAGTTTCCGTAGGTAGTTATGTTCCATTGGTTGATTTGGTAGGATGGTGTGGATACTGTAGCTACAATGGGAGAGAATATTGTGATTGGTATTTCTCCACCAGTAGTTATTGTCACGGGATGGGTGAGTAACAGAAATGTTGTAGCAAGAGGTGGAGCAGCAGAAGGTATTGGCAATGACTCAATAGGTATCATGTATAATCTAATATGTATATCGTATTGGTTTTTGTCGATGTAGATGTCTTTGTCTTTGGCATCGAAGATGTTGTAGGTAAAGTATTCTGGGTAGGTCATGTTTAGGAGTACTGCGTAGTCTGGGCCGTAGATGGAGTTGTGGGTTGTGTATGTACCTGCGTCTAGATAGTAGCATAATCCGTATTTGACATTTGTTGCGTTTATTTGGTTGTTGGCAATTAGTACATTTACTGAGTAGTCTTTTGGATTGTGTGGATTGATATATACTCGATCTATTGTGCTATGTGTTGGTTTGATAGAATTTGGGTCAGAACGCCCATCTGCCATTAACATGAGCAATGTATTTGGATATTTCAATATCCCTAAGTCTCCTTGCAATGTTACATTTTCGAAAATAGAAAAATCGAATAAGTCACTAGAGAACATGATACAAGAATGCATGGTATTGTTAGATATGTATTGCATGGATACTATGTTGTGACCACTATCGAAATTACTTGTGTTTTCGACTATTATTTTATTATTTTCTACTGCTGCGAGATGTTGATTGGCTAATTCTTTAACTATTGCGTAAGGAACACTATGGAGATAGTCACTAAGATCCCCTTCTGGCACTTCCCAATATGGATTTGGTACTACTACTATATGGTTGATCTTATACATGGTCTTGTTTCCTATTAGGAGAAAATTGGTGCTTATTGTGGGTGATGTGAAGGGAGATACTCTGGTGGCTATTGCAGGTAAGAACGCACTATCGTTTATCACAATTATGTTGTGAGCAATTGTCCAACGTGTTGATGGAACATATGTATTGTTGGTTATGGAGATTATTCTTGTATATATTTGATGTGTTGTATTCAATATTATGTTGTTGATTTGTGCGTTTACTCCTATTACTGGAACGTGTGTTTCGATAGATTCAACTGAATAGGCTCCGTTAATGAACGACATGTTTAGTTTTGTTATGAAATGTGTTGTCGTCTTTTTGGCAATAAATTCGTTTCCTAGTAAATAATGTATAATTACAGGAACTTGGTTTTGCATATGTGGCAACACATTACTCACATTTGCGAATATGTTGAATTTCATTCCATCTGGCCAATAATATCCGATTTGTTTATGAGTTCCTGGGGGATATTGTAATGTGGCCCCTGCAACATTGTATTCATTAGGATATGAATTGATGACTATGTTTGAATTGTATAGCTTAGAATAGAACACATGGTATGGATTATATATATGTGAATAGTGTATTGAACTATTATCTACCATCGATGAGACAATACATGATTTATTCACAGTATCGTTTAATACCCATACTGAAAATGGTTTACACGGATATTCATTAATGATTTTGTCATCATACGCTACAGTGATTACATATTTTGCAGTAGAATTGTCTATTGTTGTGTTATATATCATTGTTAATGGAATAAAAGGCAATGATGCTTCAATTCCACAACCCCCCTTATCACATATACTTGTGAATGTATCTCTTGCTAAGATGTCATGTATGAAGTAGATTGTTGGATAGTGTGGTAAATAACCCATCGGAGACACAAATGAAAATTGTTCGTTTGCATTGGATGCAATTGGAATGTATGAGTTTTTATTGGATATTTCTGTGCCTGTGAAGTTGGAGTTTTGGTAGATGGCAAATGGGAAAGCAGCTGTGGCTATTTCTGAGTCTATAAATGCGGAGTTATTTACTTTGTTTAGGTTGAAGATGTATGAGTGATCTGCGTAGATGTCTGTTGCGTTGATTATTCCGTAGGGGTTGACTATGGAGGAGTTGTATAGTTTTATGTTAAATAAGGAGATGTTTACTAATCTGTATGGTAGGGTCATTTTTAGTGGGAGGAATGGGAATTTTTTAGAGAGTTGAGGTATGTTTATTGTGTAGTTGACTGTGTAGGTTTTTGTATCGTTGTAGTCTATTATGGCATGGTAGATGTTTTTGAAGATGCAGTTTTGGATTGAGACGTTGTTACCTTCTATGTCTATTCCTATAGAGGAATTAAATGTTCCGTAATCCCCTGTGTAGAATTTGTGGTTGGAGTAGATTTCATAGCCTTGGCAGTCTAGTTGTTCGTTGCTTTTCATTATTATTCCTTTGTTTGTTCCGTAGATATAGGGTACTGTGTAGTACGACGTACTATATTGACCTCCAACTATTGTAGGTGTAAGTATGTATTGGGGTGTAGGTGATAAAGAAGTAGCTAATCCAACAGTACCCATACTCATTGGCGGCGACAAGTGAAGTAACCCTGGTGATAGACTCTCTCCTGGCCACAAATGTCCAGATGCCAGAAAAGACCACAGTGGCCAATTTCCTGGTGGAAAAGTAAATCCTTGATCAACTACGTATCCAGACACAAAATAGGGATCGAACATATAGTGGATAGGGAAGACTGGATAGATCGTGTAGTTGTAGGGTTTGCCGTTGTACCAGACGTGGGACATTAGTTTCACATAGGTTTGGTTTAATGGGTAGACGAGTACTCCGTGATATGTGAAAAGAGTATCTTGTGCTAGTTTAGTGGGAACAAAGATGTCTCTTCCGAGTTTGTATTGGCCTGGGTCTTCGAGGATCATGCCCCATTGATAGATTGTGTTACCGAAGCCTATTTTGATTGGGCCTTTGGTTGTGAAGCTGGAGTTTGTGTCGTTACAGGTTAGGTAGAAATAGTAGTCATCTGGAGACAAGGATAAATTGTCTGAGTAGACTGTGGCGTTTGTGACGTTTAGAGTCATGTTGTAGAGGAAGGTGCCGTCCCATCTGTAGAGGGAGAGATTACAGGTTATGTAGGTTGCGTTTGTGGAGATGAGGATGAGTTTTAGGGGTAGTGTTGTGTTTAGGGTTTGTTCTCCGTTTATTGGTGCAAGTATTTGGAAAGTGGTTATTGCTGCGTGGGTTGGTTTAGGGATGAGGAATATTGCTAATGTTAGGGATAAAATTAGCAATATTTGTTTGGAGTTCATGGAGAATTAATTGTAGAGATAATATAAATATTTTTCATCTTCCTCACCTCAAGGAGACCCCATCCGAAAGGATGGGGAGGAATTGAGGTAAATATTTAAATCCACTCGCTGAATATCCCTCATGGAGGTTACCAAATCCATAACAGTAAAGGTTTCCAAAAAGATAAATAGAGATAAATTCCTCAAGTTGAGACATTTTTTCAACACCTACCAAACCATCGCAAGAGTTTACTATTCTTACATTATCGAACACTCTCTCCATGATAAACTCGCTTCTGGAGACATAACCAAAACCGACCTCAAAAACATATTGCATAGAGAACTTTATAAACAAATCAGAGAAACATACGATGTTGGATCTCAAACCGTTCAAGAGATAAGAGACACAGTCGTGGGAGTATTCACTTCCTATGCAGAACTTGTCAAGAAAGGTGAAAAACCATCTCTCCCAAAGGTTAATGAATTCACAGTAATTATGAACTGTCCAAGAGTTGTATCCATATTCGAACAAGGAAAAGAATTTCCCTTTTTCTTTAAGGTCAAACTCAACGGTTCTGAAAGCAGAGTTGCAATACCTATTGAGTGTGGAGAGTGTCAAAGACATTTGCTCAAAGACGCACTCAACGGTAAATACAAAATCGGTGCATTTCAACTTATCAAAAAGGACGGGTGGTATTATTTCAACATACCCATCAAAAAGAGTGTTGAAATTAAAGACGAATATGATGGAGTCATCGGCATAGATTTGGGTCTCCGATACAATGCCGTTATAACAATACTCCATGAAAACGGAAAAATCACCCATAAAGAATTCATCAAATACAGACACCTTCTCCATAAAATCAGAATTCTTTGGAATAGAATCGATGAACTCAAATCCAAACTGCCCGAAGGACAAAAAACAAGTAAACGAATCAAGAGATTGTGGAAAAGAATATATAGAATCAACGATTGGATTGCCCACAACATCAGCAAACGAATCGTTGAATTGGCTAAAGAATATAACTGCATGGTTGCCTTTGAAAACCTTAAATCCCTCTATCCAAAGAGAAGAAAGAATTCCAGAAGGAATAACAGAGAGATCAGTAATTGGGTAAGAGGCAAGGTTATCAAATACACTACATACAAAGCACAATGGGAAGGAATAATGGTAAAACTTGTTTCTCCTAAATACACGTCCCAAGTCTGCCACCTCTGTGGTGCGAGAGGTTCTCGCAAAGGTGCAATCTTCAAATGTCCACATTGCCAACACACCTACAATGCTGATTTCAACGCAAGCATCAACATAGGCATCAGGGCAACGCTCCCTGATGTCAAGGGGTGCGTAAACCACCCCGTAGGGCTAATGACCCTACAAAGCCCCTTGCGTTAGCGAGGGGTAGTTTACCCCTTTTCAGCCTTCTTCCTTGCCCACTCTAACAGAACCTTCTTCTTCAACTTCTCCAAATGATCAATCTCTTTATTCAACAACTCGATCTCTTTGTCAATCATCTTCTCCAACTCTTTGATCCTGTCGTCCTGCTTCTCCAATATGCTCTCAACAATGTGGTTGAACTTGTCTTCATCCCTGTCTATTTGATGGTAAAGCGCAAGCAAATATTTCGTCATCTCCCTATCCGTTCCATAAACCTTCTCGTATGCTGCTGCTAAATCCTGCCTAAGAATGTGTTTTATTGCGGATAAATTAAGCTTGTGTTCGTCTATGCTGACCATAATCACCTACCGAATAACCAACCTAACAAGCCTCTGAATCTGATCTGCTTTTCAGCAACGGATTGAACCGCTTTCTGATATTCGTTCAAATAATTCAAATATTCCTTCAAATACTCTCTCGCAACAGGGTTTGTTGTCTCGT
>Ga0256834_1000400_pt1 | contig 31601 bp, 29 predicted proteins | sample 4281140metaG_FD_190536 | JGI IMG/M metagenome (GOLD analysis project Ga0256834, IMG submission 190536) | Hydrothermal vent microbial communities from East Pacific Rise, Pacific Ocean - 4281-140 | ecosystem: Environmental > Aquatic > Marine > Hydrothermal vents | place: Pacific Ocean: East...
AAATCTAAACAGCGCAAAATTTTGGTAATAAATAAAGTAGATACTCTTGCTCGTGAAAAACTGCTTGAGTTATCCAAAACCTTAAACGAGAAAATTGAGTTTGATGAAACCTTTATGATTTCGGCATTGCGGGGCGATGGGGTGAATGATTTCCTCAATTGGTGTTTGAGCAATATACCGCTTGGTCCATGGCATTTCCCCGAGGATCAACTCACCGATTTAACTTTGGCACTGACTGCAGCAGAGGTTACTCGAGAAAAATTATTCATGCGCATTCATGAAGAAATTCCATATAATGCAACGGTTGAAACTGAGAGTTTTAAAATACAAAAAGATGGATCATATCGAATTGATCAAATTATTTATGTAACTCGAGATACCCATAAAAAAATTGTGCTTGGCAAAAACGGCTCGGCAATTAAAGCAATTGGTGCTGATTCTCGTGCTGATTTAATGAAAATTTTTGATGTTAAAGTGCATTTATTTTTGTTTGTGAAAGTTCGCAAAAAATGGGCAGATGATCCCGAGCGCTATCGTGAAATGGGTTTGGTAATTCCAAAGAAATAGTTGGGTTAAAGATATGGGTCGGGGTATAGAGAGAAAATCCCAGTTTACAGGAGAGCATAATGCAATGGTCTTCTGAAGGTCTCATTATCGGCGTAAAAAAACATGGCGAAACTAGCGTCATTGTTGAGGCGTTAGTCTTTGATAAGGGGCGGCATCTCGGCTTGGTTCGGGGCGGGCGATCCCCCCGTCATTCAGCGGTTTTGCAAGCAGGAAATAGCGTGAAATTAGATTGGCGAGCAAGACTTGAAGATCATTTAGGCGTTTACAATGTTGAGATTTTACAAACCCGAGCTGCAAGATTAATAGCAGACAAGCAAAGCCTATTTTTAAGCGCATTGCTAAACGATCACGCAAGACTTTTGCCAGAGCGTGACCCGCATGACAATATGCTAGCAATGATAATTGATTTGTTAGATGGCGAATATGACAAGCAAAAGTTAGCAAAAAAACTAGCGTTATTTGAGTTTAACCTGCTTGATGAATTAGGCTTTGGGCTTGATATTTATTCGTGCGCTTTAAGCGGCGAAACAACAGGGCTAAGTCATGTATCACCAAGAACGGGCAGGGCGGTAACGCTTGAGCAAGCGCAACCCTATATTGAAAAACTACTACCGCTTCCTGCTTTTTTGCTAAATAACAATGAGGCGAGCATAATTGACATAAAAAATGCCTTCATTTTAACAGGACATTTCCTAAATATGCACATTTGGGCAGCCCGCCAGATTGAAGTGCCAGCAACTCGTGATAAATTGATAAATAATATGATTCGTTTCTATGAAAGAAGTTAGATGAGTACATCTGAAATATTACCACCAATAGATGCCGATAGCGGCGTGATTGATCTTAAAAAAGCATTAGAAGAGCGTTATCTCTCTTATGCGCTGACTACAATTACTCAGCGTGCATTGCCCGATGTTCGTGATGGGCTAAAGCCTGTGCATCGGCGTATTTTGCACGCCATGCGTTTGCTAAAACTAGATCCCAATCAGGGGTATAAAAAATCTGCTCGCATTATTGGTGATGTGATTGGTAAATATCACCCGCATGGCGATCAATCGGTTTATGATGCGCTGGTGCGTTTGGCGCAAGATTTTGCGGTGCGTTATCCTTTGGTAGATGGGCAAGGAAATTTCGGCAGTATTGATGGCGATGGCGCAGCCGCAATGCGCTATACAGAAAGTCGCATGACAGAAGTCGCCGCCCGCTTAATGGAGGGAATAGGCGAAAATGCAGTAGATTTCAAAGATACTTATGATGGCGAAGATAACGAGCCTTATGTGCTACCTTCAAATTTCCCCAATCTATTAGCGAATGGCTCAAGCGGCATTGCGGTTGGCATGGCGACTTCTATTCCACCCCATAATGTTGCAGAATTATGCGATGCAGCGCTTTATTTAATTCATCACCCAAACGCTAGTGCTGATGAATTAATAGAATTTATTCCAGGCCCAGATTTCCCAACTGGTGGCATTATTGTTGAAGATAGAGATTCAATAAAACAAGCTTATGAAACAGGGCGTGGAGGTTTTAGGTTACGCGCACGTTGGCAGAGCGAAGATTTAGGGCGGGGCGGCTATCAAATTGTTATTTCTGAAATTCCCTATGGTGTGCAGAAATCTCGTCTAATTGAGAAAATTGCAGATTTAATAATGGCGAAAAAAATGCCATTACTTAAAGATATTCGTGATGAAAGTGCCGATGATATTCGGCTGGTGCTTGAGCCAAAAAACCGCACGATTGATCCAATAGTTTTAATGGAAACTTTGTTCAAGCTAAGCGATTTAGAAAGCCGAATTCCGCTAAATCTCAACGTGTTAGATATGGGTACAGTGCCAAAAGTAATGAGTTTAAGCAAAGCGCTTGGCGCATGGCTTGAGCATAGAAAAGTGGTGTTAGTTCGCCGCTCGCAATTCCGCCTAGAGCAAATCTTTCATCGGATAGAAATTTTGGGTGGTTATTTAGTTGCCTATCTAAATATTGACGAAGTCATTCGCATTGTACGAGAAGAAGATCACCCAAAAGCGGTGCTGATGCAGACATTTGAAATTAACGAAATACAGGCAGAAGCAATATTAAATATGCGGCTTCGCTCTTTAAGGAAACTCGAAGAATTTGAAATTCGTAAAGAAAACGAGGCCTTGCTTGAAGAAAAGATACATTTAGAAGCATTGCTTGCATCAAATAAAAAACAATGGGGCGTAATTGCTGCGCAAGTTAAAGAAATTAAAGAAGCCTATGGCGAAAAAAATCCGCTTGGCAAAAGGCGCTCAACATTTGAAAAAGTACCAAAAGCAGGTTTGATTGATCTTGAAACCGCCTTGATTGAAAAAGAGCCAATCACAGTATTGCTTTCTGATAAAGGTTGGATTCGAACAATGAAAGGGCATAATATTGATGCTAATGCCCAAACTTTTAAGACTGATGATAGCTTAAAATTGACGATAAAATGTGAGACTACCGATAAGTTGTTGCTGCTTAGCACGGGCGGAAAAATCTATACACTTGGGGCAGATAAACTCCCCGGTGGGCGAGGGCATGGCGAGCCAGTGCGCCTAATGGTTGATATTGAAGAGGGGCATGACATTGTCGATCTGTTTGTGCATAAAGCAAACAGCAAACGCCTGATTGCCTCAAATATTGGCAATGGATTTATTGTTGAAGAAAATGCCATGATTGCCAATACCCGTAAGGGTAAACAGGTGCTAAATGTATCTGGCGAAGTGGAAGCAAAACTATGCGTGCCTGTAGCTGGAGATTATATTGCAATCATTGGTGAAAACCGAAAACTGTTGGTTTTTCCACTATCGCAACTGCCGCAAATGGGGCGTGGCAAGGGTGTTCGTTTGCAAAAATATAAAGATGGCGGGGTTTCAGATATCAAAACATTCAACTCAATTGCGGGCTTAAGCTGGAGTGATAGTTCGAGTAGAACTTATGTTCGCTCGATAAAAGAATTGCGTGAATGGCAAGGCGAGCGAGCGCAAGCAGGCCGCCAGCCACCAACGGGCTTTCCTAAGAATAATAAATTTTTAGGCTGATAAAAAATAGGGTGAGGGGTGGTTATTGAAAAATACAGAGCAAAAACTACTCGCCATCTTTTACAGAAAAAACCATAATAACAGGATTATGATCGCTTCCTGCTGTTTCGCCTTTTTCAACTTTATGAACGTTAATATTCTCATTACTAAGAATGTGGTCTAAAGAAAGAAATGGCAAAATATTGCGCCACTTTCCTGCAAGGTGAAGCCTATTTGGATAGGTTAAAAACCCTGTTGTTCTTAATGATAGATCATTTTTCTTGGTGAATTTTTTTAATTGATATGACCATGAAGTGGAGTTAAGATCGCCTACTATTATAAACGGGGTTTCTATTTTTTTTAGCCTGTTGCTGAGGGCTAAAATCTGACCTCTTTTTCTTGCAGTAGATAAATCAAGACCTTCAAAAATATTTTCTCCATCATTGAATTTGCTAATTTGCAATGGCCAATCAAGATGAGTGGTAACGACTTTGAATTCTCTATTATCTTTACCCTTGAATTTCGCAATAATCCTAGAAATACGCCCGTCATCTAAATTACAATTATCTTTGCTATTAATTTCAAATTCCATTTTAGAATAAATCGCAATATTCTCTCTTTTGCCACCAGTGCAGATTAAGAAAAACGGATATTTATCTCTTATCAATGGGTGCAAAACACTGCGCTGTTCAATGAAATATTCCTGAAAAGCAATAATGTCTGGATCTTCATTTTCAATCATGTTTGCCAATTTAGGCATCTCATAATTTCGTCCAAAAATATTTTGGGTCAGGATTTTATAGGTTGCAATTTCAGTTTTTGGCATTGGGGTTTTTTGTTGAACAAACTTTGCTAAGGTATCAGGAATGACAATTATTGCAGAACTTAAAAAACCAGTTGCTGCAATAGTAATTGCAAACGATCGCCACAATTTTTCTCTAAAAAATAATGCAACAAGAAACAAGAGAAACAAATTAGACAGAAATATAAATGGCTGCAAATGATTAAAAAAATCTAATAATGGATAGCTAAAGCCAAGTAGTGCAATAATAGCTAAACTAGCCGCCCCAATGGTAGCTAAGAATAAGAAAAATCTGATAATTATAAATAATAAATGAAACATATTTTATTTCTTAATTTAATGCTATTTCTCTTGAACCTTAAAATATGACAATTCAATGACTTAGTAGAATTATCTGAATCACTTTCTTGAGTTTTACTTATTTTTCAATCCAACCCAAACTATCGCAAAATTCCTCAACTGGTAAAAATGCTGTTTTATAATTCATATTTTTTGAACTTTTTATCCAATACCCAAGATAAACATATTTAAGAATATTTTTTTTTGCCCTTAAAATATTATCCAAAATCATAAAAGTTCCAAGCGAGCGATCTTTATATGTTGGGTCAAAGAAACTATAAACTAGTGATATGCCATTTTCTAAAATATCAACCAAAGCCACCGCTATTAATTTATCACTTTGCTTTAATCGATATTCAACAAGCCTTGTATCAACCGCTGTATCCTCAACCATATCTTTGAACTCATCTTCATTCATATCGGCCATGCCGCCATTTTTATGCCGTGCATTGAGATATTTTTTGAATAATTCAAAATGCTCTTTATTAGTGATTGGCATAATCATGTTTGAAACAATATCGCTATTTTTACCATTCACCCGTTTTTGGCTTTTTGTTGGTTTGAACTCAGCAGCTCGCACCCTAACAGATTTACATTCATTGCAATTTTCACATGATGGTCGATAGATAAGTTTTTGTGAGCGCCTAAAGCCATTTTCACTTAAAAGCAAAAAAGCAAACTTTGCTTTATGTCCACCCAAATAGGTGAAAAGTTTTCGCTCCTCTAAGCCCTCTAAATAAGGGCAGGGCGAAGTGTGGGAAATATAAAATTGAATGTTATCAGATGATTGCTCATTCATTTCTAAACCCCATAATACCACGGAGCAACGATTGTAAACACTACCCACATTATTAAAATAAGCGGCATGCCAACAATGAAAAAGTCACGAAATTTATAATGCCCAGCACTCATAACCAGCAGGTTGGTTTGATAGCCAACAGGGGAGGCAAACGAAGCATTAGCGCCAAGAATAACCGACACAATTAATGGTAATGGATCAACCCCAAGCGAGTTAGCCGCAGCAATAGCAATGGGGGTGAAAAGCACGGCAGTTGCATTGTTAGATAAGAAATTGGTAAAAATTGCAACCATAATAAACAAGCCGCTCATAACTATAACGGGCGAATTTGTTCCAAGCGAAGAGATCGCACCATTTGCAATATATTCAGCCCCACCAGTAAATTGCATTGCAGTTGCCATAGCAAGAGATGATCCGACCAACATCACAATTTTTCGATCAATTGAGCGTGCTGCTTGGCGAATATTTAGGCAGCCAAAAGCTACCATTAAAAAAGCTCCAATAATGGCGGGTACAACGGTTGGGGTAAGTCCAGTTGCAATAGCAATGATTGTTAAAAAGAAAATAATTTGAGCCCGAAGTGAGTGTCCCTTAGGTTTAATTTCAGCACCACTCCACTCAATCACGATTAAATCTTGTAAGCCCCGAATATTTTCAAATGATTTAGGTTGCCCCGCAACCAACAAAACATCGCCAGCCTCAAGGCGAATTTCGCTCATTTGCTCACGTGGCATACGGCTACGTCTTTCCATGCCTAAAATTAGGATATCATGCTGTGCCATAAAACCAGCCTGATCTACCCCATGCCCAACTAGGCGCGAAGTTGGCGGCACCATAGCTTCATAAAGCACCACGCCTTTTTCGCCTTCTTTATTGTTTGAACTGATAGAATCGGTATCCTCAAATGCTTTCCATTCACGCAATAATTTGGTCAGCGCATCTCGGGTAGCTGCAATAATAAGTGTGTCACTGCTTTTAAGGATTATATCATCAAACGGCGGCAAAAAGGTTTGCTTTCCCCTTTGCACAGCTCGCACGGTCATGGTGGTGAAATTAGGAAACATGCCCGCAATGGTTTTTTCGCCAATTAATGGGTGACCAAAAGTAAGGTGGATTTCACTGACAAACTGAGTATTGCTTTTTTTTGTAGTTTTATTTTCACTTGAATTATCTGGTATAATAAGTGGTGCAATGAATAAAACATATAACCAGCCAATTAGCGCCATAATTAACCCCGGGATTGCAAAAGAGAAAAAGGTTATGCTGTCAATGCCATGTTGGCGGGCAACACCTGCGGCTAATAGGTTAGTAGAAGAACCAAGTACTGTGGTCATACCCCCCAAAATAGTCATAAAGCTAAGTGGCATCATGAATTTAGATACAGGTAGGTTTCGCTTTGCAAGAATTGAAATCAATACAGGTATAAACACAATAACTACGGGTGTATTATTAACAATGGCACTGGCAGCACCCGCAATTATCAATGCTAAAAAAACCACTGCCATTGGGTGTTTGGGCCAAAGATTAGATAACCAATTAGTTAAAGATGCTAAAGCCTCTGTTTGGATTAACCCTTGCCCAACAACCAAAAGCGCCAAAATAGTGATAAGGGCAGGGTTGGCAAATCCAGTCAATAAATCTTCTGCATCAAAGCCACCGCCGGGTAGGAAGGTGGCAATAAGCATTAGCGATACTAATGTGCCAAGTGACACAACTTCAATGCCTGCCCATTCGGTTACATAAAACAGCATAGCACCAGCAATCACCATAAAGGTGAGCCACATAGAAATATTGTCTTGTGCTAAAATAAAATCAAACATGCCGCTATAATGCTGCTATTGCGCATTTTGACCAAGCGATTTTTACACTTGTTGTAAAAAACCTCTTTATAACATGTTGATTATAGTTTTAGTAACTCAGTAATTTTCTTCTTCATAATGAAAGTTTTGTTCATTTTGATATTCCATTGGTGAGCGCCGCACCATCATGGTTGAGGTGATAAAATCATGAATAAGCTGACGGCGTTGGGTGAATAGGCCGATGAATAATAAAGGCGAGAAAACCCAAATTGTAATCCAATAAACTAGAGGGTGAGCCAACGCTCTTACTCCATCAAGTGGCTTGCCTTTGGTTGGGGCAAGAATAATATCAAACATTTGCATGCCAAAAGTTGCCCGAGAGTTTGAACCAAGAGTTAGAGCATAATAGGCCAAGATTGCTATGGGTGCGATAATTGGAAATGTTAGCCAAGCAAAACCAAGCGTTATAATTCCAGTAATCGCAATAATAATGAATAGAACAAAAGTGATTATAGATATTATAATTGTATCAATAATGAAAGCGGCTGAACGACGAAAAAGAATACCCTCAAATAATTCTGGTGAAGTTTTTGGGTCAGGAAGTCGTGTATTCATTTATCTCTCCAATCATTCTCTTAATAATATAGATTGTTAGTTTTTATAAAAATGCAAGTGTTTTTGAAATTTATCAAAATTTTTGGCTCTTGCTTGAATTTAGCAATCATGTAGTCTTTAGATATAAGACATCTTTGATGAAACATCTTGGGAAGCTAGAAATGCCTGAAAACTCAACTTTTAATAATAATCTTATACGAGTGTTGGCGATTTTGTGTTTATTGCTTTCTTTGCGTGAGGCGAGTGTTTTTTTAGGTCTTGGATCAAACCAAGCAAGCCCAATTAGCAATTTAGGTGTTTTAAGTTTTTTCTTAATGCTTGCTTTTACAGTTTTTCGTCTTTTTGCTGCTGTTAGTATGTGGGTTAAGACAGTATGGGGGCCTGTGCTGGTGTTTGTAGTTACTTCAATCGAGTTCAGCATTTTAACCCTAACTTCTATTGATATTTATATTTCTACTGCTGGGGTATGGATAAGGGCTACGCTGTTGTTGGGAATTATTATTTATTTCATTTTGACCTATATGTATCAGCGTAAATATGTTTACGACTGATTTAGCTTAAGAAAACCTTACCCCCGTTAGTGTTTTGTAAAGCCAAAACATTGAATCATTTCAGTAAGATAGTATTAATCTTGTTTTTTAAACTGATGTTATTAGCCTTAATGTAGATTGCCTTTATCGACACGGCGAAGATCGTGCAAAATTTGAAAAATACAGTAAAACATAGTAAGGCAGAACAATGAATAATAATAGTAACGCTGCATTGGTAGCTGAAGAAGAAAAACCAAAAAGCTTAAAGCCACTATATTTAGAGGCAGTAACACGAGTTGAGCGATTGCATCGCCGTCTTTTAGATCTAATTAAAGATGAGTTTGATCGCATGGGTTGGGACGATATTAATTCAACACAAGCTCTTATGATGTTTAATATTGGTGATAGTGAGTTAACGGCAGGCGAATTGCGCTCTCGTGGTTATTATCTTGGCTCAAACGTATCTTATAACCTTAAGAAACTAGTAGATACGGGCTATATTTTTCAAGAAAAATCAAAAGCAGATCGTCGTTCTGTTCGTATTAAACTTAGCCCAAAAGGCGAAGAAGTGGCAGAGGTTATTGACGAGCTTTATGATCGTCATCTTGGCTCATTAGAAAAAGTTGGCGGCCTTGGCGATGATGATTTTACAGGTCTAAATGATTCACTTGCTCGTCTTGAGCGCTTTTGGGTTGATCAAATTCTTTATAAACTCTAGCAATTATAATCAAATAACAGATAATTTGATAAACGCTGACCTTTTGGTCGGCGTTTTTTTGTTGAATTCTCTAATCATACACAAAAAAACCTTTTTTAAGTGGTCACAAATCATTGAGTGGCGTTGTTAAATGCTGCAAAAAAGTCTAAACAACTTTGAAAAGTTAAACATTTGTTCATCGGAAAGTAAGATATGCGCCCAAAATCATTCATTCACCCAAATAGAAGACAAGTTATTAAAGGTCTTTCTCTGGCATCAGCGTCAGTTTTTATGCCAACAATGATGGGCGCATACGCAAGTTCGCAAGATGATTTTGCTCGGGCAAGAGTGCTAAGAGATACCGATAGAGAAGGTAATACTCTTGCAGCACTTGACGCTATTAATTCAAATGAGCCAATTCTCTCAATTAATACGGCAAATAATTTGCAATTAGCAATAATTCAATATGAGCAAATTGTTGCAAATGGTGGCTGGAAGCTATTATCAAAAAATGTTTATGGGTTAATTGTTGGCAATAATAGAAATGGTGTTAATGCGCTTCGTAACCGTCTGCTAACAAGTGGTGATGTGCAAAAGCCAAAGAAAACTGATAAGGATATGTTTGATGAGCGTCTTGATGCAGGGTTGCGCTTTTTTCAGGCTCGCCACGGTTTAACAATTTCAGGTAAAGTTGATGCTGAAACATATTACGCATTAAATGTGCCAGCTGAAAATCGTCTAGCGCAATTACGCCTAAATGCACTAAGAGTGAATAATCTAACAGGATCAATTTCAGCCTCAGACAGATATGTAGTGGTAAATATTCCTGCCGCTTCAATTGAAGCCATTGATTCATCAACTGTTACTCAGCGTCATACAGCAGTAGTTGGGCGTGCTGATAGGCAAACTCCGATATTGCAATCAAAAATCCATCAAATAAACTTCAACCCATATTGGCATGTACCAAAGTCTATTATTCGCAAAGATTTAACCAAATATATGCAAGAAGATCCAGAATATCTTACAAAATTCAGAATAATAATTTATGATGGGAATCGCAATATTATTGACCCAAAAACTATTGATTGGACAACTGATGAGGCGGTTAAATATGCATTTAGACAAGAACCAGGGGCTGAAAATTCTTTAGGGCGAGTAAGAATAAATTTCCGCAATAAACACTCAGTATATTTGCATGATACCCCAGGGAAAAGCTTATTTGGGCAAAATCGCCGCTTTAATTCTTCGGGCTGTGTAAGGGTAGAAAAAGTTGATGAAATGGTTGCTTGGTTATTATCAAGAAATGAGGGTTGGGACGTAACTTCTGTGAATACAATGTTTAATTCTGGTGAAAGAGTTGATGTTTTAGTGAAATCTCCCCCAATCATTCACATGACCTATATTACTGCATGGGCAAACAATCAGGGTAGCGTAAATTTCAGAGATGATGTTTATGATTTTGATAAGGCAGGTAAGGTAGTTTTTGAAGACGCATAGAACCCTTGGCAAAAACCTTTCAACATTTCTATAGTCTAATAAGCCAAATATATTTAATGTAAGGTCGATTCTAAGAAAAATATCTGCTAAATTTATACAAAAATAAATATCAAAAGGCTTTTGCCAAAGGTTCTACAAGGGTTCTACAAGGGTTCTATAGGTTAGTTTGATGAATAATGATGTTAATAAAAATGATGTTTTGTTAGAATTTTCTCAAGTTGGCAAACAAATGCGAGTGGCGGCAATTGATGCAAGGACGGGGGTTGAAGTAATAATAATCACCCCATTAAACGCCACACGTCAACAAATGCAGCAAATTGCAGTGGCAAAATTACGTCGCAGAATTGAACAATTGAAAAATCAATAAATTGCATGCTGTTGGTGCTTGGAATCACAGTAAAGATTGTGTAAAGCGGAGTTAGAAGATAAACTCAGCAGAACACGAATGGCAATAAAATGAGCATAGATAAGCAAACAGAATTTTTTAATAACACAATATCACAAAATGATCCTGAAATTGCTGAGGCGATTGCAAAAGAATTAAAGCGCCAACAGCAAGAAATCGAGTTGATCGCATCAGAGAATATTGTCTCTCGTGCAGTGCTAGAGGCGCAAGGCTCTGTTCTCACCAATAAATATGCCGAAGGCTATCCGGGTCGCCGCTATTATGGCGGTTGTCAGCATGTTGATATTGTTGAAAGCCTTGCAATTGAGCGAGCAAAACAAATATTTGGCTGTGAATTTGTTAATGTTCAGCCAAATTCTGGTAGCCAAGCCAACCAAGGGGTTTTTCAGGCGTTGATTAAACCCGGTGATACAATTCTTGGCATGAGCCTTGATGCAGGCGGGCATTTAACCCACGGTGCAAGACCAAATCAATCTGGCAAATGGTTTAACTCAATTCAATATGGGGTGCGAGATGAAGATGCGCTAGTTGATATGGATCAGTTCAAAGCTTTAGCGCTTGAGCATAAGCCACAATTAATCATTGCTGGTTTTTCAGCCTATTCAAGAGTGTTAGATTGGGCGGCATTTCGAGCCGTTGCTGATGAAGTTGGTGCATATTTAATGGTAGATATGGCGCATATTGCGGGTCTTGTAGCGGGCGGCGCTTATCCAAGCCCAATTCCTCATGCGCATGTGGTCACAACAACAACCCACAAAACCCTGCGTGGTCCTCGTGGTGGCATGATTATGACAAATGATGAGGCGATTGCTAAAAAAATCAATTCAGCAATTTTTCCTGGCATTCAAGGCGGCCCATTAATGCACGTGATTGCGGCAAAGGCTGTTGCTTTCAAAGAGGCATTAACGCCAGAATTTTCCACTTATGCAAAACAAACCGTAAGCAACGCCCGCGTGCTTGCAAATACTTTAGTGCAGGGCGGCGCAGATATTGTTGCGGGTGGCACAGATAATCACCTAATGTTGGTTGATCTTCGCCCAATGAATGTAACGGGTAAAGCCGCAGAGCATGCTTTGGGGCGTGCCTATATTACTTGTAATAAAAATGCTGTTCCATCTGATCCGCAAAAACCTGCAATCACTTCTGGTATTCGAGTAGGTACTCCCGCCGCTACAACTCGTGGATTTAAGCAAGAAGAATTTCGCCTTGTTGGTGAATTGATTGTTGAAGTTCTTAATGGTTTAAGAGAGAATGGCGAAGAGGGGAATGCAGAGGTAGAAGCAAAAGTAAGAGAAAAAGCAATTCAACTTACTAATGCTTTTCCAATTTATTCTTAGTTAGAAGAGGTCGAAAATGCGTTGCCCATATTGCGGAATTGATGACACACAGGTGAAAGATAGTCGCCCAACTGAGGATTCTGCGGTGATTAGGCGGCGGCGCATTTGCAATGGTTGTGGTGGGCGTTTTACTACTTTTGAAAGAGTGCAATTACGTGATTTAATTGTGTTGAAAAAATCAGGCCGTAGAGTTCCATTTGATCGAGAAAAACTAACCAAATCCGTAACCACTGCGCTTAGAAAACGCGAAGTAGAAGTGGAGCGGGCGGAGCGTATGATTTCAGGAGTTATTCGCCAATTAGAGAGTGGCGGCGATATTGAAATTACCTCAGATCAAATTGGTGAAGCAGTGATGGAGGGTCTCAAAAGTCTTGATGATGTTGCTTTTGTTCGCTTTGCCTCAGTTTATAAAAACTTCTCTGCCGCCAATGACTTTAGAGAGTTTCTTGAAGTTTTAGATGATGAAAATAAAGAGTAGATTTTATGAGTGAAAATAAGATACCCGTAGCCAAAAAAACAAGCAACAAACGCACGACAGCAAGGCTAGCGGCGGTGCAAGCATTATATCAAATGGACATTGGTGACACTTCACTCGAGAAAATTTTAGTCGAGTTTGCAAGCCATAGATTGGGTCAAGAGATAGAGGGCGATCAATATCTTGAAGTCGATCATGATTTTTTCTCACAAATCGTAAAAGGCGTGATTAAAAAACAGCTGGAAATTGATCCGCTAATTGATGAAAAACTCAGCGATGAGTGGCCAGTTTCCCGCATTGATGCGACTTTAAGAGCCATTCTTAGAGCAGGTGTATTTGAGTTAGTTGGTCGCAAAGATATTCCACAAAAAGTGGTGATAAATGAATATGTAGATGTTGCCAAATCATTTTATCAAGATGATGCGGCAGGTATGGTCAATGGTGTTTTAGATAAAGTAGCAAAATCACTTTAGGAAATAATATGAGCAAACCATCAGCTACAAAAAGCCAAACAGCGACAAAAAATATCGCACTTCTTTCAGCGTCCCAAGCGGTTGTCGGCTCGCAACAAGCTTTGATTATGGCAGTGGGTGGTTTGGTGGGTGTTTCGCTTGCGCCAGATCCAACTTTGGCAACTGTGCCAATCACATCTATGGTTATTGGCTTGGCGTTAACTGCTGCGCCTGCAACTTTCCTCATTCATAAAATAGGGCGTAAAAACGCCTTCATGTTCGGCACTTCGCTTTCTATTATAGCGGGTTTAATTGCCGCTTGGGGAATTTTCCTATCCTCATTCATTATTTTTTGTATTGCGTTGGCGCTCGGCGGTGCATCTGCCGCCTTTGGTCAGCAATATCGCTTTGCCGCCGCCGATAGCGTGCCAAAACAAAAAAAAGGTAGTGCTATATCATGGGTAATGGCAGGTGGTGTGATTGCAGGTTTTGTTGGGCCTGCACTTTCTCGCTGGGGCAGAAACTGGATTGAGGGCGCAGAATATGCAGGCTCATTCGTAGCATTAGCAGGCATTGCCCTGCTTGGCATCGCCATTTTATCGCAAACTAATTTGGTGAATGATAAAGAAGTAGAAAAAGACGAAGTAAAAACGCCTTTTTTCAAAATCTTGCGTTCACCAGATATTTTTATTCCAATGATAACAGGCATGGCGAGTTATGGTTTAATGACTTTCATCATGGTTGCCGCCCCCATTGCGATGGTGGTTGTTTGCGGGCATTCAAAAGATCAAGCAACAACCGCAATTCAATGGCATATCATTTCAATGTTCGCCCCAAGCTTTTTCACCGCCTTTATCATTGATAAAATTGGCGCTCGAGCGATGACGGGAGTTGGCTTGGCATTAATTTTAGCATCAGTTTTAATGGCTCTAAACGGCATAAGCATAAACCATTTTAACTTTGCTATGATTTTACTCGGGGTCGGCTGGAACTTCGGCTTCATTGGCTCAACCGCACTATTGTCGCACGGCTATCGCCCACAAGATGCAGCGCGAGTGCAGGCATTAAACGAGCAATTAGTATTTGGCACAATGGCAGTGGCATCAATCGCATCAGGCGTTATTCTACAAACAGTCGGCTGGCAAGCAATAAACATCTTCGCCATTCCCGTAATAACCATTACTCTCGCATTGCTTGCTTATGGCGATTGGTATGACAAAAAAACTATCGGCAATACTATTGGGTAGCAAAGCCGAAGCATCTTTAACTTTGGAGCATATATCCTTCGCTTCGCTCAGGAAGACACGGAGATTCTGTCTGGGTGAGACGAAGAGTTAGGAAGATATAAGGGTGGCACAAGATTGCATTTAGAGTAACAAGGGAAGTCATATAGGCTTGTATCGCATAAAAATAACAAATTTGTCAGCGAATTACTTGACCTTTACAGTTGCGAGCAACGCTCTAATTTCCAATAGAAGAAATAATAGACTGAATGAATGATTTATCTTCACCAAATGAGGCAGTGCGACGGGTTTCAATCGTAACTAGCTTGCCGTCTTCAAGTGCATAAACTGCTTTGTCTTTAACTTTGCGGTTTTTATCAAAATAAATTGCCAAAACCGTGCGGCTTTTAATTGTTGTAAGCCCAAATGCAGTTTGCTCAATTTTGGTTTCAACATAATAAAAAGCAGTTTCATTTGCGAAATTGCTTTTTGTTTGTGGCGAGCCAAGCACCGCAATCACAAGGTCTTCACTCTGCCCTGGGCGAATTTGCTGCATTGCACTTTGTGGAATAGAATATCCCTGCGTGCGTGCAGTGGTAAAACCAGAGCAAGCGCTTAGAGTAAAAGTTAAGCCAATAATTGCGGCTAATTTATAAATTGTGATTCTTTTGAAATTAACAGACATATAAATGGCTTCTCTTTGTCTTTTATTGGTCTTTTTTATAGGCAAGTAATAGGTTTTTATGCTTTAAGTTGATGGTAACTGTCAAACCATAGTCGTGGCAAGCGCATAAGAGCAAATTTTAACATTTATAATCCTAACAATAAAGAGTTTTTAATAAAATGATTTGGCCTTTTAAGAAAAAATCTAACAATAGCGATCAAGTTCACTCTGTTTATAGTGCCATTGTGGCGCAATCTCGGCAGCCAATTTTTTATACCAATCATCAGGTTGAAGACAGTGTAAGCGGGCGTTTTGATATGCTTTCTTTGCATATGTGCTTGTTATTCATTCGCTTGCGTAAAACAAAAAATGAGCAAAAAGCTTTCTCACAAGAATTATTTGATTATTTTTTCAAAGATATGGATCAATCATTGCGTGAAATAGGCATAAGTGATGTAGCTGTGCCAAAAAAAATCGCCAAATTAGGTTCATTATTTTATGGTCTGCTTGAAAAACTAACAGATGCGATTGATTCTGATGATAAAAATCAACTCATTGAGGTGATTAATCGCAATGTTTATGATGAAAAAAACCTTGAGCAAGCAAAAAACCTTACGAAATACGTTCTGCAAATAAATAAACAGCTAGATGGACAAAGTCTAGATGATATTCTTGCAGGGAATATAAAGTTTTTTAGTTTGGAGTTTTCTAAATGAGTGAAGCAACCCCAATTTTTGACGCTTTTATGCGTGTAGATAATATTCCCTCAAAAGGGCGTAGGCTAAAAGTTGAACTAGATGAAGTTCAACGTATAGCGCTAGCAAAAGAGCTGAAATTAGATAAATTAAATGCTTTTTCAGCCAAATTGTTAGTCTTGCCAATCAAGGGCGGGTTGCAGGTAAATGTAGAGCTGAGCGCCATAGTAGAGCAGCAATGTGTTGTCTCGTTTAAGCCTGTTGAGCAAGTAATTAATGAATGTTTAGAGCGTATTTTCCTAATGGGTGAAATGCCAAAAAATGCTGGCGATGGATCAGAAAGTTTCATCGATATGGAGGGCGATGAATTGCCCGATTATTATACTGGCTCAGAGGTGGACTTTTCGGTTTTATTAATTGAAACTTTGGTGTTAGCAATTGAACCATTTCCACGCCTAGAGGGTGAAAAAATGGATATTGATCAAGATGAGACACAATTTTCGCCATTTGCTGTTCTAACAAGTCTTAAAAGAGATTGAGAAATTATTGCTAAGGGTATAGGCAGTTAACTCATAATATATTTAGCTGAGATTTATCCATTTAGGATTTAGATGAATGAAAAATAATATCACTATTTCAGTAGATGCAATGGGCGGCGATAATGGCGCTAAAATTGTAATCCACGGGGCGCAACTTGCGCTAAAACAATGTAAAAATATTGAGTATATTTTCCATGGGCAAACAGAAATCCTAACACCGCTGCTTGATAAATATCCTGCACTTAAAGCGGTTTCAACAATCCGACATTGCCAAAAAGTCATTTCAATGGACGATAAACCCTCAAATGCCCTTAGAAAGGGCAGGGGTAAAGGCGAAGAAGCCTCTTCTATGTGGTCAAGCATATTAGCACTAAAAGAAGGGCAGGCAGATGTAGCAGTTTCGGGCGGCAATACTGGCGCTTTAATGGCAATGTCAACATTTTGTCTAAGAATGATTGAAGGAATTTCTCGCCCTGCAATCGCTGCTATTTGGCCATCAATGCGAGCAGATATTGTGGTGTTAGATGTGGGCGCAACGGTTGGCGGCAATGCAAAACAATTGGTAGATTTTGCAATTTTAGGCAGTGCATTAGCACGAGCATTATTTGATCAAAAATCACCAAGTGTTGGACTGTTGAATGTTGGCGTTGAAGAAGTAAAAGGACTTGAGCAAGTAAAAGAAGCCGCAAAAATGCTCGCCCAAGTAAAAGGTGCAGGCTTTACTTATCATGGTTTTGTTGAGGGCAATGACATTGGCAAAGGCACGGTTGATGTGGTGGTAACCGAGGGATTTACTGGAAATATCGCACTTAAAACTGCCGAAGGCACAGCTCGCCAAGTAGGTTCATATTTACGTTCAGCTTTAAAAGCAGATATTATTTCTAAAATTGGCGCATTCATTGCCCAAAGAGGGTTAAGAGCATTTAAGGCGAGAATGGACCCACGAGCGGGCAATGGCGGAGTATTTTTAGGCTTAAATGGCATCGTGATTAAATCGCATGGTGGCACAGATGAAATTGGCTTTAAAAGCGCACTTTGCTTGGCTTATGAAATGGCAAATGATGGCCTGTTAGAAAAAATCGGCGATGGTTTGCAGCGTTTCCCTGCTGAAATAACTAAGTCACAAGAAGTTAAAGAATCAAAGGAATAAACGTGAGTATAAATTCTGTAGTTCGTGGTGTTGGCGGATATCTACCAAAGAAAATTCTTACCAATGATGAATTGGCGAAAATGGTTGATACTTCTGATGAATGGATTGTGCAACGCTCTGGTATTCGTGAGCGCCATATTGCAGCAGAGGGCGAATTGACCTCTGATTTAGCAGTAAATGCTGCAAATGCTGCGTTAAAAAACGCAAATTTGATTGCCGCAGATATTGATTTAATTATTGTTGCAACCGCCACTCCAGACCTAACATTTCCCTCAACTGCTTCTTTAGTGCAACAAAAACTCGGTATTAATCAAGGCTTTGCTTTTGACATTCAAGCGGTTTGCTCTGGTTTTGTATTTGCTTTGGCTACCGCTGATTCTTACATAAAAACTGGCATGGCAAAGCGGGCATTAGTGATTGGTGCTGAAACTTTCTCTCGCATTATTGATTGGACTGATAGAACAACTTGTGTGTTATTTGGTGATGGTGCAGGGGCAATGATTATTGAAGCGCAAGAAGCCACAAAGCGTGGTGTTTTATGCTCATCATTAAGAACAGATGGCTCGCATTGGAACAAGCTTTATGTTGATGGCGGCGTATCAAGCACTGGCACTGTTGGTCATTTGAAGATGGCTGGAAAAGAAGTTTTCAAACATGCTGTTAGTATGATTCATGATGTTGTTGATGATGTTTTTAAAAAATCGGGGTTATCAGCTAAAGATCTTGATTGGTTTGTGCCCCATCAAGCAAATAAGAGAATTATTGATGGTGCAGGAAAGAAACTTAAAATCCCCGCTCAAAAAGTTGTTGTGACTGTAGATTTGCATGCAAATACTTCTGCGGCATCAGTGCCATTGGCATTATCGGTTGCTGTTGCAGACGGGCGGATAAAACAGGGTGATTTAGTAATGTTAGAGGCAATGGGCGGCGGCTTTACATGGGGTGCGACATTAATTCGTTGGTAAAGTTGATTGACCATTGCTAATAAACATAGTTAATCTAAAAATATAGAAAATGGAGAGAAACATGACAAAAAAAACTGTAACACGGGCAGATTTAGCAGAATCAGTGCATCAGGACGTTGGTTTATCTCGCACAGAATCAGCACAATTGGTTGAGAGAGTGCTTAATTTAGTGAGTGATGCTCTGGTAAAAGGCGAAAATGTGAAGCTTTCATCATTTGGCTCATTTTTGGTTAGATCAAAAAGAGAGCGTATTGGCCGTAATCCAAAAACAGGTGAAGAAGTACCAATTTCACCCCGTAAAGTACTTGTGTTTAAGCCCAGTAATGTGTTGAAAGATAAAATTAATTACACAATGGCCCGTTTAGAAAAAAACCAAAGTTAAGTGATTATATCTTAGGAGTAGGGAATAAAAGTGGCACAAAAATCGGCGGACGCATTTAGAACTATTTCTGAGGCTGCAAACGAGCTTGAGTTGCCTCAGCATGTGTTGCGGTTTTGGGAAACAAGATTTTCACAAATAAAACCACTTAAACGTGGTGGCGGACGGCGCTATTATCGCCCCGATGATTTATTGCTATTAAAAGGCATTCGTCATTTGCTTTATGACAAAGGCTTTACCATTAAAGGTGTGCAAAAAATCCTAAAAGACCAAGGCATTCGTCAGGTTATAGCGATTGGGCAAACGGGTGCGATTGAGCCAGTTTCAGTTGCTGATAGTGATTCTGATCTTGTTGTTCTGCCTTATGGGGCAGGTGAAAATAGCGGGCTAAGCAAGCAAGACAGCAAAAAACTATCAAACGCTTTAAAGCAATTACTTAATCTAAAGCGCACACTAGATAGAGCGCGCGAAGGCGGATAAATTTTATAATTAATTGCTTGCGTATAAGGCTATGCTTGTCTAAATCTTTCCAAACAGTCGGGGCGTAGCGCAGCCTGGTAGCGCATTTGTCTGGGGGACAAAGGGTCGTCGGTTCAAATCCGGCCGCTCCGACCATTTTAATGTTTGAAAAATTAGCAAATGACATAAAAATGTTTGATTCTACTTGATTCTACTTGATTTTGCAGCCAAAATATACTATATTGAGCCTAGGTTGATAATTCCTTAGTCGTGCCTTTGATGCTCCCTTCCATCGGTTGGATATGAGTCTTAGGGTTTTAGGCGGTTAAGGTTCAGCCTTTTCTTTTAGGTAAACCGTTTCAAAAATTATTTTATTCTTGAATAAATCATACCAATCATTATCCCCATTATGCTTGCGTGCTATACCCCAGCAAAAAAGATCAACGGCCTGAAGACATAAGTTATCTTCAGATGATTCATGCGTTATATATAATCGAGTATCAAGAGGAAGTAATGCCTCTAAGTTATTCTCTATATATTGGTTAAAGTCTTTAATTTCAGCTTTATTCTTACATCTATCTACAACGAAGTTAACAGTATTTTCGACTTTATTGAGGTTAGTTTTTTCAAGTAAAAATCTAGCAAGATAGTTATATAATTTTTTCTTACCCTGCTTTGTTTGTAAATGTTGTTTAACTCGTCTTTTATTTAGTGTTACACTTAAAATAAACCAACCATTATTTGGTGATTTTTCATAAAAATAACGTTTGATTCCAAATGTAGTTGAAGTTCCTTTTAATTCTTTTTTATATTTAGTCTTATTTTTGTGATTTATTTTATTTCTTAATGTTCGCTTTACAGCTCTACTAATTCCATTAGTTATGTTCTTATCGTCACAAATTAAAATTGTAACAATAAAATATTTAGATGTGCCATTTTTTGTCCAATCAAATCCTAAATCACCAGACTCATCTAAAAAAATAAACATAAATTTCCTTAAAAATATTTTTCAACATATGTTAAGATAATAAGTTATTAAATTGCAAACTTATAAATATATCATGCAAGGATTTTGGCAAATGACACCCAAGCAAATTGAAACTCAGCTAAACTTATGGGGCAATCTTGAGGGCGGTAAGGCAACGCTAATTAACCTGTCCGAAAATCATACTTTTCGCATTGATACGCCTGATGGTGAGAAGCATATTTTACGTATTCACCGTCCAAATTATCAAACCCATGACGCAATTAAAAGCGAGCTTTTATGGCTTAAGGCTTTGCAACAAGATACCGATTTGTCGCTTATCAACCCGCTTAAAGGGGCAAATGGTGAATTAGTGCAACAGGTGATGCTTGATAATGGGCAAAAAACCTATGCGGTGCGTTTTAAGTTTGAGGCGGGCAGGGAGGCTGATGAAAATGATGAGCATGAATTGAAAACTCTATTTGCCCATTTAGGGCATTTTGCTGCCACCACCCATGCTCATGTTGAGAAATGGCAGCAACCAACAGGCTTTTCACGCCCGACATGGGACGCTAACGCAATATTAGATAAAAATGGGCTTTGGGGTGATTGGCGAAAAGCACCAAATGTGAATGGTGAGATAAAAACAACTTTACAGAATGCTGAAAAAAAGCTTCACCAAACTCTTTCCGCTTATGGAAAGTCTAAAGATAAATTTGGTCTTATCCATGCAGATATGCGCCTTGCTAATATATTGTATGATAACAAGAAAAGCCGTTTGATTGATTTTGATGATTGTGGTTTTGGCTGGTTTGCTTATGATTTTGCTGCCGCTGTTTCATTTTTTGAGCATGCCAAAATTGTGCCAGAGTTAAAGCAAATCTGGCTTAAAGCATATCGCAAAACCCGCCCTTTTTCACGCCAAGATGAAACTATAATAGATGCAATGGTTATGCTTCGCCGCATGGCGCTTTTAGCGTGGATACAAAGTCATAACGAAACAAATTTAGCGCAATCCTATGCCAAAGATTTCGCAGTGAATAGTGCTAAATTGGCAGGCAGGTTTTTAGAAAATTTTAGTTAAACCAGCGCATTCTTTTTGCTCATTTGTTTATCAGAAACTCGATTATAACCTGCAGAAACACCCCAAATTAGACCAATAACCAAGAATAGATGCCGCCAGTGATCGGTATCAATAATTGCAGCTTCAATTAATAAAGAAATAAATGTTGCCATTAGAGGAATCATAATCACCCTATTTTTTGATCTTTTCATTAAAGCACCAATTCCCCTTTTAAGAGTAAGAAAAAATACTGATAAGAACGCCAATCCACCGCCCCAGCCATATAACAAGAAAACATTCACATAAGTATTATGTGGCTCAGATTTGATGATAAGGTTAGCAAACTCGCCCGGCCCTTGCCCTAGAGGGTTGGATATAGCCATATCAAAAGCAAGAGATTGTCGCCCAAAACGCCCTGTTGATCCAGCATCATAACTCTGAACAGCGCTAAACCTTTCCTGAAATAACTCATTCACAGATGGAACTGAAAGCAACCCCAAAAGAGCGATTATTGCTATTGTTGCACCAATCATAGCAAGAATTACCATATGCACTTTTTGCCGTCCATCTGCCTCAAGAATAAAGTTTAAAACAAAAACTATTACTGAAGATAACAATAACACACCCCATGCAGCACGTGAGAAACTTACAAAAACTCCAATGGCGATTATTCCAAATAATAAGGCGGGTATGAGTGTTAAAATTGATTTTCGTAATAATATTTTTTGCAATAAAAACATCGCTGGTAACGCCAAAAATGGACCGTAAACATTGGGGTCTTTGAAGAAAGCTTTTGCCCTGCCAAAAAGGGTGAATATCTCTTCTCCGGGTAATATTTTCAGATATGCCAAAGTTCCAACTGATGCAGTAATTACTGCTGTTGCAACATAAGCTTTCATAATGATGCGCATTCTCTGATATGGTGCATCTGCAACATAATTTGCAACAAAAAAACTAGTAAGAAACAAAAATATCGTAATCAATGTGTAAATCATTGCTTCTGTAGTCGTGAAGAAAGTAGTTTGAAATACTGCAATCATAGAGAATGGTATAAATATAAGAATGACTGCAAATAAACTTAGAATTTCTCGGTGAAGACCAACTCTTGCTATTAATGCTAATGGCAAAACTAAAATAAACAAAAATTCATAAGGGGAAGGCTCAAACATAACAAAGCCACCTGAGAAAATCCAAGCACTTACCATAAAATGCAGTATCACCTGAGCGACAAGATGTGCGTTTGCAGTCTTATCTCTTGGTAGGTTTGCGCTATATCCATGATTTAATGTTTGTTCGCTCAATAGGCATTCTCACTTTTGCTGATGAGTGAAAAAGGGGTCATAAAAAGAATATAAACATCGAGCATTAGTGACCAATTTTCGATATAATAAAGATCAAAATCGGTGCGCTTGGCAATTTTTTCAATAGTATCAGTTTCGCCACGTAACCCATTTATCTGCGCCCAACCAGTAATTCCGGGTTTAACTCTGTGGCGAGCAAAATATCCTTTGACTGTATTGTCATACAGTTGATCTTCGGCTTTTGCACTCAATGCATGTGGGCGAGGGCCTACGATTGAAATTTCGTTTTTTAATACATTAAAAAACTGAGGCAACTCATCAATAGAAGTTTTACGAATAAATCGCCCAATACGAGTAATTCTTACATCGTCTTTCGTTGCAAGTTTTTCAGCATTTTTGTCTGACATTTCAGTGTACATTGAACGAAATTTATAAATATCAATCAACTCATTATTAAAACCATAACGCTGTTGTTTAAAGATGATGGGGCCTTTGCTATCAAGCTTAATCATAATTGCAGTGATAATCATGATTGGCAGGAATAGAATTATTGCGATAATGGCGACAATTTTATCAAATACCCATTTAAACACCAAGCTCCAGTCAGATATTGGTCTGTCAGCCATATCAAACACCGCTACATCACCAATATAAGAATAAGCGCTAGCCTTGAATTTAAGTTTACTCATATGTGCGCTTAGGCGAATATCAACAGGCAACACCCAAAGCTGTTTGAACATGTGAAGCACACGGTTTTCGGCAGAAAGAGGTAAGGATACAATAATTAAATCTACCCTAGTTCGGCGTGCAAATTTTATTAAAGCATTAACTTTGCCAAGTTTTGGCACGTCAGCAACTCTATCAGGTGAGCGATCATCAATGCGATCATCAAAAATCCCTAATAATTCGATATCAGTATTTTTAGAATTTTTTATTGAATTAATAAGTGCTTCTGCATCAGCACCGCCACCAACAATCACTGTTCTGCGAATTAGTTTTCCTTGTTTGCTCCAGTGTACAACCAGTGTTCTTATCAGTAAGCGATAAGAGATAAGAAAAATCATACCAAATGAATACCAGCTTACTAGCCAAACACGTGAAACTAATTCGCTAGATTTCATCAGAAATGCCGCAATAACTATAAGAATAAATATTGCAGACCAAGCGGCAATCACACGAAAAGATTGCATAAAAAAACGGCGATAAGCAGCAATACGATGAGACCTGACAATATTAAACAAAATATTTGCCAATACCGATGCACTAAATATTACTATTGCATAAAAGCGAGGGTCTGAATCTTGTACGTAAAAGATATAAATTATAGCGCCGATAGCTGCTAAAATAATAAATTCAAAAATTTGAAATATTCCAACAATTACAGATGAAGAAATAGTTTTCTTAATTGGCTGTGCAATAATAGTCTCTGCTAAGGCGCAAAGCCTATCATTTTTATTCTCACCCTTAAGGCTTTCTTTTATTGCTTCTTTTGCGTCAACTTTGAGCATTTTGCTCGACCTCATATACTTCTATTTTATTCTTTATAAGTTGCCATAAAATAATGAAAACTAAATAAAATTTTGCAGTTTAATTTTTTAATGTAGATAAATAGAGTTGCTCGATTTCATCAACCATTTTTCTAATAGTGAAATTTTTTTCTACAAAATCAAACCGGACTTTTGCTTCTTGTTTTGCTGCTTTTTCATTATCTAAAAAGCCTTGCATAGCAGATTTCAATTCATCAACATTTGCTGGTTTAATTAAAGATGAAGTAGTGGGGCCAAAAATCTCTGCAATTCCACCAACTGTCGTAGAAATAAGCGGCACTTTTGCCGCCGCAGCTTCTAATATTACATAAGGCAATGACTCCTTTAGTGAGGGAATAACAAGGCATTTACCCATCGCTAAAACTTCTCTGGCATTTCTAACCCCCAAGAACTTAACCCTTTTTGATAAATTTAGATCAGAAATTTTGGCTTCTAATTCTGTTCGCATAGGGCCATCACCAGCAATAACTAGCTTAGCAGGCTCTCCATCGCTATTTACCAAGTTTACTAATGCATCAATTAAGAATTCGATACCTTTTACACTTCTAAGCTCACCAATAAAAGAAAAGTCAAATGGCTTTGAAATAGTTTTAATAGGTAAAAATTCATTCTCTAATAGTCCATTAAGAACCACTGGTGCAGGAAATTTTGGGCTTCCAATACGCTCGATATATTTGTTTTTCACAAATGCGCTTTCAAATACTATTGCGCTTGTTCGATGCATTAACATTTTTTCAATATTATTAAATATTTTCCCAGCAACTGAGTTTTGATCGTAATTCAAAACCCCACCATGTGGAGTGTAAAGTGCAATACTATTTTTAGGTCTAGCAAGGCGCGAGTAAAAGCCACCTTTTGCTCCTTGTCCATGCAAAACATTCACGTCAAGAGAATGCGCTAACTTATTAAGAGTAAAGGGATTTGTAAAATCAGTAATTCCAAACTTCCTGCTCATATTAAGAGTATGGATTCCAAGTTTGAAATTTTGCTCCATCTGCTTGTGCCATTCATCGGTTTGAATATAGTGCATGGAATTATCTATCACCATTCCAACTTTATGTCCGCGCTTTTCAAGCTCTAATGACAGGTCTAGCACATGGCGAAACAGACCCCCAATGGGCGCTCTAAGAACTTGTAAAATATTTAACTTAGTTTGAGGCAAAATAATCTTCCTAGGCTAAAAATTTATAGCCAGCGATCAAGAATAACAATCGTATCGCTAGGGTAAATTGGGAAATCTAAATCTACTTTGCCTTTGACCATTTGCTCGCCTTCTTGGCGATAAATAAGCACAAAAGAACGATCTGCAATATCTGTAAATCCACCAGCAGTGCTAATTGCGGCTCTAACACTCATGCCATAAACATAAGGATATATCCCCGAATTTGCGACCTCACCTTGAATAAAAAATGGACGGTATTGGGCAACTTCTACTGAAACATCAGGGTTTCTCATATATCCATTTGTTAAAGCGCTTGAAATATTAACTGCAATTTGTTGGGTGGTAAAACCACGTGCATCAATTGCACCAACTAATGGAAATGCAATTGTTCCATCATCACCAACATTATAATTTGCGCTCAAGTTAGCATCACCATAAACACTAATGCGCACCATATCGCCTGCATCTAAAGTATATGGCCCTTTTGTCTCAACAAAATATGTTGACCCTGTGGGGTTTATCGCACATGCGGACAGTGAGAATATAAAAGCTACTAATATAAAAAGACGAATTACAAACATAAAAAATACCAAAATTAGTTTAATCTGCCCCCACTGCTCGCAGGTTATGGTTAAGAATCTACTTAAATTTATAATTTATTTTTTGTAAAAATCGGTATTTTGTTAACCGCTTGCTTACCATAATTGCGCAATAACTCATCTATTAAAGAGTAAACAGGTGATTTAATAATGACGTTTGAGCAAGGTGATGAAACAAGAATGGATATGGGGGCTTTGGCTCTAGCTATATCTTCTCGTTTTATAAGAATAATTTTAATAACAATAGTTTTGTTGGTTGTTACATATTTTATTTTGCAATTAGTGCCAAAACAATATGTATCTTCGGCTTCTTTATTAGTTGAATCACGTCAAAGTGTTTATACGCGTGCTACAAATGATGTGGCTGCTGCGCAAGTAATAGTTGATCCTTCGATTGTAGTATCTCATGCGGCTTTAATTAAATCTCGTGATACTATCGTAAAAGTAATTGAAAAAGAGAATTTGCAAGATGTTAGCGAGCTTAATGGCAATAAGGCTTCTCTTATTCAAGATATATTTAGCCTGTTTTCTGCTCCTATATCTTCGCAGTCAAATAAAGAGCGTGTAATTTTTACGGTTGCAAAGCGAACAAAGGTAATGCAATTGCCAGGTTCAGGCGTAATTAGGGTGTCATTTAGATCAAGTGATCCACAATTATCTGCTCGTGTGGCAAACGCACTTGTTAGAGCTCATGTGCAACGCCGCTCAGAGTCATCCATTGCAGATACCGCAAATGCCTCTCAATGGTTATTAGAGGAAATTACTGCTCTAAGAGAGGGTGTCGCAGAGGCAGAGGCAAAAGTTGCAACTTATAGGATAGAGAATGATTTGTTTGTTGGGGCAAATAACACCTCAATTCTTGATCAACAAATGTCAAATATTTCAACTCAAATTACTTCTTCGCAAGAGCGTGGAAATCAGGCGCAATCGCGCGCAACTTTAATTCGTGGATTATTAAGAGCAAATCGCCCAGTTGATGGCGTGCCTGATGTAAGAAGTTCAATTGTTGTGCAACGTCTTTCGCAAGATAAAGCAAAAATGCAAGGTGAAAGAGCGCAGTTGTTGGCTACTAGATTGCCAAATCACCCAGACATTAAAGCGTTAAGCGCTCAGATTGTTGAGGTTGATAAACAGATACTTATTGAAGGTCGTCAAGTGGCAAATGCGCTTGAAGCTGAAGCTAAGATTGAAGCCGATTTAGAGCAGTCATTACGAGATGATTTAACTCGCTTAAAAATTGATGTCTCAGGGGCAACAAAAAACAATGTTGCGCTTAGTGAATTAGAGCGTGAGGCAAAGGCGCAACGTGATCTTTTGAACGCTTATTTAATACGCTATAGAGATGCTGCATCTCGCACAAGCAGCAATTCTGTTTTGCCTGATGTAAGGGTGGTTACAATGGCTGCTCCATCAATTAGACCAGCTTCGCCTAAAAAAGGTTTCATTCTGCTGGCAGTTGCGTTTTTGTCTTTAACACTACAATTTGGCGCTATTTTATTTGGTGAATTATTATCAGGTCGTGCAATCAGCACAAGTCGCCCAGTAAGAGACAGTAATGTAGAGCAAAATTTTGCAATGAATAATAGCAATATTGCAGATGGCTATGTTCTTGTTAAAAAGGCAGATTATGAGAATATAACAAAAGCTCAACCTGCTATGCCTCAAAATATCTATGATGAAACTAGAGATTTTGTTTCAAACCCTCTTTCTCAACCAATTGTTAGAACCTCTACAGTTGCGCCCAAAACTTTTGATAAAGAGAGCTTTGATAGTGAGATTGTTTCAACAGATATAAAAACAATCTCGGAGCAAATTGCAGCTTCTTATCGCTTGGTGCTTATCACAAGTTTGGGTTCATCTAATGCTTCACGAAGTATTACTCAAAACCTGTCATCAATATTAATTCCTAGTGGTGTAAGTGTTGCAGAGATTGATGCGGGTAGTAAAATATTATCCTCGCACCCCGGTATTACGGATCTTTGCGATGGTGAAGCGCAAGTTGAAGGGGTTGTGCAACGCAGAGCTAGATCTAACTTTGCTTTTGTCCCTTGGGGTCAAAAAGAATCTCTTAACCTTCATTCTGATAGTGCGAAAAAGTTAGTAACTGGGCTTGGTGATGTATTTGAAACTGTTCTTGTTGACGTTGGCAGGGCTGGCATGACATCTTCTTTGTCTGCATTTAGTGGCATGGGCGCACTTGTGGTTTTGGTGGTTGCTGAAAATTCTGAAAAAGAAACAGTGAAGTCATTACAAAGAGATATTCATGATTTAGGTTTCTCGAATCTTTCAATTCTAAAAGTTTCAGCTTCAAAATTCAAAGTAGCATAATATGTATGCGCTAAAATATGGTATTATAAAAACTGCGTTTGAATTATTATCTCTATCAAAAATACCAAATATTATACGTCACTTCTCAAAGTGTAGAGGAATAATATTTACCTTGCACCGTGTTTTACCTGATAAGGTGGCGCCGTTTCAACCTAATGCAATATTGCAAGTCACCCCTGATTTTTTAGAAATAGTAATAAAAAAAGCTCGCTCAAGTGGTTTTGATATTGTAGATTTAGATGAAGCCATGTTGCGAATATCTTCAAAAACAAGAAAAAAACCATTCATAGTTTTCACATTTGATGATGCCTATCGTGATAATTTGACTTACGCTTTGCCAATATTAAAAAAGCATAATTGCCCTTTCACACTTTTTGTTCCAACTGGTTTTGTTGATGGTAGGGGCGAATTATGGTGGCAGCTTATTGAAGATATTATTAGAGATAATAACACTGTAATTTTTGATAATTGTGAATTTGCAGCTAGAACTCGCTCGCAAAAACAAAAGGCGTATGAAATAATCTATTGGCAGATGCGAGATATGAAAGAAAACGAGCGCATAATAAAAACTAAAGAATTTGCGTTAAAATATGATGTTGATATGTCAAAACATTGCCAAGAGTTGATTATGAATTGGCAAGAATTAGAGATATTTGTAAATGAGCCGCTATGCACTATTGGCGCTCACACAGTAAATCATTATGAATTAGCAAAGCTTGATGCAAAAGAAGCAAAATGGGAAATGCAGCAATCTGCTGATATATTTGAAGAAAAATATGGAGTTCGCCCAAAACATTTTTCTTATCCAATAGGGGCAATTCGCTCTGCAAGTGATAGGGAGTATGATTTAGCTAAACAGCTTGGCTTTGCAACTGGCGTAACAACTCTTCCGGGTGGTCTTTATCAAAGGCATAAAGATAGTTTTCACTCGTTACCAAGAGTATCTCTAAATGGTTATTTTCAAAAACGCCGTTACTTAGATGTTTTTTTAACGGGCGCTATTTTCAATAAGCGAAAGTGATTGTTCGTAAATTTTAGGTTTTATTTACCATTATAATACAAATAACCTGCAAATAATGGCATATTTTGCTCAATTAATACTTTTTCAATTCTGCTATAGCTAACTCATATTTTGGGTGGATAGGCAATATTATTACTTATCCAAAAATGCACCAATATGATTTTATCGAATGTTTCGGTAAGTGTGGAAATTGGGAGGGGGTAGTTTTCTTTTGAAAACTATAATCTTTAGGGGAAGTAGATGAATAATCGTGCATTGAAAGAGCTATCAAGGTTAGTTCCATTGTTTTTAGTTGTGCTATCAATTGCAATTGCTGCACGTTTGGTATCTAGTCAAGCGATTGATGATACATCACAAAAATCCGCCCAAATTATTGCCTCTGAATGGGCAAATAAAGTCACATCTATCATTCCTGATATAGAAGCTGTTTTAGCTGGCGATAAGTTGGTTACAGGTGCTATTATGAGCCACTTGGCGCAAAAACAGCCAAAAGAAGTTAAAGCTTATCGTCTTTTTGATGCATCAAAGATTCTTCGCTTAGAGCGAGCAGGTTCGGGCATTAGCTTTGATGAAGTGATTGCAATTGGAGAAAAAACTTTGCAATCAATGCAAGATATTAATGATGGAAGCAGTGGTTATTATAAGAAGACACACGTAAATAAAGATTTGGGTGTAAGTTTTGGATCAAGAATAATTATACCACTAATTAAGAACAGAAAAACAATTGGTTATATTGAGATTCTTGAAGTAGAAACAACATCTTTTGAAAGATTTCGTGAGCAATATTCTAAGGTAACATTTCAATTCACAATCCTTATGCTTGCAGCATTTTTATTGCCAGCAATTCTTTACCTTCGCCGTACTGACCAGCTTGAATTAGCTTCAAAAAATTTGCAACGATCTGCTGATTTTGATGAGTTAACTGGTGCATTAAATAGAAGTGCCTTTACTAAAATTGTTGAAAAAGAGCTTAAGCAAGCTAATGAAAGAGGTTATTGCCTAGCAATTCACTTTATTGATTTGGATAGGTTTAAAGAAATAAATGACTCTAGGGGGCATGGGGCTGGTGATGAGGTCTTGAAAAAAACTACCAAGAGGTTGGAAAAAATATTGAACCCAAGAGAGCGTTTTGCAAGACTTGGTGGTGATGAGTTTGCAATAATTCAACCATATTTTATTGGCTCATCTAATACTGCTACAGAATTAGCAAATAATATTGTTCAAGAGATGTCAAAATCTTTTGAAATCGAAGGGGCAGAAATTTTCATTGGTGCTTCGCTTGGTTATTCTCACTTCCCACGAGATGGTAAAGCTGTATCAGAATTGCTAAGGACATCGGATATTGCTCTTTATAAAGCCAAGCAAGAGGGGCGCAATAGAGCTTTAGAATTTAATATGCAAATGGAATCCGAGAGACAGTCTCGCCATGCAATTGAAGAGAGATTGCGCTCTGCTTTAGTTAATGATGATTTTTATTTGAATTTTCAACCTTATTACGATCTTAGAGCGAGTGAATTACGTGGTTTTGAAGCATTGCTCCGCATTAATGATGTAAATGGAAAGCCAATTTCCCCAGAAATATTTATTCCAATTGCTGAAGAAGTAGGTCTAATTGGAGATATTGGTGAATGGGTATTAAGGGAAGCATGTAAAATTGCTAAAGATTGGCCTAGCGATAAAATGATTTCTGTTAACCTGTCTCCAGACCAATTTAAAACTCACAATATGCCAGAACTAGTGAAAGAAATTTTATCTTCAAGTGGTCTTTCACCTAATCGTTTAGAGCTTGAAGTGACTGAAGGGCTTTTAATTACTGATACTGATAGTGTTTTGAGCGAGCTTTTGGCAATTAAAAAACTTGGTGTAGCCATTGCTCTTGATGATTTTGGCACTGGTTATTCATCACTTAGTTATTTGTGGCAATTCCCATTTGATAAACTGAAAATCGATAAGTCATTCATTAATACTCTTGATGTTGAGGGTAGTAAATCACATGAAATTTTATCAACCATTATTGCTCTGGGTAAAGTGTTGAATCTTAAGGTTACCGCTGAAGGCGTGGAAACTAAAGAGCAGGCAACAATTCTCAAGTCTTTTGATTGTGATTTAGTGCAGGGCTATTTATATTCTCGTCCACTAAATGTTGTTGATGTCGCCTCAGCGCTGATAGGCTCGTTTAAGGGTGTTGAAAAAGCAGATAAAATTAAATC
>Ga0256834_1000401_pt1 | contig 31584 bp, 23 predicted proteins | sample 4281140metaG_FD_190536 | JGI IMG/M metagenome (GOLD analysis project Ga0256834, IMG submission 190536) | Hydrothermal vent microbial communities from East Pacific Rise, Pacific Ocean - 4281-140 | ecosystem: Environmental > Aquatic > Marine > Hydrothermal vents | place: Pacific Ocean: East...
GCAGCTTCAATGCTGGCGTCATCATCATTAACGCCGCCGATCAACGGGATACGCAGCCGAATCGCAGCGCCGCTCTCCGCCAGGATCTTGAGATTTTCGAGGATCAATTGATTATCGACTCCGGTGTAAAGTTTGTGCTTTTCGGCATCGATCATCTTCAGGTCATATAGGAACAGGTCGGTGTGCTTCGCCACCTCAAGGAGTGTTGGAGTTTTGACAAATCCTGAGGTATCAACAGCACGGTGAATCTTATGTTTGCCGCAGGTGTCAAGAATTTCGATGAGAAAGTCTGGATAGAGCAGCGGCTCTCCACCAGAGAAAGTCACACCACCGTCCGACTGATCAAAGAATGGCCGCTCTTTTTCGATGATCTCAAGAAGTTCATCGACCGAGCGATAACGACCCGACATCTCGGTTGCCAGGGTCGGGCAGACTTCGGCACATTTGCCACATAAAGTACAGAGGCTGTCGTCAGTGATAATGCCTTCAGGGGTCAGACGACATGCCTGAACAGGGCAGACCCGGCAACACTCTTCACAACCGATACACTTGCTCGCCGTAAAGAGCTTCTGAATCTTCGGTGAAATGCTTTCCGGGTTATGGCACCACTGACAGTTGAGTGGACAGCCTTTGAGAAAAATAGTGACACGAATACCTGGCCCATCATTGATGGAATAACGCTTGATGTCGAAAACCAGGCCGCCACCATGCATTTCACCCTGCCCCTGAGTCATTTCATTCTGCCCCTGGAGCATCTCAGAACGACTCATTCTCGGTACGTTCAATCACTTCCTGCTGCAAATCAGTATTCATATCATTGAAATAGTCGCTGTAACCGGCCATGCGCACCAACAGATCCTTGTAATCCTCAGGTGTCTCCTGGGCAGCCTTCAGTGTCGCCGTATCAACGACATTAAATTGTATATGGTGGCCCCCGAGGATGAAGTAACTGCGGATCAACTGACCCAGGCGTATGACATCCTCATCCCGTTTGAGCAGACTGGGCAAGAAACGCTGATTAAGCAGCGTGCCGCCGGACATGGTGTGATCAAGTTTAGTCAATGAGCGAACCACAGCTGAGGGACCATGAGTATCCGCACCGTGGGACGGCGAGGTACCGTCGGAGATCGACTTACCTGCCAATCGACCATTAGGAGTCGCCCCCATTACCTTGCCGAAATAAATGTGACAGGTGGTGGAGAGCATATTGAGATGAAAGGTTTCACCCTTGACGTTCGGCTTGCCATCAATGGCAGCTAGCAGGTCAGCATAAATCTGTAGTGCGATATCATCGGCATAATCATCATCATTGCCGAAGAAAGGCGTCTTATTGACAAGCGTCTGACGCAGGAACTCTTCACCGGAAAAATCCTTGGCAATGGCGTCAAGGACACGCTCCATACTGAAAGTCTGTTCCTCCAGAACATGTTTTTTGAGCGCGGCCAGGCTGTCGGTGGTCGTACCAAGCCCGGTACACTGGATATAATTGGTATTGTATCGCGGCCCGCTGTCGTAATAATCGCGGCCCTTACTGATACAATCCTCAATCACCACCGAGAGAAAAGGCGCAGGCGCATATTTAGCGAACATGCGGTCGATATAGTTACTGACGCGCACCTTGGTATCGACAATGAAGTTCAGCTGCTTGAGAAATGCATCATAGAGGTCAGCATAGCTTTTGAATTCGCGCGGGTCGCCAGTTGCAATTCCGGCAACTTTGTCAGTTACCGGGTCAACACCGTTATTCAGAGTGACTTCAAGAATCTTCGGCACATTCAGATAACCAGTCAAAACGTAGGCCTCTTTGCCGAAGGCACCGACTTCAATACAACCGCTGCAACCACCCTCACGGGCATCTTTGAGCGATTTACCCTGACGCATCAGCTCGACAAGATAAATATCCGGATTGAAAACCGACGGGTAACCGTGGCCCTGACGGATCACTTTACAGGCAGCATTCAGGAACCGATCTGGCGTCTTGCTGCTGATATGCACCGAACTGCCCGGCTGCAGAACATGTAACTCTTCAATCACCTCAAGCATAATGTAGGAGACTTCACTGACACCGTCCTTGCCGTCGCTGGTGATGCCACCGATATTGATGTTGGTGAAATCGTTATAGGTGCCGCTTTCTCGGGCGGTAATACCCACCTTGGGCGGAGCAGTGTGGTTGTTGACCTTAATCCAGAAACAGCAGAGCAATTCCTTGGCCTGCTCACGAGTCAAGGATCCAGCAGCAATTTCAGCCTCGTAAAATGGTGTCAGGTGCTGATCGAAGTGGCCCGGGTTCATGGCATCCCAACCATTTAATTCTGTGATGGTGCCAAGATGGACGAACCAGTACATCTGAATCGCCTCGTAAAAGGTTCTTGGTGCGTTTGCAGGCACCCAGCGACAAACCTCGGCAATCTTGTGCAGCTCAGCAACTCTTTTCGAGTCACTCTCGCTGCTTGCCAGCTTTTCAGCCAGCTCGGCATGACGTTCGGCAAAAAGGATCACCGCATCACAAGAGACATCCATCGCTTTGAGCTCTTCGGCCTTATCGGTCGCCTCCGGATCGTTGAGATAATCGAGGGCGGCAATCTCACCGGCAATCTGACGTTTAAAATCAAGCATCCCTTTGCTATAGATCTGACCGTCCAGTGCCGTATGGCCTGGTGCGCGCTGTTCCATGAACTCAGTAAACAGCCCCGCCTCGTAAGCGGCCCGCCATTCGTCTGGCACATGGCTGAAGATCCGCTCGCGGATCGTCTTGCCCTGCCAGTATGGAATCACCTCGCGGGCGTAGGTTGCGACATCTGCGTCACTGATAGTGTAACGCTGCTGCTCGCGGGTATTCAGAACGTGAAAGTCCTCTACGCTGTGGCAGGTCAGTTCAGGAAAGGTTGGAACTGATTTGGGCAGAGGGCCACGTTCGGCAACAATCAGTTCGTCATCACCGAGATAGAGCGTTTTCTTGCGGCAATGATCGAGGAAGTTAAGAGCCCGCAACATCGGGATCGAGTAGTTACCGTAATTCTTTTTATAGAAAGCGGTCTCGTGCAAGGCCCTCTCAATCGAAAGGCTCGGCTCCGCCTCAACGCTCAGCTTGCGCAGACGCTGAATACGCTCGTTCATCCCCGGACCGATAGATTTGCTTCCGGCCGGGTAGAAGTTGCCTTCGGCGGCGGCTTTTCTTTGCGGAACAATATTTAATTCTTTTTCCATATCAACAACTATCTCTCTTTATTGACGCGCAACCACACACAAATAAATCGGCGAGCAAGGTGTTGCCTTACCCTGCAGCGGGCTTCAAAGCGGAAACAGGGGCACAACGCCCAATAACCATGCAATAACTTACTGAGCAAAAAGAGTACCAACTCTCTCAGCAGAGAGGCCACCTGTAAACCATCGGAACATAAGTGATTTTAACACAGAACAGGCACAGAAGAAAACCGTCGGCAGAGAGCCCATATTCATTTCTGCATATTTTATTCAGACATGGATAAAATATTGGTTCACAATAATTACCAAACCATTATGTATTATGTAGGGACCAAGCAAACGCTTCATCTGCTTTGCCCTTTTTAGATACATTAAAAGATTTGGTTAAACAGTCTGGGCGAAACAATCAGGGCGAAGCAGGTGAATTTTGCTTTGCCCCTACGTTTGCGGGGTTGTTGTCATCGAGATCCCATTTCAGTGGATTATTGATGATATAATCTCGGTATGTTTTTAATTCACTTTCGTTACGTATGATTCTATCGTAATAATTTCGTTGCCAGATTTTCACACCCCGTTGACCATTGATCTTGTTAGCTCTTCGTGTCGAAACTGATTTGAAATTCTGGACAATCGCACTCAAAGATCCGGCAACCGTTCCATATTTATCCCGTAGGGGCAAAGCAAAAGGTTCATCTGCTTTGCCCTTGGTTATATTACCGAATGATTGTATGGGGTTGGGCGATTCTGGATAGGGCGAAGCAGGTGGGGCTTGCTTAGCCCCTACAAGGGGTAATAGGGGTAATGGGTTGTTTTCGTAATCAACAATACGGATTAATCCGTGAAGGTGATTAGGCATGACGATAAATTCGTGTCATGCCACATTTGGGAAATGTCGCGGGATGTCTTGCCAACCTCGGGAGACAGCCTCTCCCACGGCGTTCAAGCACATTTTTCCCTCGACAACAGCGCCGAAAAGACATTGGCGCTCAAAGGCGCATATGGTAATGAAATACATGCTTCCCGTGGAATAATCATAATTTTGCAACCGGATTGATTTGCGGTGATGGATGACTGGGCTGTATGACATTGTCCCCTCCTGAAAGCATGATATGAACAACAATTTTTCATTATATTACATTTTTCACAAATCGGCTCGTAGGGGCTAAGCAAACGCTTCACCTTCTTTGCCCTTTTTAGGTGCATTAACAAACCTGGTTAAACAGACCTGGCGAAGCAATCAGGGCGGACCATATGCTGAACCGACAGATCGTCCCTGTCATTCTGTGGTAAGCGCTGCTCATTGCTCATCTTGTTGCCTTAAAAGATAAAAAGGCTGACTAACGCATCATGAAACCATCGCGCAAAGGGTCCGTCGGATCAATCAGGAATTCATGACGACCGGTAATATAGGCGCTACCCTCAACTTGCGGAATAATCGCCGGATGTGGGCCGAACATGGTTTCTTCCGCTACCGTGCAACGAAATGACGTACCGATAATGCTTGCGATGGTGATCTCGTCACCTACGCCGAGTTCACCACGGGCATAATGAATCGCCAGACGGGCACTGACACCGGTGCCGGTGGGACTGCGATCAACTTCGCCCTCGGCGAAAATACAGACGTTTTTCGAATGTACGCCAGCTTCATCAGATTTATCGACAAAGATCGTGCCGTAGAGGAAACCCAGATCATCTTCAAATGGATGTGGCACCGACCGACTCGCCATGATCGCCCGCTTGATTGCCATGCCCTGGTCAATCAAGGGATGTAAATCTTCAGGTGTGACAGTCAGACCGACATCGGCAGCATTGACATAAGCATAAAAACCGCCGCCGAACGCCAGATCATAGCGGACTTCACCGAGCCCAGGCACCATGATCGTCTGGTCCAGACCGAGCACGAAGGAGGCGACATTAAGAAAAGAGACCGACTTGACACGACCATCCTCGATATGAGCTTTGGCGGTCACCAGTCCGGCGGGGGTATCGATCCGCATGGTGGTCTGCGGGGTCTGCATAACCACCAGTCCGGCCTCAAGAGCCACTGTGGTCATAGCGATAATGCCATGGCCGCACATGGTACTGAAACCGGCATTGTGCATAAAGAGCACGCCAAAATCAGCCTCTTTGGTCACCGGCGGTGTCACCAGACAACCGTACATATCAGCATGACCGCGCGGCTCCAGCATCAAGGTCGACCGTAGTTGATCGTAGTGTTCCTTGACGAAGCGACGCTTTGCCAGAATCGTCGTTCCTTCCAGAGCGGGAAAGCCCGAAGTGACCACACGGAATGGTTCTCCGGCGGTATGAGCGTCAATCGTCGTTATCTTCTGCCAGCCTTCAGGTGCTCTCCAGCTTTTCAATGTCAACGTCCTCCTTCATTAGTAAAGCCGACCAAATCAGATCAGGAGAGATCAACCTCTATCCCCAGCCCCTGCTCTTTTGCCGCAGCAAAAACCATTGCAGCCGCCATGGTGTCCTGCACAGCGATACCGACAGACTTGAAGAAAGTAATTTGCTCATCATTTTCACGGCCGGGTTTATCACCATTGAGAATTTCGCCAAGCTCAGCATCAATCGACGCATTCGGGATAATGAGGTCTCCAGCCTCTTCCAGACAGGCCTCACAAGAGTCAACCACGATCCTGGCGCGGCCCACGGCAACCTCATCAACTTCCCGCTTGTCTGGAGTGAAGGTGCCGATACCGGTAATGTGCGTACCAGGCTTGAGGTCGTTACCATCAAAGAGAGGTGTAGGCGAGGTGGTCGCGGTCAAAACAATATCAGCAACCTGCACGGCTTCGCGCGGAGTTCGTCCAAGTACAACCTCTGGCGCATTCGGCCAGGTAGCAACCTCATCAGCCAGACGCTTTGCCGCTTCATCGAAGTGATCAATGATGCTTACTTCTTCAATCTTACGAACTGCGAGCACCGCTTGCAATTGGGTTCTCGCCTGCACGCCGGCTCCAAACAAGGCCACGTTTTTAGCGTCCTTGCGAGCCAGGACATCAGCTGCAGCGCCGCCACCGGCACCGGTGCGGATCGCGGTGAGACTGCTGCCATCCATCAGCGCCAGCGGAAAACCGGTCTCAGGGTCAAGAACCATGACGGTCGCAGAAATAGTCGGCAAGTTCTGCTTCGGATTGTCTTCGTAAATGGAAATGATCTTGACGCCGAGGTTCTGGCTGTCGTGCAGGTAGGCTGGCATCAGCAGGCTGACGCCCTTTTCAGTCTGCACATGGGTGCGCAGAGGGACTGTCGAGCGTCCCGTAGAGAACTGCACGTAAGCCTGTTTCATTGCCTCTATCGCTTTCGGCATCGGTAAGGCTGCTTTGACATCAGCAGCTGCAAGCATTCTGATTTTCATCGTCTATCTCCTGGAAAATTCAAATTAATAGAGTATCCCCAACTTACGCGTTCTTCTTCTGTTTCAGATTTTCTTCAATCGCCCGCGAGGTTGCGGTTATGGACAACCCACCCAGGCCTGTACAACGCAAGCTATGCGGCAGACTCTTGCCTACCTGGTCCATAGCCACCAGAACTTCATCGAAGGGAATCAGGTGATCGAATCCGGCCAGCGTCATATTTGCTGCAGAAAGTGCGTTGGCCGCAGCCATGACGTTCTTACCCAGACAGGGCGCTTCAACCCGATTGGCAATCGGGTCACAAATCATACCGAAACTCGACTGCAGAGCCATAGAAGCTGCTGCGATGGTTTGCTTCAGGCTGCCGCCCGCCAGGGTCACCAGGCCGGCAGCAGACATGCCGGACGCAGAGCCACATTCAGCCTGACAGCCACCGATCTCAGCCGAAAAGGTTGCCTGCCTGGCGATAAAAACACCAATCATTCCTGCAGCAAGTAATGCCTTAACCACATCATCTTCGCCCACACCCAGGAAATCGGCAGTGGCCAGACAACACCCCGGCAAGACACCACATGATCCTGCCGTAGGCGCAGCAACCACCATGCCCATGGAGCTTTTACTCTCCATGGTTGCGGTCACGGCCAGGATAATCTGGTTAAGGACACCCGCATCAAGCAACAACCCCTGCGCCAGTAACTCTTTGTACTTGCCGGATTGCCAGCCAAGGATACGATCATCGTATTCTGTCCCGGCGACTCCAGCATCTATGGCACGACGCATAACCCCTGCAATCTCACGCATTTTCTCAAAAACTTCGGATTCTGCAAGTCCACCACGGGCGCTCTCATACTTTGTCGCCAATTCCCAGAGGTCCAGAGAGTGTTGTTCGCCATAAGCCAACATCTCTTGATATCCCAGGAACGGCAGTTGTGCCTCCTCCATGGCAAGCACAGGCATAACCGGCTTAATCGTTCTCACCGGCAAATGTTCAAACTGCTCCCGCAATGAAGTCAGGAGTGTTGCCGCATCAGCTTTTCCCTGCACCTGCACAATCGTGAAGCCGGCATGACTGTTGAGCTGGTGTTTTTCGTCGGTCAGGTGATTTTCAAGTAGAGGCAACACGCCCAGGTCACGCTGGTTAAGAAAGATGAGCGACTCATGTTGGTCACCAAGGATTGTAATCGGAACATTATCAATCGAAAGGACTTCGATCATGCCACCACCGGTGGAAAGTGCCACCAGCTTGCGGGTCTCACCACCACCCTGCAAAGTCAATCGATAGGTGTTCGGGTGGCTATCGCCAAATTCACCGATGCGCACTTCGGTAGTGACACCGGCAGCATGGAGAACCTTGCCGGATTCAGCAAGTTGGTCATTGGTTGCGTCCCAACCGAGCAGACCGCCCCACAAGCCTATGCCACTGCCCTGAGCATCAAAGGTCGTTGCCAGCGAACCTTGAGCATCACATTCAACCAGCACCCTGTCAATGCAACCCGCCATTAAGTCTCTGGCGATCAAGCCGATGCGTAATGCTGCGGCACAATGCGAACTGGAAGGGCCTCTCATCACAGGGCCGATGACATCGTTGAATATACTTGGATGCAGATTGCTCATACCAATTGCTCCGTATTGGAAGAATAGACCGTCAAGGAGCACAGAGACTCAGAAAGGAAGTCCAAAAGGACACTAAACTACCTGCATCTTCATCCAGGGTGCCGAATTATGAAAATCTGCAACCACGCTACCCGGTGGCACCAACGCATCACAAGCCTCACGAATTTGATCAGTGAGCTGCATTTCCATAACCGGCAGAAAATGCTCAAGCTGTTCCAGCGTGCGCGGGCCGATTAGTGGGGCCGTTATTCCTGGCTGATCTTTGACCCACAAAACCGCCAGTTGCGCGGGTGAGATGCCACTGTCTTTTGCCAATTGCACGAATTTATTGCCGACTTCAATGCCGCGCACGGTGACGCGTTCCGCATAGATTCCACCACGCAAAGTGGCTCTTGAATCGCTTGGAGCATTATCGGCGTCAGCGTATCGTCCGGCCAGGATGCCCATAGCCATAGGCGACCAGGACAAAATACCCATCTGATGTTCCTGACACATCGGCACCATTTCGTTTTCAATGCGCCTGTCCAGCAGGTTGTAAGGCGGCTGTTCGGAGACGAAGCGAACATAGCCTTTAAGTTCGCTGACCATAATCGCTTCCATCGCTTTCCATGCCGGGGTCGTCGAGCAACCGACATAACGTACCTTACCCTGCCGTACCAGATCGGTCAGCGCACTCAGAGTTTCCTCAATCGGCAATTCAAAAGAGGGACGATGCAGTTGAAAAAGGTCAATATGATCAACCTGTAAACGCTTGAGGGAATCCTCGCAGGCTTTCATCAGATGCAAACGCGAGTTGCCGCAATCATTCGGACCGGGACCAGTCGGGTAATGGACCTTGGTGGCAATCATGATCTGATCACGACGACCATTGGCAGCAAGAGCCCGACCGATGATGGCCTCGCTCTCGCCTTTGGCGTAGCTGTTGCTGGTATCAATCAGGTTGATACCAACGTCCATGGCACGGTTGATAATGGCTATCGACTCAGCTTCTGGCGTAGGATTGGCAAAATTATCAGTGCCGAGACAGAGCGGAGCAACCTTGACGCCAGTTCTGCCCAGAATACGGTATTCCATAAGTCCCTCTACCTTACGGTGAATCCAGCGTCGACATTAATCATCGCGCCGGTCATATAGCTTGCATCATCCGACGACAGAAAGAGCACGACCCGGGCAATCTCAACCGGTTCTGCCAGCCGCCCCATCGGTACCGAATCAGCCAGGGCCTGCATCATTTCAGGAGTGACCGGCCCGGAACGTTCGGAACTCAACATCGGCGTATTGACCTCACCGGGGCAAACCGCGTTAATGCGGATACCATCCTTAACATGATCCAGAGCCATCGCCCTGGTAATCTGGTGAACAGCTCCCTTCGAAGCGCAATAGGCCATAACGCCGGCAGCTCCGACTTCACCCCAGATCGAGCCAAAGTTGACAATGCTACCGGAACCCTGCTCTTTCATAACACCAACAGCGGCACGACTCATAAAAAATACGCCGTTGACATTGACATTCATGATGCGCTGCCACTGCTCATCCGAGGTCTCCAGGCCATCAGCACGAATGATGATCCCTGCGGCATTAACCAGTATATCCAAACGGCCATAACGCTCCAGAGCAATCTCTACAGCCTGCTTGCAAAATGCTGAATCGCTGATGTCGCCGATAACCGGAGGATCGCAAGCGAGCTCAGCAGCAACTTGTGCAGCAAGTTCTGCGTTGCGATCAACGATAACCACTTTTGCACCAGCGGCGCTGAATTCACGCGCAGTCGCAGCACCCATGCCCGATGCCGCCCCGGTAACCAGAGCAACTTTTCCTGTAAAATCCATCAGTCAATTTCCTCCCATGCCGTGGCAACGAACAAAACTCATCTTTCTTTTTCTGTAGGGGCTAAGCAAGCTACACCTGCTTCGCCCGCTTTTGGTTTTCTTTGCGACAAGGGCGAAGCAGGTGTAGCTTTTGCTTAGCCCCTACAGCTTTCAATTGGATTTCGGGAATCACCGAGGCCCCGCAATACCCAAACCTCACTCCCCAAGATAAGCATTAATAATCCGCTCATCCTTCTGCAAAACTTTGCCTTTATCGTGCATAACAATTTCACCGGTTTCGACAACATAGCCATAATCAGCGACACTCAAGGCCATTTTTGCGTTCTGCTCCACCAGAAGAATGGTAATCCCTTCCTCATTGAGCCGCTTGACAACCTTCATAATATTTTTCACCAGAAATGGCGCTAACCCCATTGATGGTTCATCGAGAAGAACCAGCTTCTGGTTGACCATAAGCGCCCGGCCCATGGCTAGCATCTGCTGTTCACCACCAGAGAGTAGCCCGGAATCACGGTGACGTCTTTCGCCAAGCACCGGGAAGAGCTCGTAGACATGCGCCATTCTCTTTTTACGTTCGTCATCATCTTTCAGAGTAAAGGAACCGAGCTCAAGATTTTCCTGAATTGTCATGCCCTTGAAGATCTTCCTCCCTTCCGGTACATGGATCAGGCCTTGCTTGACAATTTCATGAGCAGCCACACCGAAGATACTTTCTCCCATGAACTCTATCTTGCCACCGGTTGGTTTCAGTAAACCTGAGATACATTTCATGGTGGTGCTTTTTCCTGCACCATTAGCACCAAGCAGGGTGACAATCTGACCCGCCCGAACTTCCAGATTGATGCCTTTCAGCGCATGAATCTGTCCGTAATGCGCATGCAGATCGGTAATTTTCAAAACTACATCAGACATCTTTAATCATCGTCCTTTCCAAGGTAGGCCTCAATAACCTTGGGATCATTCTTAACTTCTTCCGGCAGGCCTTGGGCGATGTTCTTGCCGTAATCGATCACGTAGATATACTCGGAGACTTTCATGACCAGGCCCATGTCATGCTCTATAAGCAACACAGTTATATCGAGTTCGTCACGAATTCTTTTGATGAGTTCAATAAGTTGCTGTTTTTCATCAAAGTTGAGCCCTGCTGCCGGTTCGTCCAGAAGCAGGAACTTGGGCTTGGTTGCCAGCGCCCTTGCCCACTCAACTCGCCTCTGGTCACCATAGGAGAGAGTAGCAGCAGAACGATTCTCCTGATCGAGAATACCGACGAAATCCAGACACTTTTCACAGTGCTCAGTAATTTCCTTTTCTTCCCTTCGTTGAGCTGGAGATCTCAGCACCGATCCCAAGAAACCGGTATGAGACCGGCAGTGCATGCCAGACTTGACATTATCGATAACCGTCATGTTTTTGAACAAGCGTAAGTTCTGAAATGTTCGCGCCATTCCAGCCTGGGTGATCTTGTGCGGCTTTTTTCTCAGGATTGGTTTGTCACGAAAATTAATCTGTCCGGAGTTGGGCTGATAAAAGCCGGTGATTGAGTTAAATATGGAGGTTTTTCCAGCACCATTCGGACCGATCAGGCTCATAATCGAGCCTTCTTTTATGGTCATATTCATCGAATCGATAACCGTGAGGCCACCGAATTTCAGAACAATATCCTTAACTTCCAACAGGGACATTATTTAATCTCCTAAAGCTAACCAAGCCTTGACGGCCAGAGACCTTGCGGACGTTTCAACATAATGATCAGCATGATGACAGCAAAAGCCAGCAGGCGCATATCACCGACAAAGCGGAATATTTCCGGGAAGAGTACGAGGATGAAAGCACCACAGACAACTCCCGGTATCTTGCCCATACCGCCAATGACAACTCCCAGGAGGATCAGGATTGACTGGGTAAACATAAACGTCTCAGGAGAAATAGCTGTCATTTTGACGGCAAAGAAGCTCCCGGCAACCCCACCGAAGACAGCACCAATCACATAAGCGGAAAGCTTGACCCTGACCCGGTTAATACCCATAGCCTCTGCGGCGTCTTCATCTTCACGGACATATTGCCAGGCCCGGCCCAACCTCGAATATTGCAGCCTGTAGCTGACAAAAATGGCCAGAAAAGCCAGCAGGAGAAAAGCATAGTAGAAATGGATATTGCCATTCATTTCAATACCGAAAAAGAATGGTCTTTCGATCCCGTAGATGCCACTGGAGCCACCGGTAATATCAAGGTTTCTGGCAGTGAGCCTGACTATTTCACCAAAACCAAGGGTGACAATCGCCAGGTAATCACTTCGCAGCCTCAGAGTTGGACCACCGATAATGACTCCTGAAAGTGCCGCAAAAAGCATGGCAAAAGGAATGGTCAACCAGAAGTTCATGCCGAAAGTTGTGGTGAGAATCGCTGTGGTATAGGCACCAACGGCAAAGAAAGCTGCATAGCCAAGGTCCAGTAAACCGGCATAGCCTACGACAATGTTCAAGCCTAAGCAGACAATCACATAGAACCAGACGTCCGAGAAGGTGTTCAGGACGTAATTGTTAGCAACCAACGGCATGGCCAGAACAACGACAACCAGGAGGGCGTAGATATTATTCAGCTTGATTTTGTTCTTTGCCAACACGGCTACATCCTCTCTATCTCGGTCTTGCCAAGCAGCCCGGTTGGTTTAAAAAGAAGCAGTATAATCAAAATTCCGAAAGCAAAAACGTCTTTCCATTCCGAGCCAATAAAAGGCAATTGGGTTCCAAACGACTCAAGCAGCCCCAGAATCAGCCCACCAAGTACAGCTCCAGGGATACTGCCAATACCACCGATGACTGCAGCGGTAAACGCTTTCAGTCCAATCAGAAAGCCCATAAAGAAATGGATACTGCCGTAGTAAACTCCAGCCATAACTCCGGCTGCACAGGCAAGTGCCGAGCCGACGAAGAAGGTCATGGCAATGATCGTCTTGACGTTAATCCCCATCAGGCGACAGGCGTCCTGATCAATAGCAATCGCCCGCATCGCCTTGCCGTACATGGTTTTACTGATAAAAAAATGCAGGATCAGCATCAGGGTTGCGGTCGATGAAACCAGAATAATCTGGGTATAGGTGATAAAAACATTGCCGAACTCAAGCCCGTCGTAGCCCAGATCAACGGGGAAGGCCTTGTATTCGCCACTGGTCATGGACATGACGAAGTTGTAAAGCACCATTGAAACAGCAAGGGCAGTAATCAGTATCGAAAGCCGTGGTGCGCTGAGCATGGGAACATAGGCAATACGCTGGATCAGTACCCCGAGCAGGCCTACCAGAATCATGCTGATAATCATCGCCACCAGGATTCCCGCCCATCCTGCCCCCAAAAAGGGGCTGAGCAGTGAAAGGGTTATCAGTCCGACAAACCCTCCGACCATGTAAATGTCACCATGGGCAAAATTGAGTAATTTGATAATGCCATAGACCATGGTGTAGCCAAGGGCGACCATACTGTAAAAAGAGCCCAATATCAGTCCATTGGCAAGCTGCTGTAAAAAGATATCCAGAGTAGACACTGACAGTTATCCCTTTTTGGGGCCGTTATATGAGTTATGGCCGTTATCTGAGTTCATGATGGGTAAAGACAAGGGTGTGATTCTATGTTGAAAAGCCTTTAAAAAAACAGGCTGCAATGTGAGCCTGCTTTTTTAAAAGAGCTCTTAAAAGCTGGAGGAACTGTTGAGGGCGAACCCTCAACAGTTCCTCTGCGCTGACTTGATATAGCTCTACTGGTGAAGCTTCCACTTCTGATCTTTAACCTGGAGGGTCACGAAATTGCTGCGTGCCAGGGTCAGTTTGTCCGTAAAGGAAATCGGACCGGCAATACCTTCGTAGTTATCGGTCGCCTTCAAAGCTTTTTTAATAGCGTCCGCATCAAAAGATCCCGCTCTTTTGACTGCGTCGGCAAGCAGCTTCATGCCGTCGTAAGAAAGCGTAGAGTAGGGACCGGGGGCGACCTTATACTTTGCTTTGAAATCTGCAGCGAAGGTTTTTGCCGCAGGAAGATAATCGACTATCGGATTGGAGAAGCAATAGACGCCTTCAGCTGCCTTACCGGCGATTTCGATCAGCTTGGGAGAGTTGGAGCCATCGCCGACAGCAATTGTACCGCGATATCCGCCTTGTCTCAGCTGCTTAATAAGAAGAGCGCCTTCTGCATAATACGCAGTCCAGAAAACCGCATCAGGCTTTTTGCTTTTGATGGTGGTCACTAGAGAGGAGAAGTCTTGCTCGCCCTTGTTAACAACCTCGTAAGCGACAACCTTGTTACCTGCAGCTTCCCACTTCTGCTTGGCGATGCTGGCGAGGTCCTCTGAATAAGCTTCGCCCATATGAACGATTGCAATGCTTTTCACGCCGACGGATTTGAACAGAGTAACCGCAGTGTCGGCCTGAGCATCACCGGTCGAGTTGATCATAAAACCGATGCCAGGGTTTGCGCCAACCAGCGCGGTTGAGTTGGAAGCAGCAATCACGATGGGCACATTGGCTTCGCCGTAAAGCTTGAGAGTCGGCAGGGTTGCGCCGGAGCAGTAACCACCGACCACGGCCACAACACCTTCAGAAATCAATTTGCTGGCAGCAGCAACAGCCTGCTGGGGATCACATGCATCGTCGCCGGTTGTGGTTACGATTTTTTTACCAAGAAGACCACCGGCAGCGTTGATTTCATCCACGGCAAGCTTGATGGCACTTTCCATATCTTTACCATCTGTAGCGGTTCCACCAGTTGTAGGGATCATGATCCCTACCTTAACTTTTCCAGCAGCAAAACTCGAACCTGCAGTCAAAACACAAGCCAGAGCTAACGACACCATTATCAAAAAGCATTTTCTTAACATGTTCATCTCCTTTTTACGTCAATAGGTTAACAATCTCACCAAACTACATGGCCACATGGCCAACAAAAGTATTAAGACATTGTTACACATAACAACACTTTTTCAATACTGGTATCTTACTGAACATTTTCCAGAAGTACCATGAAGCTCTAAAGATGCATGCTGGAATTAGTCTCTTGCTACGAAGTAAATAGGTAGAAAGCAAAAGAAATGCCAAACGATGTTATATTTTTTTACAAAGTTCAGGCAAACAACAGCAATAAATGGTAGCAGCTCAGGATTACGTCCTTTTTTAAATAGGTTAAAGCATGATCTTGGCAAAGACACTCACGCAAGAAAATCAAAAAAAACGAGCAGAAAGCCTGAATAAACGACTAAACTAAAGAGAAAGACGGCCAGAGAACAATTCCTGACCCCAAACCTATGCATTTATGCATAAAGGGTTCAAACAGCTGTAAGGCGAAAACAGCAGAAGCAGTCAATCAGGTCAAATTGTAGCGCTTAAGTTTTCTGGCAATAGTCGATTGGTTCACTCCCAGCGCCTCGGCGATACCTGTCTGGCTGCGATATCGATCACGTGCCCGGCTCAGCAAGGTACGCTCAACAGTTTCAAGAGCTTGCTGTAAAGAAATCTCATCAGGCCAATCAAGCTCTTCAGGTGAGCCCACCTTTCCAGAACCAATAATTTGCGAGGGAAGGTCCGGGGTATCAATAACCTCCGTCTCCGACATAACCACCAGACGCTCACTGATGTTCATCAGTTCACGGACATTCCCAGGGTACGAATAACCAGCGAGTGCGTCCAGGGCTGCACGCGTCAGACGTTTCCGGGTATTGTTGATTGCTGAGAAGTGGTCCATATAGTGACGTATCAGCGGCACAATACAATCCTTGCGCTCACGCACAGACGGAACATGAATTGGAATGACATTCAATCGATAATAAAGGTCCAGGCGAAAAGTACCTTTCTCAACCATTTCTTCAAGGTCGCGATGAGTAGCGGCCAGCACACGCACGTCAAGCTTGCGTTGTTCGGTACCGCCAAGCCGCGTGATCCTGCCATCTTCAAGAAAACGCAGCAATTTAACCTGTGCAGACAGAGGCAACTCCGCAACTTCATCAAGGAACAGAATTCCTTCGTTGGCGAGTTCAAACTGGCCGGGCTTACCACCAGGGCTTGCTCCTGTAAAAGCACCCTTCTCGTAACCGAAGAGTTCTGCCTCAACCAAAGACTCAGGGATAGCACCGCAGTTGATCGTGATCAATGGCATGTCAGAACGCCGTGAATTATGATGAATCATATCGGCAATCACACCTTTACCGACACCCGACTCACCAAGAATAAGAACACTGGAATCAGCTGAAGCAACCTTGGTTGCCTGCCGCAGAGATTTAATCATATTAGGGCTACGAGCGATAATGCGTCGCGACTCCAGTTCAACCTGCTGCATCTCGAGAATCTGATGACGGAATTGATCCTTGATCGATTCCTGATGTTCCAACTCCCGTTGCAATCTGTCGAGCTCGCTGATATCACGTTCGCTGACCACAACCCGGATGAGATCATCATTCTGGTCGAAAACCGGCGTGGCGACAGAAATCAACTTGCCACCACCTGGAAGATTCTGCAGTTGACTGATCGCTTTTTTCTGAATACTGGCTTCCAATGCCGCAGATCGATCAATAAAGCCTTCAGCAATTAAATCCCGCATATTTTGTCCAACCATCTCGGCCGCAGGACGATTATGTATCCGCTCAGAGGCAGGGTTAACCCTGATAACTCTGGCATCGGCATCGCAGACAAACAGACCATCAGAAGAAGAATCAATGATGGCATGCAATTCAAGGGTCAGTGCCTCAAAATCAAGCATACGCCGGTCCGACTCGGGTGGAGACGGAGCGGGTGGCAACAAGCAGAGAGTCAGGTTCTGACCTTCAGCAGATTTGACCGTACTCAACAGAGCCAGATAGGGCGCTCCAGTGCCGCGAGTAATGGTTACAGATGGGGCCGGTGATGCGCTACGGCCAAAATTACCGACCGCTTCTGCCAGCTTCGGCAGAGGCTTCGACAATATGGCACCCACACGGGCGTTTAATTGGTTTTCTGCAGCGGGGTTTGTAAAGACAATTCGTCCCTGCGCATCGCAGGCGAGCAAAGGCACAGACAGTGCTTTCAGGAAATCAGGGGCGAGAGATTGAAGTTTGTCGACCATATTCTGCATAAACACATTGCCTCCACATGGGCCAGAGAGACATGTTATGCGTTTTTGCATAGGTTATGCAATAGAGAATTACCGCGAAACGCTCATTTCTTTTCTTCACCAAGCTCCCTGGATCGTGCGGTTGCAGCACCAACCGCCTCCATCATCATGCCACGCAAGCCTCGCTCTTCAAGAACGCGGATGGCAGCGATAGTCGTTCCGGCAGGGCTACACACCTTTTCTCGCAGCATTGCAGGATGCTCGCCGGTCTCTTTGACCAGATGCGCTGCACCGGCCACCGTCTGCACGGCCAGGGCATGGGCGATATCGAGCCGCAAACCTTCCTGAACACCACCGGCTGTCAGAGCTTCAATGAATGTAAAAACAAAGGCCGGACCGGAACCGGAGAGCCCGGTGACCGCATCCATCTGCCCTTCTTCCACCCAGAGGGCAATTCCGACTGTTTCGAACAAATGTTGAGCAACTCGACGATCTTCTTCATTAACATACTTACCGGGGCAAAGAGCTGCGGCACCATGACCGGTGAGAGCCGGAGTGTTGGGCATGGCACGCACCACATGCGACTGACCACCGAGACCTACTTCCAGGGCTGTCGTTGTAATCCCGGCCAGAATCGAGACCAGCAGCTTATCATCGTTGAACCCGGAGACAATATCTGCCAGGACTTTATCCAGAACCTGCGGCTTGGTTGCCAGGACAACAATGTTGCTGCTCGTAACCAACTCCATATTGCTTGCAGCGCAGAAAACTCCATAGCGCTCTTCCATCAATTGACGACGCTTCTCATTCGGCTCTGAGAAGAGAATATCCTTAGCCAGGAAACCGCCACTTATCAGCCCCTTAATAAAAGCTTCGGCCATATTGCCGCCACCGATAAACCCTATTTTACCTACCGTTGATAAAGGCACCGTCTGTATCCTTTCCACAAATCAAAAATTATCAGATATTTCTACAGTATTTCCAAGGTTTCCGGAGAACACCAATTCATCAAAACCTTGCATTACCTGGTGTACGCGGAAACGGGATCACATCGCGAACATTCTCCATACCGGTAACATACATCAGAAAACGCTCAAAACCGAGTCCGAAACCAGCATGCGGACAATTTCCCCAACGTCGGGTATCGAGATACCAGTCGAGACTCTCGGGAAGAATATCGAAGGCACGCATCTTGTGCTGCAGCATATCCAGGCGCTCTTCGCGCTGGCTACCACCAATAATCTCACCGACTTTCGGTACCAGCAGATCCATCGCCGCAACAGTCTTGCCATCATCGTTGCTGCGCATGTAAAAGGCCTTAATCCCTTCCGGATAGTCGGTAACAAAGAGTGGCCCACCAACGATCTGTTCCGTCAGGTAACGTTCATGTTCCGACTGCAGATCACAGCCCCATACCACTGGAAAATCGAAATTCTGACCGCACTTTTGCAGACGTTCGATCGCTTCCGTGTAACTCATCGTCTGGAAGGCCGTTCCGGCCACCTTCTGCAGACGGGCGATCAAGCCTTTATCAACAAACTTGTTAAAAAACTCCAGATCCTCCTGGCAATGCTCCAGGGCATATTCAACCATAAACCGGAAAAAACCTTCAGCAAGTTGACAGTTAACCGCAAGGTCGGCAAAGGCCACCTCCGGCTCAATCATCCAGAACTCGGAAGCATGGCGGCTGGTATTGGAGTTCTCAGCACGAAATGTTGGTCCGAACGTGTAGACATCGGTGAACGCCGTAGCAAAGAGCTCGGCCTGTAGCTGGCCACTCACCGTCAGCCCGGCCTTGGAGCCAAAAAAGTCCTCGTGCCAGGCTATGCGTCCATCAACGCTAGGAGGATTCGCGGGGTCCAGAGTCGTAACCCGGAACATCTCCCCGGCGCCTTCACAGTCATTAGTGGTAATAATAGGCGTGTGCACATAGATAAAGTCCCGCTCCTGGAAGAAGCAGTGGACGGCGTGGGCAATGCGGCTACGAACACGAAAGACAGCCCCGAAAGCATTCGTGCGTGGACGCAGGTGAGAGATAGAACGCAGGAACTCGAAACTATGGCGTTTTTTCTGCAGAGGAAAGGCTTCGTCAGTTTCACCGTAGACAGTGATCTGACCAGCCTGAACTTCCCAGCTTTGCCCGCCACCAGGTGAAGCAACCAGCTCGCCACGCACACCGATACAAGCGCCGGTGCCAAGTTGGCCAGCAGCCGTAAATGCAGCCGAATCCTCTGCGACCACGATCTGCAAGCTATCCAGACAGGAGCCATCGTTGAGCGCAAGAAAAACCACCCCTTTACTGCGCCGTACGGTACGTAACCAACCCTGGACAAAGACTTCACCTTGAGCATTCTCGGATTTCAGAAGAGCCTTGACACGAGTCCGGTCTTTTCGCCAATCAGTTTTCTTCATATCCATCTCCCGGAAACAGTAACCTGGGCCCCAAAAACATCAGTCGGGGTCAATGAGCCAGGCAGGGCCGATTAATCGTGTTCTCGCGTCTTCGCGAATTCAATATCCGGCCACTGCTCCATGACATAGCCCAGCCGCCATTCACTGGGCGCAAGGTAGCTGAGATTCCCTTCGGCATCGAGGGCCAGATTTGCCTGACTTTTCTTCTCGAATTCAGCCAGCTTTTTCGGGTCTGAACAGCCAATCCAGCGGGCGGTCGCGTAATCAACGCTTTCGTAGCTAGCATCAACACCATACTCCGTCTTCAAACGCTCCATGGTGACATCAAACTGCAGCACTCCTACAGCACCGACAATATAGTCATTACTTATTAACGGTCGAAACACCTGGATCGCTCCCTCTTCCGAGAGCTGCCTCAGACCTTTTTCCAACTGCTTCGCTTTGAGGGGGGATTTCAATCTGACCCGCCGAAAATGTTCCGCAGCAAAGCTGGGGATACCGGTGAATTTAAGCAGCTCTTTATCTGTAAAGGTATCACCGACCTTGATCGTACCATGATTATGTAGACCGATAATGTCCCCGGAGAAAGCCTCTTCGACATTGGCTCGGTCCTGAGCCATAAAAATAATGGCTTTGGAAAGGCTGACCTCTTTGCCGATACGATGGTGGCGAACCTTCATACCACGTTGAAAACGCCCTGAGCAGATACGCAGAAAGGCAATCCGGTCACGATGGGCCGGATCCATATTTGCCTGAACCTTGAAGACGAATCCAGAAAAAGCATCTTCCGTTGGTGCAACTTCACGACTCTGGGTCTGACGAGGGCCAGGAGCTGGAGCAAGATCAACCAGAGCATCAAGCAATTCTTCGACGCCGAAGTTATTGATAGCGCTACCGAAAAAGACCGGCGTCTGGTTACCTTTAAGATATTCTTTCAGGTCGAAAGGATTGGCGGCCCCCTCAAGAAGTTCAATATCTTCGCGCAGTTCATCAGCAGCACTGCCAAGCAGTTCGTCAAGCTGGCTATCGTTGATATCCTTGATCACACGGACATCCTCGGTCAGACGTTTCTCACCAGGTCGAAACAGGCGCAATTCCTTGCGATAGAGGTTGTACACTCCTTTAAAACGCTTGCCCATGCCGATCGGCCAGGACATAGGCGCACATTCGATCTGCAATTTATCCTCGACATCGGCAAGCAGATCGAGAGGATATTGCCCCTCACGGTCCATCTTGTTGATAAAAGTCAGCACCGGAGTGTTGCGCATACGGCAGACCGACATCAGCTTTTCAGTCTGGGTCTCGACCCCCTTGGCGCTGTCAATCACCATCAAGGCACTATCCACAGCAGTCAGGACCCGATAGGTGTCCTCAGAAAAGTCCTGGTGACCCGGCGTATCCAGCAGATTAATTTCGCAGTTGCGATGACCGAACTTCATGACCGAGGTGGTTACGGAAATACCGCGTTCCTGTTCGACTTTCATCCAGTCACTGGTGGCGTGACGACCCGCCTTACGTGCCTTGATCGCCCCGGCCATCTGGATGGCGCCGCCAAAAAGCAGCAGTTTTTCAGTCAGGGTGGTTTTACCGGCATCAGGATGGCTGATAATGCCAAAGGTTCTACGCTTTTTTATTTCTTCTAAGAAACTGTTGTTCAAGCTACCCTCTTTTCTTGTTTTATGACTAGTTCCAAAATGATAATAAGTCTAAAGCAACCCATACCGGCTCAAGGTGAACCATCTTCCTTGGAGCCTGTCCGACAATCCATAATCCTTAGCCCGCCAATTCAGCTTTAAGTTCCTTCTTCAGAATCTTACCGGTCGCAGTCATCGGCAAGGACTCTCGGAACTCGATGATGCGTGGGTACTTGAAAGACGCCATCCGCTCTTTGCACCAGGCAATCAACTCCTGTTCAGTAGTGATAGCACCTGCCTTGAGAACTACATAAGCCTTGACCTCTTCGCCATGCTGATCGTGTGGCACACCCAGAACCGCAATCAATGAAACGTCAGGGTGAGACATCAGGACCTCCTCAACCTCCCGAGGATAAATATTGAAGCCACCGCGGATAATCATTTCCTTGAGTCGGTCAACGATATAGAGATAACCATCCTCGTCCAACTTTCCCAGGTCTCCGGTGTAAAACCAGCCATCCTCTTTCAGTGCAGCCTTGGTCTCTTCCGGCTTGCCATAATAACCCTTCATAATATTATGACCACGGATAATCACTTCGCCTACTTCACCAGCCGGCAGCCTGTTGTCATCACTATCGACTACGTTAACTTCAATGCCCCAGATCGGTGCACCGACGGACCCCGGTTTCCGTTCTCTGGACAACTGATTGAAGGTCGCAACCGGGCAGGTCTCTGACAGACCATAACCTTCGAGGATGGGGATCTGATATTTTTCTTCAATACCGCGAAGGATTTCCAGGGGCAAAGCGGATCCGCCGGAGACTCCGAGTCGCAACTGTTCGGTTATCTCCTCCATATCGAAACGCCCTTCCGTATCTTCATAGTTAAGCAGCGCCCAGTACATGGTTGGCACTCCAACAAAAATCGTTCCATTTTCATTTTCCATTGCATCGAAAACCGCCTCAGCGGTAAAACGCGGGATAAGAACCAGAGTATTGCCTAGCGAAAAGCCAGCATTCAGCTGGCAGGTCTGGCCGAAGGAGTGAAACAAGGGCAAGGTGACAATATGAACGTCCTCATGTTGCGCAGCAAAACACTCGCGCGTAATGATGGCATTCATAGTCATATTGGAGTGGCTCAGTTCCGCTCCTTTCGACGTTCCTGTTGTCCCCGAAGTGTAGAGGATTACGGCGGTGTCATCTGATCGGGTACAGGCAATATCAAAGTCGGCAGACTGTCCTGCCATCATCTCACCAAGGCTGCTCGTCCCCGTGATAGGGGAAAGCGCCACCGGGTTGACCGTCATCACCCAGAAGTGCTCACACTCATCAGCTGCTTGATAGCCCTTGAAGCCTTCCTCGGCCATTGGTAGTTCCGGGGTGCCTTGAAAGCAGAAATAGGCCTTGGCATTACTGTTATTCAGGTAGTAGGCGATCTCCTTGGCTGTCGACAGCACGTTGAGCGGCACCACCGTCGCCCCGACCTTGAGGATGGCGTAGTAAACCATCGGGAAGTAGGGAAGGTTCGGGCAGCTCAAGGCAACATTGTCCCCTTTACTGATTCCGGCGGCCACCAGACCGTTGGCAATCTGGTTGACAGCCTGATCCAGTTGAGCATAACTCAACCTGGTCGCACCACAGACCACAGCAGTCTTATCGGGGTATTGCTTGACACTATAATCAAAAACTGAGGCAAGATTAAGCATATGTCACTCCTTGCATGATTCGTTTAGCAGAGATGCAGATCCCAAAAATATCAAAGAGACACTCGCAAAAGTTTATATTTGCCATCAAGTAATCACTGACTCAGGTGTTAGGTCAAGGCCTTTACCCACAGCCGTCTGATAAAACAACAATCTGATTCAGTGCACACGAAAGTCTGGGACAGATATGTCAAGCTATGAATCCAGCAGAAAACTCATGTTTTTTTCTACAGCTTCACGAGCCTCGGTAACGATACGTTTCAACAAAACTTCACAAGTCGGAATATCATCTATCAATCCCATTACCATACCAGCAGCCCAGACACCGCCGTTAATATCACCCTCCTCCAGCACCTCCTTACGACCACGCTTACCAGCGACCAGAGGTTGAATATCGGTAAAATCCGTCTCGCCTGGTTGTGCTTCGATACCGAGAACCTCTCCAGCAATTTTATTATTAAAAACACGAGCCGTATTGTTCAGAGTTCTGAATATCAAGGTCGTTTGTCTTTCATCCGCATCGACCAACGCCTGCTTTACATTCTCATGAACAGGAGCTTCCTGAGTCGCTACAAAACGTGTCCCCATATTGATGCCTTCAGCCCCCAGGGCAAAGGCTGCAGCCATCTGGTAACCATTGCCTATGCCGCCCGAAGCAAGCAGAGGAATGGACAATTGGGCCGCCACGGCAGGTACAAGTACCAGATTCGGTATATCGTCTTCGCCGGGATGCCCGGCACATTCAAAACCATCCACACTGACCGCATCACAACCAATCGATTCCGCTTTCAGCGCGTGACGCACAGAGGTGCACTTATGAATAACCTTAATGCCAGCCTTTTTGAAAGCAGACATGAACGGCTGCGGATTGCGTCCAGCTGTTTCAACAATTTTCACACCACCGGCAATAATCGTTCTTACATACTCTTCATATGGTGGTGGTGTGATCGCTGGCAGAACGGTGATATTTACACCAAAAGGCTTCGTGGTCATTTGACGACAGCGTTTAATCTCTTTGCCCAACTCTTCAGCTGTCGGGTGGTTTAACGCTGTGATAACCCCCAAACCGCCAGCGTTGGAGACGGCTGCAGCCAGATCAGCGGTACCGACCCACATCATGCCACCCTGAACGATAGGATACTCGGTGCCCAGCAATTCTGTGATTCTGGTTTTCATGTCTTGGCTCCTTTTTATAGCTTCTCTACAAGCAAACTTCCAATAGAATAACCGGCACCGAAGGAGCAGATAATCCCTCTGTCTCCCGGCGAAAAGTCTTCACGAAACTTGTGAAAAGCAATAATAGCTCCTGCGGAGGCTGTGTTGGCATAATCATCGAGTATAATCGGTGCCTCCCCGTCCTCTGCCGGCCGCCCCAGAAGCTTTTGTGCTGCAAACTGGTTCATATTGATATTGGCCTGATGAAGCCACATCCGCCGTATAGCAGAAATTTCAACTTTATTCTCTTCGAGCTGGCTCGTTACCAGATTGCAGACGAGTGGCAACAGCTCCTTGAAAACCTTTCGTCCGTGTTGAACAAACCATTGGTCCGGCTCGAAAAAGCGCTCCAGGGTGAGGTTTTCTTCAGCCCTAGTCAGATAGCTGAAATCGGTGCGGATATTATTTGAAAAAACGGTCTTCAACTTACGATCCAGAATCCGGAACAGGGGAACCTCAGCAGCAGTTTTCTGCCTCTCTAAAACGACTGCAGTGGCGACATCGCCGAAGATGAAATGACTGTCACGATCGCGAAAATTGACCTGCGGAGTGACATATTCCGGGTTGACCACCAGCACACTGTTTGCGGAGCCTGACAAAAGGGCATCCATCGCGTTGGATATGGCAAAGGTAGCCGTCGAGCAGGCGATCGACATATCGTAGGAGTATCCAGTGCAACCCAGCGACTGCTGAATTTCCACGGCAACAGCTGGCCAATGGCGTTGCGTGGTCGAAGAACCACAGATTACCAGATCGATCTCATGCGGGTCTTTTTGTGCCTGGGTCAAAGCCTCTTTCGCTGCCGCTACAGCCATTTCCGCACTGATCGAGAGTTCATCCACTGAGCGTCTGGGAACCACTGGTAGCATCCGGTCAATATCCAGGATACCCTCTTTATACATCGCGTAGCGTTGCTTGATACCGGACGCTTTTTCAATGAACTCGACACTCGAGTGCGAAATGGCCTCCAGCTCTCCGCTCTCTATTGCCTTCGCGTTTTCACTGTTGAATTTATCTGCATAGGCGTTGTATGCCTCAACGAGTTCTGCATTGGTCACAACATTGGGGGGAGTGAATAAGCCGGTGCCGCTAATAACAACATCGTTCATAAATTAATCCTCAGGATTGGTATGAATAGATTAATAATTGTACTACAAAAGCTGTTAACAATAACCCATTTTCTCAGACAAAACTTCTTTAGACACGGCTGATGACGGAACCGATAACCAGCCTCTGGATTTCACTAGCTCCTTCATATATCTCGGTAATTTTGGCATCACACATCGTCCGTTCAACCGGAAATTCACGGTTATAACCGTAACTGCCATGGATTTGCACAACTGAGTTAGGTTACCCGCATAGCGGTTTCGCTGGCGAACAGCGTGGCCATTATAGAGTAGGCTTTGCCGTTACTGGCCAAAGATGCTGATTGGTAGACCAACAATCTTTCATCAGAGCAAAGCATCTTTACCTTAACTGAAGATCGTACCGAGTCATGTAGGGACCTAACAGTTCTTCGACCTGCTGACGAAGTTCTGCTTCATCCTGCCCTGCCGACAACTTGGCGGTAATGCTAGCCAAGGTGCCGTGAACCGGATGCTCGCCGACGCTGACACTGAGCGAATCGACCATACTTGCAATGCTTTGCAGAACTTCACAATAAACACGTTCAATTGCCAACCAGCACAGCTTCGGCTTAAAAAGCTTACCGACCGCCGTTAAGGGCAACTGTTTCATAATGAACGCATCTTTGGGAATTGCGGCCCGTTCACCGATCCGCTTTGTCAAATAGTCAAGAACCTCTTCAGGCGTGATCTGTGCACCTTCGCGGAGTTGCACAAAAACAACCGGCACTTCACCAGCATGGGCATCGGGTTGCCCAACCGCAGCGGCAAGTTCGATCCCTTCCATAGCAGCAGCCGGTCCTTCGATTATGGCGGGATCAATATTGTGCCCACCGCGGACAATCAACTCTTTGCTGCGCCCGGTGAGCCAGAAGTAGCCATCCTCGTCCTGCCGCCCCATATCACCGGTATTAAGCCAGTCCTGCTTTGGCCAGACATTCCTGTTATGACGTTCCTCCAGGTACCCGGGGAAAACATTAGGGCCCTTAATGCAGAGAGTCCCGATTTCATCAACATCGGCATCGCGCACATAACGACCATCCTGATCGAGAATAAAAATCTTCGCCTGCTGATAAGGCAGCCGCAAACCGATGGACCCGACCTTGCACAGGCCCTCGATTGGATTGATGATCGATCCACAAGTCCCTTCAGTCTGTCCGAAGCCTTCCGCTATCTTCATGCCGGTCCGTGCTTCGAACTTCTCGCACAGCTGTGGGGAAAGTGGCGCTGCACCGCAGAGCAGAAACTTGAGGGAAGAAATATCAGCGCTCTTATCCAGAGCACCCAGCAGCATCGAAAGGACTGTCGGCACCGCAGAGAAAAACACACCACGATAGTGTTCGACAATCTGTGCAAAGTTCTCTATCACACCCGGATCGCGGTAGCCCTTTGTGCCCATCAGCAGAATGTGAGCCCCAACCGACAGTGGCAGCGAACCGGTGACGACTGTACCGTTGACATGAAACAATGGCAGACCACACATAAAGGTGTCCCCCGGTTGTAACTTGGTCCATGTAGGGCGTACCATCGCCACCATAGCTACTTCGTTAAAATGGGTGTGAGGAGCCAGCTTCGGCGTACCGGTCGTCCCGCCAGTGTGATAAATGCTGGCGATTTCATTTGCGCGAATTTGCCGCCCCGAATCCAGCTTATCAGCGTTGTAGCGACTGACAGTCTGCTCATAACCATAAATTCCGGCCGCTTCATCACTTGCGCCCATCACCCGAATGATCGCTTGCAACTCTGGCAACTGGTCACGAATCTGCGTCACCTTCTCCCAGATATCGCTTCCCGGTACACTGCCGAGCGCAACCAGAACTTTTGTTTTGGCATGCACACAGATTTCCTGAATAATCTCTGCATCGAGCAGGGGATTGATCGGGTTTACAATCCCCGCGGCCTGTCCTCCCCAGAGTACGAAGTGGGTCTGGGGCAGGTTTGGCAGCAGGTAAGAGACCACGTCGGTCGGACCGACACCAAGATCGTTCAGCATATTGGCGGTGCGATTGACCTCCCCAAGAAACTCGGCATAGGAGTAACTGGTTGCCTCTTTGTAAGAGGCCCCAGCCATAAAAAAACTGAGAGCTGGCGCCTGAGGATCAAGACTGGCACCGTGTTGAATCATGTCATAGGTATTATGAGCAACCAGGCGCTCCTCGATCGGAATTTGTTCATACCGCTCAATATCGGCTAGAGTCACTATTTTTTTATCCACCTTAATACCTCCTGAAACAGACGATGCCTTTGCTACTGATTCGATTTTAACCACCTGACACAAACTTTCAACAGCTAATGGACAAGGTCCGTTCAACAATTGCATTAAATTACCTTACCCAGTCAGACATCTCCATGAGTCACCTTTCAGTCATATTAGGATATTCTGAGCAGAGTGCTTTCATCCGCGCTTTTCAGCGATGGTTTGGACAATCCCTCCCAAAGTGGAAAAAACGGCATCACAATTTTCATGCCTAACTGCTGTTGAGAGTGGTCAAAATCACAACAGGGGGTTATCGAACTATCCAAATTGTGTGTTCGCCGGTTTTATGTACTATATTCAAGGAGTAAAAACTGTGGGTAAATCAGGGATTATCAGGATGAAAAAGGTTGGCGGCATCCAGCATAACCTGACGGTGGTGTCAGCGGTATAGTGACACACACATTGGTGCCTCTTCCAACCTGACTGTCGACCTGGATATCACCATGATGGGCCAGCACGATATTCCGCACTATACTCATACCCAACCCGACACCCTGTACAGAAGTATCCGAAGAGTCTGCACGATAGAAACGATCGAATACACGGGTCAGCTGTTCTTCGTTCATGCCGACGCCATCATCGGCAACGGAAATCTCATACTTATCATCGTGCAAAGCCAGAACCACCCGCACACCACCTCCTTTGGGTGAATACTTGACGGCATTACTGATTAAATGATCGACCGCTTGCTTAAGGCGTGACCGGTCAGCACATATTTGCGCGGCTTCGTCTGGCAAGACTATTTTGAACTGATGCGTACTAAACTTTTCACAATAGGCAGCGATAACCTCGTGTATCATGGTATCGAATCGAAACTCCTGGTAGTTAAGAGTCAACGGTCGCCCTGACTCTATCCGGCTGATGTCGAGCAGGTCATCGATCAAGCCACCCAGAGCCAAAGCCTTATCGTGAACCAACAGGAGAAAATCTTTTTGCTGTTCCATATCGAAGCTCCCTGCTGTTTCCTCTGCAGTGAGCAGCTCAGTATAACCAATAATCGTTGTGAGCGGCGTATTCAGTTCATGAGCAGCCATGGTAAGAAAAGCACTCTTCATGCTCTCAATTTCCCGTTCTCTGGTCACCTCACGTACCAGCAGGATGACCCCGGCAGCCTCTGTTTCATCTTGCACAAACCGAGAAACGCGCACTTGATAGACATGAGGGTTTGTGGTGTTTTCGTCCGGAAGTTCAAAATCAAAAAACCTGGGTCCATAGGCAATATTGAGATGTTGGCCAACTTTGTTGAGAAAGTCCACCTCATGGCTGAGCTTGCCGATTGACTGCCCCAGAACTTTTTCCAGAGGTGTCCCCAGTATATTCTCCGCAGCAGTATTCATATGCAGGATATTCAATTTCGCATCTGCCACCACGACACCATCAGGAACAGAGCGAAGAATTCCATGCAGTTTTTCCCGATCGACCTTGATCTCCTCAAGAACCTGGCCAAGTGCCACTTGCGCCTGGGTTCGTTCAGCAATCTGTTCTGTCAGCTGCTCATTAGCTTGTGAGAGTTCCAGAGTCCGTTCAGTGACCCGCTGTTCAAGCTCTTCGTTAGCCAGCTGCAAGGCCTCTTCTGCCTTATCCCTTGCCAGCAAGCTTATATAGGCTCGATAGAGAGCGACATAAATAGCCACAAGGAATCCAAGTGACATAACCAGGGTGGTGGCCATGGAATAAAAGAACAAGCTGTTGATCTTACCGACGCTTCCAGTGATATCATAATAAACTTCGATAGCACCACCGAACGCATCGTCTACCATAAACGGCACGTAGGTTTCGACGATATCTATCTTAGCAACATCACCCTCCGCCGTTTTGCGATCTTTCTGCACAACCTTGGAGTAAACCTGGCCCTTAGCAACAATTTCGTGGAAGTAAGGTTTTTTATTGAGGGTGCCAACCTCTTCCTGCTTGGTTGAAAATATGATCTCGCCGTAAGTTGAGAAAATGCGCAGCTTAATCAAGCGTTTATCTCTGCTTGCCGGTTGCAGACTCTCTTCCAGTCCTTCAGGAAGCCGATCCTCGGTCAAAAACTGGTTTTCCAGATCAATAGTTCGCACCATATAGCTGGCATATCGAACCGCTTCACTCTCGGTCTCCTCGAGCAGAAGTTCATTATAAGCAGGGTAGACAAAAAGGTATTCATACCCGGGCAAAAGCACAGCAATCGCCAGGGAAAGAACCATGAGATTACGGAGTATTTTATAATGAAACACGCGGATAAACCCGTTTGGTAACAATATTGACGCAGAGAGAGTAAAAAACTTTTTCAAAGACCGTTGGTAAATATACATTAGTTTTTATAGATAACCAAGAGCTATAATCTCAACTGTTTTCACCAACAACACAGGGATAAGGTTTCCCCTTGTTCCAGCTTTGGTTGTGGCATAATCTGACAGCCAGTCCATTGATGGCCAGACAAGCTACGAGGAGAACAAGCCATGCAACGAGCAAGCGGTATTCTGCTTCATCCAACCGCTTTAACGGGACCTTTCAAGGTTGGCGATCTGGGAAAAGAAGCCTTTCTTTTTGTCGATTTTCTGGTCAGGGCAGGTCAGAGCATCTGGCAGATATTACCCCTCGGCCCAACCGGATATGGCAATTCTCCCTATAACGCACTTTCAGCCTTTGCTGGCAACCCGGCTCTGATCAATCTACAGCAACTTGTCGACTGCAACGATCTGCACGAATCTCACCTCGATGCCGCCATCAAGAGCAGTCCAGGGATTAATTTCAACCAGATGCTCGCCAGGAAAAACAATCTGCTCCTAAAAGCGGGCCAACAATTTTTCAGTAAACCAACAACAGAGAGACATCAGGCCTTCGACACCTTCTGCCATGAGCAATCAGACTGGTTGGAAGATTTCAGTCTCTTCATGGCTTTAAGAGAAACCTTTGCCGAACAAGCGTGGCCCGAGTGGCCGGAGGGCCTGCGCACGCGAGAACCGGAAGTTCTCAGAGAATGGAGGGGCAAACTTGAGGAGAATTGCCGTCTTTATAAATACCAACAATTCATTTTTGCCGGACAGTGGCATAAGCTAAAAGCATATGCAAACCGCAATAACGTTCTGATTTTTGGTGACATTCCGATTTTTGTTGCCTACGATTCTGCCGACGTCTGGGCCAACCAGCACCTGTTCCAGCTTGATGACCAGGGAAGACCAACGGCAGTTGCCGGAGTTCCCCCTGACTATTTCAGCAAAACCGGTCAACGTTGGGGCAACCCGCTCTATCGTTGGGATCAACTTGCAGAAGAAGGGTTCCGCTGGTGGCTGAGGCGATTCGAGCAGCAATTACAAAGCTGCGACATGATTCGCATCGATCATTTCCGTGGATTCCAGGCTTGCTGGTCGATTCCCACCAATGAAAAAACTGCAGTCAAGGGCCACTGGGAAGAAGTTCCGGGGCGGAAACTCTTCGAAAAGTTGAGAGAACAGGGCACAGATTTGCCGATCATTGCTGAAGATCTCGGAATAATCACTCCTGAAGTCGAAAAATTACGTGATGACTTTGCTTTTCCAGGCATGAAAATCTTGCAGTTTGCTTTTGACTCAGGCCCTGACAATCCTTATCTGCCAGAGAATCACACTGTCAACAGTGTTGTCTATACAGGCACTCACGACAACGACACAACTCTTGGGTGGTGGCGTGGTCTTACCAAAGAGCAGAAAAACCAAGTGCGTGATTACCTCGGCATGCGTCACCCGGACATGCCCTGGGAACTTATCCGCCTGGCCATGTCCAGCATTGCCAAACTTTGCGTCATCCCCTGCCAGGACATACTCGGCCTCGACAGAACGGCACGTTTTAACACTCCCGGTCGGGCAACAGGGAACTGGGACTGGCAAATGGCGTCGGACAGTCTGACCAACAAACTGGCTGACCGCCTGCGCAAACTTGCTGAAGAATATCGTCGCAGTAGCTCTTGCTGAGCACTCACCGCTTGTGTTATAAATTTGAATTAGAGTTCAAAGTATCCATAAAAACAATCTGGCACTCTACTCAGGAATCAAAAACATCGGAGGATCTACCTGTGAAACAATTTATGACCGTTTTCTGTATCGCTGTCTTCTCTCTCACCATGCTCGCCGGTTGCGGTGAAGACGCCCCTGCCCCGAAAGCTGAAGTTGCAAAACCTTCAGCACAATCAGCTCCGGTAAT